>Ga0116230_10000055_pt1 | contig 79778 bp, 55 predicted proteins | sample S1TSphfallax_3_FD_88678 | JGI IMG/M metagenome (GOLD analysis project Ga0116230, IMG submission 88678) | Host-associated microbial communities from peat moss isolated from Minnesota, USA - S1T2_Fd - Sphagnum fallax MG | ecosystem: Host-associated > Plants > Peat moss > Unclassified | place...
CGGGCGCTGTCGCTCCGCGAGTCGGTTGGCTGCGAGCCGCTTCGCGGCCCGTCCCGGACGAGTCATCGCCGGTTCGGGCGCCGCGGCACGCGCGCGCCGGGAGTCGGGACGACCCGGAGGTTTGGCGTTTTTCACCGCCGCAATCATACGCGCAAATCTTGCGGGCCCGGTCGCTCTGCTAAGCTTCGCCTCGCCATGCCGAACGACGCCGACCAATCCGCTTCCCCGGGCTTTTTCAAACGTCTGCGCAGCAAACTGAGCGCCGGTTCCTCCTGGGTCACGCAAGGCCTCAAGGAACTACTGCCGGGCCGCAAGATCGACGCCGAGATCCTCGACGAACTGGAAACGCGCCTGATCACCGCCGACGTCGGCGTCGCCGCCACGACGCGCATCCTCGAGGATTTGCACAAGCGGGTCGCACGCAAGGAGCTCGCGGACGTCGATGCACTGCTCGCGGCCCTGCACGCGGCGATGGTCGCGATTCTCGCGCCCGTCGAGCGGGAACTCGTCATCGACCGCGCGCACCAACCCTATGTGATCCTCGTCGTCGGCATCAATGGCGCCGGCAAGACGACGACGATCGGCAAGCTCTGCGCGCGCCTGCTCGCGCAGGGACAACGCGTGATGCTCGCTTCGGGAGACACGTTCCGCGCGGCCGCCCGCGAACAGCTGGAAACCTGGGCGGAGCGCAACGGCGTGGCGATCGTCGCCCAACAGCAAGGGGCGGAGCCGGCCGCCGTGATATTCGACGGCCTGCAGGCCGCCCGTGCGCGCAAGATCGACGTGCTGATCGCCGACACCGCCGGTCGCCTGCACACGCAGACCCATTTGATGGACGAATTGCGCAAGGTCAAGCGCGTGCTTGGCCGGCTCGACCCGACGGCGCCGCACGAGGTGCTGCTGGTGCTCGACGGCACGATCGGCCAGAACGCGGTGGCGCAAGCGGACGAGTTCAACAAGGCACTCGGCGTCACGGGGCTCGTCGTCACCAAACTCGACGGATCGGCCAAGGGCGGCGTCGTGCTCGCGATCGCGCAAAGGCTCGGCATTCCGATTCGTTTCATCGGAGTCGGCGAGCAGATCGACGACTTCGGCGTGTTCAAGGCCGACGAGTTCGTGACGGCCTTGCTGAAGACGACGCCCGCCGAGACGCCGCGTCCATGATCCGTTTCGAGGACGTGCACAAGCGCTACGCCACCGGACGCGAAGCGCTGGCCGGCGTGAGCTTCGAGGTCGAGCGGGGCGAACTCGCCTTCCTCACCGGCCCCTCGGGCGCGGGCAAGAGCAGCATCCTGAAGCTGATCGCCCTGATCGAGCGGCCATCGCGCGGGCAGGTGCTGGTAGGCAGCCAGAACACGACGAAGGTCCGGACCCGCGCCATCCCGCAGTTCCGGCGCCAGATCGGCGTCGTGTTCCAAGACCACAAGTTGCTGCAGGACCGGCCGATCGCCGACAACGTCGCCCTGCCGCTGATCATCGCGGGCGTGTCGCGACGGGAGATCGACAAGCGCATGCGGGCGGCGCTCGACCAAGTCGGGCTGCTCGGCCGCGAGAAGAGCCGCCCGATGGAATTGTCCACGGGCGAGCAACAACGCGTCGGCATCGCGCGGGCCATCGTCGCGAAGCCGCCGCTGCTGATCGCCGACGAACCGACCGGCAACCTCGACCCGCTGCTCGCGCTCGAGATCATGCGCCTGTTCAAACGACTCAACGACGTCGGCGTGACCGTGCTGATCGCGACCCACGACGTCCATCTGATCGATGAGTTCAGGTCGCGACGCATCGTGCTCGGCGAAGGTCGGATTGCGGCCTCAGGGCCGATACGGGCGTGACTCCGGCGGCGTATTTTTCTCGGCAGGCGCAGACCCTCGTGGGGTCGCTCGGTCGCCTCGCCGCGCATCCCGTCGCGAGCCTGATGACCATGGGGGTGATCGCGATCGCCCTCGCCCTGCCGCTGTGCCTCGACTTGCTGCTGCAGAACGCCACCGCGGTGACGGCCAATTGGAACGAGGCGTTCGAGCTGTCGGTCTATCTCGACAAGGCGGCGAGCACCGCGCGCGCCGAGGCGATCTCGCGCGACTTACAGGCCCGCGGCGACGTCGCGGCCGTCCGCCTGGTCACGGCCGCGCAGGCACTGGCCGAGTTTCGCGCATCGTCCGGATTCGGGCAGGCCTTGGACGCGCTCACCGACAATCCGCTGCCGAACACGCTGATCGTGACCCCGAGTCCGGCGGCGAGCAGCCCGGAGGGCACCGCCGTGCTCAAGACGGCGATCAGTGCCCTCCCGAACGTCGCGTCGGTTCAACTCGATACGGAATGGGTGCAACGCCTGGTCGCGATCCTCGACCTGCTGCGCGCGATCGTCCAGCTGACGGCGGGTTTGCTGGCGGCGGGCGTGGTTCTGATCATCGGCAACACGATCCGCCTCGATATTTTGAATCGGCGCGAGGAAATCGAGGTCATGAAGCTCGTCGGTGCCACGGACGGCTTCGCGCGCCGACCCTTCGTTTGGAGCGGCGTCTGGTACGGCCTCGGCGGCGGGATGATCGCGGTCGCCTTGGTCGGCATCCTGGTGGAAGTCTTGGCGGGACCCGCCAATCGCCTGGCCGGGCTCTACGGCAGCGCCTTTCATTTGGCGGGTCTGGATGCCCGCGCGGCCCTGGCGACCTTGCTAGGCGCTGCCCTGCTAGGCTGGGCTGGTTCATGGCTTGCTGCATCGCATCATATCCGGGCTATCAATCCTCGATAAGCCCCTGTTTATGAAGGTTTTCAGACGGATCTGTCAGCAGGCCTCAAGGGCGGGAACTTGCGGCCGACTTAGCACTCGAACTACCTGAGTGCTATGATGTCGCCCGGATCACAGGAGGTTCGCGTTCATGACTGCAGCCTTAGTGTCGAAACAAAACGGTCTCGTGTTTGCCGGGCCCATCGGGAGCCTCGATGCCTACATTGACCGGGTATCGCAGATCCCCGTACTCACGAAGGACGACGAGATCGCGCTCGCCGTTCGTTTTCGCAGCGAGGGAGACCTCGACGCCGCGCGCCAGCTCGTGCTCTCGCATTTACGCTTCGTCGTGCACATCGCGCGCGGCTATCTCGGCTATGGTCTGCCCATGGGTGATCTCGTCCAAGAGGGCAATGTCGGCCTGATGAAGGCGGTCAAGCGCTTCGATCCGAACGTCGGCGTGCGCCTCGTGTCCTTCGCCGTCCACTGGATCCGCGCCGAGATACATGAGTACGTGCTGCGCAATTGGCGCCTGGTCAAGGTGGCGACGACGAAGTCGCAGCGCAAGCTGTTCTTCAATCTGCGCAAGATGAAGAAGAATCTTACCTGGCTCTCGGAAGCCGAAACCCAGGCGGTGGCCCGCGACCTAGGGGTCGACGTCAGCGACGTGCGCGAAATGGAGCAGCGCATGTCGGCGCGGGACATGTCCTTCGACCCGACCCCCGAGGCCGACGAAGAGGACACGTACTCGCCGGCGATGTATTTGCCGGCCAGTAACGCCGACCCCGCGGTCGAAGTGGAGCGCGAGGAGTGGGAGGAAGATTCGACCGATCGCCTGAGCGTCGCACTCGGGCGCCTCGACGAGCGCAGCCGCAACATCCTCAAGCGGCGGTGGATGACCAACGACAAAGCGACCCTGCACGAACTGGCCGACGAGTACGGCATTTCGGCCGAGCGCGTGCGTCAGGTCGAGGTCAACGCGATCAACAAGCTCAAGGTCTTGATGGCGCCGGCCGGCGCCTGAGCGCAGACGACGACGGTCCGAGGCGTCGTTCCTGGGCGACCGCGGCACGAAAGACGTGCCCATGCAATGCCGCGGTTCGCTCTCGCGTCGGCGCGTAACCGCCCGCCAGCACGATACAAAGGGGCAGACCCCCGCCTCGGACCGCAGTCACGACGAGATCTTCGCGCGCCCGCACGCCCGCGTCGGTCAAGCCGAGCTTGCCATAGCGGTCCCCCGCCGCGACATCGACCCCGGCGACGTAGAACACCAGGTCTGCTCGGGCGGCCGAGAGCACCAGCGGCAGTCGCGTCGCAAGCATGCCGAGATAGTCGGCGTCACCGATCCCGTCGGGGAGTTCGACATCGAGCGTGGACTGCATCTTGCGCGCGGGGTAATTCTTTTCACCGTGCATCGAGAACGTGAAGACGCGTTCGTCACCCGCGAAAATGGCCGCGGTCCCGTTGCCTTGATGAACGTCGAGATCGATCACGAGCACCCGCTCGACGAGGCTTTCCGCCCGCAGCTGCGCAATCGCGATCGCGACGTCGTTGAGCACGCAGAAGCCCTCGCCGTGATCGGCGAACGCGTGATGGGTGCCCCCGGCAAGATTGGCGGCCAGGCCTTCCACCAGCGCGATGCGCGCCGCCAGCAAGGTGCCACCGGCGGCAAGCCGGGACCGCAGCCATAACGCGTCCGACCACGGCAGCCCCAGCTTGCGGATCTCGGCGGCCGACAGGGCGGCGGCGCTCAGCTTCGCGAGATACTCCTCGCTGTGGATTCTTGCCGCCGCGCCAAGATCGATGGGCTCGGGTTCGACGAGATCCCCCGTCGCGATGACTCCCTCGGCCAACAACAAATCCTTGAGCAAAGGGTACTTGCTCATCGGGTAGGGATGACCCGGCCCCAGCGGCACGGCATAGCCCGGGTGGTAACAGCATTTCATCGGCCCCGCAGTTTACTCGCACCGAATGGCCGCTCACCGATCGTCGGTGGCCACGCGGCGGCGGCGGCCGCCGATACCCAGCAGCAGCACGCCCAGCAGGACATCCGCCCACACCGGCAGGGGTCCGTCGGTATCCGATGGCGTCGCGGCGACGCCCGTGGCCGCGAGATCGACGGTCGCCGCGCTCGCGCCGTCGATCTGGATCTCGATGGTTGCGGACAGCGCACCGCGCGCAGTCGCGTCCGCCGTGACGTCGAGATAACAGACGGCACCGGGAACGAGCACGACGCCCGAGGCACAGCTGCCCGAATCGACGAAGTCGGCGGCATCGACGCCGCCGATCGTGACGGATCCCAGCGTGAGATTCGCATTCCCGGTGTCGCTGACGAGGAGCTGCTGCATCGCTGTCGCGGTCCCGACGGCATCGCTGCCGAAGGCGAGCGTCGCCGCGGACAAGCCGACCACGCCCGCATCGCCGCTCGCCGCCGCGGCCGCCGCCTGCGTGACGGTCAGCACTTGCCCGGCGATCGTGACCGTACCCGAACGCGAGACGCTGCGTGTGTTGGCGCTTGCCGCAAATGTCAGGTCCGTACTGCCCGTGCCGCCCGCGGGCGTCACGCTCAACCAGCCGCTGCCACCACCGCCGATGCTCGCGGTCCATGCCGTGTTCGAGGGCAGCGTCAGGCTGAGTCCGCCGATCGACGCACTCGCGGGCACGACGACGGCCGTGGGCGTGAGCCCGGTGTCCGCCACGGCAGCGTATTTCCAGCTCGCGATCAGCTGGGCCGCGTCGAGTGATCCGAGCCCCGAGGCCTGGCTGTACTCGGGATCGCCGACGCTTGCCGCGAACCCCGTCTGACCCGGAACCGAATTATTGCCGCTCGTGATCCGATGGAAGACGCTGGCCCCGGTTGCAGCGGCTTGCGCGCTCGACAGGGCGTAGAGCACCGGGTTGAAGCTGCCGACCCGGCCGCCTTGGTGCTGGTCGACGAGTGCCGCGATGCCGGCCATCGCGGGCGTCGGCGCGGAAGTGCCGCCGACCGAGAGCAGCGTGCTGCCCGAGTAACCGTCGCTGCTGTAGATCAAATACCCGTCGTGCGCGGACGAAGCCGAGAACGCGAGATCCGGCACGTCGCGATGCGCATCGCTGGGCACACCGCTGGCCAGCTGCCAGGCCGGCTTCGCGACGTAGATGCTCGCGCCGCCGCCCGAGGCGTCAAGGTTGCCGCCGCTCTGATTCCAGACCGCTTCCCCGATGTACCCGAGCGCCGAACCCTGCGTCCCCGCCGTATTGCCCGCGCTCCAATACGCGGATGGGTTCGTCTCGTCCGCGATGAATTCCGTGCCGCCGACGCAGGTGCTGTCCGGCGAGGTACAGAGGCCGTTGACCGCGGGTCCGTGCGTCGCCGTGGTCTCGGTGGGCAGATCGCAACCGGCCGCGCCGGAATCACCCGCGGCGACGAAGACGCTCGTGCCCTGTGCCGCCGCCTGCTGCCAGAGCGCGTCGTAGAGCGTCGTGCCGCCCGAAATGTCGCTCGTGCTCTCGCAGCTGGCATAGCTCAACGAGATGACGTCCGCCAGATCGTGGCTGACCGCGTAGGTGGCGGATAGATCGATGCCGTCGGTCAGCGTCGTCGACTTCGACGTGACGAACACGAGATCCGCCGCCGGCGCGATGCCCCCGGCCCATTCGAGATCGAGATCGGACTCGGTCTCGTCGTTCGGCACGAGCCCCGGATCCGGGCCGTTGACGATGATCGTCGGCAGGCTCGCGGACAGGCCGAAGCTTGCACGAAAATTGCCGAGATCCGCGCTGAGCACGTCGCTGCGTCCGAGCACGGCGACGTGGATCCCGGCGCCCGTGATGCCGGCGGCGTACGAGGACTGCAGATCGTAGATCGTGGCGAAGTCCGCCGGCGCGAGGTAGTTCGTGCCGCCCGCGGTGAACTGCGGCCGGTCGCTGCCGCGTAGGAGCTGCGATTCGCGCCGAAAGTCACTGAGCGAGGCGAATCCCGCGACGATACCGGAGAGCGCCGTCGGCACGCTGGGGTTGGTGGAGTTCGCGACGTGGACCTCGCCATGCCAGCGGTAGCGATGAAAATGCGTCGCGAACGCATCGTCGATCTGACCCAGCGTGCCGCCGAACGCGAGGAGCCGCCCACCGGGCGGCAGTTCCTCGACCCGTAGACCCCGGGTCTCGAGCCATGCGCGCAGCAGACGCAGCCGCGCGGGCGCGACGCCGAACCGGCGTGCGAAGCGCTGCGGTGTCAGCCAGCGGTGATACTCTTTTCGCCCGCGACGGTGCTGATCGTGCAGCAACGCGGCTAGCCCCGCCGCTTGCGCGGGCGAGGATTTCAACAGCAGCAAGACGCGCTCCGCGGGCTCGCTGCGGTCGGCGGGTCCGAGATCCTCGCTCGCGGCGATCGCGCGATTCACGAGACCCGGAAGCTCCGTGCGCTCGGCGGGATGCGTTGCCGTCGCGGCCCTGGTCACCGGCGAAACGCTGCCCGACAGGACGAGCAGACCCCACGCCAAGATACGCGCTCGACGCGTGTTCGTTCGCCAGACCGCCATGCGTCAACATCCAGAGACTGTCGCCGGCCGGGAAGTTTAGGCGCCAATTGTTGCGCGACGTCGCGATCGTCGCCACCGCGGTCGTACGCGAATCGTATGCGCATTGCACACGCGTGTTTCGCCTACGCGCCTCTAGGAGCGCGGTGTCTCCTGGCGGACAATGGCGCCATGATCGGCCGCATCCTCGTCTTCGTCTCGATCTTCGTCGGCCTGCAATTGACCTGGCAGGAACTCGGTGCAAGCCCGGTGCGAGCGGTGTTGATCGATCGGGGCGTCGTCGCGCCGGCCGCTGCGATCGCCGCCGTCCTGTCGCCCGGGCTCGGCGTCCATGCGGTGGGTTCGCATTTGCGCGGCCCGGTGTCCGGCATCAATGTCGTCGACGGCTGCGACGGCATGGAGACCTTGTTCTTGTTGTCGGCGGGTTTTGCGGTCGCGCCGCTGCCCTTGCGTTCGCGGGCGTGGGGGTTCGCCGTCGGCCTGCCGCTGGTTTACGTCCTCAATCTGGCCCGCATCCTCGCGCTGTTCTATGCGCTGCAATTCGCGCAGCCGATGTTCGACTGGCTGCATGGACTGGTGACACCGATCCTCATGGTGCTGACCGTCGTCGGCTTCTATCAAGCATGGCTGCGCCGCTTTCAACGTCCGGCAGCGCACTGAGGCGCGGCAGCCTCGCTCGCGTTCTGGTCCTCAGCGCCCTCTTCGTGACGCTGAGCGGGGTGGCCTTGCGTCCGCTCTCCGGAGCGTTTCTACCCGTGATCGCGCGTGAAATCGCGGTCGTCGATCGCAACGTGCGCGTCGAACGTCTCGAACTCGCCGACGAGGACACCGGCGCGGTCCTGCGCATGCGCGCCAATTTGCGCGAACCCCTCTATTTGGCGGAAGGAACGGTCTATCCACGAGGCTGGATGCCGGGGACCAACGGCCTCTACCAGGTGCGATTGAGCGGTTTCGGCGTGCTGCAGGCCCCGACGATTTTTCTGATCGTGTTGCTGGCATGGCGTGCCCGATCCGCATCCGAGGCGACGGCGCGGGTGCTCATCGCCCTGCCTTTGTTCGCGGCTCTGCTCGCACTGGATGCACCTCTGGACTTGCTCGGCAATTTGCAGGAACGCATGCTGGTCGACGCCCACGTCCACCGGATCGCGCCCCTGTTCGTCTGGGATCGATTTCTCGAGGGCGGCGGAGGCGTGGTGCTCGCGTTGGCCCTCGCGCTCACCGCCATCGTGGCCGGAAGGCGAACCTGTCGCGGCCGCGCAGCGCGAGCGTCAACAGCGAAAGCAGGGCTATCGTAGCCGGGTCCAGCGCACCGCCGCCGTGCGAACTCGCCGGGGCCGTCGTCACGTTCACCGAGACGGTCTGCGTCGCGGAACCGCCCGGCCCGGTGCAGGTCAGGCTCAGCGTCACGTCGCTGGTGATTTGCACGGCAAGTCCCGTGCTGCTCGTCGCTTCGGCACCCGACCACTGCGGGGCGCCGCTGGCGCTGCACGAGGTCGCGCTCGTGCTCGTCCAACTCAGCTGAACGGACTGCCCGCTCACGACCGAGGTCGCGCTTGCCGTCAGCGTTACCGTTGGCGGCGCCGAGCTGATGTTGAGCGCATAGAGGCCGTAGTTTTGTGTCCCGGGAGTCGCCACGAACGTGACCACATACGGACCGGGAGTGGCATTGATCGGAAAACTGCCGCCCCCGTAAATCTTGCCGACCACCTGGCTCTGCTGGGACACCAGGACGGCAAGATTCTGGAAAGTCGCCGGGAAGCCGAGATCGGTGAGCGTCGCATCGAAGGCGCCGGATTCCCCCACATTGAGGGTTTGGGTCGTGAAGACCCCGCCCACGCCCTGGGTTTGATCGAGCAGTACGGTCGGCGAGGCCCCCGTCGTCGTGACGGTGATGCCGAAGATCCCGACGCCGGTTTCGTTACCGCCGGTCGTCGGCGTCGCCGCGACGACGATGATTGCGCTGCCGGCCGCGGTGACCGTGAAGTTGCCGTTCGAATCGGGTTGAATCACCGTCCCGTTCTGCGCCACCGTATACGTCAGGGTGGCGAGCTCGGATGGAAACTGGAAATCCGTGACGACGAGTTGGTAGAGACCCGCCGCGGGAAGATCGACCGCGAACGCGTAGCTTCCCGGTGAGGCCGCCGCATTCGCCGGATTGACGACCTGCGTCGCCGACAGGAGGCTGGTCGTGCCGGCGCTCAGACTCACGGTATAAGAGCCTGGCTCTGCGCCGGCGACCGCGTATTCCCAGACGGACAGGCTGCCGGCGGCTGCCGTCAGCGTCGTGCTGCCCGAGGTGGTGAGCTCACCCAGGAGGGATCCCGCGCTCGTCACCGCGACGCCGACGCCGCTCAAGGCCGACGGATACTGTTGATCCTTGAGACTCAAGCTCAAAGACCCCGCCGCCGGATTGGTCACGGTCGTGGCGCTCGCCAATTCGCCGACGGGCAGGGTCTGCGTGAATATCGCCTTGCCCGTGGGATCAGTGATCTGGATGCTGTAGAGACCGGCCTCGACCGAGGAGTTGGCGATACCGGCGATCAGGACCTGATAACTCGTCGCCGCCGCGAGCGACACCGACGTCGTACCCGGCGCCAGCTGGATGATCGGCGTGCTGCCTTGAGTGATGCCACCCGACAAGGTCGTGAGCGCGGTGGGGAACTGGTCGTCCGTCAATCGGACGGTGTAAGTCCCCGCGGTCGTGGAGGTGAACGTCGTGTTGAGCGTCGACGTTCCGGTCGTCGACGCCGTCGAAGGAGCCTCTATGTTGTCGGAATAGGAATCGGCGGCGATGCAGGCGGCGGGCGTCGCCTGCGGCGCGGTGCAGACGCTGAAGCTGCCGAAGCTGCCGAAGCCGGAGCTGGCCGGCGTACCGATCACGTGAAATTCGTAATTACCGGTCGCGGCCGGCAGGTTCACCGTCGCCGACGTGACGCCCGTGGTGCCGTCGACGCTGGCGGTGCCGACCAGCTTGTCGCCGAGCGTGACCGCGATCTGCAGCGTTTGAAAGGCCGCGGGTTGCTGCGCGTCGGTCAAGGTCACGACGAGCGCCTGGGCGGTGCTGGCCGTGAACGAGAATTCCGAGGGCGCGGCGACGCCCGGCGCGGCGATGAGGCTGCTCTGATCCAGAAGGGTGTCGGCGCGGACCGCCGGGGCGAGCGCGGCTGCACCGACCACCGACAGCATTCCGAACACCGACAGCAATCCGAATCTCGCCAGCGGGCGATCCATGCGCATGGTCATCGTCGTCGTCCTCAGGATTTCGTGAGCGAGCCGCCGGGCGCGGCTTCCTTGGCCAGTTTGTCCAAGGTGGCCTTGGCCTCCTCGATACCCAGGAAGTTCCTGCCGGACTGCAGCGAGCGCGTCAGACTATCGCGGGCCGCATCGCGCTCGCCCGCAAGGGCCTGGGCCATGCCCAGGTGATAGAGCGTAACCGTCGCATTCGGCGCTTTGGCGAGCACGTCTTGCAGCGTCGTCACGGCCGCATTCGCTTCACCGCGCTTGTACAGCACCCAGCCGTAGGTATCGAGGAAAGCGGGATTGGGAGACCCGGAGAAGCGCGAGACGAGCTCCTTCGCCCGATCGAGGCTCGCGGCATCCTTCCGATAGGTCACGAGCAACATGGCGAGGTTGTTCGCGACGAGATCGCTCTTGGCGTTCGTCCGCAGCGCATTCTCGTAAACCTGCGCCGCCTCGTCCACCCGCCCACTGCGTTCGTAGAGGGAGGCAAGCTCGACGTCGAGCATCTCCGGAACCGCGGCCTTGGCGATACCGGCCTTCAGGGTCGCGATGGCGGCAGTGCTGTCGTTGTTGGCGACGGCCTCCGCGATGGCCAGATTGCGATACGGCATCCACCAGGTCGGATCGCGATCGATCGCCAGCTTGAACGCCGGCATGGAGTCCGAAGCGCGCTGATTCGCCAGCAACAACTCCCCCTTGAGGTTCGGGGGAAACGGCACCTTCGGATAGCGGTCGATATACTCGTCCAGAAGTTTCAAGGCATCGGGCAGGCGCTTCATCTGCGCGAGCACCCGCGCGCTGCCCTCGAGCGGCTGCAGGGTTTCCGGCTCCAGCGCGAGTGCGGCCGTGTACAGTCGCAGGGCCTCGTCGAAGTGCTTGTCGTTCTCGGCGATTTCCCCCTGATAGAAAACCCCGAGCGCCGATTTGGGCTGGGTCGCCACGAGGGCATCGGCAGCCGATTTCGCCGTGACGAGATCCTTGGTCGCCAACGCGACTCTGAATTGCAGATCCAGGGCCTGGGTGTCGTTGGGGTGTTGCTTGACCAGAGCGTCGATGATCGGTTTCGCCTGATCGGGTTTGCCGAACTGGGCCAGCATTTGAGCCAGATCGAGGCGCGTACCGGTATCGGCCGGGGCGATCTCCAGCGCGCGGCGCATCGTCTCCTCGGCGAGGGCCTGCTCCCCATTGGCGAGGTGGGCGCGCGCGAGGCTGCGCATCACGCCGACGGAGTTCGGCTGGTCGCGCAGCACCGCGCGCAGGTCCGCGATCGCCGTGCGCGGATCCTTTTGTGCGAGCGCGAGGTTGCCGCGCATGGTGAGGGCGTCATTGTCGCGGGGGCTGGCCGCAAGGACCTCGGCGATCAACTTCTCCGCCCCCGGGACGTCGTTCAACTGCACCCGGAGCGCCGCGAGGCGATTACGGGCCGCGAGACCCTGGCCGGCGACACCGTCCGCCGCGATGATCCCGCGGTAAACCTGCTCCGCCTTCGGAAACTCCTTGCCGCGCTCGTAGAAGTCGGCCTGCAGAAACTTGAGCTGTTCGTCCTTGGGATCCGCCGCGATCAGCGTCGTGAGCTCCTGTTCGGCCGCTTCTCGCGTTCGCCGCGTGGCGAGGAAATCGATCAGTGCCGTCTTCAACTCGTGCTCGCCCGGGATCGCCGCCACCGCCTCACGCAGGACTTTTTCGGCGGCATCGACCTGATCGGCGCGTGCGTAAAACTGCGCCAGGCGCAGGCGATGACTCTTGTCGGCCGGCCGCAGCTTCACCAGTTCCGTGAGTTGCGCCTCGACTTCGTCAGGTCGGTTGAGACTCGCGTCGAGTTGCGCCAGAACCAGCCGCAGCTCGATCGTATTCGGGCTCTGTTTGATCGCCGACTGCAACAGGGCGAGCGCCTTGTCCGTCTGTCCCTGGGCCCTGTAGATCCCGGCGAGAACCGAGATCGCGTCTTCGTCGGTCGGCGCGAGTTTGACCGCGCGCTCCGCGTCCTCGAGCGCTCCCGCGGGATCTTTGAGCTGCGTGCGCGCCGCCGCCCGCACGGTCAACAACCCGGCGTCGTCCGGATGCTTGGCGAAACCGGGGGCCACCGTGGCGAGCGCCTTGTCCGGCGAACCGGTGAGCAGATAAAGACGACCGAGATTCGTGCGGGCGCGGACGGCGTCGGCGTCCGAATCGATCGCGCCCTGGTAGAACTGGGCCGCTTCGCGCAAATTGCCCAACTTCTCGTCGACGACGCCGTTCTCATAGCGCGCCGGGCTGTCCGTCGGCACGATTTGCAGCGCATTACGAAATTCCACCCGCGCTTTCTCGAGATTGCCCTCCGCGAGGAAGCTCTCGCCCTTCTCGAGATGCTTGGCCTTGCGCGACTGGGCGCCGCCGCAGCCCGAGACCGCCATGCTCACGCAGACCGCCGCCAGGACCATCGGGGTTCGGATCACGAGGAACGACATACGCGCAACCAACAGCAAGGAGGGGCAGTCAGTGTAAGAACGGGAAATGACGTTCCCATGACACCGGCGCGCAGCACTGGTCGGCACTCAGAGCGGAAGGAGGGGCCGCACGGCGAGTCCCGCGAGCACCGAACCGGCGGCGAGACGCAACCAGAGCGCCCTTCCCTCGACGCGACTCGCCAGCATTTCGATCGCATAGAACAGGATCACGAGCTTGGCGATCGCGAGCGCGCCACCGTGCGGCAGATGCAGGGTTCCCGGCAAGCTGGGCACGACCAAGGCCATGAACAGCACGATCAGATCGAGAGGCGTCAGTTGAAAGCGGCGGTCGTTGTAGAGGCGCAGGCGTACGGCCGTGCCGATCGCGGCGATCGCGACGGCGCCCCAACCGAGCGCGGAGGGAATTCGTGCTTCCGGCAACAGCGCGGATTCGATGTACACGAGCACCGTCGCCGTGACGTACAGGGTTGCCTTTTCGATCACGCTGAGCGGCGCCGCGCGCAGGGCGATCGCACAGGCCGCAAGCACCGCGAGCAAGGCGATGACCAATACTCGAAAGTCCCCGCGCAGCGTCGCGGTTTCGACGACGATCAGCGCGGCGTAGCCGGCGACCGAGATCGCGATCGCTGCATACGACAATCGCGGCAACAGGCTGGGCTCGCGTATCGCGGCGAGCAGACGCGGCACCGGCTGCCCCGGCGCCGCCGGTGTCCGGCTTCGCAGCCGCCAATGCGTCCGCGCCGCGAGCTGAAACAAGCCGATCGCCGCCACGAAGAATCCGGTCGTTATCGCCACGATCAACAGATCCGACTCGAACCGCAGGAAATAGGCGAGCAGGAACAAGCCGGCCTGTACCGAGTAGATCACCATGACGGCCTCGTGATGGTCGAAACCCATCGCCAGCAGCTTGTGATGCAGGTGGTTCTTGTCGGCGCTGAACGGCGAACGTCCCTCACCGATCCGTTGGACCATGACGCTGAGCGTGTCGAGGATCGGCAGCGCGAGGAGGAGGATGGGGATCGCGGCGCTGATCTGGGTCGCGACGCTCTGGGTTGCCCGCACGCTGAGCACGCCCACGGCGAATCCGAGCAGCTGACTGCCGGCGTCGCCCATGAAGACGCTCGCCGGGTAGGTGTTGAATCGCAGGAAGCCGATCACCGCACCCGCGAACGCGAGCGCAAGCGCGATGGGCGGCCCTTGATCGCCGACGCTGGCGAGCAGCGCGACCGCGCAAAGACACAGGAACGTCGTTCCACCGGCGAGACCGTCGAGTCCGTCGGCGAGATTGATCGCGTTCGTGACGCCGACGAGAAAGACGATCGTCAAAGGAAGGGACACCCAGGCGGGAAGCACGAACCGGTCGTCGAGCGTGATCCAATGAACCTCGATGCCGCCCCCGAAGACGACCATGCCGACGGCGAGCAGTTGGCCGATCAGCTTGATCCGGTAATCCAGGTCGAACCGGTCGTCGATGGCGCCGAACAGCACCAAGACCGCCGCCGCGATCAGGAACCAGCGGTCCTGCTGGTGCAGATTGATCGTCAGCGCCGCGGCGATCATCACGCCGAGCGTCATGGCGAGGCCGCCGACGCGGGGAACGGGCGCCGTATGGACCTTGCGTGCTCCCGGCCGATCGACGATGCCCCAACGCGGCGCATAGCGCACCAGCAGAGGCAGCCACGCCATCGTGACGATCATCGCCAGAATGAACGGCATCAGGTACTGCATGCTCAGTCCGGGATGTAGCGATGCAGACGCGGGGCGAATTGGCCCACGAAGTCGGTCATGCGCCGGTCCGCCTCGGCTTCGCTGGCGGCCGGCGGTAACGATGTGATCACCCGGATCATCGCGCCGTCCGTGCGGTGGCGCGTGAGCGCGTCCCAGAACAGAAACCATTTCACGGCGAATTCGTTGTCGATGACGCGCCCGCGCTGTTCGAACCAGTAATACACGAGCTCCCGATCGTTGCCGAGCTCGATCAAGACGCGATTGACGCGCAAGGCGTGGCCGTCGACGATCACGCCCGTGAGCGCCCGCTGTCCGAAATCGCGCATCTGCCAACCGCCGCCGGGCAGGCAGGATCGCGGCGAGTGGACCGCTTCGCCCTTGCGCTGCGATTGGTAATAGGGGATGTAGAGATTGACCGCCTCTCCCGCCGAGTTGACGTAGTCCGCGAGCACGTAGTCGTCGAGTTGCAAGGTGTCCGAATAGACGCCCGCGAGGGACTGTCGTCGGCCATGCCAGTCGCCGAGCTGCATCGGGAAGTCCGCGAACTCCGTGCGCGCCGGATAGATTTCCGCGGGTCGGGGCAGCACGATCGTCGCGACGATGAAGGCGACCAGCAGGCCGGTGCCGACCAGGAAGGTCGGCGGGATGCTGCGCGAGCGCAAGGGGCTGCCGGGAGGCGTGGGATTCGGGAACTCGACGCCGAACAACTGGCGCCAGCTGCCTTGCTCGGATCCCAGGCGGTTGAGCAGGACGATTTCTCCGAGCATGATCGCCATGCTGATCATGAAGACCATCCAGCCTTGGAATTCGTGCAGGAACCCCTCGGCCATTGCGATACCCCAGTGCTCGACCGTGACGCCGATCACGCCGACGCGAATGCTGTTCATGAGAACCGTGATCGGAATGCTCGAGAAGAACAACAGAATCCTCTTCCACAGGGCGCCTTTGTAGAAGTACGCCATCAGGAAGCCGAGAGTCATCAGGGGAAACAAATAGCGCAGACCGCTGCAGGCCTCGGCCACCTGCAGCTTGTAGCCTCCGAGATCGATGACGTTGCCCTCGACGAATACGGTCACGTCGAATACCCGCATCACCGCGACGCCGATCTGCGAGGACAGCAATTGCAATTTGGTCGACAGATTGGCGAGTGCGAACTGGGGCAGGGGAATCATGAACACGAGGATCAGCAGCGGCACGGCGACGAGCCGGAATGCCCGCCAGCCGAGAAACGAAAGTATCAGGCCGCACAACGTCACGACATAGGCGTACTGCACGACCGTGTAGACGGTGCCGAGCTGGCCGACGACGAGCAATGCGCCGCCGAAGAGAATCACGGCGACGCCCCACCAGCTCCCGTCGAACGAGATGCGCTCCAGACGGTCTTTTTGCTGCCAGATCAGAAATGCCGCGACGGGTGGGATGAGAAGCCCGTGGCTGTACTCCGGCGAGTCGATCCACCACCCCCACATCTGCGTGAGTCCGTCCCAGAACGGCAGGACACTCAACAGAGCGACGAGCACCGCGAGCAGCGCGGGACTCAGCGACCAACGCCACACGGGCGCCGCGGGTGCGCTGAGGTCGATCGGCTGAGAGGACATGCGACGTTTCTCCGGGCTGGGGTGCAACTAGATACCGAGATAGTGTTGCAAGTACGTGACATCGCGGCGACGGTCCCCGCGAGGGAGCGGGCGTGTACCATGGCGGCCCATGGCGTCCATATCGGTCCTGATCCTGACTCTCGACGAGGAGGCAAACCTGCCGGAGTGCCTCGATGCCTGCACCTGGTGCGACGATGTCGTCGTGTTCGACTCGCACAGCACGGACCGGACCCGCGAGATTGCCGCCGCGAGGGGTGCGCGCGTGTTCCAGCGGCGCTTCGACGACTACGCCGCGCAGCGTAATGCCGCATTGACGGACGTGTCGTATCAACATCCCTGGGTGTTGATGCTCGACGCCGACGAACGAACCCCGCCGGATCTCGTGACCGAGATGACGCAGGCAGTCGTCGCGGCCGACCCCGGCGCGGCGCTGTTCCGGATGCGTCGCAAGGACATGTTTCTCGGCCGCTGGCTGCGGCGGAGCAGCGGCTATCCCACCTGGTTCGGCCGCTTGGTGCGCGTCGGCCGCGTGCGGGTCGAGCGGGCCATCAATGAGGAATATGTCGCGTCGGGCACGGTTGGCTATCTGCGCACCCATCTCGTTCACCATCCTTTCAACCGGGGGCTGGCCTACTGGGTCGAACGCCACAACCGCTACTCGACCATGGAGGCGGACGCGCTCTTGGCGCAGCGCATGGCGCCGATCGCTTTCGGAGCCCTGTTCGGCCGGGATCCGGTCGCCCGGCGCAAGGCGCTGAAACAACTGGCGTATCGCCTGCCGATGCGTCCGAGTCTCGTGTTCGTCTACTGGTACCTCTTCCGGCTCGGCTTCCTCGACGGTCGCGCCGGATACGTCTTCATCCGCCTGCGCACGACCTACGAACTGCTGATCGATTTGAAGGTCATCGAGCTCGAGCGTCGCGCCGGCGGCGCGCCGATCTGACCGGAATTTCGAGCATGGGCGGGGCAGGCGTCGGCGACGTGTTGATTTTCCGGCTGGGCAGCATCGGCGACACCGTCGTCGCCCTGCCGTGCTTCCATGCGATCGCGCGGCGCTTTCCGCATTCGCGGCGCATCCTGCTGACCAACTCGCTCACGTCGGTCCGCGCCTCCTCGGCCGAGAGCATTCTCGACGGAACCGGGCTCGTGCACGAAGTCATTTATTATCCGGTCGGCGATTTCAGCCTCACCCGCATCCTCGCCTTGCGGCGGGAAATCCGTCGCCTGAACCCCAGCGTGCTGGTTTATCTCGCGGAACGGCCGGGCGCACTTCCCGTGCTGCGAGATGCCGCCTTCTTTGCCGCGGTCGGGCTGGGGCAGATCATCGGTCTGCCGTGGCGGGCGGATCGGCGGCGGTGCCGCCGCGACGCGGCGGGGCTCCTGGAATTCGAGTGTGCGCGTCTCGCGCGTACGCTGGCGCCCCAGATCCCCGTGAGCTTCTCGGCCGAAGACTGGGACATGCATTTGAGCCCGGAGGAAAATGCGAAAGCCGACACGCTGTTCGCCTCGGTCCCCGCCTGCGCGGCCGGCGCCACGGCGCCACCGCGGCTGGCAGTCTCGCCCGGAGCCAAGGTCGCGGCGAAAGACTGGGGCGAGCCGGCATGGACCGCGCTCGTCGGTTCGCTCGCGGCGAGGTATGCCGGCGCGACCCTGGTTTTGATCGGCGCGGCCGACGAGCGCAGTTTGTGCGAGCGGGTCGCGCGGCAGTGGCAGGGTCCCGCGCTCAATATTGCCGGGGTATTCTCTCCGCGCGACACGGCGGCGGTACTGAAGCGCTGCGATCTCCTGGTCTGCCACGACAGCGGACCGATGCATATCGCCGCCGCTCAGCAAACCGCCTGCGTCGCCTTGTTCGGCGACTATAATCTGCCGCGTAAATGGTTCCCGTTCGGCGACCGGCACCTCGTGATCCACGAGCCGCGCGGAGTCCGTGAAATCAGCGTGCCACGCGTCGCCGCCGCGGTCCATGCCCGGCTGCAGAGGCCGGCGGCCTCAGGCCTGGGTTGACGTGACGAGGCGCGCCGCCGCCAGGAGGTTCGGTGCGACCGCATCCGCCCTGGTATGACGGGCTTCTTCGCTGTTCTGCGCGGCGAGGAGGATGCTGAGCGCGCCCGCTCGCCGTCCGAACTCGACGTCCGAATTCTTGTCGCCGATGACGACCGAATCGCGCGGATCGAAGCCCAGCTCGGCGGACGCGCGTTGCATCAAGGCCTGTTCCGGTTTGCGACAGGAGCAGCCCTCCTGCGGCGCATGCGGGCAGGCGTAGATTCCGGCGAGTTCCGCGCCGGCCGCCTGGACCATCGATCGCAGACGTCCGTGCATGGCCTCTAGTTGACTCGCGGAGAACAAGCCACGGCCGATACCGGACTGGTTCGTGACGACGACCAAGCGATGGCCGCGCTTGTGCAGCCAGCGCAAGCCCTCGGCGGCCCCCGCCTCGAATTCGAGTCCGTCGGGATCGTGCTGATACGGACGGTCGATGATGAGCGTTCCGTCCCGATCCAGGATCACGACCTTCTGCGGGACCATGGTGTTCACGACGGCGACGTCGACGCCAACGCAGACGCCGACGACGACGACGACGCCGACGCCGACGCCGACGACGCGACCCTGGCGACCGTCGCGGTCGTGCTGTGGCCTTGGACCAAGTCCGCGAGAACGACCCGGCCGCCGCGCTGGAGCACGAGATCGGCACCGACGACGGTCGAGACGGAATAATCCGCGCCCTTGACCAATACGTCGGGCTCGAGCTTCTCGATCAAATGCTGCGGGGTATTGTCGGCAAAAATCACGACCGCATCGACCGATTTGATCGCGGCCAGCACGGTGGCCCTCGCGACCTCGCTCTGGACGGGACGGTTCGGCCCTTTGAGACGCCGGATCGACAGATCGGAGTTGAGACCGACGACCAGCCGATCCGCACTGCGTCGCGCCTGATCGAGCAGCGAGACGTGGCCCGGATGCAGCAGATCGAAACAGCCGTTGGTGAAAGCGACCTTGAGACCCTGGTCGCGCCAGGCGCGCGCCAGGGCCAGCACACTGTCGAGCGAGAAGATCTTGTGCGGATCCGTGCCGACGTCCGCCGGCGCGAGTACCGCGATCATCTCTCCGGGTGTCACGGTCGCGGTGCCGCGCTTGCCGACGACGATGCCGGCGGCGTGGTTCGCGAGCGCCGCGGCCTGCTCGACGTCGCCGCCCGCCGCGAGGCCGAGCGCCAGCGTCGCGACCACGGTATCGCCGGCCCCCGAGACGTCGAATACCTGGCGCGCGGTCGTCGGCAGGTGCACGGTCGTGCCTTCGGCGCCGATGATCGACATCCCGTCCTTGCCGCGCGTGACGAGCAGGTAATCACAGACGCCCGCGACCACGAGCGCGCGCGCCGCGGTCGTGAGCTCCGGCTCCGACGCGCACTCCCGCCCCGCGGCGAGCTGCAGTTCCTGTCGATTCGGCGTCAGAATCGTCGCGCCCCGGTAGCGCTCGAAATCTTTGGATTTGGGATCGACGATGACGCGCTTGGCGGACCGTCTTGCAAGATCGATCGCGGCGCGGGTCACCGAGGCCGACAACACGCCCTTGGCATAGTCTGACAAAACCACGACGTCGGCGTCCGCGAGGGCGTCCGCGTAGGCGGAAAGCACGGTGGCTTCGACCGTCCCGGCGAGCGGCTCGCGGCTTTCGCGATCCGCGCGCATCACCTGTTGACCATCGGCCACGTAGCGGGTCTTGAGCGTGGTCGGACGGCCCCCGTCCACGACCAGAATCACCTCGATCGTCGGCGATACGGCCAGTTGGGTGCGCAGCGCCGCGGCCGCCGCATCGTCGCCGCAGACGCCGATCAGCGTCGCGCGGGCACCGAGCGCCGCGATGTTGCGCGCCACGTTCGCGGCACCTCCCGGCATGTCGGCGGTCCGCTCCACCGCGACCACCGGAATGGGCGCCTCGGGCGAAATGCGCTGAACCGAGCCGTACACGAAGCGGTCGAGCATGACGTCGCCGAGCACGACGACACGCCCCGCATGAAAGCCGTCCAGCAAGGACAGGGAGGTCGAATAATCCATGGCCTCAGCAAAGACCGAGACGCTGCTCGAGCGCCTTGCAGAGCATGTGGCCGATTGAGATGTGCATCTCCTGGATGCGGGCCGTGACGCTGGACGGGACGACGACCGCGGCATCGCAGAGTGCGGTCATCTGGCCGCCGCCGGCCCCGGTCAACCCGATCGTCGCCAGCCCCATCGCCCGCGCCTGGCGCAGAGCCCGCAAGACGTTCGCGCTGTTTCCGGACGTCGAGATGCCGACGGCCACGTCGTTCGGGCGGCCTAGCGCCTCGATCTGGCGCTCGAAAATCGCCTCGAAACCAAAATCGTTCCCACAGGCCGTCAGCGCCGAACTGTCGGTCGTCAGCGAGATCGCCGCGAGCGCGCGGCGGTTGACCGCATACCGGATCACGAGCTCCGCGGCGATGTGCTGGGCATCCGCCGCGCTGCCTCCGTTGCCGAACAGCAACAGCTTGCCGCCCGCCCGCAAGCCGCCCTCCAGCACGTCGAGCACCCGGGTCAGGGGCTCGCGGAGCATGCGCGCGGTGGCCTCGAACACTTCGCGATGTTCCTGCAGCTCGTCCGCGAGCAGGGACTCGGTGGCATCGACGGCCGGTGCAAAGGGCCGGCTCAGATTCAGCATGGTCGTCGTTTCCTGGACTGAAGAACCCTCAACGATACGGGTCGAGCATGTCCAAATAATGACGAACGTAGTCGGCGATTCCTTCCTCGAGCGAGGTGAACGGCCGCAGGTAGCCCGCCGCGCGCAGACGATCCATGCGGGCCTCGGTGAAATATTGATACTTCGCCGCCAAAGCCGCCGGCATGTCGACGAATTCGATGGAAACCGGCGTTGCGGCGACCCGCAGCAGGGCCTGGGCAAGATTCAGCCAGGTACGGGCGCGGCCCGTGCCGACGTTGAATATTCCGGAGACTGCCGGATGTTCGAGCAGCCATAGCACCACGTCGACGCAGTCACGGACGTAGATGAAATCGCGCAGCTGTTCGCCGTCGGCGTAGTCCGGGCGATGACTGCGAAACAGTTGAATCGGGCGGGACGCCCGGATCACCGCGTGGTTCTTGGCGACGACGCTCTGCATCGCGCCCTTGTGGTATTCGTTGGGCCCGTACACGTTGAAGAATTTCAGCCCTGCCCACTGCGGCGGCAGCGGTCGCTGCTCACGTGCGAGTCTGGCGATCCGACGATCGACCAGATGTTTGCTCCACCCGTAGGCATTGAGCGGGCGCAGCACGGCGAGCGCCTCCGGCGTGTGCAGATCGTCGAACCCCGCGGAGCCGTCCCCGTAGGTCGCCGCCGAGGAAGCGTAGATCAAGGGGACGCCGGTTCTCGTGCACCATTCCAGCAGGTCCAAGCTCGCGCGAACGTTGTGTGCGACGAGTCGATCCACGTCCGTCTCGGTCGTCGCGCTGATCGCACCCATGTGAATCACGGCGCGCAGGCCGCTGCCGTTGCCGACGAGCCACGAGGCCAGATCCTCCGGCGCGACCACGGCGGCGATCTCGTGTTTGACGAGATTCTGCCAACGCTCGTCCCTGCCCAGCCAATCGCAGACGACCACTTCCTCGCCGCGCTCGGCGAGCGCCGCGACGATGTTCGAGCCGATGAAGCCCGCGCCCCCCGTCACCAAGTACACACGATTTCTCCACTGGTCAGACCCGGGCCGGATTCTAACCGACCGCGCGGTCCCGCCCGGAACAACCGGTCGCGGTCCGGCGAGCGGCGGCGGGATCACGCAAATATCGCGGCACTGTCATCGGCATGTCATCGCCCCTCGGTATCCCGTAGGAAACACCACTCATCGGGATCCCCCTTGCCGCCCGCAGCCCCCCGCCCTCACCTTCGCCTCCGTCCGCCGTGATTCCGGCGTCGAAGGAAATCGCTCCCGCACGACGTGCCGCGGTCGACCCGGCCGCGCTCGTTCGACTCTTGCGCCCCAAGCAGTGGGTCAAGAACGTCTTCGTTTGTGCCGGCGTGCTGTTCGGCGGACGGGTGCACGAGCTGTCCTCCGTGCGGGCGATGCTGGCGGCCGTCGGGGCCTTTTGCCTCATGGGCTCCTGCGTTTACGTGATCAATGATTGGATGGACCGCGAGTCGGACCGACGGCATCCGCTGAAGCGGAGCCGGCCGCTGGCGAGCGGTGCCGTCACGGCCGCACAGGCGGCCATCGCGGCGCTGCTCTGTGGGTCCCTGGCCCTCGCTGCCGCCTGGTCCGCGGGCCCGCGTGTCCTCGGGATCATCCTGGTGTATCTGACGGTCAATCTCGCCTATTCCCTGCGCTTGAAACATCAACCCGTCGTCGACGTGTTCTGTATCGCCGTCGGCTTCATGTTGCGGATCATGGCCGGCACCTGGGGCATTCAGATTCCGCCGTCGCGATGGCTGTTGCTGACCGGCATGTTCGTGACCCTCTTCCTCGGATTCGCAAAGCGCAGGGCTGAATGGGCGGAGGCCGGCGCCAAGGGCGCGGGATTGCATGAGAGCCGGCCGGTTCTCAGTCACTATTCGGAGCCATTGCTCGACAGTTTCATCGCGATCAGCGCGACCGGAACGGTGCTCAGCTTCGGGCTCTATACGATGGATCCGGCGACCATCGCTCTGCATCACACCGATCGGCTGATCTACACGCTGCCGTTCGTGCTCTTCGGCCTGTTCCGCTATCTCTTATTGCTCCACAGCCGCAATCAGGGCGAGAATCCGAGCGTCGATCTGTTCACCGATCCGCAGATCCTGCTCTGCGGACTGGGCTTTGCCGGCAGCACGGTCTGGCTCTCAGGCGGGTAGTTTCGCGACCGCGACCGTGCGGTCCAAGGCGGCAGGCCGGCGTCGAATGTCGCACACCAGGAGAAACGCGGCGACGAGAAACCAGGTTTGATGCTGCACGAGGAAGGCCTGGGTCATGCGGCCCATGCCGAACCCGTCGGCGGACGGTTCCGAAAAATGGTAGGCGAGCGATGCGAACGGCAGCCACAAGGGCGCCAGCAGGCCGAGCAGCCACGGACCTCGCGGATCCCCGTGCGTGAGGATTCGCACGGCCAAAGCGGCCGGTAGCATCAAGAAGACCGCGTCGTAGATGCGGTGATAGAACAGCAGCAACATCAGGAGCGTCGCGGCACTGATGCCCGCGAGTTCGCTTGGATCGGCGCGTCCGCGCAGGTCCGCCGCGCGCACCGCCAGCACGTAGATGCCGGCGAGACCCGCACAGGCGGCCAGGGCGAGCACGGCGCCGAGGCCGCTGTCGCGGGTCAATACCGCCAGCGGTGACTGCAGGTTGATCAACTGATGCGGCAGCGAGCCGAACAGGGGGTCCGCGTCCGCATGGGTGAGCGCGCGCATATTGGCGATCCAGGAACGGAGGATCACCGAGGGTTCGCCGTGCACCGCGAGTGCACCGACCAGGAGGAGGGCGGCGCCGAGCACCGCGATCGCCGCGACGGCCAAGCGGCCGCGGGAAACGTGATGCGCGACGTACACCAAGGCGATCTGCGGCTTGACGACCAGCGCCGCGGCGGCGAGCAAGCCGGCGGCGAGCGGGCCGGCCGCGAATCGCGGGCGGCCCACACCGCGAGGCGCGCCCGCGGCGACCAGGGTCCAGGACAGGGTCAGCAGAAACAGCACCAGATTCCCGGTTTGGCCGAGTGCTATGCAGATCTGCCCCGGATTGCTCGCGAGGCCGATACCGAACACTGCCGCCGCAGCCCGGGACCGGATAGGCAGACCGGAGGATTTCACGATCAACAGCAGAGCGCCCAGGTACAGCAGCGTGTTGAGCGTATTCCAAGCGACGCGCTGCGCGGTCCAAGGAAGCCGCGTCAGGGGGCTCAGGAACAGATAGGTGGCCGGCGAGTAGACGAAGGCTTGTTGTCCGCGACGAAGCGTGGCTTCGATCGCCGGCGAGTGCGCAGCCGCGCGGACCGCGGCAGGATCGTAAGGATTGGCGCCGACCCGCCAGGTCTGGGCCGCCGCGAGCAACAGCGGCGTGTCCATGTTGACCGCCGGGTCCGCCGCGCGCAGCGGACCGCGGACGAGGAAAATGCAAGCACAAAGCGCCAAAGCCAGTAGCATCGCGAGCGTCGCCGGTGAGCGCCAAGAATCGGTCCGTGCCATGACCGCACCATGCCAAGCCGAGACTACCGGGAGATGACAGGCGGTCTGCAGTGAGCCGCGACGATCTGCGCGATGCGAGCTGCCGTGGCTTCGGTGGACCAGCGCGAGCTGTCGTCCCGCCCGGTCGCGCCCATCGCGAGCAGTGCGTTTCGCCCGAGAGACGCCGCGGTGCGGAGCACGCGGATCAATGCGTCTCGGTCACCGGCTGCGAAAATCCAGCCGTTGCGGTCCTGCGCGACGAGGTCCCGCGCGCCGCCGACCCGGGAACTGGCGATCACCGGGCGACCGCAGGTCAGGGCCTCGTTGAGCGCGAGCCCCCAGGTTTCACCGGGACCGCAGGAGGGCAGTACGCAGACGTCGCCGAGGCGGTAGACGGACGGCATCCGGCTCTGGTTCTGGAACGGCAGGAAATGAACCCGATCCAAACCCCGCGCCTCCGCGCGCAGCCGCGCTTCCAATTCACCCTGTCCGACGTAGACGAGATGCGCGCCGTCGAGCACCTCGCGGAAGGCGGCGAGCAGCAGCCCGGGATCTTTCTTGGGCTGCAGCTTGCCGGCATAGACGAACACGACCGCATCCTCGCTGATTTCCAATTCCCGGCGCCAAGCCTTCGCGCGCGCTTCGTGTTCCTCTGCATCGGCGGCAAAGCGCAACGTGTCGATCGAATGCGGCGCAACCGCGATCCGGTCCGCGGGCACCCCACACCAGGCAAAATAGTCTCGGTTGTTCGCGCCGACCGCGATCGCCACGTCGATGTGCCGATAGACCCAGCCCAGATACGCCCGACGCAGGCGCCCGCGCCACCACGGGCGCGGATCCAGCAAGGTGGAATCGCCACGAAAGAACACCGGGACGCGGCCCTTGAAATGACGCAGAACCCCGAGGTGCGCGCGATTGTTCCACCCGTAGACGAGGAGCGCGTCGGGTTTCCAGCGCTCGACTTCGGCCACGAGCGTCGGATTGACGATGCCGCCGAAATGGTCGGGACCCGGCCGGGTCGCCGTGTTCTCGACGAATCGATGGTCGTAGCCGGTGCGCAGGGGAACATCCCAGGCGACCGCTGTGCCGAAACCCGGATCGAACAGGCGGCTGCTCTCGGCTTGCGACCAGGTGTAGAACACCCGCAGGTCGAGATCGGGCATTCCGGCGAGCGTCCGAAACACGGGGGCATAGTATTGGATGGGATGGGTCGTGACGATCGCGAGCTTCACGGCCAGATTGCGGGTCGGCATGATGGGCGCGGAGTGTAGCGAACGCGGGCTTCCTCCGCTTACGTAAGATTTCTGCAATGAAGACGCGCCAGACTCGGCGGCCCTGGGCGTGGGTCGTCGCTTGCAAATCCTAGTTCTTCTCCTTGCTGCCTGCCTGCTGTGCGTGGTCGGCGAAACCGATTCCGCCCGGGCGGCGACCTCGGGTCCGCCGCAGCTCTATGCGCAACCGGCCTATCAGAGCCCGGTGAGCGGGGAGCCCGATGGTTTGTTGCTGCTTGCGGGCCGGGCCCTGCAGGCCGATGATCGGGTCGTTTATGCGGCGGTTCACGATCCCAGCCATCCTCCGCCGCCACCTGCGCAGCTGCCCGCGACGTCGACCCCGGAATTCGGTCTCGCCGAGACCATCGCTGGCGGCGCATTCCCGTACGCGTTGACGGTTCACTTGCCCGACTCCTTGCGCGGCGAGCAGGCCTACGCGCTCTGGGTGCGCAACTCGGCCGGATCGTGGAGCAATCCCGTGCTGATCAACGATGCCCGACCGTTGTGGGTCACGCCGTCCTATGCGTATGCCACGGCAGCGATCCCCGGCCTGCCGCGGGAGCTCAAGGTCGTCGGCAGGAACCTGAGGGCAGCCCCCGGCGCGGCAACTCGGATTCGGCTGCGAGGACCGGAAACCTACGTCGGCGCGGCAATCCACGACGAGCGCGCGTCGCCCACGGTCGAGCGCTACGTCGCGCGCCTGCGCCTGCCCGAGAAACTCTCGCCCGGGATCTACCGCATCGCCGTGAGCCGCGACGACGGGCCGTGGTCCGACCTGCCGGACGAGGCTCTGCGGGTGCTCCCCGATCCGACCGCGCCGCGCGACTACTGGGTCAGCGATCCCCGCTTCGGCGCCTGTCGACCGGACGATGGCATCGACGACACGGCTTGCATCGTGAGCGCGATCGCTGCCGCCGGGCAGGACGGCGGTGGAGTCGTGCGTTTCGGGACCGGAACCTGGGATCTGATCGACGGAGCGCAACCGGGACTCCGGTCCGTCGATGGCATCGCCGTCCCGGAAGGCGTCGCGCTGCGCGGCGCCGGGGCGGACCGAACCCGGATCGACCGGCATCCGGAGTGGAACCGGCGAGCCGTGACGGCGGCCTTCATGCTGACGGGACGCAATCGGGTCGAGGGTCTGCGTTTCCATGATCTGCAGGTTTATGGCCCGCACGATCGCGTGGGGAGCTTCCTGCAGGTTGGCGAGAACTCCCAAATCGCCGCGGCCGACGCGCCGGCGGCGCGGCCCATCGCCGCGGACATCGTGATCAGCGCGAACGTCTTCGACAAGACCTACATCGCGATCGCGGACGGTGGCCTGCCGATCGAGCGGTTGATCATCACCGGAAACCTCTTCGGCGCCTATGTGTCGGCGCTGGAACTCGGCGGCAATCGTTTCAACGTCGACCGGGAGTATCGGATCGACGACTCCGTGATCGCCCGCAACCGCTTCGAACCGAGCAGCGAACTCGACGTCCCCGGCAGGAGCGGGCCGGTGGCGAGTGAATTGGGGGCGGGCCATCGGGTCGATTTCAGCGACAACGTCGCCGATGGCGCCGCCACCGAGTTCCTGTATGCACCGACCGATCCGCCCGGCTGGCGTGCCGGCTTTTTCTGGAATCTCGAGGGCAACGTCGAGGAGACCCTGGTCTCCCACAACACGGCGACTTGCACGGGTGACAAGATCGGCGACGGCGAAGCGATCGCCTACGACAACAACGCCAACACCTTCGCCTTCGCCGACCCGGCGACGGCGACCGGCGCCACGGCCGATACGGTGAGCGTTTCCGCGCCGCTCGTCACGCGGCAGAACGATCGCGACGTGGCGACGGCGAGCTACTACCTCGGGCACTGGATCCAGGTGCTGGCCGGCCCCGGCCTCGGCCAGGCCCGCAGGATCACCGCCTACTCCACGGATCCCAACGGCATCACGCGCTTTCGAATAGCGCCCGCCTGGGACGTCGTGCCGGCACCGGGCGAATCGCGGATCGCCGTCGGTCGCGAGTTCTGGCAGGTCTACACGCTCGACAATCACATCGACCATCGTCAACCGCTCTGTCGCAAGAGCAATCGGAGCAAACCGGCCGGCGGTGAAATCGTCCTGTGGGCACAGAGCGCCGATTCCGTGATCGCGGGCAATTCCCAGCACGACGCCGACGGGATACTGATCCAGCAGGCCTACATTGCACCGGAACGGCCCTGCAAGAGCTGCGCGATGGCGAGTTTCTTCCAGGCGTTCCTGGAGATCCGCGACAACGAGATCGACGGCCAATACGACTGGACATCGAATTGCAGCTCGTCGGGGATCATCGCGGGTATTGCCGCCTCGGACCGCGGCGATCCGCTCCCGCCGACCGTCGGATTCGGCGTGCACATCGCCTACAACCGGATCCGGCAGGCCGTCGCTCCGCAGGGCGCGGCCATCGACATCGTCGATACCTGGGAGGCGGGGCCGGCGCCGCATGCATGGGCGCTCAGCGAAAATCTGCTCGTCGATCACAACGGGATCGCGGATATCCCGGGGACCGAGGCACGGGCCGCCTGCGGCCCGCGACACGCTCGCGCCGGTATCGGCTTTCCGCGCCCGGAAATCGCCTGGGACACCGTGCTATACGCCAACCGCTGCACGAACGTGGCCGTGCCGCTGGTGCCGGGGGGTGGGGTGCGGACGCACCGCTTATGCCCCGCCGCCGCGACGCCGTCGTGCGAATGCCCCTGATCGAGGGGGGGCGATCCGGCGGGCGATGTCACGGCATTGTCACGTGCCCGTGTGAGCTTATCGAGTGAGTCCGATCATGACCTTCAAAGTAGCCAACGTCATCAGTTCCTTCAATTCGAAGAGCGGTGGTCCGCCCCGAACCGTCTCGCTGATCGCCGCCGCCGGTTCCGGCCTCTGGCACGCGGACCTGTTCACGACGGATTACCGGGAATCGGCGGCCGATTCCCTGCTCATCGACGATTTTCCGGGCCAAGTCCACGTCTCGCCCGCCGGCTCCCCGGGGGTGGCCGGCGGATTGGCGATGTTGGCGGGTCTCGACCGCAGCTACTCGGCGCGACTGCTGCGTGGCGGGGTCCCGGATCTCGTGCACGTCCACGGCATCTGGAGTCCGTTCTCCGCGGCCTTCGCCGCGGCCGCTCACCGGCAGGGCATTCCTTATGTCGTCTCGCCCCACGGCATGCTCGAGCCCTGGTCATTGCGGGTACGGCCGCTGCGCAAAGCGTTCGCGCTGCGTCTCTATCAGCGCCGCATCCTCGAAAACGCCGCGGCGCTGCATACGACGAGCGCGATGGAGGCGCAGAACCTGCAGCGACTCGAACTCGACGGGAACAAGATTCATGTCGTGCCCAATCCCGTCGAAGAACCACCGCCGGATGCGCACCCCGGAAGCGGGACGGAGGCCCGGGAGCGCATCGTGTTGTTCCTATCCCGCCTGCATCCGAAAAAAGGTCTCGATAACCTGCTGCGTGCCTGGAACGCTCTGCGACCCGCGGGCTGGCGCCTGCGTATCGTGGGCAGCGGGGAGGCGGATTATGCGACCACTCTATCGCGTTATTGCGCCGAGAACGGCGTGCCGGATGTCGAGTTTCACTCCCATACGGAAGGCGCGGAGCGGGAGGCCCTGTTTCGTCGGGCTTCGGTCTTCGTTCTGCCGACCTTCAGCGAAAATTTCGGCAACGTCGTCGCCGAGGCCCTGATTCGCTCCCTTCCCGTGATCACGACGACCGGAACACCCTGGTCGGGACTCGCCGACCGAGGCTGCGGCTGGTACGTCGAGCCGACGGTCGAGGCCCTGCAAGCCGCCTTGCGCGAAGCCACGACGCTCGATGCCGGCCACCTGCGCGACATGGGTGTCCGGGGCAGCGCGTACGCGCGCGCGCATTTCACGCTGCCGCGCGTGCGCGAAGGTCTGCTCAACCTGTATCGCACGGCGATCCACTGACGTGATCGACGTCCTCGCCGTGCATGGCGCCTTGGTCGCGCAACGCCGTCCGTGAAAACAGATCCGGGCAACGCCGCCGTCATGCCATACCCGCGCTGGACTTATCCGGTGCGGGCGCTCTGGCTGCTCGTGCAATTCACGGTCTGGCGCCTTGCCTGGAAGCGCATCCCGTTCTGCCGGCCGAGCCTGCTGCGGGCATTCGGCGCGACGCTGCCGCTGCGCACGCTGATCTGCGGCGGCGTTCAGGTCTATTTTCCCTGGGGCCTGCGAATCGGCCGACAGGTCGCGATCTCGGATCGCGTGACGTTCTACAACCTCGGCGGGATACGGCTCGGCGACCGCGTCGTCGTGTCCCAGGACGTCTATTTCTGCGGCGGCACGCACGACTACCGCGTTCCCAACTATCCGCTGCGGACCCTGCCGATCGTCGTGGAGGACGACGTCTGGATCGGCGCAGGCGCCTTCATCGGACCGGGGGTGCGCATCGGCGCCGGGGCCGTCGTCGGTGCGCGGGCGGTCGTCGCCAAGGACGTGCCGCCGTGGAAAGTCGTGGCCGGCAACCCCGCGCGCGTCATCAACGACCGGATCATGAAGGCCCGGTGACCCGATGGCACAGCCCAGGCGCATCGCCCTGTATTGCGTATTGAACTTCGGGTTCTGGTGCCTGCTCGCGCTGCTGTACGGGATCGGCGGCGGCCAGAATCCGCGCATCCTGCACCTGGTCCTGTTGTTCGCGCTCTGCAGCAGTTTCGTGATCGATCTGGACGGACTCAACGGCCGCTATGCGCTGCTGGCCGTCTTCCTGCTGATCTACTTTCTCTACTACGGCGTTCAAGACCTCACGGATCTCGGGTCAGGACGGCCCGCCCCCTCCTCCGACGGCCTGTTCAGTCTCGCCGAAGCCTTGATCGAGGTTGGCGGCGTGCTCCTCGTGCTGGCGTATCGCGCGACGCTCGTCCTTGCCTATCGCGTCGCGCCGGCGAGACGATCCGCCGCCGACTGGTCCCCGCGCATGACGCTGATCGTCGGGACCGTGCTCTGGTTGGTCGGCACCGAGGCCACCTACGTGTGGTACGTGGACGTGGTGAAGAACACGACCGTCGAATCCATCCAGGCAGGCCTCGCGAGTTTGAGCCAGCTCAAGACCAGCTATTACCTGTTCGCGCAAATGCTGCAGCCGGTCGGGATTCTATTGATCGCTCATGCCTGGCGCGCCCGGCGCGGCGCGCCGCTGCTGATCCTCGTGTTGACGATGATCGTCTTGCAGCTCGTGCTGGGTTTCATCGTGGACATCAAAGGACTGGCGATGGCGGGGGGCTTCCTCGTGATCCTCACGATCGTCCTGATCGACGGTCGGGTTCCGAAGCTCTGGTTGCTGGGTGCCGTTTTGTTCGTGTACGTCGCCTTCCCGGTCTATCAGGCCTATCGTGCCGAGATCGTCGGGAATCGGGGTCTCGCCCGAACGCAGGTCGCCGCCAACATCGGCAAGACGCTCGACATCGCTTTGTCCGCGAAAGATCGGGTCAACAGCGGCCAGGATCGCGCCCAGACTTTTCTGGAACGTCTGTCCCTGAAGGCGAGCATCGACATGATCGTGAACGGAACGGCCGCCGGCGTGCCGTTTCAACACGGCTACACCCTGACGCCGATCCTTTCGACGTTCCTGCCGCGCATTCTCTGGTCGGACAAGCCGGACATCCCCACGGGCCGCCTCGTCAACAAGCTGTTTCACCTGAGCGACGTCGAGGACACGTATATTTCGCCGTCGCATCTCGGCGAACTGTATTGGAATTTCGGCTGGCCCGGCGTGATCGTCGGGATGAGCTTGATCGGTGCGATCTGCGGAGTGATCGGGCGCTTCAACCTGCGCGAAGCGCCCACGGTCACGCGCCTGCTCGTGTTTGCCCTGACGATCCAGCTGGTCGTTCACGGCTTCGAAGGGTCGATCGCCGCCTCCTACGTCGTCTGGCTGCGCTCCCTCGCTGCGGTCGGTCTGCTGCATTGGGTATTTGCCCGTCGGCGCGTTGCGCCCCCCGTCTCCTCCCATCCCGACGCGACGGCTGCAAGGATCCTCCGGGGCACGGGATTCACGACGCGGCCTTTTCCTCACTTGCTGCGCTGACCGTCCTCGTACCGCCATTGGCGCGGGACGGCAGCACTCCGCGTCGCCGCAGCACCCAGAGCATCAGCAGCGGCCCCAGCCCTTCTGAGAGAGTCAGCGCGAGCGCGGCGCCGTTTGCGCCCGCGAAATGGATCAGCAGCGGCAAGGTCGCGAGGTTCAGGACGCCGACGCTCAGGTAGATGCGCAGCAGGGACGCGGTGAGCCCGAGGTTCACCATGACGATCTGGGCGAGGATCGCCGCGACCGTCACCAGCAGCGGCACGGGCGCCATGATGCGCATGATGGACACCGAGGCACCGTACTGCGCACCCCCGAACAGGTGGACGATCAGGGGAGCGGCCGCCACCATGAGGACGCAGCCCAAGCCGATCGCCGGCAGGACCAGCGTGCAGACGCGCCTGACCAGGCGCCAGCCCGCCTCGGGATCGACGGAGAACAGGAAGCTGGTGCGCGGAAAGACTGCCTGGGTCACGGGCGTGGTCAAACTCTGGATCGCGATCACGAGCCGGTTGCCGAGGCTGTAATAGGCGACCGAACGCTCGCCGGCCATGAGCCCGAGCACGAAAATATTGGTATGCAGGTAGAGGCTCGTCGATGCCGTCGCGAGGAACATGTGCAGGCTGGTGCGCAGCGATTCCCGGATCTCGACGAGGCGGGGTCGATGGAATCGATCCGGTCCCGTCGGCAGACGCAGGATCATCGCCGCGGCGAAACCCGCGAGCTGCGGTGCGGACATCAAGAAAGCCGCGATCAGCTTGTCCGCGGGCGTCCTGACGAGGAGGAAGACCATCGCGGTGATCGCGCACTTGGCGACCGCCTGCACGATCGCGACCTCACGCAGCCGCTCCAAGCCCTGGAAATACCAGGTCGGAAACAGCGCGCTGCCGACGACGAGCAGACCGCAGACGGCGAATACCGACCAATCCTGGCGCAGCCTCGGGACGACGAGGACGGCAATCGCGATCGACACCAGGCTCACGAGCAGCAGGATCCCCTTGGCCGCCATCGTCGTCCAATAGATCCGGGCGAGTCGCTCCGGATCGTCGCGCGCGACCGCGACGTCGCGCGCCGCGGTCAGCGTGAAACCGAAGTCCGTCACGATGATCGCGTAGCCCATGACCGCTTGGGCGAAGGCGATCGACCCGTACGCTTCCGGACTCAAGACCCGCAGCAAATAGGGAAGGACGATCAACGGCGTCAGAAAATTCAGCCCCTGCACCGCGTACAGCGCGAGCGCGTTGTGCGCGATCTTGCCGCGCAGCGCGCCGGAGAGCATGGCGAGCACGCTAGACCGACGTCACGGCTTGATCCAGATCGCCGTATCGGTGACGCCGTTCGAGGTCCAGTAGCGTCGCCAGCCCTCGACCACGGCGGCGAACCGGGTCCAGAGCGGCGTCTGACATCCGTCGGCGGGACGGCGCGAGGCGGGGCTCGCGGTCGTCGCGTGCGGCAGATACCAGTTGACGTTGTCGACGACCAGCAGGGCACCGGACCGCAATTTCGGGAGGATGGCGATCGCGCATTCGTCGCGAAATTCGCCGTCGACGAGACAGAAATCCAGCGAGTCGTCGGCGACCGAAGCCGCCTGCGCGACGTAGTCCTCTTGCCGCACGCATTTTCGATGATCGACGCGCGAGCCCAGTCCGGCGTCCCGGATCATCGCCTGCACCTTGGCGTGCCAGAATTCGTTGCCCTCGATCGAGATCAGGGTCTTCAGCCGCTGCGCGAACCAGAGAGTGCTGCGACCGGAGCCGAACTCCATGCCGGCATCCTGCGCGCGCAGCGCCTCGGCGAGAAACTTGACCGCGTCCCGGGTGAGCCAGGGGTTCCCGGGATTCCGGACCTCCTCGGTCATCACGAGCAGGCGGTCCTTGACGTAGCGCGGCGTCAGGTGTGAGAACTGTCTTGGCATCATTTGACCTCTTCGGTGACACCGCGCGACAGCCGGCCGAAGTCGGCCACCACGGCGGCGATGATCTTCACGTTCAGCCATCGGCCGCGCAGCGCGTGCCGCAGCAGCTCGAGCAGCAATTCACGGCGCACGGCGCCGAGACGCTTGCGTACGTAGCGACTCGCGAAGCGGACGCGATTGCGGTAATAGAACCGGGTCGAGAATGCCGCCGCCTGCGCGGTGCTGGCGCCCGATTTGTGGAACACCACGCTTTCGGGCGCATAGGCCAGGCGGAAACGCGCATCGTTGCGCATGGCCCAGTCCATCTCCTCGAAGAACAGGAAGTAATCCTCACGCATCGGTCCGATCTCGCGGATGAATCGTGACGCGACCAGCATCGATGCGCCGGCAACGTAGTCGAGCTGAGCCTCGATCCGCGCCGCGTCGATGGTCGCCGGATCGTAACGCGAGCCCTCGCCCAGGTGGCGTGAGCTCACGCTGCGGGCATCGAAAATCGCGCCGGCCAGGACCTGGACGACGTCCGGGCGATCGTAATAACGAATGGTCGACCCGGTGATCCCGATGCCGGCATCCCGGCCCGACCGGGTCAGCAGGGCACTCAGGGCCTCGGACGTGACGACCGTGTCGCTGTTCAAGAACCAGAAATAGTCGAAGTTGTCGATGCCCGCGACGGCGACCCCCTGGTTGCACCCCGAGGCGAACCCGCCGTTGCTCGGCGAACGAATGATGATCAATTCCCGCGGGTCGACGGCATCGGGCGGCGCACCGGGGTCGACGGCGCCGGCTCGGGCACCCGGACCGGCGCCCAAGCCCCCCGCGGGCGCGACGCCGGCCTCGAAAATACGATAGGCGACGGCGCCGCGCTCGGGCAGCGTCCAGCGCAGCACCTGCGGGAGGTCACGCCACTGCGGCGCGGGCTCCGGCCGGTCGCACCAGGCCGCGATGCGCTCGACCGATCCGTTGCCCGAGGCGTTGTCGACCAGGAACACCTGAAAATCGCGATGGCGCTGGGCGAGCACCGAGGCGAGACACTCGATCGTATCGGCCCAGCCGCGATAGTTGACGAGTACGATCGCGACTCGGGGTGACGGCCGAGTCATGAACGCGCTTCCACGAGCGAGGGCTCGGCCGCGCGGGCGAGCACCGAAGTCCATCGCCGATAGGCGCCGGCCGGCGCATATCGCCCCAGAGCCAGCTGCCGCGCGGCCTCGCCCATCGCGAAGCGCTCGCCGGTTGCGGATTGCAGTCGGCGGATCGCCTCGACGAGATCGCCGCTGGCGCCGGGCGCGACCACCATGCCGCAGCGATGAGCCCGAACGACGCGGGCAACCTCGCCGTCGCCGTCGCCGATGAAGAGCACCGGCCGGGCGGCGGCCAGGATGCCGTAGAGCTTGCTCGGGACGATCAGTCCCTCGAGGCGGGGCAGCAGATTGACCAGGTGCACGTCGGCGGCCGCCAAACTGTCGCCGACCGCGGCACGCGGCTGGTACGGCAGGAACTGGATGTTATCGAGCCCCCGTTCACGCGCGGCGACCCGCAACGCGTCCATGTGCACGCCTCCGCCGATCATGAGGAAGGCGATGCTGGTGTCGTTGCGCAGGCGGATTGCCGCGCCCAGCAGGGTTTTGTACTCATGCGCGCGACCGAGGTTGCCGGAATAGCCGACGACGAACCGGTGCTGCAGATCGAGCCGCCTGCGCAAGGCGCTCTGCGCGGGATCGAGTCTGCCCGGAGTCGCGGGCTCGGCCCAGTTCTCGATGATTTCGATCTGCGCGGGCGGGACACCAAGCGACTCGACGTAATCCCGCATGCGCTCGCCGAGCACGACGTTGACCGTCGCCTGCCGCAAGGAGGCGGTGCGCAGCGAGCGCAGAAGCCTGTCGAGCGGCGCCGGCAAGGGATTGGCGCCGAGCGAGGAGGCGACCTCCGGAAAAATGTCCTGGAGCCAGTTCACGAGCACGGCGCGCCGCAGACGGGCGGCCAGCGCGGCGATCACGGAGATCAAGGGCGGGTCGGTCTTGGCGACGACGAGATCCCTGCGCCGCAGCCGCAGGAGCAAACAGACGCTGCAGCTCAGGTAGAACGAGAGGTAGTCCGCCGCGCGGCCGAGCAGGCCTGCCCGGCCGAAGCGGGTCGTCCAGACGCGATGGACCACGACGCCACGGACCGTCTCGCGTCCGGGCAGTGAGGCCGCCGCGTCCGTGTACAGCTGCCTCGAACAGACGACGTGGACCTCGGCGCCGGCGCTGGCGAGACCGAAGGCGAGATCGGCGAGCATCTGCGCCGTCGCGGATTCGTCGGGATAAAAATAGCGGTTCACGAAGAAGATTCGCGAGCTCGGATGGGGCGGGCGCGGATTGGTCATGGCGGCATTGTCGGGTGCTCAGGTTACAGCCAGCGACTCACGGTCGAACCCCGTAGGGTCGCGCGAGCGGTTCGCCGACGAACAAGCCCTGCCCCGGCATCGCGACGCTCTTCCAGTAGGCAGCCAGCAGGGAGTCACCGCGCAGGTAATGCTTCAGGAAGATCGCGGGATTCGGGAATTTCTCCAGGTGATTACAGGGCTCGCTGACGCTGCCGTAGGATCCCGTGGCACCCTGCCGCAGCCACGCAAGCACCGACATCTGGCTCCCTTTCGAGAGCACCCCGCCCGTCGACGTGAGGTGGTCGGCCACCGCCCCCGGGCGAAAGGCGATGCGCGCCAGTTCGTCGACCTGGGCAACCCCGGTGAAGTAGGCGAGCGTCCCGGTCGGCGCATCCTCGATCGGTGTCGTGGGTTCGAGCACGAGCACCCGATTCGCCACCGCGGCCTCGGCTTGGGGGTAGATGGCGGCACGCACGTTGCGCGCCGGATCCTGAGTATGGACGAGGTAGACGGTTCCCGGCGGCTGCGTGCCGTCGGCCCTGAGGCCGCGGCCGATCAGGTTCCGGGCCAGGCCCTCGTCGTCGCTGGGCAGCAGCATCGCGGGCAGCCAACCCGCCGTATCCGCGGGCAACCAGCCGGTTGAATCGAACAACGGGCTGACTTTCGTGACCGCACACCCCGGTTCGCAGAAAGCCGCCTGGTAGCCGGCCGCGAAGGCGGTGGTCACCGACATGCACTCGACCGCATACGGCCGGCTCCAGACCAGCAACAGGGACTGCACTTCGGAGGGCAGTTGCGCGAGCATGGCGCTGCGCGCCGATGCCAGCTCCTGGCGCGTCATGACGTCGCGTTCGGGCAGGGACAGACCGATCAGATTGGCCGCCGGAACATGCCGCTGCGCGACGTAATACGTCGCGAGGCGCCGGCTCGCCGCGTCGTTGCGATCGTAGATCACCCCCAGGCGATCGGGGGTCAAGGTCTCGCCACGGGCAGACACGGTGCAAGCGAGAAGCAGGATCAGCAGCCCGAAGCGCCGCATGCGTCGCGGCTAGCCCACGCCACTGGCCGACAAGGCTTGCCCGCTGCGCCGGTCGCGCACGATCTGCGCGACGAGATCCAGCTCGATGGCCTCCCGTTGTTCCGCGTAAGCGTACACCAGCGCGTAGTCGCACAGCAGATTCACGAGTCGCGGCACACCGTTCGTGCGCGCGAACACGAATTCGATGGCTTCCGGGCTGAACAAGGGCGCCGAGCGGCCCGCGACCTTGAGACGATGCAGGATGTAGGCATGCGTCTCGGTGCGATTCAAGGGATGCAATTGATAATCGACCGACACGCGCTGGGCGAACTGGCGCAGTTCGGGCCGCGACAGCGTCGTCCGCAGTTCCGGCTGTCCGACGAGCAGGATCTGAAGAACGAGATCCTTCTCGGAGTTGATGTTGGACAGCAAGCGCAATTCCTCGAGCACCTGCGCCGAGAGATTCTGCGCTTCGTCGAAAATGAGGAGGGTACGCCGACCTTTTGCGTACTCCGCGATGAGCGCGTCCACGAGGGTCTCGTAGGCGCCGATGTCCGAGTCGTCCGCCGCCTTGACGCCGAGCGAAGACAGAGCCCACCGGTGGATCGACTCGAAGCGGGTGTGAGTATTGCTGATCAAGCCGACGACGACCTGCTCGCCGAGCTGCCTCAGGAGCTTGCGGATCAGCGTCGTCTTGCCGGAGCCGATGTCGCCGGTGAGCATGCAAAACGCCGCCTGCGACTCCAGCCCGTATTCGAGCATGGTCATGGCCATGGCATGCTGGCGCGAGGGATAGAGAAACGCCGGATCCGGCGTTATCGCGAACGGCTTCGCCGACAAGCCGAAGTGTCGCTCGTACATACGCCGCTCAGTAGCCCGGCGGCGCTTGCGCGGCGCGGTTCAGCACCGTGCCCAGCAGCGGCGTCTTGTGCAGCAGCTCGACCGTGCGCGCGAGATCGTTGCGCCGCGTTCGCCCTTCCGCGGCAACCACCAGACCGCATTCGACGAGAGGCGCGAATGCCAGCGCGTCGTCGGCCGCCATGACGGGCGGCAGGTCGTAGACGATGATTCGTTCCGGATAGCGCGAGCGCAACTCGCCGACGATGGCCCGGCTGCGCGGCCCGGCAAGAATTTCCGAGGAGTCGGCGAGCGCGGCGCCGGCCGGCAGCACCACGAGCCGGTCGAATCCCTCCGGATGATAGAGACAGTCCTCGAGCGCCGCACGGCCGAGCAGAGCGTCCTCGGCGCCGAATTCCGGAGACAATCCGAGCTTTGCGGCCAAGGTTGGCCGCTTGAAGTCGAAGTCGACGAGCAAGACGGTGTGCAACCGGTCGCTCGCGAGGCTGATGGCGAGATTGATCGCCGTGGTCGTCTTCCCGTCGGCCGCGACGGGACTGAAGATCGCGAGCGACCGCCAGCCGTTGGCGTCCATACGCTGCAGCACCTGCGTGCGCAGCATCCGGAAGGCGACGGCGGCGGCATCCGCGGAAGCGGGGTTCAAGATGCGGTTGCGTTCGAGCACCTGAGAGGCGGGGGTGAACACCCGGGTTCGCGTGTAAACGATCTGTTCGGGAACGCGGCCCGCGGCGTTCGAGTTCGATGCCGGCTCGGCCCCGAGCTGCTGGATGCGTTCGGCGCGCACCGCGCCGGTCGCACCCGCCCGTTCGGCGCGGGATAGATCGAGAGCTTTTTGGATTCTATCCATCGGGATTCACACTCCGAAACGGCGCAACAGGCTCGCCCAGATCACATCGAGCGGTTTGACGAGCAGATGAACCGACACGACGGCGACCGCGAGCACGACGATGCTCCCGCCCCAGGAGTAGCGCAGCATCTTGCGGCGCCGTGCGCGGTCGTCGTCGGTGTAGATCATCGGGATCGCCGCGAGCGCGGGGACTTGCAGCATCTGGCGGATGTCCGTGGGCCCCCGTACCGATGCGTCCAAGGCTTCCCGCGCGAACACCGCGGCCGCTCCCAGGGCGAACGAGAGCACCAGCCCTGCGAGAAGGATCAGAAGGCGGTTCGGGCTGATCGGCTTCTCCGGTGGCTGCGGCGGTTCGATCAGCGTAAATTTCTCGCCCTTGCGCTCCGTCTCCAGATTCTCCGAGACCTGCGCCTCGGTTTGCTTGGACAGCATCTCCTGGTATTTCAGCTGCGCGCTCTCGAGCTCACGCGCCATTTCGCGGTATTGCCGTTCGACCTCCGGCTCCTCGGCCGTGCGCTTTTGGTAATCGCGGTACCGTGCCTGCAATTCGTCGCGCTTCTTGACCGCCTCGACGTGCTCGACGTCGGTCGCATCGAGCTGTCCTTTCACCTGGATCCAGACCGGATTGTCCGCATGCTGGGTCGCCACCTGCTTGTCGCCGGCTGCCGCGTCCGAGGCGACGACCTTCTCGAGGCTCGCGATCGTTCGGCGCAGGCGGATGACGTCGGGGTGCTCCTCGGAGTACTTCTCCAAATCGGCGGCGAGCTGCGACTTGGCGTCGGATAGCTGGCGCAGGCTGTCGCCCGTGTGATCCTCGGCCGCGACCTCCTTTTCGAGTCCGTCGACTTCCCGCTGCGTGCTGAGCACGTCTGGATGGTTCGGACCGTAACGCGCCTTGTATTCGGCGAGCTGCGACTTCAGGGCCTTGAGACGATCCTCCGGGCCGAATACCCGCTGCCCCGAGTCGGTGTAGACCTGGGTATTGGGACTGATTTGCGCGAGCTGGGCCTGCAGCAGCACGCGCTGGGAGTCGAGAGCCGCGACGCGATTTTCCGCGTCCCGCAGATCGAGGTCTGCGCGTTCCATCTCCTGGGTGTTCAGTTGCGCGAGTTCCGGCAGGTCGTCGTGGTGAGCCCCTTTGAAGGCCGCAAGCTTCTGGTCGAGCTCCGCGATGTGGGCCGCTTCGCGTTTGGACTCCTCGGCGAAAAAGGCCTCGCTCTGCTGCGCGGACTGGGTGCGGGAAGTGAGGTTTTCATTGAGATAAAGGGTGGTCAATTCGTTCGCGACCTTCAAGGCGAGATCCGGCGACCGGCTCTTGTAGGACACGGCGAACGCGATCGTCGCCTGCGTCGGCCTGCCGCTGCGCGGATCGATGACGTCGGCGCTGATCATGTGCATGCCGATGTCGTCGCGAAATTTCGCGAGCAGCACTTCGCGCGGCTCTTTCTGGCGGATGTCGGGGTAAAGATCGTAGCGCTCGATCAGCGACAGCAGGTTCTGGGTGGTCATCACCCGCTGGCTGATGATCTGCACGCGCTGGTCGGCAAACGACGTGATCACCGAGCGGACGAGGTCCTGGGGTATCTCCTGCTGTTCGATCAGGATGGTGCCGGTGGCCTGATAGGTCGACGGCAGCAGCACCGCCAGCAACACGGTGGCGACGAGCGCGCCGATCGTCACGGCGACGAAGGTCGTGCGCCGATGCCAGTACGCGAGCAGTTTCTCGCGCAGGTCCGCCGAGGGGCTTTCTTGCTGGATCATGATCGTGTCGCCGGGTTCATGGGAAGCTCTTCCAGTCGAATTGGCGCGACAGGAGAAGCGTCGCGCCGCTATTGGTCGGTCGAATGCGAGGCGTGCCGTAAGACTCGAGAACGTGGTTCAGGCTGAGCGTCAAAGTCCAATGTTCGCTCCAGAGCCAGGCCGCCGACAGCGACTCGGTGGTGACCTTGAGATCGCTCGTGCCGCCGCCTGTGACCGGCTGTTCGTAGTCGATCCGATGCACGTCGCCGGAGAGCGTCAAACGCGCCGTCGCGGTGTACGTGCCCTTCAATTCGTAGGAGTCCTGCCGTGACAAAAAGGCGAATCCGGACGGCAGGAGCTGGCGCGAGGCCGTCGCATTCAGATACCAGAGACTGGTCTGACGAACGAGATTCACGGCAAAGATCTCGCCGTTCTGGTTGGTCTCGATCGTGGCCGGAATGGGCAGGCAGATGCCGAACTGCAGGTATACCGGATCACAGGTCTCGCCATCGGCGCGATTTTCCGCGCGCGAATAGCCCCCGCTCGCGGTCAGCGACCAGATCTCGGACAGCTGCCTCGTGAAGCCGAACTGCAGGTTCGCGCTGCGGCTCTGCGTCTTGCCGTCCAGCGAGTCGTAGCGACCGACGGCGGCCGTGGCGGTCAACTTGCCGAGTTCGCTCTGGGCCCAGGAGAGGCTGGGGCTGATGCTCGTGTACTTGTAATCGGTGAGCACCGCGGCGCCGGGGACATCCGACTCGTCGTAGCGGACCCGGGACCAGTTCAGATCGGTGTCCCACTCGAGGCGTTCGGAGAGCTTGCGGTCCCAGTTGAAATCGCCGTTGAAGTTATCGCGCCGCACGCCGGTCGAGTTGCTGAGCAGGTAGTCGTGGTAGAGGCTGGAGTCGCGCGCGAGGCCGGCCGAGGTGGTCACGACGTCCCGCTCGGTGTCGAACTCGACGCTCGTCGTCAGGTGCTCGTAATCGGAGTCGACCGACGAGTATCCCTGGCTGTTGCTGAGCCGGAAGCTCGGCAGCACGGAGAACTTGAATGCATCGCCGACGTAGCTCGTGGGGCCATCGAGGATCAGGGCCCCATGGCTTTCGGCGGTGTTGCCGAGGTTCAACAGGGCCGGATTGGAATTGTAATCGGCGGCGATGCCGACATCGGGTTGCGAGCCCCACACGCCCGCCTTTGCCGCCGGGCTAGCGGTCGCCACGGCTGCCCCCAGCACGAGGATCGTCGCCCGCCGACCGATCATGGAACGACAACGGTATCACCGTTTTGCAGGAGGATGTTCTGGTCGAGCTTGCGCCCGTGGAGAATGTCGTTATAGCGGAACCGGATCGAACTCTGGTGCTCGCCGTCGCGCCGCAGGATCCGAATGCCGTTGACGTCGGCGAAGGGCGTGGCGCCGCCCGCGAGAGTCAGCGCCTGCATGACGTCCGTGGGGCCCGTCAGGGGAAAGTCGCCGGGCCGGGTGACCTTGCCGATCACGAAGATGCGATTGCCGGCCGCCGCCTTGACCGTCACCGTGATCACCGCGTCGGGTATGAATTTACGGATGCGGGACTCGAGCAATGTGGTCAGTTCCGCGACCGTGTGGCCGGCCGCCTCGACTTCCCCGGCGAGCGCAAAGGAGATGCCACCGTCCGGACGAATCAAGACTTCGGACTGAAGATCCGTTTCTTTCCAGACCGAGACCACGAGTAAATCCCCCGGACGCAGCCGGTAGCGGTCCGAGTGTTCGTCCAACTCCTCGGCCGAGGTGGGGGAGTCGGCAAGCGGCGGGACCGCCGCAGCCGGGGGCGCCGCAGCCGGTGCGGTGTCCTCGGTCTGCCGGGCGTCGGCCGCGGGCGCGTGGACGGCCAGCAGCAAGAACATGGCAAAACTCGCAAACAGCAGCCGCAATGACGACAAGATGAACACTTCACGTTGGACTTGGGATCGCGAAGTGTAGGGGTCGTTTATGAGAGTTTCATTGCAAGAGCGGAGAATTCGGCGACGAACGTCAGCGCGGCGTCGGACTTATGTCACCGGCGCGTTCAACATCCGGGGGATAAAGAGAACGCCCAGGGTCACAAGCCCTGGGCGTCTCACACACCACGCCCCGGGACACAACCCCCGGGGCACACACAGTCCCGGGACACAACCCCCGGGATTCACACACAGTCCCGGGACACAACCCCCGGGATTCACACACAGTCCCGGGACACAACCCCCGGAACTCACTCGAGCCCCGGGGACACTACTCCCGGGGAACTCTCGATACCTTGCCCGAGCTCACAACTCCTCGGGTCGCCGTTGCCAACCCCACAGGACCCCGAGACCTGACAGGAGCAGGATCAAGGAGGTGGGTAAGGGCACCGGCGTACCCGACGGCATTTGTCCGTTGGACTGGAAAACGATGTCGAGTCCATAGACTCCGAGACCGAAGCTGCCGTTGGCATCACCGAACCAGTGGGCATACACCATCCCCGGCCCGACGTTGAAGGATTCGGTCCCGGGGCCCATCGACGTGCCGATGGCCCCGTTCGCTGTCGTGAGAAAGCAGTCGAGGCCCGAAATGGTGTCGAGCCACGGAATGTTGGACAGGGTGACCGTGATCGTACCGGCGCTCGTCAGATCGAACCCTTGGACGAAGGACTGCTGTCCTTCGATGAATCCCGAACTGTCGTAGAGCACGGTTCCGGCGCGAGCCGCGATGGGTCCGGCCAGCAAGGCCATGCTGCCGATGGCGGCGGCCAAGCGACCGGAACGAGGCGACACAGCTCTCTCCGTCCAGGATTTGCGACGGTTTTGTTGCATGCTCATGGTCAGGACACCACCGGGGTTCGTTGCACCAGACGCAGGCCGTCGCCGGACCCCACGGCATCGGCCACCACTTGGGCGGCGACAGCGTCACGCGCGCCCTCGCCGCCGTCGGCGTGGCTTCGATAGACGTACTTGTCGTACAGATAGCCCCGCAGGGATCGGGCCGGCGTGGCCGTGGCGGCGTTGCCGTCCTTGAGGCGCATCACCAGGTACTCCTCACGCAGGCCGCTCATGGCGAGCAGCGCGATGTCATCCCGCGCGACCTGACGGCTCTCCTCGACGCCGGCATTGATGATGCTCTCCAACCGAAACGCGTCGAGTTCGAAATAACGGATCAATTCGTCGCCGGACTCCACGAGCACGGGCACCAGGTTGCGGCCGCGGATCTCGGGGTCACAAAGCGGGGCGATGCGGCTCAGGCTGGATTTGATCGCAAACCGGATGATGTCCGAATCGCGCACGCCCAATCGCTCGGCGATGCGCTTGATGTGGCGAATGTCGCTTTCGCCCAATCGTATCGAAACGGCCTGTTTACGTTGTTCGACCACTTTCACTCCTCTCGACGCACGCGTTGTGGGACCCGATGGAGAGAATCGTAGGTGAATAGTGTGTCGTGCGAATGGCACTTCTGTGACGAATATCACAGTGATCGTGTCGCCTCCGTGTCCGATTATGCGAACTCTTTGGTGACGCTTTGCCGAGTTATGACAACGGCTTGGAGGACTTTGTTATGACAAAACCGAAGTCGGCGGCGCGTTCCTCGGGCGCTGATGCGCGAACGCCGCTGTCACGTGGCTGCAACACTCAGGCGGAACCATGGGTCCGTGAACACCGATACCGTCGAACCGGCCCGCGCCGGCGAATCGATCGAGAGCGCGCTCGCGTTGCTGCGTGTCGGCCGGGCCGCCGACGCGGCGCAGATCTGCCGCCGGCTGCTGGCGGCGCGGCCCCAGGATTTCAACGCCCTGCACTTGCTCGGGCTCGCCCACCATCAACTGGGAGAACACGCGGCGGCGGTGTCCTATCTGCGGCAAGCGATCGCCGTGCATGCGACCAGCGCGTTTCCGTACACCAATCTCGCCGCGGCACTGCTCGCGCTCGGGCGCGCGGGCGAAGCCCTGACCTGTTGCGAACGGGCGCTCGCGCTCCAGCCCGATTGGCTCGATGCGCACACGAATCGCGGCCACGCGCTGCGCATGCAGGGTCGCCTCGAGGAGGCGCTCGCGTGTTACGAGCGGGCCGGCGAAATGGCGCCCTCCGCGCGGGATCCCCAACTCGCACGCGTCGCCGTGCTGCTGCAGTTACGGCGCGACGCCGAGGCCCTGCACGCGGCCGACGCGGCGATCGAGCGATTTCCTCGACACGCGCCCTTGCTGACGAGCCGCGGCCACGCTCTGCTGAAACTCGAGCGTCCCGAGGAGGCGCTGGCGGCCTTCGATCTGGCGCTCGTCCTCGCCCCGGATTCCGCGGAAATCTGGAACAACCGCGGTTCGGCACAGCGACGCTTGCGCCGCCCGTCCGACGCCGCGGCCAGTTTCGAGCGGGCCTTGCAGCTGCAACCGCAGATGGCGGAGGCCTGGTGCAACCGGGCGAACCTCGCGATGGACGCCTCGCATTACGAGGAAGCGGTCCGACTCTGCGATCAGGCCTTGCAGGTGCGCACGGGCCTTGCCGAAGCCTGGCACATCCGTGGCACGGCCTTGCGCGCGGCGGGCCGCTGCGCCGACGCCGCCGAGGCCTTCGCCCGGCTCGTGACCCTGGCTCCGGGGTTCGACTATGCGCTCGGCGATCTTTACTTCGTTCGCGCGCGCATCTGCGACTGGAAGGATCGCGAGGCGCGGGCCGCGCGAATCATCGCCGGGGTCGAACGCGGTGAGCGCGTGGTGTCGCCGCACGCGTTCTTGTCGATTTCGGACTCACCACGGACCCAGCGGCAGTGCGCGCGGACCTTCGTTGCCGATCACCTGGGGACGCCGGAGCCGGTCTGGCGCGGTGAACGGTATGGCCACGAGCGCCTGCGCATCGCCTATCTCTCGGCGGATTATCACGATCACCCGGTCTCGCATTTGATTGCCGGCGTGATCGAGCGGCACGATCGCGAGCGCTTCGAAGTGCACGGATTTTCGCTGCGCAGGGACAGCACGCCGGACCCGATGCGTCTGCGCATGCAACGCGCCTTCGACCGGTTTCACGACGTCGCCGAATCCAGCGATCGGGACGTCGCGCTGCTCTTACGGGCGCTGGAAATCGACGTGGCGATCGATTTGACCGGGCTCGCGCGCGGCGCGCGTCTCGGCATCCTGAGCCATCGTCCCGCACCGATCCAGGTCGGTTACCTCGGTTTCGCCGGGACCTACGGCTGCGAGCACATCGATTTCCTCGTCGCGGACGAGTACGTCGTACCCGAGGAACAGGCGCCCTGGTACGACGAACACCTCGTGCGCCTGCCCCATAGCTTCCTGCCGAACGACGACACCCAGCCCATCGCCGAGGAGGTGCCCACCCGCGCAGAGTTGGGTCTACCCGAGCGTGCCTTCGTATTTTGCGCTCTGCATATCTCCTACAAGATCGATCCGGCGACGTTCGGCGTTTGGATGCGCTTGCTCCGAGAGACCCCGGGCAGCGTGCTGTGGCTCGCTGCGGGTGAGGCCGCGACACGCGAGAACCTGCTGCGGGAGGCGCAGGCGCAGGGCGTGGCGGCGCATCGCCTCGTCTTCGCGCCGAAGCTGGCGCGTCTCGATCAACACCTGGCGCGCCATCGCCGGGCGGACCTGTTCCTCGATACCCGTCCTTACGGCGGCCACACGACCGCGCGCGACGCCCTCTGGGCGGGACTTCCGGTGCTCACCTGCGTCGGCGATTCGTTCGCGAGCCGCGTGGGCGGCAGCCTACTCCGGCAACTCGATCTGCACGAACTGATCACGACGAACCTCGAGGACTATGCGAGACGTGCGCTGCTGCTCGCCCACGCGCCGCACGCGTTGCTCGAATTGCGTGCGCGCCTCGCCGAAAAGCGGCGGACGAGCCCCGTGTTCGACACGGATCTCTGTCGCCGCCACCTGGAGACGGCCTATGACACCCTGACTCGAAGGCACGAACGCGGAGAACCCCGGCGGAGCCTGCGCGTGCCGCCGGCCGAACGTTCTTAGAGACAGCCGAACCTTCTTAGGGACAGCCGAACCTTCCTAGGGAAAGGCGCCTTGTAATTCTTCGCGCACCCGGCCGAGCACCGGGTTCCAGTCGGCGAAACTCGACTGCCGGAACAAGCGCGCGCTGGGATACCAAGGACTGTCATCGCGGCCGAGCAGCCAACGCCAATCGGGACTGAACTGCAACAGGACCCAGGTCGGGCGGCCCAGGGCACCGGCCAGGTGCGCGACGCTCGTGTCGATGCTGATCACGAGGTCCAGGCATTCACAGAGCGCCGCGGTGTCGGTGAAATCCAAGAGGTCGGCTCGGAAGTCCGTGATCTCCCGATGCTCCCTCAAGGTCGACTCGTCCGCCTCGTTCAATTCCTTTTGCAGACTGAGGTACTCGAAGCCGGGCGGCAGGAAGGGCAGCCATTGCCGCAGCGGCAGGCTGCGGTTGCGGGCGGTGTGCGGGCCGGTGTTGCCGCTCCAAACCAATCCGATGCGGGGCGCCCGTCGCGGACCGAGCTTCGCCTGCCAGGCGGCCCGCTTGGGCTCGGGGCTGCGCAGATAGCGATGCGGCGCAGGCACCGTCGCGAGGTCGGTGCGAAACGCGAGCGGCAGACTCATCAGCGGACAATGATAGTCGCAGGCTGGCAACGGCGAGCCGACGGCCACGACCTCATCGACCCCGTCGAGTTGCGCGAGCAATTCGGTCAGCGCGCGAGGGGTCTCGAGCACGGTCCGCGCACCCGCCTGCGCGAGCAAACCGACGTAGCGACAGAACTGCAAGGCATCCCCCAAGCCCTGTTCATGATGGATCAGGATCGTGCGATCTTCGAGCGACTCCGCCCCCGTCCACCGGCGACCCGTGAAACCTCGGGACGGGGCGGCCAAAACGCTGGATGCACGGCGCCAACGCCATTCGTATTCGGGCCACCCGGCCGCAAGATCACCGCTCAACAGCGCGGCGATCCCGCGGTTCCAGTGCGCGTCGGCATAGTTCGGATCGAGTGCCAGCGCGCGATCGTAGCTCGCCACCGCAGCCGCGCACCGCCCGAGTTCGCGCAGGACGTTGCCGCGGTTCGACAGCACCTCCGGATAGTCCGGCTGCGCGGCGAGGGCCAGATCATAAGCGGCCAGCGCCGCATCCCACCGCTGCAACTCCTGGTGGATCACGCCGCTGTTGAAATGCGCGGCGGCGAAGCCCGGGCGCAGGTCGAGCGCGAGAGCATAGGCCGCGAGCGCCTCCTCCCAGCGCCGCATCTCCTTGAGCACGTTGCCTCGGTTGAAGGCGAAGTTTGGGTCCCGGGGCTGGAGCGTGGCCGCCCGGTCCAGGGCCGCGAGCGCCTCCTCCCAGCGTTCCTGTGCCGCCATCACATTGCCGCGATTACACCACGCGACCGGATTCGCGGGTTCCAGCGCCAGGACCCGCTCGAAGCTCTCGAGCGCAGACTCGAGCCGTCCCAGGGCCAGTGAGACGAGACCGGCATCGAGATGCGCGGGGACCATGCGGGCGTCGGCGGCGATCGCGCGTTCGTAGCTTTCGAGGGCCGCGGGCAAGTCGCCGAGAGCGCGCATGGCATTGCCGCGGTTGTACAGGGCTTCCGGGTAGTCCGCGCGCAGCGCCAGAGCGCGGTCCAAGCTCGCGAGCGCTTCGGGCCATCGCCCGAGCCCCTGCAAGGCAAGGGCGCGATTGTTGTGGATGGCGGGATTGCGCGGATCGGCGGACGCCGCGCGATCGAGTAGATCCGCTGCCTTGCGTAAATCGCCCGTTTTGGCGCTGATCAACGCCAGTTCGTGCAGGGCCCCGGCGTGCTTGGGGTCGATGCGCAGGACCGCGTCGTACAGCAGATAGGCTGCCGTGACCTGACCGCGGGCCTGTGCCGCGCAGGCTTGTTTGAATTTCGCCGTCGCGCTCTCGCCTTTCACACGCCGTGGTCCGCGGCGAACTGCGCGAGATCGGCAACGACGCGAGCGACAACACCGTCCCAATTGCCGCGGGTCTCCTGGCGGTAGAGCGTGGCGGTCGGATACCAGGGGCTGTCGGTGCGTGACAGCAACCAGCGCCAGCAGCTGTCGAATCGATTGAGGATCCAGACCCGCTTGCCGAGCGCGCCGGCGAGATGGGCGACCGAGGTATCGACGGAAATCACCAAGTCGAGTTGTTCGATGAGCGCGGCGGTCTCGACGAAGTCGTCCAGCTCCCCGGTGAAATCCTGAAGTGCGGGTCCATCCCAACCCCCGGCCAGCAGGTCGGCCAACTCCGTCTGCGCCGGCTCGCCCTTCTGCAGGCTGAAGAAATCGACGTCGATGTGCCGCAGGGGCGCCAGCTTGGCGAGGGGGATATTGCGCCGGGCATTGACCGCCCAGGTCTTCGGTTGGTCGGCCCGAAAGCCGCCCGACCACGCCAGCCCGACGCGCCTGCGGCGCCTCGGACCGAGGTACGAACGCCAGTGCGCGCTTCGCCCGGGATCCACGTCGAGATAGCGGGGCGGCGCGGGCACCGTGGCCAAGCGGGTCTTGAACGCGAGCGGCAAGCTCATCAGAGAAACGTGGTAGTCGAACGGTGGCAGGACATCCCCGGGCACGACGACCTGCGCCGCACCGGGCAGTCTCGACAGGAGATTCTGGAGTGCATGTTGCACTTCGAGCACGACGACGCCTCCGAGCTCGGCGACGGCGCGTATATAGCGACAAAACTGCAGGGTATCGCCGAGACCCTGCTCGCTGTGCACGAGGATCGTCCTGCCGCGCAGCGATTGCGCGCCCGTCCAGACGGGCTGCGGATAGGATCGTCGCTCGTTGAGGAAAGTCCCGTCATCGACCTGCCACCGCCACTCGTAATCGGCCCAGCCGCGTTCATAATCCCCGGCCATCAGATACGCCATCGCCCGATTCACCCGTGCGAGCGCATACTCGGGCCTGCTCGCGATCGCCTGGTTGTAGCTCGCCAGGGCGGCCGGCAACAGCGTCATCTCCTGGTAGACGTTGCCGCGATTGAGGAGCGCCTCGGCATGATCCGGATCCACCTCCAAGGCGCTCTCGCAGCTCGCGAGCGCCGCCTCGAACTCACCGAGTTCCTGGAGGACGGGTGCCCGCCCGACGAGCGCCGGGAGATAATCCGGCTGCAGCGACAGCGCCCGCTCGAAACTCGCCAGGGCTTCGCCGAGACGCCGTAAGTGCACGAGCACGTTGCCGCGATTGACATGCGCCGCGGTGAAATCCGGAGCGAGGGCGGCCGCGCGGTCGAAGTCCCGCAAAGCCGCCTCGAAACGGCCGAGGCCCGCGAGCACGACGCCGCGGCCGTTCCAGGCCTCGACGCGGTCCGGTTCCAGGGACAGCACGCGTGCATAGTGGGACAGCGCGAGCGCTTTTTCACCGATCGCCGCGAGCGCCTCGGCGAGCAGGTGATGGGCGAGCAGATGGTCGGGCTGGATCTCGATCGCGCGGCGGTGAGCGGCCACGGCCTGCGCGTCACGACCCAGCGCGAGCAGGGCGGACCCACGGTTGCAATGCGCATCGGCGCAGCCGGGATCGAGGGCGAGGCACCGATCGATGAGCTCGAGGGCGCGCGCCGGCGCCCGCATTTGCAGCGCCGCGCTGCCGGCGAGATGCCATGCCACCGGATACGACGGATCGATGCGAATGGCGCGCTCGTAATGGACGAGGGCCTCGCTCAATCGGCCCTCCCGATGCAGTTCCAAGCCACGCTGGGCTTCGTGTTTGGCGAGCCCGTCGCCCGTCGTCCCGGTCACGATCGCCATTTGTCGAGATACGCGGCATAGGACGCGCGCCAGGCGGCCGATCCGAATTTACCGTCGCTCGCATGCAGGACCGAAATGCTCCAGGTGCCGAGCCGCAGACCCTTGAGCTCGGCCTGCCTGCAAAAGTCCAGGTCGTAGAAGTCGAAGTCGAAGCGCTCGTCGAACGTGATTCCGTGATTCAACAGCGTCGCGCTGGCGCAGGCGATCAGCAAACCGTCCATCAGCAGGACTTGCTGATGCGGTGGCCCGTAGTAGCTGACGTAACGCGGCGGCCACTCGACCCCATGTGCGACGATGCCGCTGAGATGCTCGCGGGGTTCGCGCGTCAACTGCGCATCCGAGAAACGCCAGGCGGGCTGAGCGGGCAGCCGACGCTTGTTGCCCGCCAGGCCGACGACGTCGAAGCTGCGCAGGGCCTCGACGATGTGATTCGGCCAGAAGTAGTCCATGAATTGGACGTCGTCATGGACGAAGACCAGGATCGCCGGGTCGCGCTCGGCTTCACGCAGAGCGCGATTGTAGAGCTCGGGAAGTCCGCGGGAATTGGCGGTGAAAACCCGCTGTTCGACGAATGGGTAGGGCAGCAAGCCGAGCGAGCGTCCGAGCGGCGTATGAGCGGCGAAGCGCTCCTCGGTTTCGCGGGTCGCGCAGATGATTCGAAACTTGAGTGTCATGCGATCGATCGCGAAAGGGAGTTGCCGTCACGAGGGCCTGTCGGTTGCCCCGGGGGCTGTGCGAAGATTGAACACCGCGAATGTTGCAATTGAGTTAAAGACCATGGGGCCGGAGTCGGTCGTGCTCGTCGAGACCTTGCAGGCCGCGTACGCCGCGGCCCGCGAAGGCCGCTTCGACGCTGCCGAGGCGCTCTGTGCGCGGATCCTCGCGCAGGATCCGGAGCATGCCGGCGCGCTGCTGCTGCGGGGGATGATCGAGACCGAGAGCGGTCGCAGCGCCGAGGGGGCTCGTTCGCTGCAACGTTCGATCGCGCGCGACCCGGAGCGGCCGATCGCCCATGTACTGCTCGGGGATGCTCTCATGAACCTCGGCAATCCGCGTGCGGCACTGATGGCCTACGAGACCGCCCTCCGTCTCGATGCCGATGCGATGTCCGCCCACTTCGGTCGCGGCAATGCATTGCTGGACTTGCGCGAACCCGAGGCGGCGATCGCGAGCTTCGACACGGTGCTACGACGGCGGCCCGAGGATTCCGAGGCCTGGTTCAACCGTGGCAACGCCATGCTCGCGCTGGAGCGCTGGCGCGAGGCCATCGCGAGTTTCGACTGCGCCCTGCGGCGGAGACCCGACTACGTCGCCGCTCACTGCAACCGGGGCAGCGCTCTGTTGTCGCTGTACTGTCTCGACGACGCGCTCAGGGCCTTCGACGCGGCGCTCGCCATCGATCCCACGGACGTCCCGGCCTTGAACAACCGCGCCGCCGTGCTGCGGGAACTGCGGCGCTACCCGGACGCTCGCGGGCTTCGAGCGTGCGCTCGCGCTCCGGCCGGACCACGCCGACGCCCACCTCGGCCGCGGCAATACCTTGCTGGAACTCGACCGGCCGAACGAAGCATTTCAAGCGTATGAACGGGCGATTCGGTCGGCGCCGGCGAACCCCGAGCCGCGGATCGCGCTCGGCAATGCCTGGCGGTCCCGGGAGCACTATCCGGCGGCGATCGCCTGTTACGACGCCGCGCTCGCGCTCGCGCCGGACAGCGCGATGGCCTACTTCAATCGCGCCCAAACCCGTCTGCGGTGGAATCGCGAGATCGATCAGGCCCTCGACGACCACGCGCGCGCCCTGGCCTTGAAGCCGCGCTTCGATTATTGGCCCGGCTCCTTGCTGCATGCGCAGCGCCGCCACGGCGATTGGTCGGTGCGCCAGCCGTCCTCGCATCCGGACGCGATCGCGCGCGCGGTGGCCGCGGGGGCTCGCGCCGATATGCCGTTTTCATTTCTCGCGGTCAGCGACAGCGCCGAGTCACAACTGCGCTGCGCCCGCAGCTACGTCGACTATCTTGGCGTCGCTGCACCGGCACCGCGCAACGGTCGCCGCTCCCGGGGGACGCGCCTCAAGGTCGGCTATTTCTCGGCGGACCTGCGCCAACACGCCGTGTCCTATCTGATGGCGGGTGTCTTCGAGCGGCACGATGTGGAGCGCTTCGAGATCCTCGGAATGTCCCTGCGGCCGGCCGAGTCGACCCCGCTGGGTCGGCGCGTGCGGGCCGCTTTTTCGCGCTTCGTCGATCTGAGCGGGCTGGACGATGGCGAAGCGGCGGCGGCGATTCGCGCCCTCGAGGTCGATGTGCTGGTCGATCTGACGGGCTATACGGAGGGCTGCCGACCGCGCATCCTCGCGCTGCGTCCGGCGCCGATCCAGGTGAATTTTCTCGGTTTCCCGGCGACGACGGGCGGCGCGTTCATCGACTATTTGATCGCCGATGCGCACGTGATTCCCCCCGAGTCGCGGCGCCACTACCGCGAGTCCGTCGTCACGCTGCCCGATTGCTTCCAACCGACCGACGACGCACGTCCACGCGATCTCGGTGCGTTCTCGCGCGGCAATGTCGGCCTGCCGGACGATGCCTTCGTTTTCTGCTGCTTCAACAATACCTACAAGATCAACCCCAAGATGTACGACCTGTGGATGCGGCTGTTGCATGCGGTCCCCGGCAGCGTTCTGTGGTTGCTCGCCGTCGGCGACGCACTGCGCGACCGGCTGCGTCGGGAGGCGCAGACACGCGGGATCGACCCGAAGCGGCTCGTGTTCGCCGGGCGGCGTCCCTATGCGGATTACCTCCGGCAGTTCCGGCTCGCCGACTTGTTCCTCGACACCCTGCCCTTCAATGCCGGTACGACCGCGAGCGATGCGCTCTGGGGCGGCTTGCCCCTGCTGACCTGCTCCGGCGATGCGTTCGCGGCGCGCATGGCCGGCAGCGTGTTGCGCGCCGCCGGGCTGCGCGAACTCGTGACCGAGACCCTCGCGGACTATGAAGCGCTCGCGATACGGCTCGCCACGCATCCGCATGAGCTCGGGCGCCTGCGCGATCACCTGGTCCGCCGCCGGCAGGCGCTACCGCTGTTCGACACGCGGCGCTTTTGCCGCCACCTGGAAGCCGCTTACGAGGAGATGTGGTCGCGACAGGCGCGCGGCGAGGAACCCAGCGACTTCGCGGTGGCGAAAATCGCGAACGATCGAGTCGGCGACGATCCCGCCGCCGGTTCCTGAAGGGTCCGCCCAGGACCCAAGGCCTGTCTCAGGCGTCCGCGCGCGCGCCCTCGGCGGGAAACTCGATCGCCAAGTCGCGTGACACCCGCTCGAGCACACCCGCCCAGTCGCCCCGGGTCGTCTGTCGGTACAAGCGCATCGTGGGATACCAGGGGCTGTCCCCGCGCTCGAGCATCCAGCGCCAATCGGCATGGAACGGCAACAAGACCCAGGTCTTGCACCCCAGAGCACCGCTCAAGTGCGCGACGCTGGTGTCGACGCTGATGACGAGATCCAGGCAATCGCACAGCGCCGCGGTGTCGGCAAAATCCTGGAGTTGCCCGGAAGGATCGAAGAGTTCGGGGTGGGCGGTCAACACGGCGGCGTCTTCGTCGCGCACGTCCTTCTGTAAACTGACGTACGCGAAACCCGGAGGCAGCCGGCTCAGCCATTCGCTCAGGCGCGCACTGCGCTGGCTGTCGTTGCGATGATCGCGACTACCTCTCCAAACCAAGCCGATCCGCGGAGTCCGCAGCTCGCGCAATACCCCGCGCCAGTGCTGCCGCTTGACCGCATCGGCCTCGAGGTATCTCGGCCGCGCCGGAATCGTCGCGAGCGTGGTGCGAAACGCCAGGGGCAAACTGAGCAGCGGACATCGGCAATCGCAGGGTGCATAGGCCTCGCCTCGCGTGATGACGCGGACGTCGCCACGCAGTTGCTGCAACAACGCGCGCAACGGCGCTTGCACTTCGAAGGTCACCGCGGCGCCGGCGGCGGCGAGTTGCTCGACGTAGCGGGAAAACTGCAGGGTGTCCCCGAGACCCTGTTCCGCGTGGACCAAGATCGCGCGGCCTTGCGCGGGCGTCTCGCCGAGCCACAGCGGCTCGCGAAATTCCCGCGGCGCCTCGCGGCTCATCCCGTCCACCCCCAGCCAGCGGGCCTCGTAGTCCCGCCAGCCTCGTGCGAGCTCACCCGTCGCGAGGTAGGCCAGTGCCCGGTTGTAACGTGCCTGCGGATGGTCCGGCCGGATGCGGAGCGCGTTTTCGTAGCAAGCGAGCGCCTCGGCATGCCGATTCTCTCCGGCCAGGAGCACCCCGAGGTTGGAGTGGGCTTCGACATGGCGTGGGTCGAGCGTGAGCGCCAGGGCGTAGCTCGCCATCGCCGCCTCGACCTGGCCAAGTTCTCGCAGGCAATTGCCGCGGTTGAAATGGATCGCCGCCGAGCCGGGTGCGAGCGCCACGGCCCGATCGTGCGCCGCAAGCGCCTCGACGAGAAGTCCGAGCTCCACGAGCGTGTTGCCCCGATTGCTGTGCCCTTCCGCAAAATCCGGACGCAGGACGAGCGCCCGATCGAAGTCGGCGAGAGCCGCGACGAGATGCCCCAGTCGCACCCGGAGGTTGGCGCGCAGGACACGAATCTGCCAGTCGTCCGCGCGCAGCGAGACGGCCGCATCGTAACCGAGCAAGGCCTCTTGGGGCCTTGCAAGGCGCTCGAGGACGATGGCTCTGTGGACTTGGATCGCGACCCAGGCGGGCCGACTCGCGAGCGCCCGGTCATACGCGGCCAGCGCCTCGTCCCAGCGGCCGAGGCCCTGCATCCGGTGGCCCTGCCTCGCGTGCGCGTCGGCGTCGTCCGCGCTGGGGGTCGGCATCGCTCAGGCCTTGCGCAAGGCGCTCGCGTAGCGGTCGCGAAGCCGAAAGAAGGACTGCAGATACTCGCGGCGGGGTTCGCGCAGGTAGGCGATCTTCAGGGCATCGAGCGCCGCCAGCTCGGCCCCGAGTTCGCTGATCCGCGACCCGGAGAACGGCAACTGCAGCGAGTTATAGGCGGCCACGGACCAGCGCCCGCGCTCGGCGAGCAGCGTGCCGGCGACGCGCTCGATCACGAAGGTCTTGGTCGGCGCGGTCTGCGTCTCGTAGACTGCCTCGTCCGACAGGGCGCGGCCCAGGGGCGTCTCGGCGCGTTCGGCGGACTCGAAGATGCGCTCGCAGCGCTCGAGCCAGGCGAGCCAAAATTCGCCGCGCGCGACGAAATAATTGCAAAACACGGTGTCGAGGGAGGTGGCGACGGTGCCATAGGGATCATAAGCCGGTGCGATCAACGCCAGGGCCTGCTCGAACACCTCGCGGACATTGCGATGAACCATCACCGCTTGCTCCCAGGGGTTCAGAAAAAAGGCCATCTGATCGTAGAACGGCGACAACAAGACCACGTCCGCGGTCGGCGCCCGGGCGCGCACGAACTCGCCGACGACGCTCGCCGATAAATTCGTCTTGGTTTGGAATCGCGGCGACAAAAACCCGTAGTAGCCGTCGATCGCGATCCTCCCCTGCCGCAGGAATTCGCGGATGGGCCAATATTCACGCCAATCGGGTCGGGCGTTAGCCAGGTTGTCGAGCGGCAGGAACCCGGGGTCGAGCGCCGCCCGCGTCGCCGCGCTGTAATAAATCTGAAATATCTGCACGCCGGGATTCACGGATCGCATCATGGAGCAGGCCGTGCTTCGCTGTGATCGAAACGGCAATACTTTACCCCTAAACTTCGCGACTGCCGACCCTCGAACCCAGCACCACCGTGAAACCGGAATCGTCGCAACCCGTCCTGGAGCCAGACCTCGCCACGCAACTCGCCGTCGCGATCGGCGCGCACCGTCGCGGCGAGATCGCGACCGCCGAGGCACGGTATCGGGAGATCGTTCTGCGCGATCCCGGCTGCTTGACGGCCTGGCATTTGCTCGGCGTGGTCGCCGTCGACCGCGGCGAACTCGACGCGGGCATCGCGCATCTGCAACGGGCGCTGGCTCTCGATGCCGCGAGCCCCGACGTGGCCTATGCCTTGAGCGTCGCACACGCGCGGCGTGGCGACGTCCCCGCCGCGCTCGCGAGCCTCGATCGCGTCACGCGCCTGCGAGCCGAGCATGCCGATGCCTGGTACTTGCGCGGCAACCTCCTGCTGCAAACCGGGCGTTACGCGGAATCGCTGGCGTGTTTCGGCTCGGCGTTGCGCAGCCGGCCGGTCTACGCCGAGGCGTTCAACAGTTCGGCGTCGGCCCTGCGCGCGCTGCGCCGCCTGGATCGCGCGCTCGAGTGCGCCGACCGGGCGATCGCCTTGCGCCCGGATTACGCCCTGGCCCACAACATGCGCGGGCTCGTGCTGCTCGATTTGCGCCAGGGCGCGGAGGCCGTCGCGAGCTTTCGCCGGGCGCTCGATGCGCGGCCGGACTTCGCCGAGGCCTTGCACAATCTCGGCACCGCGTGGATGCAGCTGCAGCGCCATCGGCAAGCCGCGGAAGCCTTCGCGCGGCTGGCGGCGATGGCGCCGCAGTTTCCGCACGTGCGCGGCAATCTTCTGCACGCCCGTCTCGAGTGCGCCGATTGGCGCGACTACGAATCCGACCGACTCGCCGTCAGCGAGGGACTGGCGTGCGGCCTGGCCTCCGATACGCCGATGCAGTTCCTGTGCCTCAGCGATTCGGCGCCCTTGCAGCTGCGCTGCGCCCGCCTCTACACGGCCACCCACTATCCGGCTGCGCCACGGGCTGTGCCGGTTCGTGTCCGTCGGGAGGGACCCATACGGATCGCCTATCTTTCGGGCGATTTCGGCGAGCACGCGGTGAGCTACCTGCTCGCCGGCGTGTTCGAGCGACACGACCGGTCGCGCTTCGAGACGATCGCGTTGTCCTGGGGTCGATCCCAGGAGGGCCCGAGGCGGCAGCGTCTCGAGGCGGCCTTCGGCCGATTCATCGACGTCTCGGCGCAGGGCGACGACGAAGTCGTCGGTCTCATGGAGAGCTTGGGCGTGGACATCGCCGTCGACCTCGGCGGCCACACGCTCGGCCAGAGAACCGGGATCCTGGCCCGGCGCGGGGCGCCGATCCAGGTCAACTTCCTCGGCCTGCCCGCGACCATGGGCGCGGCTTACATCGATTATCTGATCGCCGACCGGCATTTGATCCCGGAGCATTCGCGTCCTCACTACGAGGAGCAAGTCGTTTGGTTGCCGGAGTCGTTTCAACCGAATGACGATCGCCGCGGCGCGACGGCCGATGCCGGACCGCGCGGTCGGCATGGCCTGCCCGCGACCGGCCTCGTACTCTGCTGCTTCAACAAGACCTGCAAGTTGAATCCGCCGATGTTCGCCGTTTGGATGCGCCTGTTGCAGGCCATTCCGGAGGGCGTGCTCTGGCTGCTCGCGGCCGATACGCAGGTAGCGCAGCGCTTGCGCGGCGAGGCCGCTGCGCACGGCGTCCCGCCCGAACGCCTCGTGTTCTCGCCCCCCACCGGTTACGCCGACTATCTCGCCCGTTATACCCATGCGGATTTGTTCCTCGATACCTGGCCGTTCAACGGCGGGGCAACCGTCAGCGACGCCCTGTCGATGGGCGTACCCGTGCTGACCTGCCTCGGCGAAAGCTTCTCTGCCCGGATGGCCGGCGGTCTGCTCGCGAGCCTCGAACTCCCGGAGCTCGCGGCCGCGGATCTCGCGCACTACGAAGCCACCGCCTTGGCGCTCCTGAGCGATGCCGATCGTCTCGCGCGGATACGCCGCCTGCTGGCGGAGCGTCGCGAGCAGCATCCCTTCTTCGACACGGACCGATATCGACGGCACCTGGAGGGCGCCTACGAGACCATGATGGCGCGCCACGCCGCGGGTTTGGCGCCGGCGGCCTTCGCCGTGCCGGCGATCGACGATCACCCCGGCAAAAAAGTTCACTCCAGCAGCGATCACTCCAGCAGCGATCACTCCAGCAGACTGAGCAGCGGCCCCACGTAGGACTCGTAGTTGCGCCAACGCGCGACCGAGCCGCGGTGGATTTTCTGACGCACCTGCCACTTGCTGAAGGTGCTGACATTGCCCGAGTGGCGGTGAAACTCCAGCACGGCCGGATCCCAATCGAGCCCTACGAATTCGATCATCTTGCGGCTCCACAGTTCGGGTTCGTCCACGAGTCCCTCGTAGGGAACATCGAGCACGGTCTGCGGCGGCAGGACCGTGTGCCAATGCGCGATGAGACGGCGGTATTCCCGGTAATAATGCGCGAGGTCACCGAGATCGTTGGCGTAAGTGTGCGCGCCGTGAAAGTTCTGGAAATAGATCGAAAGGCAGCTGTCGACGGGATTGCGCTGCATATGGATGATGCGCGCATTCGGCAAGGCCGCGTGGATCGGCCCCAGGTAGCCGTAATTGCCGGGCATCTTGTCGACGATCCGGGCCGCCGTGGGCGCAAGGCCGGTCAAGAGCTGCAGGTATTGCTGCGCGGACGAGGCCAGCAGCGCGTCCTGCGCGTGGGGCTCGCCCGCACCGGCCGCGATCGCCGCCGAGGCGGTCTTCCAAAATGGCAGTTCGCCGGCACCGAAACCGGAAGGGTGGGCGGCGAAGATTCGTTCGGCGAGCGTCGTCCCCGAGCGCGGTGTGCCGACGACCAAGATCGGCAGCGCCGAGCGGGCCGCGGCGGAACGTGAGCGCACGACCCAGGAGCGATCGTAGAGGCTCATGGTGTAATCGGTGATCCGCGTCAGCCGTTCCCGGTCGTGCGGTTCCCGGCCGCTCTTGGCGATCTCGTTGGCACGCCGGTAATTGTCGAAGGCCTGGTCGAAGTCGCGCGCATCGTCGAAGTATTTTCCCAAGGCGAAGCGCAAGACCATCTCGTCGCGCGGTTTTCTGACCGCGCCGGCGAGGCGCTGTGCCTGCGCGAGCCAGGGCTCGTCCGCCGCGGACATTTTCCGCAAGCCCGCGATTCCCGCCCAGGCCTGAGGCCAGTCGGGATCGATCGCGAGCGCCCGCTGAAACAGTTCCTCGGCCTCGGCGAAGCGACCGCGATCGGAATGCAGATCCGCGAGGAAGCTCCAGGCCGCCGCCGAGTTCGGATTCAAGGCCAGGGAGTGCCGACAACGCTCCTCGGCCTCGGCGGTACGACCCTGCAGGCGCAGGATCACCGCGAGGTTGTTGTGCACGTCCGCTGCGTCGGCTTGCAGGGCCAGCGACGCGCGGTAGCTCGCCTCGGCGGCGTCGAAGGATCCGAGCTCGCGATACGCACTGCCGAGATTGCTGTGCGCCTTGGCAAAATCCGGTCGCAATTCGAGTGCGCGTACATAATGCTCGCGTGCGGCCAGCGGTTTGCCGTGATCCAGCAGCACGTTGCCCAGGTTGTTGTGAATCTCCGCGGAGTCGGGCGACAGATCGAGCGCGAGACGATAACTCGCGATCGCCTCGGTGAGCTGACCCTGGTCGCGCCGGACGTTGCCCAGGTTGTTGTGCGCTTCGGCGTAGCGCGGAGCGATCGCGACGGCCCGCTCATAAGCCTCGGCGGCGGCGGCGAATTGCTTGAGAAAGTAGAGGGCGTTGCCCAGACCGTTGTGCAAAGCGGCATCGCCCACCCCCAAGGCCAGCGCGCGCCGGAAGCTCGTGACGGCCTCCTCGTACCGACCGAGCCGCTGCAAGAGTTCGGCCAGATTGCGATGGGCGAGCGCGAACTGGGGATCGATCGCGAACGCCCGCCGAAAACATCGTTCCGCCTCCTCGATCTGCTCGAGTCCGAGCAAGGCGCTGCCGAGATTGTTGTGCGCCTCCGCCCGGTTCGGCTGGAGGGCGATCGCGCGGCGCTGGCTCGCGACCGCCTCCTCGAACTGTCCGGCGGCACGCAGCGCGTTGCCCAGATTGCCCTGCGCTTCCGGATCGCCCGGCAGCAGTTGCGCCGCCCGGCGCAAGGCGGTGAGTGCATCCCGGCCTTGCAGCCACTGGGACAATCCCAGGATTTTCCAGACGATCCCCGACTCCGGGTGGCGGCCCGTGAGTTCGCGCGCGCGGATCTCGACTTCGGCGTGACGGCCTGCGCCGAGCATCGCGGCGAGCGCCTCGAGTTCTTCACCGGGCAGCCGGGAGGCGACCGCGGGCGCCGCGGGTGCACCCTGACCGCAACACTTCTTGTATTTCCTGCCGCTGCCGCAGGCACAAGCCTCGTTTCTTCCCGGCTTCATGGCGGCGTGCCGAGTCCCATGGTGCAGCAACTACGGATTGGCCTTCTTGATCCGCAGTTCCAGCGCTCTCTGCCGGTACTCGTCGACGAGGTTTTCGATCCGCGTGCGCGTGATCCTCGTGAACGGCTCCGCCGTGCCCACGCGCGTGAACAAGCCCACATGGTCGTAGCGGTTCAGCACGTCCCCGCTGATCTCGTAGAGCTGTAGATTCGCCTCGGCGCACTTGTCGTTGGACGCGGTCAGGTCCTCCACGCTCTTGCGCAGCTGCACGCGCTCCGCCTCGACGCCTTTGAGCGTGCCGACGGTATCGCGGAAGCGGTCGACCAATTCGGTCATGCGCGCCTTGTACTGGTCGAGATTCTTGAGCGCCGCCTCCTTGGCGGCGGTCTCCTGCGCGAGCCGGGCCGCGGCCAGGTCGGCGCCGGACGCATGCGCCTTGAGCGCGTCCCGCTCCTTCTGGGCGGCGGCCACTTGTTTGTTCGCGGCATCGAGCTCGTTCTTGAGCTGGGTCACCTGCGCCTGCAGCGCGGTCTTCTCGGCCGCGATCTGCTGATATTGCTGCATGAAGCGCTGGGCCTCGCCGCCGCCCGAGCGGGTCGTTTGCGCATGCAGCGGAGTCCAGGCCAAGGCACTGAAGGACAGAATGGCGATCGCTTGCGAGTGAGTCATGCGGCTGCCTCTAAAAGCGGGTATTGAGATCGATCTGCAGCGTATCGACGCCGAAGGGCACGGCCTTGACGGAGTCGGTCGTGCCCAAGTCGATCGCGTTCGCGCTCAGATAGCGCAGCCGCAACCAAACATGGTTCGCGAGGCCGATGTCCGCGAGGAAATAGTAGCCCTGGGCGTTCGTGCCGCCGAAGTGGAAATCCGAGTCCGTGTATTCGTCCATGACCGCATCGCTCTGTAAATAGCGATAACCGATCGTCGCGCGCCAGGCGCCCGGCGTGAGCACGGCCGGCGTGCCGAAACTGACGTCGGCCTGATAGCCCTTGGTGCGCGGCCTGACGTAGGAACCCACCTCGGACTCCACGAGCCGCCAGTTGAAGCCGAAGTTGCGCACCGCGTCGAGCTTGACGCCCATCGTGTAACGGCCGACGGGCAACACATAGGTCGCGTTGACGTCGCCGAGACGGAACTTCGACGCGTAGGCGTAGAGCTGGGTGTTGGGGTTCGTGCTGTTGGCGATGTTGAACACCGTGTTGCCCTGACGCAGGAAGGTCGGCGCCGTGTAGTTGGTGAGGCCGGGCTCATCGGCGGGATTCAGGCGCCCCGTGACGTTGAAGAAGTCGTAGAATCCGCCGGCGAGGCGCAGGCTCTGCCCCTCGCCCCAGTGCAGATTGGTGCCGAGCTCCGCCGCGACCAGCCATTTGTCCTGTGAAGAGAACTCGATTTCCTGCAGCTGATTGCCGCCGACCGTGAAGAACACGTCCGACTGATCCGGGCCGCCGTTGCCGAAGCCGAGCCGGCCCGTCGCGGCGGCGCCCGTGAACGTCAGATCCTTGTGGAAGATCAAGTCCGTGGGCGTTTCATAGGGGTTCAGGAAGCGGCCGCCGATCAGCGTCAGCCAGGGAAAGCGCTGTGCCGTGCGCTCGTCGAGACGGACGTACAACTCGTCGAGCCCGAAAGCATAGGGCGCCGTGCCGTCGAGCGTCTGCGTTTCGGAGACGAGATCCGAGGTGTTGCCCGTGACGACGCGCATGCCGGCCGTGATCGAGTCGCTGAGGTCCGATTCGATCCCGAGTTTGGCGCGACCGCGAAAGCGCAAGCGATCGCCGGTGGTCTGCAGGAAGGCGTTCTCGCCGGCCGCCTCGCTCCCGCCCGCCTGGTTGATCGCGTAGAGATTGAGATAAGAATTCGGCGCGTTGGCCTTGTCGTAGAAGATGCCCTCTTCGCGCAGCGTCACCTCGCCGAAAATGCTGGTGCGAGTGAGCCAGTCCGGCAGCGCGCCGGGCACGCCCCATTTCTCAGTCTTGGCTTGTTGCACGACGTCGGCGACGACGCCGGGCTTGACCTCTTGTTCGACCTGCTTGGCGATCTCGTCCTTGACGATCTGGGGCACGTAGGGCACGCGCACCGCGCCCTCATCGCTTTTCGCGACGGCCGCCGCGTCCGCGGCGGCCTTGGCCTGGGCCGACTTGACCATTTGGTCCGCCTGTTCCCGCGTGATGACGCCTTTCTCGACGAGCCCCTGCAATAGATTGATCACCGTGTTGCGCAGTTCCTCGAGGGACTCGCGTTCGTCGGCAGCCACGCAGCTCAAGACCGGCGCGAGCACGAGCACGGCGGATGCCGTTGCCGCCCGCAGAAATTTCGCGGTAACCATGATCATCGAACTCCTTGCAATCCCTATATCTTCGAAACGATCTTCAAATTGACTTCCTCGGGCATGCCCGGGGGAACGGCATCGCCGATCCTTTGGATCGAGGACAAGGCCGAGTCGATGCACTCGTCGACCTTCGCGTTGCCCGTCGTGGTCGCGAGCTTGATCTGCCGGACCCGACCATCGGCCTCCATGAACACGTGGATCGTCAGCGAACCCTTCGCGTTCTTCGTGCAGGGCGCCGCGGCAAGCTTGTCCTTGATCGCATCGCTGATCTGGTTCGTGTACCGCGCGTAGGGCGCGCTGCCGGTGCCGCCGATCAGATCGCCGCCGCCGCTGCGCGCCGCGAGCCCGAACGAGTCGCTGCCCGCCGTGCCTTCGGCATCGATGCCGAGCGGCGCCTCCGGCGGGGGCGAATTGTCGGGCGCCGGCTCGGGCTCGTCCTTCGGCAACGCTTCCGGGACTTTTTCCGGCGGCGGTGGGGGTGGCGGGGGCTGATCGGGCGGCGGTGGGGGTGGCGGGCGGATGATTTGCACGACCTGGACCTGGCGCTGCATCTTGACGGTTTTGCCCGCCATCATCGTCTGCACGAACCAGACGAAGCCGAGCAGGAGCAGTATCCCGAAAATCGCACCCGCGAGGCGCGATGCGAGACGTCGCTTGCTGCGCGTATCCGCCATCCGCGGGCCCTATTTGACGATGCGCTGGGTGACCAACCCGAGTTGGGTAATGTCCAGCTTGCCGATCACGTCGAGCACGTCGACGACGCGCTGATAGGCGATCGTCGAATCCGCCTTGACGACGACGGGCAGATTCGGGTTCGCCGCCTTGTACTGCCGCAGCAGATTCTCGAGTTCCGGCAGGCTGACGGGATACGTGTCGAGGTACATCGTGCCGTCGGCGGTGATCGTGATCGCCTTGGTCTGCGGCTTCGCGAGCGACGGCGTGTCGCTGGCCTTGGGCAGGTTGACCTTGATGCCCTGAACGGAGGCCGTCGTCATGATGATGAAAATCACCATCAAGACGTAGGCGAGATCCAGCATCGGGGTGATGTTGATGTCGTCGTAGACGTCCTTTTCGCCGCTGTCGATGGAGCCTGACACGGGGACCTCAGCTGTATTCTTCGGCAACGCGCGTGACGAATTCGTCGACGAAGACGCGGTTGTCGGCGGTGACGGATTTGATCCGCGTGTTGAGCCAGTTGTAGCCGAACAGCGCCGGAATCGCGACGGCGAGGCCGGCGACCGTGGCGGCGAGCGCCGCCGCGACGCCCGGCGCGATCGCGTTGACGTTGACGTCGCCGGACAACGCGATCGCGGCGAACGTGATCATCACGCCGATGACGGTGCCCAGCAGCCCGAGGAAGGGTCCGCCGGAAATCGCGATGGTCAGCAAGACCATCTGGCTGGACAGCGTCTGCTGCATCCGCGTCATCGACGCGTCCATCGCGGAGCGGATCGCATCGATGGACTGCGGCGAAAGGACCGGCGTCGCGCGCTGCGCGCTGACGGTCTTGCCGTTGATGCGCTTGTTCAGCTCGTAGACGCCGTTGTGGTAGAGGCGATAGAGCGTCGAGGCACCGAACTCGTTTTCCTTGCCGGCGAGTGCGGTCATCGCCGGCGCATCGTCTTCGAACTCCACCTGACCCGCGGCGTTCGGCTGCACGAGCGCCGCCGGGTTGCCCGTCAACCGCCGGAACTCCTTGAGGAACCGCGCGTTCGCGCCTTCGACCCGGCTCAGAAAAATGGCCTTGAAAATCATGATGCCCAGGGCGATCACGAGCATCGCCATGCAAATGCCGATGACGACCCAGCCGTCCAGCGTGAGGTTCTTCGCGATCGTGACGAAGTAGGATGTCTGACCGCCACCCTCGCGCTGCCCGTCGGCACCGAACAGCACGGTGGTGGGGTCCATGCCCTCGGAGCGGGCCGAGGCCTTGATCCAGTCGGCGCTGCGCGCGACTTTGGAGACGCGGACCTCGTCGACGTCGCCGTTGAGGAATTTCGCGCCGCCGGCTGCGCCCACCGTGAAGCTGCCGCCGAGCTCCTGCAGGGTGACGGGCATGCTGCCCACCGCAAGGCCGTCGACGTAGAGCGTGAGCTTGTCGCCGCCCGCGCTGAGCGCGAGGTGATGCCACTGGCTCATGGTCAAATCGGCGCTGCCGGTCACCGTGACCGGCGCACCCCCGAGGGTCTCGCGCGCGACGGCTTTGGCACCATCCAGCGCGAGTTCCAAGGATTTGCCCTGATCGCTGAGCGACAGCACGACCGCCTGTTGCGGCTGTTCGATCCGCAGCCAGGTCGACATCGTGAGACCCTGGGCCGGGATCAGCCGCAGAGAGGGACTGGCCGGCACGGTGATCGATTGCTGGCCCGCGAACTTGGCGCCGCCGGCGATCAACGAGGCGGGCGTGAGCTCCGCGGTCGATGCCGTCGCATTGTTCTTGTAGGCGGTCGAATCGAGCGGCAAACCGGTCGTCTCGGCGAAGGAGAGGACCAGCACCTGGGAGGTGTCGTAGGTTCCGGGGGCATCGGCGGCGGCCGGTGCGTCGGGATTGCCGTAATAGGCATAGATCTTGTCGGACTTCGCGCCGCCCGTGAGCTGCGGCACCTCGACCCAGAGGAACGCCATCTGGTCCTGCGGATCGTATTTTTCGAAGTGAAACTTCAAGGGCGTCTTGTCGTCGCCCGAAATCAGCCGAAAATCCGAACCATCGGCCTTGGTGTCGTTGAAGTAGCTGAAATTCGCGAGCGACAGTCGCACCAACACCGGAAAATTCTGCAGTGAACCGGACACGTCGGCGCCGGCCGGCGACAGATCGAAGCCGAGTTCCTTGCGATATTTCCAGTCGTTGTTCCACCAGGACGCCGCCAGCGCCAGGGCAGGCAGCAGCGCGGCGGCCAGGACGATCCACTTCAGCGATCCCTTCATCGACTCTGTTCCTATGGGCTCAATAACCCCGCGATTGTCCGGGTGGCGCATGATGGTTGTGTGACAGCCGCGCAATTCGTGGCCGTTTTTGGCGTCACGTCAGGCGAGTGTTGGTCGCACGCGGCGTGGGCGATCCCAGCCGGACGGAGCAACACGGTGCTCAAGGATTCGCCGTTTTCTGGCGCCTCAAGCATTCGAGATCGTCAGGCTTGCAATTGTCCTCGCCCAGGCCGGTGACGAAGACTTCGAGCCAGCTCAGCGCACTCTGGGCGAGGGGCGCAACTTCTTTGCCGGCCGCGGCGGCGGCGTCGCTGACCGCGCTCGTCGCGCTGTTGGTCGCGCCGGTCGAGGCGGACGAGACGCCGGACAAGCTGCTCGCGAGATTGCTGAGATCGGAGGGCACACCCGTCGCGGTGCCGCCGAAATTGATATTGGCGACACCGAGCACGTGGGCGGCCGCGATGTTGATGTTGCCCGCGGCGCCGATACCCGCGTCGCCCGCATTGACCGTGCCGACGGGCGCATCGAGATCGACGTCGCCGGCCGCGACGTCGGGATTGGTCTGGATCGTGCGGATGCCGCTGCCGGAGGCCAGCGTGCCCGCGAAGTCGAGAGAAATCGTGCCGGACGCGGACACCAACACCACGGGCGGGGGCACGGACAAGGAGGACTTCGAGCCGTTGCCGGCGTCGATGCTGCCTTCGTTGGACCAGATCAAGATATTGCCGCCACCCAGCGTGAAGATGCGGGATTCGTTGACGTTGACGTCGCCCTGGGAATAAATGTCGACGTTGCCGGCGCCTTCGGCGACGATGCCGAGTTCGGAGGCGGGCTTGGCCACGACGGTTGAGGGCGGGTTCGCGAGACCGACGTTGAGCTGTCCGCCCGGCACGAGAATGTTGATGTCACCGCCGCTCAGCGTGTAGATCTGACTCTCGGTCATGATCAGATCGCCGCCGTAGGGCGTGGGATTCGCGCTGCTCGTCGGGAAGAGCGCGGCGATTGCCGCATAGCCTTCCGTGAAACCCACGCCCGTGCCGTTGTTCGCCGCGCGTCCGGAAAGCAGCAGCTCGTTGAAGAAGTCGGCATCGACGAGGGCGTCTTGCTGCGCCGTGGTCAGCGTCAGAAATTGCTTCTCGGCCTGCGCGAACGTGAGCCCCGTGGCGCCGGTCAGCGACTCCACGTAGGCGACCAGCTGCGACTCGTAGGTCGCTGAATTGGCCGTGGCGGGATTCGCGACGATGGTCTGCAGGAAGTTCGAAATAGCCGCGCCCTGCGTGCCATAGCCCACGAACACGTTGACGTTCGCGCCGGTGGGCGTCGGCAGATTCGGATCGGCGAGGTTGCCGATCGTGGTGATGCCGTTGCCGAAGCCGAGGTTCAGGTTGCGACCCGTCATCACGTCGAGGCTGCCCTCGCCGCCAACTTGTATGCCGGGGAAATCGCCACCCGTCGTCGTGTCGATCAGATCCCGGCCCGCGGCGATCACGGTAACGTCGCTCGCGGACGTGTTCTGGCCGAAGTATTCGAGATTATTGAGGTTGCGTCCGGCGACGACCTGGGCGGCCTTCGGGATGGACAGCTGCAAATCATCGATGTCCTGGCCGGCCGTGATCAAGGCCGGGTTCGGATCGCCGACGTGGATGTCGCCTTGGAACGGCGCGAAGCCCGCGATGTCGTTTTGGGCCAGCGAGCCTTGGATCTGCGGCGCGGCAGCCGTGGGGTAGTTGCCGGGGAGATTGTCGGCCACCGTAAAGCCGCCGCTCGCGACGATGTCCTGACCCGCGAACAGAGTCAGCTGACCGGTGTTCGAGGGAAACAGCACGGCGGTGTTGGTCGTCAGGATGTCGATGTTGCCCTGCAAGGCCTCGACGGACAGCGAAGCCGGCAGCACCAGCGTATTGGCGCCGCCGCCCGAGACCACGTTGCTACCGAGCAAGGCGGCCATCGTGTGGTTCGCGTTGTCGATACCGAGTGTCACGGTGCCCGCGGTGCTCGACAAGTCGACCGAGGAATTCGCACCGTAAGTCCAATAGGCTCCGGTGACGTCGCTCGTGGCACCCTGCTCCTGCGGCAGGCTGGTCGGATTATAAATGGCATCGACCTGAATGCTTTGGCGCGCCCAGACGTCGATCTGCGCATTGCCGAGCGCGAGCGAGGAACCCACCGACAGGCCGTTGATCGCCACGGTTTGCAAGGCGGTGAGCCCGCCACCAGCGACGAGCGTGCCGACGCCGCTCGCGACGTACACCTGGGCACTGCCGATGTCCCCCCCCGAGGTCAGGCGGAGACCACCGCCCGCGCCATAAAGCGTCGCATTGCCGCTTTCGCTGTTCGCCGCGGAGACCAGGGTATCCGCGGTCGCGGCCGACAGATTGTCGATGTTGCGGCCCGCGACGACGCTCAGGTCACCACCGGCCAAAGCGCCGAGATTCCAGTCGAAAGCCGCGTAATTGACGCCGTATTGGGCCGGATTTTCCGCATTCCCCTGGCGCAGCTGCCAACCGGTCACGCTGTAGTTGCCGTTGTCGCCGCTGACCGGCGAGCCGACCACGTCGGTGCCGGCCGCGACGCGCAGGTCGCCGCCGTCCATGCCGAAGTTCAAAAGCAAGCTGCCGGAAGAGCCGAGCGCTGCCGGGCCGGCCTGTCCCGGCTCGAAATTACCCGAACCCGGCACGGCCATGCCGCCGGTATACGCCGAGGTGCCCTTTTGAAACACCAGGTTGCCCGCCGCGACCAGATTGATATCGCCGGTGCCGGTGCGTACGACCGCGGGTCCGACGCCGTCGGTCGTCCCATCGGGCTTGACCGAGGAGGTCATCAGCAGGAGGTTGGCCGTCGAGTTCGCGAGCGCGGCCAGGGGATTGGCGCTCGAGAGGTCGGCGCCCGCGACGAAACTCAGCGACCCGGAGGGAGCGGAACTCAGGGCGATGATGCCGGTATTGGCATCGTCGATGAAGCCGTCGGAAATCGCGCCGCTGATCTCGATCGAGCCGGCGGCCCGCACCGTGAGGTTGACGACTTCGCTGGCGCCGGGGCCGTTGGCGCTGAACTGGCTGAGATCGTAAGACTGGAAGTTCAGGGTCTGAGCGGCATTCGCGTCTTGCAACTCGACGCCCGCCTCCACCGAGAGCGGCGTGGCGCCAGGGCTCGCGAGGCGAGCGGCGATCGTCGCGCCGTTGGCGGCCACGTAACTGGCAGCCGCCGTCGCATCGTTGTTCAAGTCCGAGTTCACGGTCGCGGCCGTGGTCTGGAACACCATGACCGGCTCGATGATCACCTGGCCGGCTTCGCTGACGTCGGCGCCGATGCCTTGGGCGCCGACGTTGATGGCGACGTCGCTCGTGCCCGAGAGCGGCGCGCGCAGGACCAGTTCACCCATTTGAGCGGCGCCGTTCGCCGAGATCACGCTGCCAGGGGTCAGCGTGATCGAGCAGGTGGCACAGGTGGAGTTGATGTCGATCTCGCCGCCGAGGCCCGCCGTGCCGCTGCCGTCGGCATGCAACTGTCCGGTGGCCGCGAGGGTCACGTTCGTGCCGCCGGACAAATCGATGAGCCCGCGTTGTGAGGCCGAGGCAGCATCGATCACGCCGGCGATGTTGACCGCACCGCTGTCGGCCGTGAGCGCGACCTGATTGGCTGTCAAGCTCGCGCCGGGAGCCAGATCGAGATCGCCGTTCTGCACGCGCACGGCGATCGAATTCGTAAAGCCGCCGCCCGCTAGCGCTGCGGCCAGCGGCGTGAGGCCGCCGTTCAATTCGCCCGCGCTCAGCGAGAAGCCGCCGCCCGTGCCGGCGGTGCCGGCGGTACCGACCAGCCCGCCGGCGAGCGTCGCCGTGCCCGTCGCGATGATGTTCACACTGCCGGCCGGGGCTATCCCCTGGCCGGCGACACTGATCGAAGATCCCGCGGCAAGATCGACGTCCCCCGGCGCGGTCGCCGTGCCCTGGGCCGTGAGGCTGACGGTGCCACCGGGCGATACGGCAGTTTGGTCCGCGGCGGTGAGCACCGTTCCCGCGGCGCTGATGCGGGCCGTGCTCGTCAAATCCAGGGCGCCGCCCGTCGTCGACAGACTCACGATGCCCGAGGGGGCGACGATCGCGCCGGCGTCCTCGATGCTCGTGGCCGTCAGGGCGAGCGCACCGCCGACTTGCGTCGTAGGCTTCGTCCCGGCGGCAGCCGAGGTCGGCGCGCCAATCGAGAGGTCGCCGCTCGCCGTGATCTGCGAATTCGAACCCAGGCCCGGATTCAGTTCGACGGCGTTGACGTCGAGATCGCCGGTCACGGCGAGCGCCCCGGTTCCGCTCGTCGCGACCGCTCCGGCAACCTGAGCGACCGTGCGTGCGAAGCCGGTCACCGCGACGGTCCCCGGCCCTAGGGTCAAGGTGTTCGCGACCAGCGAGAGCGTGCCGCTGCCGGCCGCCGTCCCCGTGCCCGACGGGGACGCGGCCGGCGCCGTGGCGCCGTTGCCCGCGACACTGAGAGTCTGCGCGCCGAAGACGGAGTCGCCGGCCGCTTCGTTATTGACCGCCGACGCGATCAAGCTCAAGGAATTCAGGCTGGGCGCGGCCGTCGCGCTGCTCGCGCCCAAGGCGACGGGGGTCAAGATGTCGATGTTGCCGGCGCTCGCGAGGCGCACGGCGCCGGCCTGCTGTAGCGCCGCGAGCACGCTGGCGTCGATGTTCAAACTGTCGCTCGAGGGCGTCGCGCCCACGAAGGCGATGCTGTCCGAACTCAAGGACCAGCTTGCGCCTTTGCCGCTGAGCGTGCCGGCGAGAGTCACGGGTCCTGGCGCGTCGAAGGCGAGCGCACCCCCCGAGGCGATCGTGGCCCCGGTTTCGACCTCGATGCTCGCGCCGCTGGCAGGGCCCGTGCGCGCGACGACCGGCAGACTCAGGTCCGAGACCGCGAGCAAGGCGCCCTGGGGCAGCGCATTGCCGTCGGCGTCGGTCAAGCTGAGGGTCTCGAGACCCGGTGCGGTTTTCAGGACCGTACCGTTCTGGCCGGACGTCGACGCCAGGTTCGCGCCTGCCTTGACGTCGATCGTCTGCTGCGCCACGAGCAGGATCTGGTCCGCACTCAATTGCACGCCCGAATCGACGGTCACGCTGTCGGCCGCGACGGCGACCGTGCCCGTCGCGACGCTCGCCCCCGTAGCGGTCGTCGCCGTCACAGCCGGCGTCGCGATACCGCCCAAGGTCAGGGAACTCGCGCCCCAGCCCTGCAACACCGACCCCGAAACCGCGATCGCGCCCGCCGCGGCCGTATCGCTCCCACCGATGATTTCCAGATCCGGCGCGCTGATGTTCACGGTGGCGCCGCGTCCTCCACTCGCCGCCGCGGTCAGCACCGAGCCCTGCAGATCGAGCGAGTTCGTGATCGTCGCGCTCGCCGATTGCGCGACCTCGAGCGTCAGCGTGCCCGCGTCGGCGGGCAGGGGGACCGGGCCCGTGCCGGCCGCGCTGGCCTGCGCGCCGAAATAAGTCGAGGCATCGCTGATCGTATACGCGGCGAGCTGTTGGCCATAGCCGCTGGGGTAGATCGCGAAACCTTCGTAACCCGTGGTTCCCGTGTGCAGCCCCGTCGTGCCCGAACTGAAGTAGCCCGCGACCACGGGCGTGCCGTTCGCCAAGGCGCCGATCTGACCGCCGGACGCGCTCGTGTAGCCGGATTCGACCTGGATCAGCAAGGCGCCGGGTTCGAGCGCATAGCGAGCCGGCAACAACGCGTAGTAGCCCGCGGCGACGCCGGCGCCGCCGCTCAGGTAAACCGTCTGCATCGGACCGATCGAGCCGGAGTTTTGCGGATCGTAGGGCGCGGCCTGTCCCGCAGCCGTCGGTAGGATCGCGTAGAGACCCGGCACGTTCCCGGCGAGGCCCGACGGAGCCAAGGCATCGGTCGTGCCGCCCGTTCCCGGAACCCACTCGTAGGCAGACAAGTCACCGCCGCCGGTCAGGTTCACCGTGGCCTTCGGCGCGACCGTGATGTTGGGAGCGGTCAGACTCACCTGTTTGACGGGAACACCGGTGATCGTGTTCGTCGCGGCCGAGGTTTCGTAGACCCACTGAGCCCCCCCCTCCTGGGTCTGGCCATAGGGCACGATCAAGCCGGCGCCGCTGACCGAGACCAGACTGCCGTTGCTCAAGCTCAGCGCATCGTTCGCGGTCAGATTGATCGTGCCGAAGGGCGCGAGCAACGTTCCGCCAATGGCGAGATTATCGGCGGTCAGCGATACCGTGCCTCCGCCGGACAGAGGCGAGCCGGGCGAGGCCGCGGTTTGGCCGATCGTGATCGTCGCCGGCGCGCCGACGTCGGGCGCGGCCGCCGTGATCCCATAGGTCGTATACGTATCGGGATACACCCGGGCGGCGGCGATCGTCAGGTTGCCGACGATGTTGAGCTGTCCGGCTTCGGGTCCGATCGTGGACGCCGTGCCTTGCAGCTGCACGTCGCCTTGGCTCGTCAACCGGGCGTTCGCCGTGCCGTCGATCGCAAAACCGCCTTGCAAAATGAGTTGCTGTGCCGCGACCGTCAGCGTGCCCGTGCCGCCGACCGCCGCGGGCGCCGCGGCCGTCGTCCCTTGCGCCGTCGGGTTGCCGATCTCGACGAAAGGCGCCGTCATACTCGCGTTGACGCCGTTCGCGACGCCGAGCGTTTGCGTATTGAGGGTGATTTGGCGACCGAGGTTCAACGGCTGGCTGGTATCGAGCAGAATTTCACCGGCGGCTACACCGCCCGCGCTCAGGGTCAGGGAATCGATCCCGGAATTCGCGATTTGCGCGACGCCCAGTTGCGCGAAGTTGGGCGCCAAATTCGGGGTGGCCGTGCTGCTGCCGGCCGTGCTGCCGACCAGTTCGATTTCCATCGGCACACCGCTGGTCTGCGGCTGGTTTTCGATGATCTCCGTGCGGGTCAAATCGACCGTGAGCGAGCCGGCCGCGGCGGCGCCGGAATTGCCCACGCCCGCCTTGCCGTCGAGGTTGCCCAACAAGGAGATCGACTCGACGGAAGCGACGGTCAGCGAACCGCCCGCCGAGGCGGCGACTTCCGCGGTGTAGCCGGTGCTCGTGCCGCCGTTGGCCACATCGAGATTCGCGCTCGTTCCCTCGAAATCGATGACCGAACCCGGAGCCGTCGCGACCGTGCCGCGCTCGGCGGAAAGAGTGACGCTGCCGCCGGACATGATCGACCCCAGGTTCAGTCCCTGCGAGTTGGGAGTCAAGATCGCGGGACCGGCGCCGACGTCGATGACGGCCGTCGAGGCGACCGTGATGCCAAGATTGGCGATGTAACCCCCGTCGAAGATGGCGTCGGTCGCCGAGTCGTAGGCCGCCGGCGAGAGGATCTCGGCGTTGACCGTGCCCCCCGGTGCGCGCAGGGTACCGGCGATCATGATGTTGCCCTCGCCGGTGAGATCGATGCTCGAGCCGGGATCCGCGAGGATGGCTGACCCTGCCTGGACGTCGATCGCGCCGAAGGGGGCCTGGCCCAAGGTGAAGTCGTCGGCCTCGCGCAGTACGTTCAAGGACACGGTCGTGGCCGGTCGCTCGTACAGCGGCATCAGGCGGGTTTGAGCAAAGGCGTCGATCGTTCCGCCCGTGGTCGCGTCTTGGAAACCCGGGTCCAGCTGCCGCGACCAGGTTTGCGCCTCGATCGTCGTGCCGGCGGCAATCGTCAAGGTATCGTCGCCGGTCGTGGAGACCACGGCGCCGGTCGCGGTCAGGGAGACGGAGGAAAATCCCTCGGCATTGAACAGCGGCGCATACACCGCGAGAGTCCCGCCCGGCGCGTTCAATTCATCGACGGTCTGCGCGCTGGTCCAGGCACTGCCGCTGCCCTGCGAGACTTCGATGCGCGGCGCCGACAGCGCGAAGCTGCCGCCGGACGCCGTGCCCGTACCGAACGCGGCGAGCCGCAAATTTTGGCCGAATTGCAGTGCGCTTTGCCCGGGACTTGCATCCAGCGTGATCGCCCCACCAGCCCCATCGGTCAAGCTGCCGGCCGCGGACAGCCACGCACCGCCGTTCGCGAGCAGCGCCGCGCCGTCGCCGAGCGCGATCTCGCCGCCCGGTTGGGTGAGCTGCAGCTTGATCGAGCCGCCGTTCTGGAACGTGGGCCCCGTGCTCGTGCCACCGCCGATCTGGCTGTCATTGGTCCATAGTCCGTCGACGTCCAGCGTCACGCCGTTGCCGATCGACACCCCGAGTCGGGGCTGGCCCGCACCCAAGCTGGGGTCATTTTCGTTCTGCGTATCCACGCTCAGCACGCTGGCGAAACTCAAGCTGCCGCCGAGGGCCGTGATGTTCGAGTCGACGTCCACGCGGGGCGCATTCAGACTCAAGCTCGCGCCGGCGGGCAGTTGCAGCGGCAATCCCGCCGGCAAGCTCACCGAGGTATTGCTGTAGATCTGGGTGTTCGAGAACCCGTCGCTGGTCAGATAGGAGACCGGCAGCTGCAGACTCTGCAGCGGCAGCGGCGTGCCATCCGCGACCGCGATCGGCGTCTCGACGGCGGAGATCGTCACCGAGGGCGTCAGGTAATCGAGTTGGCCGATGGTGCTGGGATTGTTGGCCGCCCCGCCCGGTTCACCGATGATCAGCGTACCCCCGGGCACGGAGTCGCCGTAGGCAAGACCCACGGGTCCCCGCTGGTAAGGTCCGTTGATCACGGTTGCCTGCAGCGTGCCTTGCAACACCATGGAGGGGGCGCCGAACTGGACCGATCCGGCAGCCGCTCCTTGGTTATAGGTCGATTCGTAATGGCTCAACCCGGGCGTAGGCACGACTTCTTGCACGCCCCACTTGTCGTCCGTGACCGTGAACGTCGGGTTCACGACCCCGACGTAGGTCTGCAGCGGATTCGCGCTGCCGATGTCGTAGAGCTGGCCATTGGCGCCGACCAGCGCCGTCGTCTGGACCGTGCCGCCGAGATAGGTCGTGTAGCCGCCGGAGACATTGATCGAGGCTTTGGGATTGAAGACGATATCGCCTTCCGAGAGAAAGCTCGCCGTACCGCCGGCCTCGGTGCGCTGGGCGATGGTTTGACCGACCGCGGCGATTGCCGAGGAGACGTCGGCGATCGGCGTCCCGGCCCCGCCATCGGCGCGCACATCGACGGTCACGGTCTGCGTGTAGAGAGCGCCGTTTCGTTGCGTGGGGTCGTCGGCGAATTCGTTCGATCGCAGCTGCAGGGTGACGAGGTTCGCGTCCATCGGCAGCACGGCATCGCTGCCGGCAAGATCGATCGTCGTGCCCGAATCGATGCGGATCTCGGCGAGCGGATTGGTTCCGGTTTGGACGCCCTGACTCGGGTCGGCCGCGGCGACGACCGTGAGCGCGGCGCTGGGCGCGTCGATCGTACCGCCGTGCATCAGGACTTGTTCGCCCGTCAGGGTGATCTTCGACTGCAGCTGCGTCTGCGCGGCGACCGCGGTCGTCGTGTCGCTCAGTTCCGGCAGAACCTCGGTGAGACTGGACCCGCCCATCTCCAAGGTTCCGCCCTGGGTCGCGCTGATGACGCCGCTCCCCGGCGGCGCGACGTCGTTCGCGGCCTCCAGCGTGATCGAACCGTTCGCGGCCACCGACGTCGTCGCCGAAACGCGTCCGTCCTGATTGACCGCCAGGCCGACGAGCGTGACGTTGCCACGCGGCGTGGAAATCGCGCCGGTGAGCTGGTTGCTGACGCTGCCCTTGCCATCGACTTCGACGATCAGGCCGCGCAGGCTCGGATCGTCGCTGGCCTGCAGATAAACGCTTTGCCCGGCGGCGAGCACGACCTGGCCGTCGGGGGCCGTGAGGGTGCCCGCGTTCAGCACGGTGGGTGCGGCGAGCAACAAGCGGCCTTGGTCCGCGGCGGTGAGCTGGGCGCCCGCTCGGACCACGATGCTGCCGGTGTTGAGGATCGGGTTACCGGCACTGTCGACGAAGGCCTGCAGCGCAGGGGCATTGTTCTGCACCGGCGCAAGGATGCCGGACGCGAACGTCGAGTCCGTGATGTTCAGCGAAGAAGCGATCAGCCCCGCGACGTTGACCGTGGAGGTCCTGCCAAAGACGAAGCCGTTCGCGTTGATCAGGTAGATCTGACCATTGGCGGTGAGCGCGCCGAAAATGCTGCTGGGATTGTTGTCGAAAATGCGATTGAGCGCGATCGAGGTCGACGTGGGTTGCTTGAACACGACCTTGCCATCGGCGCTGATGTTGAAGCTCGCCCAGTTCAAGGTCGCATTGGCCGAGGTCTGGTTCACCGTCAGCGTCGAACCGGCCTGGACTGCCGTCGCCGCGCCGGAGGTCACGAAGCCCGTCACCTTACCCCCGCAACTGGCCGGCACCACGCAGGGCACGGGCAGCTGCGTGGCGGCGGTCGCCCGCAGACTCCAAGGTACGATGGCCAGCAGAATCAGCCGGTTACCAAAGCGGCTGAACCAAGATCTGGGGTGCCGTCGCAGGATCATCGGATCAGGCTACCGCAGCAACATGACAGAGCTGTCGCATACGGTTAAAAGCTGCCGCGCACGATGAACAGGTATCGCGACTCGCCGGCGCGCGTGACGCTGGCCGCCGTCAAGGGCTTCGCCCAGGTGAAGGATCCCGTGAGCTTCTGACCCGGGAAAATATCCAGTCCCGTGCCCCAGCTGCGCAGGTTCGCGCCCGTGGGCTCTCCCGATAGCGCATCGATGACCCAGGTGCGGCCGTCGTCGAAGAAGACGAACGCATCCCCGATGACGCGCTCGCCGCGCCGCCAGGCCGGGGATCCCAGCTGAATGCCGGCCTTGTAAGCCTTGTCGCCGAGTTCCTCGGATTCGAGGTAGCCGCGGACGGCATCGACGCCCGCGATCGAATAGTCCTCGTTCGTGATCAAAGGTTCGGCGGCCGCCTGACCACCAAAGCGTAGACGCAAACTGAAGTCCGCCGGCAGCTTGAAGGTCGTCGAGAAGTCACCGCGCAGATAAAAGTAGTTCGCATGACCGTCGTAGCGGTCGTTGTCGAAGGCGGTCGAATTGTTCACGAGTCCGCGAGGTCCCGCATTGGCCGCGAGCGTCAGGGACGTCGTACGGCTGTCGGTGCGCCAGAAACCGGCATAGAGCGCGGAGACGTTCAGATAAGTGATCGGCGTATCGAGGGCCGTCGTCGCGTTCTGATTGATGGTATTGCGAAAATGCTTGTAGTCCACGCCCAGACTGATCGATTGCAGGGATCCGGGATCCGAGGACAGGGCGTAGGTGAGCTTGGCGCTCGTGATCTCGCCGATGCCGAGCACGCCCAGCGTGCCGACGGTAGCGACGTTGCTGTTCGAGTTGATGTAACTGACCGAGGGCTGCAGCCCCGCATCGGTCGCATGCATGACGTAGTTCGCCGCGATCACGCGCACCTGATCGAACTTCTGCGGGGTGGTCTGGTATTGCAGCGACAGCGTGTCCATGCGGCCGAACAGATCGTCGTAGTCGAGATTCACGATCGAGCGCAGGGAATCCGTATCGATCGTCGCCTGGTCGTTCAATTCGACGCTGCCGTGCAGCGGCAGGTCGTCGTTGACCTTGAGCGACAGATCGACGGTCCCGGGGGCGCTGCCCGCCTTCAGCACGGGCACGACCGACCGGTCGGCGCTCGCCGTGTTGACCGCGGCCAGTTCGTCTTGCAGCTTCGAAATCTGCAAGACCTGGCCGGGCGCGGCCGCCGGCAGCTTGGCGATGATGTCCCGCTCGGGAAAGTAATGCGCACCGCTGATCTCGGTTTTCTCCACCCGGCCCTCGGTGACTCGCAAACGCACGATTCCCTCGTCCACCTTCTGTGGCGGGATATCGACGAAGACCGTGCCGTAGCCCTTGTCGTGATAAGTCCTTTCCAGCGCGCTGCGCGCCGCCTCGACGTCCGCGAGCGACTTATCGGGCCCGAGCAGCGGATAGAGCACGGTCTCGATCTCGCGGTTCGTGAGCACGGAATTGCCCACGACGCGGTATTCGGCGACGTCGAAGTGGGGATTCGCGGCGGGTCCGGTGCTCGCCTGCGCATTGGCGGACTGCGCAGCGGAAGACAGCGCAGCGGAGGATTGCGCGGCCCGAGACGGTGCAGCCGCGGAATTTTCCGGCGCCACAGCGGCCGCGGCCGATGAGAACTCCGGGTTCATATCGAGAACACCGAGGCTGCCCGCCAGCAAGAGTGCGCCCGCCGGGCGAAAGCGATGAAACATGCCGTTGGTCGACCGTAGGTAAAGGCTGTCCCTGAAATTAAAAAAACTGGCCCCCCTTGCGGGAGGCCAGTCGCTCGTCGTCGTCTCAGTAGCGGAAGCTACCAGGGATTTATTGCAAATCCGCTTACAGTACGCTCGCCGGAAGGGCGCAGGTCACCGCGTTGCGCGTGAAATTGTTCACGTAGATCGTCGCGGCGCCCAAGGTGGCCGTGAGGCTCGAAGGCGCGGTGTTAGCCGTGCTGGTCGTCGTCACGGAAGCGGTGTTGCCCGCAACGTTCGGTATCGCCACCACATCCGCGACGTGAGGCGCCGTGCCGATGGCGGCAAGCTCGCCCTCGAGGAACGATATCAGGGTCGAGGTTGCTGCCGGAAGGGTTTGTGGCGTGACTTCCAATTGCGCTTCCACCCAGAACGGATAGCGGCCGGTCGCGGCCGCGAGCGAACTCGGGGTCACGCCGTTCAAGGCGACTTGGGTGAGGTTCGCCGCCGACTGGTCGATCGTCGCGTAGGTGATCGCACCGGCCACGGAGCTTGCGGCCGCGAGCACGTCGCCCGTCGAGAAGTAATCGGTGTTCGAGCCCTTCGTCTCCTTGAGCGTGCCGCCCTGCGCCTGGCAGGTATCGCCCATGACCAAGAGATCGGTCGCCGCGCGGCTGCCCGAACCCTTCTCGCGATTGACGATCGTGACCGGCACCGAGCCGTTCGTGACCGCGTTGCCGCTGACGTCCGTGACATTGCTCCAGTCCGTGATCGTCTTTGCGAAGATCTGCTGCACCATCTGCTGACTCAGCGCCAGCGGGGATTCGGTGAACGCCGAGCTGCTGCCGGTGTTGACGAAGATCCCGTAGACTTCGCCAAAGGCGGGCAAAGCCGAGACGGTCGCGACACCGGCTTGGTTCACGGGGCCCCAGGCGGACGTCGAGTAGGCCGTCGGATAGTTGTTACCGACCAAGGCGGCCGGTTCGACGTCGGAAATGCCCAGCTGCACGTACTGTTTGCTGACGGCGCCACCGAAGGAATCGTCGGTGCCGTTGACCTCGGTCGCACCCAGCACGGTCGGCGAGCAGGCGTTCGCGCTCGCGCAGGTGATGAAGCTGGTCGCGCTCAGGTTGAGCTGATTGATGGACACGTTGTTCGCGAGCGGCAACACGCCCGAGACCGAACCGCCTTCGTCGCGGTAGTACACGGTGAAATACTTGCTGCCGTCCGAGCCGGCGACGCCGGAGGCCGGGGCGCAGGAGACCGCGAAGAAGTTCTTGTCGCCGACGCTGGAATAAACCAACGCGTTCGACGCCCCGCCGCAGAGGTCGCCCTCCAAGGCGCCGAGCACGGCATTTTTGGCGGCAGAGGAACCGGCAATATACAGGGTCACGCCGGCGGCGGCGGCCTGCGCCGGGGTCGGGGGATTGGACAGCGCGAACGCGGCGCCCGAGGCGCCGACCGTGCCGAGGATCGTCGCAACGGCGGCGGCGATGGTGGAATTACGATTCATGAGCTTTACTCCGGAAATTGTAGGTGTTCGTTATCGGTTCGGGGGTCAGGCGGCCAGCGTCTTGCGACGGCTGATGCCGGCAAGACCGAGCAGGCCACCACCCAGGAGCCAGATCGCCGGCGGAAGCGGGACGGCCGCGACCGACGGGGTCGTGAATTCCAAGCCGCTGCTGGTCAGGGACACCGTTTCGATAACGGTCGGCACGACATCTTTGATGCCGTTGCCGGTCACGTAATAAAGCGCACCGGCAGTGCCGAGGCCGTTGACGTTGGTCGGCGCGCCGTTTTGGTTCAGGTTGTAGATGTTGCCGTTCAGCTTGGTCGAGTCCCAGATGCCGCCCGCGGCGCTCGAGGTCGCGTAGACGTTGCTGGCGCCGTTCGCGTTCGCGTTGACCAGCGAAATCGTGTTGATGAGGCTTTGAGACCAACCGACGAGATTGCCGCCGGTCTTCGTATCCAACACCGGCAGGTTCGAGGACGTCACGGTGAATTGA
>Ga0116230_10000056_pt1 | contig 78663 bp, 85 predicted proteins | sample S1TSphfallax_3_FD_88678 | JGI IMG/M metagenome (GOLD analysis project Ga0116230, IMG submission 88678) | Host-associated microbial communities from peat moss isolated from Minnesota, USA - S1T2_Fd - Sphagnum fallax MG | ecosystem: Host-associated > Plants > Peat moss > Unclassified | place...
ATGTTAAATAGATCTTTGATCTATTTCACGAAAATGTTAAATAGATCTTTGATCTATTTCACGAAAATGTTAAATAGATCTTTGATCTATTTCACGAAAATGTTAAATAGATCTTTGATCTATAAAATACATTTATTCATTTATAAATGGATATGTATGTACATTTTCTTTAGCATATGATAGTATTTCACTTTCGGCTAGTTGTCTTAAGTCTTGTTCGTTATATCCCAATTCTACTAGTATTTTTATTACTTCTTCATAATTTTGTCCTTCTCTTAAAGTTTTTATTTTATCATACATTTGTTTGAATGTATAATCACTCCAAGTAATACGAGTAAATGCACTTTTACCAATTTCATAAGATTTCATAAATTCGTATAGTGTGTAACAGTAGACGACTCCATTTTCTTTTACAAAAATCAAATTTTGTGTTGGACTGTTTTCTGTAGGTTGCATATCACTATAGGTTCTATCATTAGTACATTTTGAATTTCCAAGAGTAGCATTTCTAAATAATAGTTCGTATTGATGTTCAAGTCTTTGACATATTTTATCAAAATCTAAAGAGTTAATATTTATACCTGCTTTAGTTGCTATATCTTGTATAAACTGTAGATCTTTTATATTCCTGTTTTTAGTTTTACATTTTAATCTCCATTCTGGATCCGGGCTTTGTAAATCGAACGGTTTAGTATCACCTATACCTTCTTGTCTAGTTAATATTTTGGTTTCAAAAGGATCTGGAGGAGGTATTAAATCTGGAAATAGTTCTATATAAAAATCATTATAATATAATGAAGGTATAGATATATTATTATAAAAATACAGATTTACATCTCCTAAATTTGGGAAAATAACTATTGGTTGATTATTCATTTGTATGTTTGGATCATAGTTATCTGGATTAAAATTTAACATGGAATTAATTTCGTATATTGTTAATTTTGGATTATGTGTTGAATTATATTTTTCTAATGATTGTATTATATATTGTGTTCCAAGAAAATATATTTTATGATGATTTGAATCAGTGTCATCAGGTGTATCATAATTATTTTGTGTAAAATTCAGATAATGCATTGCGTCAATAAGTTTATCTCGCAATTCATTTTGAATATTGTCAGATGATCCTTCATAAAATGGTACTCTAGATAAAATCTCGGATAATTCATTGTATAATTTTTGAATATATGTTAAATAGTGATATAATAATTTTATTTTTTCATAAATATAAAAAATCCAGTCAATTTTATCAGTAGCTGGTCCATTAACTTTAGTTCTTATTTTATTAATTATTTCATTATTTATAGTTGTTACAACATCATATATTTGATCTATTTTCATTGCACGTTTAGTAATAAATTCTGTGTAACTCATTTTTTTAACTTAATAAAATTTATGTACCAAATGTATACCAAAATCTCATAGTAGAAGGTTGTCTACTGAGTTTTATAATTTGCATATCTGGTCCTTTACTTGATAATGAATCATATAAAGTTTGATTAGTTTGATAAAATCTTTCTAATCTAATATTTGTATTACGTTCCAGAAAAAATGTTTTAACTTCATTTATTAAATACATAATAACTCTCTGATACATTTTATCTAAAGGTTCACGTCTTTCATCTAATACTCTTAATAGAACACGACGTATACTATTATCATCAACTATTATCGGTTTATCAAAATTATGATTTAAATAATCTGATACTTGTTTTTTTATATACTGTATAGTTTGATTTGAAAAATAATTTTCTGGAATATATGTTGAAATCAAATAACTCATTTGTTATCTTGAAAAATAATTATCTTTAATCTTGTAACAAATATTTTCAATGATAAAAATGACAGATCCAATTAATATAAATATTAATCCATTTAGTTGGATTAATCAAGGGTGGCAAAAATTTAAAGAAAGAATTCTACCATGGAATATACCAGATTGGGTCCAAACTGCAAGATCTGTACCTACATTAAATGATGCAATGACATCATGTATAAAAGGTGAAGGTATGTATCCAATTGCAAATATTTTAGGATATATTAAACATTATGGTGGTCTTAGTAATATTGATAGAGCATATTTATTGAGATTATCTATAACATGTTGTATTCTTTTTTTGTGGTGGTTTATATATAAATCACAACCCATAGATAATTATTTTAAACAAGTATATGATGATATATTTGATATTCTTGAAACACAAGCTAACTTGTTTGAAAGACCAATAACATTATATATCAAAGAAATACAGGAAATGGTTACAGAAGTTAAAGGTATGTGTATGTCAATAATTACGGAATCTGAATATATATTAGATAAACATCCATTATTAAAAATCTTTATTGAAAATAAAATAAATGATACGAGTTATTTAGATACAATAAGTTTAATTGGAACATATAGTACAACTAAATTTACTTACATTAAAGAATTTATCGAAAGATATAAAAATGATGAAGATGATCCAATATATCATATTGTGCCATTATATCAAATGTTAGAAATATTTATCAGATATGATCTTATAAACGGATTATTAACTTTATACGAAACATATAAAGAAGATCCGTTAACACCCTATTTAAGTACACTTAATTTTTCAAAATTAAAAGTAGGTAGTAATACGGTACCAGTTTTATGTTATATTATGAGATATAATAAAAAATATATAATAAATCATTTTTTATCTAAAAAACATAAGTTTAGATTTGATATTATGTTAAATACTTTAGATGAGCGTAATGAAACACCTTTACATTCATGTATAAGTAATTGGCGTGACATAACTGTTGATGATATATCAAAAAGAATAAGTTCAAATATTGCTTTCATTTTAGAGTTAGCAAGAAAAGAAAAATTAGCAGGATATGCAAGAAGATTAGAAAGCGGATCTAGAAATGTTATATTTCTACTAGCACTTTGTAGATTTGAACTTAAACTTGGAGGAGAAAAAGTTGACGTATTAAGATTACCACGATTAAGTACAAAAGATTATGAAATAATACTTAAAAATTTTAAGTTTACTACAAATCCTAATTCATCTGAAGTAGAAAATATTTATATTGAAGAAAAAATTGGATCTTCACCAACATTAGGTTTAGAAAATTCTACAACATTATTTGAGTATATTTGTAGTATGGTTCCAGATAACTTTAATATATTTTATGCTCTATGTAATCAAATAGATATAGCTACTTGGGATAAATTATATATTAAAAATGTATTAAAGAAAAATATGATTGATAGCAATCCAGTTTTAAGAAAACTATGTTACAATAAAGATGATAATGATAGATCACAAAATAAAAATAAAAATAAAAATAAAAATAAAAATAATTAAGATATAAATTCAAAATAAAAATTTACTTAAAATATATACTTAAATCAAAATAAAATGACTTTAGAAGTTAATGATTTCATTTTTCCACAAGTTTATAATGATATTTCATATATGCCATTTACATTCAATGAACATAAAAAACAAAATATTACTCAAATAAATAATAATATTTCTGTCGAATTATATGATGAACAAAAGATAGTTCTCGATGAAATATTTACAAAATTAAATACAAAAGGTCCTAGTATCTTTTTAAATTTATATACTGGATTTGGTAAAACATTAACTACAATATATTTTATTGCAGCTACTAATAAAAGTGCAATAGTAATAGTACCTACAAAACTTATCAAAAATCAATGGATAAATGAAATAAAAAAGTTTAGTAAACTAAATATTAAAATTTTTTGTCCTATCAGTCTTAGAAATATGTTAAATAAAAATACAAATATAAAAGCAGATATAGTTGTTGTTGATGAATGTCATATGATATCAAAACTAATATATACAGATTTATTACTTCGATTAAAATATGATATTTTAATAGGTTTAAGTGCAACTCCTAGAAATGATGAATTATACAGATTATTTTTTTATTCAAAGATTATTCGTTTTCAAAAGAAACAAATTAAAGTATATTATATACGATTAAAATTTAAACCTGAAGTTACATATAAATGGCAAAATGCAGGATATTATAATGGTCAATGGATACCAGGACAATATGTACTTGACTATTTTGCTGTTCTTAAAAGTTTAACTGACAATGAAGAACGTTTGAATTATATATCTAAAATAATTATAGAAATTGTAAAATTACTTAAAGAGAAGGCCGTTATCATAGTGAAAAATGTTAAAACTGTTAAACAATTAGCATTGAAACTAAATAAATTTAAAGTTAGTACTCTTTATGGTAAAATAACAAACCTAGACTATATAGATAGTGATATACTGATAGGAACTGATAAAAAAATAGGTGTAGGATTTGACATAGATAAAAGCTTTAAAATTTTATTCATTTGTGATAATATTTTAAATGTATCTCAAGAAGAAGGTAGAATTAGACTTTCAGATTTTACACTTATTGATTTTATAGATGATCATTCAGCATTTGAATATCACTGGTCGGAGCGTAGAAAATGGTATACTGAAAGAGGATCTGTAATTAAAGAATTAATTTTATAGAGATATAAATATTACTACCCTTTATTGATTTTAATAATTTTAAAAATTATTAACTATAATAATAAATGGTGTTTTTTCTTTTTATGATCGAATAGAAGATCCCAACGAAGTTGTCATCAGCACAGCTGGATCCAACGAAGTTGTCATCAGCAAAGCTGTATCCATTTTTGGAATTTAATTAGGATACAGTATTTGTGTAGTTATATTAATAATAAATTAAAACAAAAATGAATAACCAAACTAATGAATCTATTTTAATAAATTTATTAAAACAAAAATATAAAGATAATATAGAAATTATTCCTACTATTGGAGTAATAGGTGCATTAGATATTCTTACAGCAATATATAAAAGAAGATGGATAATTCCAATTCCAACATACCTTCCAATGATAAAATTAATAGCTAGATTTGGGGCATATGATCTTGTTGAAAATGATTTAGAAATCATCAAAAATAAAATGCAAGAAGAAAGATTTTGTTGTTGTTATATACTTTATCCAAATCCATATATCATAAACGAAGATAAATTAACAAAATTTGATAATATAAGATATTTGATTAAATCATTTACAAATTGTATCTTTATTATAGATGAACAATTTAATGATAATTGTTCAAATTTAATCGATTTACTCTCTTTAGATGTTTATATTGTAAAATCAATTACAAAAGAATTGGGATATATTATTACAAATGTACCAGATAGAATAGATCCATTTTATTGTCTTAAACCATCAAATAGAAATATAATTGATGCAATTGAACAATTGAAAATTTATATTTTTCAATAGAATTATACAATAGTCTTAGACCATTTACTTTTATGTATAGTTCGGAAATTTCATTTAGTTTAGATTCTATTGATAGTATACCTAGATAATTTTCTAATAGTAGTGGAACCGGCTTTGCCTCTGACAACTTCGTTGGAACCGGCTTTGCCTCTGACAACTCTGTTGGAACCGGCTTTGCCGCTGACAACTTCGTTGGAACCGGCTTTGCCTCTGACAACTCTGTTGGAACATCTACAAATTTTTCATGTTACAATTTTATGTATAGTTGGGGAAGTTCATTTAGTTTAGATTCTATTGATAGTATACCTAGATCATTTTCTAATAGATCTAGTAGTGAACAATCTGTATATACAGATTGTCCATGTTACAGATGTTACAGTTATACTTGTTGTGAATGTAATTATGAAACATATTTAGAAGAATGTTTTCAGAAATTTCTAGATGAAGAATTTATCGAAGAATGTTCTGATATCGAGAATAAACTTACAAAAACAACTAAAATCAAATACAAATCGGTAAGAAAATTTTCTGAAAAACACAAAAGTACAATTGAGAATGTTGAAAAACTCAAACTCAATCAACAAAAGATTGATTCTATCAAAACTAAAATTAAAAATACGAAAAAACATAAAGAAAAACTCAAAAGTAAAGAATTATCTTATAATATTGTTTAACTTTATGAAAATAAAGTTAAACAATATTAACTTTATGAAAATAGTGAACACATTTACTAAATATTTATTACTTTTACACTATTATCAATATGAATGATATTAATCAACTCATCAAATGTATAATTATATAAATTTTGTAAAAACTAATATTGTATTTTCATTTTGTGATACAATACTTATATTATATAAAAATCCAAGAAAATTATAATCGTTTACATCTATCGTTATACTATTTAGAAATAATAGTATCTGTTTACATTCTGTAGATGTTAATATCAAATCAATATTTAATAAAGTATCATACAATTCACTCATAAAATAATATTTATCTGTAATAAAATTTTCAGTATTTTCATCACTATTTTTACATTTAATATTTAAAACTTTATAAGTATTATATAATTCTTCAAAATCTATATCATCAAATGAATTTAATAAAAGACTATCGAATTCTCCATAATCACTCATCATGCTTTCATAATCATGCTTTCCTATAAAAAATCTTTCTATATTATATTTATATAATTTATAATTTTTATAAAATATATTTTGAAGGTCATTATCTAGTTTAAAATTTTCATATTTGTTTAGATTTATATCTGGACATCCATAAATTTTACATGATAAACTAAAATCTTTGTTAAATTTTATCATTGGATATGCTTGAATACTTAATGTTATTAAATATATCAATATATTTTTCCCAGTATAATAATCTTTATCAACAATATCATTTATCCACAATGGTGAATTATTATATTTTAAACCATTAGATATTATAGTTTTACTACACAAAGTTTGTAAACTGAATACCTTATTTAGTATATTTTTTAAGTTTTCTAGCATACCTTTTGTAAACATTATAAGATTATCACTATGATTAAAACGCAAATCAAAAATATAACTATATCCTTCCATTTATATTTATATATATTTATATATATTTATATATTTCTAAAATATATATTTCTAAAATATATATTTATAATTTATATATTTATATTTCTAAAATATATATTTATATATTTATATATTTCTAAAATATATATTTATAATTTTATATATTTATATATTTATATATTTTATAATTTTATATATTTATATATTTATATATTTTATATATTTATATATTTCTAAAATATATATTTATAATTTTATATATTTCTAAAATATATATTTATAATTTTATATATTTCTAAAATATATATTTATATATTTATATATATTTTATATATTTATATATTTATATATTTATATATTTATATATTTATAATTTTATATATTTCTAAAATATATATTTATATATTTATATATTTATATATTTTATATATTTTATATATTTATATATTTATAATTTATATATTTATATATTTATAATTTATATTTTAGAAATATAAATTATAAATATATAAAATATATAAAATATAAATATATATTTTAGAAATATAAATTTTAGAATACAATTGAAAAAGTTTATGCAAATTGTACATTTATTTTGAAGGTTTACTTAGCCTCCATTTAACATAATTTTCTATGTTCTTTTTCTGAGATACTTCATTATCTAACATCATCTCGTTTACAAGCATTGTTTCATCTGGATCAGTAAATTTAGACCAAGCACTTTCAAAATCTTGATCGAGTTTGTTTTTCTTTTTATTAATTTTTTTATCTTTGACGATGTTTATATGTTTAATTTTTGGAGTTTCAATAATTGTTAAAAGTTTTTCAAAAGTTTCATCTACTTTTTTTTGTCTTATTTGATCAATTTGATCTTTAGAATAATTGTGTTGTGAATTCAATACTTTTACAAATATATCTTTTCCAATTAATACTATTCCTTCCCAAATATTATCTTGTGATTTATACCCATATAATGGACATCCTCGAGTAAGATTTGGAACATATTTTTCAAGACATTCAGTTATACTCATTTTACCAATTAAAGGTACACATTCAATATTCCAGTTAGACATAAAATTCTTGAGATCATTTGACATATGTATTACCATACTATTTGAATTTTTATGCCAATGAGATATTTCAAATGTTACAGGACAAGATTGAAAATCTGTTTCAGAAAATTCTACCCTTATAGCAAAGACGTGCCATGTTTTATCTTGTGGTAGAAGTTCTCCATAGATTATGATATCACTAGCATTATAAAAGTACTCTTTTTTCATATTATCGAGTGTTTCATAAGATGGAAGAAGTGAACGAATATCTACTTTCTGAAATATAAGTTTACTTTTATTAACTTTTGACGATTGATTATCTGTATTTTCTTGGTGACGATATTCTAGTACTTGTCGTCTTGACCTTATAAGTTTAGTTGAAATTCCAATATTACATCCATTCTCTTTTTCGGTAATATAAACAATTTCGTTAGGATCAAACTCCACTTGGAATAAATGTTTAGTTTCAGACCACTCCATTATTTAATATATTTATAAACATAAAATTATAAATTTTATAGTCAAATTATTTTTAATTTTCTTGTATATTATTTATTATTAACTCTATTTTACCTATAAATTTCGGTATATCAATTACCGAAACAATACGCATACAAATATGATTGTTATTTTCATATTGAAAAAATTGAATATCTTTAGATAACTGTGTTAATTTACTTAAAACTGTAATTATTGATCCACATATATTAATTGAAAAAAGTTTTTCATCTTTATTCAATGTTCCATAAGTTATAATTAATGGAGCAATACTATAGCTTGTAGATTTAAATTGTATAAATGTTGGACATTGAGTTAATATTTCAACTGTTGTACATTTCATACCTATAGATTTCTTAATATTTTGAACACCAGATGATGGCAATATGAATGGAACTTTACAAAATCCAACAGTTTCAACAACTTTACGTTTAGTTGTATCTATCTTTGTATAATGAGATGATAAAGTAATTATTTTTTCTTCATTTCTACCAATCATACCATCATCAATTATTGTTAAAATTAAATATTGTTTTTCTGAATTTTCTAAGATTGTATGAGTCATAATGATTCTATCTTTTTTCTTAATATTTCTACAAAGTTTTTGTAAAGATTTTGTATCTATTTGAAATTTAGTAGGTTTATTCAATATAAAACTATTAAAGTGATTTCTTTCAAGAATTATATAAAACGCAAATTTATTCTGTTTAGGTTTTTCACAGGTTTCTGTTATTTTAATACCATCTTCATCTATATCCATCCAACATTTATCTACACATGTAGATAAAAAATCAATTAAAGATTTGAAAAAACATCCGTTTTCTATTTTAATTTCGAAACATTTTTCCATTTTATAATTATATACTTTAACAATAATTAAATGGATCCAGCTTCGCTGATGACAACTTCGTTGGAATCAGACAATGAAATTGAAGATGAATATGTAGACAAAGAAGATAATCTAACCGAAGAAGATTGGAAGAATAAGTTATGGACAGATTTTAAATTAACAGAAAAAATTTCTGATACATACAGAGAAACTTATAAATATGTAAAAGAAGTTAGAAAGTCAGACTATAATGAGAATTATCCTTTAACATATGTAGATCATTCTTTCGGATCTATCCCTCCTATTTCAACATTTACAGATATAGAAAATATAGTTAGATTTTCATCTAAATATGTTAAACCATTTTTTTATGAGACATTTGAACATGGTATGATGATTAGTACTACAGATATACTTTATTTATCTGAAGATGAAATTTTTAGAAGATTAAATTTTTTTAAAGATAGAGGTATAAATTTCAGTTTACATTGGTATGGATATGAACATTTATCATCACTTTTAGGATGGGCATGTGAAAATAGACACGTAAAAGTTGCAAAAGTATTAATAGAAAGATTTAATATGATACCTGAGGATAGAGATTTTTTTTGTGTAGTTTTATCCTTTCATCCTGATCTTACAACTTCAAAATATCATCCGGTTATAATTGAACTTATTAAATTATTTTATAATAATGGATATCAACCTAAACCACATATGTTTGTTGGATTTGAATATAGTTATAACAAATATTATAAACATTCAATTTACTTGAAAGAAGTTCTCCAAGATTTATTTTAATATCAGTTAATTATTTTACATAAAATTTATTATTTTTTCTAGATTAATCTAATCGTAAATTATTTTATATCTACTCATTTAGTTTTTGAAAACGCTAAAATGGAAGCAGTTATGGAAAGAAAGGTAATTATGCTCTGGGACATTGAAAATGTTCAGATTGCAAAAGAATTTCCTTCAATTTTTGAACTGATGATTTCACAAATCAACAAATATGCAGAGAAACACAATCATGTACTTACTTACGAAATTGTAATGTTCGTAGGAAATCCATCGAAAGTTAATGCTGACATGCGACATTTTATAAACAATGATTATCTGTGTCTTAGTTCTATGCTTATAGACTCGTTTGATAAGAACAAGCCTGCAAACTCGGCAGATCGAAAAATTCAATCTATACTTTCTAAATTGGTTTTGTGGAGACAAAGCAATGATTATGTTGTGCTAGTATCATCGGATCGAGATTTCAAATCTATTTTACCTACTACCCCTGTTGAAAATGTTATCATTATCTTTGCTCAAAGATCTAATACATCTCTAAGTGTGGAGAAATCTATTTCTCAAGATAGATTTTTCTACATTGACGATATTCAAAAGAAATATCTTGCAGAACAAAGAGCAGTTGTTATGGAACGAGCTGCTCATGCTGCAGCTATTGCTTTTGATAATTTGTATCTAAATAACAAAACTTCACCGGAGATTTCTCCAGAATCTTCGTTCGAACAACCAACATTTTATTCTAATGCTACATATATTCCTAGATCCGAAGGAATGATGTCTCTACGAGCCGGTTCCAACGAAGTTGTCAGCGGCAAAGCCGGATCCGGCTCTGCCGTCGACAACTCTGTTGGATCAAGTACTTCTTACACAGATCTCAATGTAACAGCTTCAGATTCTAACAGTTATACAGATTTTTATTCTCCATTTTCAACAAAACGATTTATAAAGTCTACGACGCTAGGATTACAAACTAGTTCTGTATATTCTAAATGTCAGAAAAATGATAGTAGAAAACGTCAATGTTATTACTGGAACGATCCATTACATGATAGATCAAATTGTATGTTTTATCATCCAGATAAAGTGTGTAACTATGTTTTGAATTGTATTTTCAAAGCTAAGGGTTGTTTAAATGCACATCCTTTTTGTGAAAATCTACCAGATAGATGTAAATGTATTGTAATACACGAGCAATACAACCATATCTTTCGAAATAAAATTGTTCAATAAAATTTTTAAACTATGTAGTGTAAATAGTTTAAAAATTTTAAATTATGTAGTGTACATAGTTTAAAAATTTTAAATATTAAATAAATATTATTCAACAAAATGGAAGTTTATGTTGATATAGGTCTTAAAAATTTTTGTTATATTATACATAACAATTTAGAAATAATAGATTTTAATATTATAACTTTAAAAGATTCTATGTTGAGTATAGTTAAAACTTTAAATGATTTTGTTAAATCTTTAAATGTACATTGGTATATTGAATCTCAAATTAAAAGAAATACTAGATGTGTTAAAATACAAACTATACTTCAAACTATTATACTTTTGAATAATCAAAAATATGAAATGATTCAACCAAAAATGAAATATAAGATTTTCAGTACTACGGGTATGAAATATTATCAAAGAAAAAAGTGGGTAATAGAAGAAGGTACAAAATATCTTAATAAACTTAAAATATCTCAGGAAATATTAACCAAAATTAATCTTTTGATTAAAAAGGATGACTTTTTCGATTGTATAATGATGATAGTTTGTAAAAATAATTTATAATTTTACATTGTATTTAACATTCGTTATAAAAAAATGGTTAGAGTTATAATATTGATACATGATATTTCATTTCAAATGCATAATCAATAGATATTAATCAATACAATATCAGTATCATTTAAAATTTTATTACACTTTAAGCAGTAAAGTTTAGATATTATAATTTTATAAATACATATTCACAAATATATATAAATTTTATAAAAGTTTTATGAACTAAATATTATTTTGACAGATTCTGGAATATTATTGTTATATACTTTAATAATAATATCAGGTATATCACCATCATATCTATATAACTGAAAATAAAGTTTTTTATATTCTACAGGAAAATTATCATAAATATATTCAAAATCTTTATCTGAGAAAGTATTCAATTTTACTTTTATATAATCGTAAGAAATTTTTAATTCATTTAATTCGGTTACTAAATATTCATAATAATTATCACAATCTGAACCACTAAATGAATATTGATATTCTTCATCCTGATAATATTGCATCAATTTTTCAATTTGTTTGTTTAAATATTCTTCATTTAATTCTATTTTACATTCTACCAATCGAGAAACACAAGTTTTTAATAAAATATTAATTAGAGAATAACCTTCTATATTTAAATTACATTTAATTGATAAATCTTTTATATATGAGAAGAAGGATTTAATTATTTTAATAATTTCAATCTTAATACAATCTAAATTGTATACAAGATTACTTTGTTTCATTGATTTTTCATAACAATTTTGACAGATATAAGGATTCAATTTAAAATCTGATGGAACATATATGTTTACTCCTTTTGCAAATTCATGAATTTGACTTGTTAATCTTGTGATTATATGATTATCCATTTTTAAACTAGTTTTGCATCTATCACAATAAATATTCATTGATAAATCTTAGAAGTTTCTATAAAAAGAATATAGAAAGTTTTATAAATTTTTATCAGTTAATTACCATTTCTGTTTTTAATATTTTAAATACATAAATCACAACAATATACATTATTTGCAAAATCACTATAATAAGATATATATTTAAGTTCTTGATTAGATTTAAGTCTACTTATTATATTATTTATGTAATCTTGTCTAACTTCATTACGTTTAAGTAAACATTGTTGACATATATTTTTACAAAAAAGTAATTGTTTCTTGTACACTTCTTCAAAAGAAGTTCTATTTGTAACTGTTAGTCTAGTTAAAAAATCTAATAGAGATATTTCATTTGTATTTATCGTATTATTTTTTAATTTTTCCATTAATTCTAAAATTTTACAGTTATTATAAGATTCATTTATTCCTTTTTTAATTGCTTTCATAATATCATATTCATCATTATTAAATTCTATACCATTTTTACGTTTACAAATTAAACAAAATAATTCTTCTTCATATTTTGGACTTGTGAATTCTAGATGAAAATTAGGACTTATTCCAAATTTCTGTAAAATTTGTATAATATCATCTCTATATTTATTTTTATAAGTATTACGAACTAGACTACAACGTTTACATCCTTTAATATTTTTATTTTCTGGAAAAGTAACTATATGAGTTTTGTTTTCGAAATTTGACATAATAAATAAATTGATTTTACAATTAGATTTTATAAATTTTACAAATTCTTATCAATTTGTAACATAGAAAAGTTTTAATGAAAGAAATAAGTTTTTAAAATTAGATCTTTAATTTTTAAAGATTCAATTATATTTTTATTTCTTAAATAATGAAAATTAATAAGAGCATGTCTTAGATTTTGAGGAATAGTAAATTCAGGATTTCTATGTAAAGATACTTTTTTATCAAGATAAATATAACATGAAATATTTGAATGTGGTTGAACCGGTTTTGCCGTTGACAACTCCGTTGGAACCAAAGAAGTTGTCGACAGCGAAGCTGGAACCAAAGAAGTTGTCGACAGCGAAGCTGGAACAGATAATGTGTTTACATTTAGATGAATAAATGGGGCATTAATATATCTAAACCCACATCTATCAGAAACATATGCAGCTACTGTTATTAAAACTTTTACCCAAAATAAACTAGTGAAATCATTAATTGTAAAATGTCTTAGTTTATTATTACATTGACATAATTTAGGATTATCTCCACATATTTGTTGTAAACAAATTGTATCTTTTATATAAATATCTGCAATATAAATTACGTATTTATCCAATGAAGCTTTTTCTTCCCAATAACAATTTCTCCAAAGTATTTTATTTGTATATAATGGTATCATTGTTGTTTGAAGAGCATTTTCTTGATCTAATTTTCCATGAAATAAAAGTTTTACATATTCTGAATACCAATCAACATTTGGAAGATCTTCTCTGTCCATTATAACAATATTTGATGAAATATTAAACATTTTATTACGTTTATCAAATAAATTAATCATTATTATTCGATAGTTTACTTCAAAAAATATAAATTTTACTTTTAGTTTATATTAATTTCAAGAAAAAAATGAATTCAAAAACTGAAGGATCTGAAAAATCTCTTCTTAAATCATTTACAGTTATACCCGGTTATGAAATATTTCCAAATATGAATGAAATATCTTGGAAATTAAAACATAATATTCCATTTTTAGCTAGATACAACTATCCAACACTTAGAAAACAACTTAATGAAGTAAAAACATTAATACAACTTAGAAAAATATCTTCACTTGAAGCTTTAGATTTTATAGGGACCATAATGACTTGTTGTAGTGAAACAGAATGGGTAAATTTTATAAGTGAAGTTTTTGATTTTCTAGATATACAAGATAAACTTAATATTTTAAAAAGTATAATAATAGAATATTTAGAAGATAATAGTGAACATATAATAGAATTATTAAATAATTTATTCATTAAAGTGTTAACAGAATCTGCTAATTTTACATCTGAGTCTCAAGAAATTATTTTAATGAATACTACTTTTCTCGATACATTTTTTTTTAAACCGATATCTTCAATGAAGCCTAGAAAATTATCAAAATTATCAAATATCATTTCAAAATTAGTTATCAATATAGTAGATTTGGTAACAAAAGAAAATAAAATAAGATGTCTTGAAATAATGGTTTCTTGTAATTTTACAAAACCATTAATTAAAAAACATCATTGGGAATTTTTATTAAATATGTTATCAGATGAACAAAGAAATATTGAAGATTTCTCTGGGAGAATAATAGGGATATTTTTACAATCTCAAAAAAAGAAATATATTAAAAAAGCATATGAACTTCTACATTCTAATAAATCTAGAGTAAATGATGATCCAAATAACTCTCATTATTTCGAATTGACAGATAAAGCTATAGAAGATATCAGTAAATGTATAGAAATAGATATCATTAATGAAATTTCTAATGAAGGAAGATCTATATTGAATGAATCTGAATTTAAAAAGTTAATTGATATTTTAATCTTTTCTATTAATTCAAATTTTGAATATAGACCCAATGTAAATCTTATTTCTACTCTTATATTTGTATGGACAAATATTACAGATAAAAAATATTTTATCAATGAACTATTACAATTTGGTCAAAATGCATGTGGATATGGTTTGATGATGAATATGGTAACATTTTTAGGTCCTGAGTATATATATATTAATGAAATATATATGCAAAAGGATGAAGTTGTTAAATATATACAAAATAATGAATTGGATATAAATGAAAATATAAAAGACAGTATTATAGAGGCATGTAAAAATTTAGGATATAATAGTGAAAAAATTTTAAAAGTATTTAATTTGTAAAAATGTCTATTGAAGATATATTATACATCAAATATTTAAAAGTAGTAAAAAATTTTAAAAGTATTTAATTTGTAAAAATGTTTATTGAAGATATGATAAAAAAAATAAAACAAGAATGTAACTTAAAAAATTTAGTATGTTTGTGTATTGGAAAAAATAAAATACAATTTGATATATGTTTAAAATTAAAAGATAAATTAAATCCTATAAAAGCTTATTATTTTGAAGATATTATGCATTTAACAGAAGATAAAGTCAAGATACTAAATGAAAAAGGATTTTTTATAAGTAAATTACTTAAAAATTATATTAGATCCGACGAACCAACATTATTTTATGTTCCAAAATGTGTAAAAATAGTTTATTTTTATATACTTTTTGCAAATACAAATGATACCTTAAAAAATGTATATATTTATGGAAATGATTTATTGTGGTTATTGAGTAATTATATTAGATCTAAAATAGATTCTAATTTAATTGATATGTTTAACCATATAAAATCAAATCAATCTTATATTCCTAGAAATAATATTGATACATATGACGATAAAAATGAAAATGAAGAATTTTATTATTTTAAATATTTACCTCCATTTTATGGATATTTTATTAATGAAAATTATATATTAGTTTCTCAATTGGGAACTATTGAGAGATTTATTTCAGATGGTAGTCCAAACGAAATAAATTTAACAAGAGATGAAATTAAAATATTAGTAGAATATTTAAAAGAATTTGGTTTAATAAATAGTACATTTGTTTGTTTCAATTCAAGTATAAATTTTAAAAATTATTTAGACATTTGTACTAGATTAGAACAATATTTTTTTAAAAAAATTATGATTGTAGATACCTTTTTAAATAATGGTATACCAGATGCATGTTTACATCGTCTAAAAAATTTTAAAATTATAAGATCTGATCTTGTAAACATACATTTAATTTCTGATGAAAAAGTATTTTATTTAATACCAGAATTTGAAAACTTTTATTATACAACAATACTTTGTTGTAATGAAACCAATTTAAAAAATATATTTATACTTGGACATGACATTTCAATAATATCACAATCTGAAGAAATGTGGGATAAATATATACCTTGTTTTAAAAATCTTAAGCTAATAGTTAATAATATTCAAAGTATTTCAATTGGTAATAAAGTATTTTCATATTTTGATAAGAATATAAAAAATTTTAACTTGTGTCCTTTGAATAAATTTACATATAATTGTACAAAAATATCAAATATTCATAAAATATTTTAAAAGTATTTAACTTGTAACATCGTGAATATTAATCATTTCAAATTCATCGAAATCTTCTTCATTTTGATTAGTTAACATCATCAAAGGATAATTTATAGTAGATAATCTACATATAAAAGGTTCAGTTTGTTGTGATTTATCAAGTTTTTTAACTTTAATTATTGGATTAATTTGAAAAGGTTCATTATATTTACGTTCGAACATACGCAAATACCAATTTCTATCCGGGCGTTTATCAATACAAATTTCTGAATGAAATTTAAAATGATCTCCTAGAAATAAATAAAAAAATTGTCTAACGCAATCTCTGTTAACAATGTCGTTATGATCTCCTATGAAGTATGCAAACTTTTCCCCATTAAAAGTTCTAAGAACTTTAGGAAGATATGGTTCAAAATGTGAAATTAGAACATTACATTCTGGATTATTATTTACATGTTTTATTTCAAATTTGTGTTGTTCATATACATCAACATTACTAATGTTCCTTGTGTTACAAATAAAATTACTAGTGTCTTGTTTACGTAGATCTTCGATAATATGGTTATCATCTGGCATCATAACAAGTGCTTTGTCTTTTAAACAAAATTTTGAAAGTTCAACAATACCTTGATAATATTCAGACGTTGTGGTATTCATTAAATAGCAATACCATTGATAATATGTAGACATTGTGGTATTGGTATTTATGAAATAACAAAATTGTGATATAAACTAAATAATACAACTAAAAAAATGTAGATAAAATTTACATTTCAAAATAGTTACATAATTTTAAAATCATGTAAAACGTTTAATTCTTTTTAACATATACAAATTCATTTGCAGGTTCATCAGATTCATCAGTAGATTCATCAGATTTATTCATTTTAAGTTTTGACACATCAGATTCCAATTGTAAAATTCTAATATCAAGACTATTTATTGTTTCTTCTATATTTTCAATCTTTTCTGTTAAATCAGTCAGTATATGACTATGATCAACTTTTAGTTCTTCAAATGTTTCTTGTAGATATTCTGTAGTATCTATATTTTTTTCAAATCTATCTTCTAAACTTTTAATATAAGAATCATGGTTTCCAATTTGTAATTTTAATTCATTAAAATCTAACTGAAGTTGTTTATCATTATAAATTCGTTTCATGACATCTATTTCTTTATTGTCTTGTTTTACTTCTTCGAATTGTTTATTTTCAATTTTTACATTTATATCTTCTATTTGTTTTTGTTTATTTTCAATGTCAACTTTTATTTGTTTTATATGATCTTTAAGATTACTAATTTCTAGATCTTGTTCTGCATTTTTTTTTGAATATATTTCAATCATGTTAATATTAAAAAAACTTTCATCATTTTTTCTAATACAAAACATCATTTTTCTACCTAAGGTCATATCCATAGTTGAACATGTGTTAAAATTTGAATAAATATAATCTAAAACTTTCGTTTTTTCTTCGTAAGAAATAGTAACAGTTTTATCATAATAAATATATACTAATCTATTACAATTAGACATTCTCAAAACATCTACAAGATAAGGTCTATAACATGCTATTATTGTGTCATATGAAATTTCTTTCATATATTGTTTTACAAGTTTTTCATCCCATGTATCTTGATCAAATAAATAACTTACATTAATTTTACATCCTAATGCTTTCAATATAGAAATCTCATCAACTTCATTTGTAACTTTTGTAATATAAAGTGTATCAGTATCTTTTATAAATTCAACAAGTTGAAAATGTATTTGGTTCATAGATTTTAATACATGTAGAATTGAACTATCATGTTTTATACATTTAGAAAGATCTAAACTGGTAGAAATTTCCATAGTTTGTCAAATGTAAATATGTAATATATAAATAAATTTATTTTCATAAAAAATATAAATTTTCTACATTTAAAAAAAAATTTATATTTTTTATTATAATATTCAATATAAGTCTTTCTAAAGACTTCAAAATTTCATTTGGTGTAGACAGTGGGATTCGGCCACCGTTTTGCAAAAGTACTGCTGAGGCAAACTGTCGCAATTGGCACTGCACTTACTACCATCCCGGCAGTGCTTCTACTGATCGAATTGTCAGAAGACAATCTGCAATTTGAATTGTGATAACATCATCTCACATATTATCATACAACTATTGCAAAACGGTGGCCGACACAATTTATCATCATATTTATGATGGCATATACTATTGAATGATTTTTATCATTCAATAGTATTAAGTAATCTGAGTATTTTATACTTTGATTACAGTTAAGATACTTAAATGATTTTTATCATTTAAGTATTTTGAGGCATGCGGCGATTATATTTGATAGTCGAGCTGCTTCTTGTATGAGATATATTCTCATGCAGCCGCTGCTTTTTCGTAAGAAATTGCAAGTTCGGCTATAAGTAATCTGAGTATTTATACTTAGATTACCATATACTTGAATAATTTTTATTATTTAAGTATAATATTTTGATGTGTTGATCTCAGTTACTCTATGCCACGCCAGTGCTTCCATTGGCGGGACATAGTTCGGCTAGAGATCGAGGGCGTCCCAAGTGCATCAAGTATATTGTTTGCAAGTAGGACGCATGTTTTATAATTCTCATGAATTGTAACTATTTTAAAATATTGTCTATCATTGATTGTAATATGTTTATATCATGTAAACCATTAACAAACTCATCAAAATTATATAATTCATATAATGTGATTGGTCTATTTGTTATCAATTCTAAGATTTTAGAAAGTAAAATATGTGCACATCTACCATTTCCATCAGAAAATGGATGTATTTCAAGAAAATCTCTGACAAAATATGCTCCAAATTTTATGATAGATTTTTTTTTACCTTGTAATTGTTTTTTATTTTTTAAACGATTAAATGTTTTAGAAGATTTTAATAGTAAACTTTCCAATTGTGATTTTATAAGATTTGGTGAAGTATATAAATGAAATTCATTTTTATATACACAATATCTATCATATTTAGCTAATTGTCCTGGAGGAGTATAATCAATATTGTTAAACATATTGAAAATTATATTTCTATCAATATCTTTTTGAAGTGTTTTATTCATTAAACATATAGATTTTAAATTGAATAATGTTGTTTCATTTAAATTTATATAAGTTGAGATAATATTGTTAATAGGAGTAGTGTCTTCAATATCTATACCTTCATTTATACAAATTTTGTAAGCAAACTTATATAATTCTGACATTTTAATTAAAATATAAGTATCAATTTTTCAGTTTATTAATATGAACAAAAATATAAAATATTAACGAGATAAATGTGGTTCTACTAATTTTTCAAAATTAACTTGCTCTCCAAATTCTATTTTCCAAATTTTTTTATAAAGAGATCTAAAAATTCTAGGTTTAAATTTCTTTTTCATTTTATATATTTTTGCTCCATCATCATCGTCTATATCAATTTCCCACGGTAAATGTAGAAAAAAACTATATAATACATAAAAATATGCTTGATAATCAGTTCTAAAACTGTTGTATCTATATCCTTCATGTTGTTCAAAAGACATATAATCTATTTTACCTTCATGTTGATATCTTTTATATGTTCTAATTTCTCTTGGAGGTACATAATACTGAGCAAACCCAAAATCTGACAAAACTATAGAATATTCAGATTTACGTTTACATACTAGTATATTAGAAGGAGAAATATCTCTATGTAAAATATTATTATTATGAATTTCATCGACAGCTTTTGCAATCTCTTTCATAGCTATAATTAAAAATGATTTATTCCTTTTTACATATTGATCTGATAAGGATGCACAATATAATGGTAATACTATAAAACGTATATCAGGAATTGATGGAACTTTACCAAACCCTAAGATTTGTATTATATTAGGAATTTTACGAAGTCTCAATAAAAAAGGTATTTCATGATATATATCACCAATTTTAATAGCTACATTTTCATCTGTTATATTTCCTTTATAAACAACTGCTTCTCCACCTTCTCCGAGATATACATCTATTGTAACAGAAATCTTATTAAACGTTTTTAAAACTGTACCTTTTTTTATTTTTTTAAGAATTTTCTCCATTGTCTTCTTACGACTTTTATGTTTTGAAATTTCACGTTCATGATATTGATTACACATAGGACAATCTATATCTAAATCCTGTTCTAAAGTTTCAAAAGGCATAAGTTCAAATAAAATTTCAGCAAGTGTTGTTAAACTTTTATTTGATACATCTATGTTTGGATTTATTCCATGTATTTTTTTAATAAAATCTATACGAGAAGGATCAGGAGTACCAGTTAAATATGTAAATAAATGTTCTTGACTATCATTTGAACTGCTACTACTCATTTTGATTGAAAGTAGTTTTAAGATAAAACATTTTTAATAAAAAATGAAACTTTCATTTCTTAAAAGTGGAGTACCTAAAATAATTCATCAAATATGGATAGGTAAAGAAATATATTCAAACGATTGGAAGAAAATGAAAGGATGGAATTATAAATTATGGACAAATGAAGATAATTTTCCTTTGACATGGTATATAATAGAAGAAATTTTAGAAAAAAAATAAAATAGTTTATTCAAAGATTGCAGATCTTATGAGATTGGAAATACTTTATCATTATGGAGGAGTATATATAGATATAACTATTGAAAAAAGAAAAAATTTGACTTCATTATTAGATCATAAAGATTATAAATTTTGTATTTCAAATGAAGTAGATGATGAATTGGATCAACAATACATGTCTACAGGTTTTATAGTATCTATTCCTCATCATAAATTTTTAAAAAAACTTTTATCAGTAAAAGTTTTAAATGCTATAGATTTAGATATGCCTGCAAATAAATGTACAGGACCTTATTTTGTTAGAAAATATATGAAAAAAAACTGATGATATAACAGTTATACCAAGAAAATATATATATCTTATCGATTGGAGAGATCCAAATAAATGTATAGTATACAATCCACAAAGAGGCTTTAAAAAATATACATACTTTAGCAATGTATTCTATGTTAAATATCCATGTAAACTATATGATAAAGAAGGTCCATATATGCTAAAACATTGGGATGTTGGTGGTACATGGATTGAAAGATCTTAATAATAATATGATCCAAGTAACTTAAATCTAGAACTATCTGTAACAAAATATCCATCATAGGTTACAGCCATATCTATTTTATCAACAATAAAACAGAACTTATGCATATGAGTTGTACATTCTTGTTTAATTATTAAAAATTTATTATATATTTCTAATAATGTTGATAATGTCCATTTATCAAAAGTATAACTTTTTGCATGAGGAGAATTCCTACAAAATATACATATTAAAATCTTTCTATCGATTTCAAATACGTTTAGGAATTTCTATTTGTTGAATTTTATTTGAACATACTTTACAATACTTTTTATTATCTTCAAAAACTAATGTATTATCTTTAAATCTAAACCAATTATTTATGAATAATGTTAATATATGTATTGATGTCATATTGCATAGTAAATAATTATGATTAAATATAAAAAATGGCATATTTTTGTATTTAATATTATCATTTATAAAATTTTTCCATTTTAATTCATAACTTAAATCTTTATCATCAAATTGTAAATAAATTGGATAATATATTTGATTATTATATGAATTTATTTTATAATAAAATTCTATGATTAATTCTTTATAATAATGAGGTTTAACATAATTTTTAATCTTTTTGTAAATATGTTTCAATGAACTATAATGTAATATTTGTATAAATTTTTCAAGTGACAACTCATACAAATCTAAATCGCAAATAGATTGCATTGTAAAATGTACTATATGCTACTATTAAAAAAATACTAAATTTTATTGAAAGATAAATCATTCTTAAAATAGCAAAATTCTTTTTAAGTAAAACTATATCTGAATATAGTTTAACGAGTATGAATCAATCCATCATAACAAACTTCAAAATCTTGGTTTTCTATTGTAAATTTAAAAGAATGTATACTGTTATGTACATTTTTAATTTCTCGAAATTTATTATATGTTTTAAGCAATTCCAATAAAGACCATTTCGTAAATTCTATAATTTTAAAATGAGGACTCTGAAAAGAAAATATATCGATAACTATCTTACAGTTCATTTCAAAGTTTAAAATACGTTCAGGTACTTCTACTGATTTAAAAACTGTTTTTTTTTGAAATTTTATCATATCTTGAATCACTAATTTATCAAAGAAAATACGAAATTTTTCAATTTTCATTAAAGTTAGAATATGTTTTTGTGTCATATTACATAATAACATATTGTGAAAATATAGAAAAAAAAACATATCTTTGTATTTAATGTTATCTGCTATAAAATTTTTCCATTTTATTTCCCAACTTAAATCATAGCTATAATAACTAAATACAAGTTGTTTTTGACTTTTGCTATATAATTCTATCATTAAGTTTCTGTAATAATGAGGTTTTATATAATTATATATTTTATCATAAAGATCTCTTTCCATAGAATATAATATTTCTATAAATTCTAACACTGAGATATTATATAAATCAACAGTTTCTTCGTCCATAATTATATTTGAACTTAACCAAATATACTAAATTTTATTGAAAAAACGGTTCTGATTTTCTAGTTTCAGTTTCAAATCTACCATAATATTTTGGTTCATCTGGTTCTGCAATTTTAACTCCAGTTTTACGTTTAATATGCGTATAATTAGTTGCACAAAGTGTACCTTGTAAACCATCCTGAAATGGTACATGCAAATCTTCAACATCATGTATTTTTAACAATAATAATTTTACAGGACCTGTATTATTTGGTTGAACTTTAATAGTATGAGGTAATATATATCCTCTTTTTAAAAGTTCATTTGTACCTGTAATTTCTACATAATATCCTACAGGAGGTAAAAAAGCTATATCTGTTGTAAATTCATTAAAACCCATTAAAACATCATCGATTCTTTTATTTGTTCTATCGAAAATAGGAATTGGAAATGTAGCATTACTATCTTGACCAGCAAATCTCTGAGGTGGAAATTCATGATTTCCTGAAATATACAATAAAGGATTTATTTTATTATAAAGTTGTTTAACTTGCTGATCTTCCATTTTCTAAAACATAATACTTAACTAATAGATATAATTTTCTAAAATATAATTATAATTATAATTTCTCATCAATTAAAAAAACTATTTAAACCTATCCATTTTAAACCTTGAGGTTGTTGTTCTTGTTTATGTATTTCATATAATTTTTTGTTTTTCAATTTGTTTTTTTCTAATTCATTTAATTCAATATATTTTGGATACAAATTTATTACGATCAATTTGAGGTTAATGGACGATTATTCTGCATTTTTATAAAATACAAAAATTAACTATAAAATATTACAAAATTATACAAAAACTTTCTTACTTTTTATATAGATTTCAAATGCTTCAATATATAAAACAATAAATATTTGTAACATTTTGTGATTTTGAAATTTCAGATAAAGTTTTTATTAGAAACATTAAGGTTTTTTGTACTCCTAGCGTCGTAGACGGTACTCCTAGCGTCGTATACGGTACTCCTAGCGTCGTATACGGTACTCCTAGCGTCGTAGACGGTACAGTATACGACGCTAGGAGTACCGTCTACGACGCTAGGAGTACCGTCTACGACGCTAGGAGTACAAATGAGAGGCTATCATTTAAAATATGCATAAAACTATTAATAAAATAAAAATAATAACTAATATTATTATTTTTATATATATGTTCAATTCAAATATTTTATTTCCTAATGTTTTATCTAGAAGATATATAAATATTAACATTAAAAATACACTTAGTATTATATTTTGATTATTATTCAAAGTAAACATCTCTTTAAATCCATGAGCTCCAAGTTTAGTAGTGTCAAACGGATAACTTGATATTGGAGCTTCTGTATGTGCTGGAGTAGATAACAATTCATAATTTGTAATATTATCTACTTGTCCAATTTGTTGTAAAGGAGTCCAATTTTGAATAGGTTGTGTATAATTTGATGGAGTGCCATATAAATGTGTATCCGGTCTTCCCCATTTATCATATGCGTTAAATTGATTTGAATATAATCCTCCACTCCAGTGATAATCTTGTAAAACTTGACCACCAGGTGAAGATCTAATCATCCCATTATATGATTGTCGCATTTTTAACAGTAAAATCTTTGATTTAGAATAAAAAAATCTTTTGATTTTTATGCTAATTTATATTTTGAAATATTTATAGAATATAATATAATTAAAAATGTAGAATATATTGTAAATAATATATATAATAATATATCTCCAGTATATGTATTATTTCTAATTTTAAATTGATAATTTAAATATTCAAAATATAAAACTTTAGACACATTAAGAAATATAGTAAAATATAAAAATAATCTATATTTTTTTATTATACCATATATTGGTATATAAAAATCTATAAATAAACATAAAATAAAAATACATAGAAATATAAATTGAAAATCTTGAAAATTATTATACAAATCAATAAAAAATATTAAAGTTATAATAAATGAAATCAAATAATTAAATAAAATTCCAATCTTAATATATTTTAAAAATTTATTTTTACGTTTTAATATTTTAATGCTTAGTTTACATTTTTTATTTTTTATATCCTGATTCATTGTAAACTTTACGTAGATACTTTTCAATTAAGAAAAGTAATTTTTTTTTAATTGGATATTTTATTATTTAGTTGATTTATAGTTTAATAATTTTTCAATAAGATCAACATGACTCAATAACATTCTTCTACAACAATAATTTTTTATTTTTAATATATCTAATGCTTGTTCTTCTGTTTTTTCTTCAGATAATAATCGCAAATATGATTCCCATTTATTACCAATTAATTTTCCACAAGTAAAACATCTAATTGGAATAATCATTGTGTATCGTTTTATATTATAAAATAATTTATAATCTTTAATTTTTTAATTAGAATTATATTATTTATTATAAAAATTTTAATTTTAAAAGATTATAACACATTAAATAAAATTTGAATTATATTATTATAAAAATTTTAATTTTAAAAGATTATAACACATTAAATAAAATTTGAATTATATTATTATAAAAATTTTAATTTTAAAAGATTATAACACATTAAATAAAATTTTAATTTTAAAAGATTATAACACATTAAATAAAATTTTAATTTTAAAAGATTATAACACATTAAATAAAATTTGAATTTTAAAAGATTATAACACATTAAATAAAATTTTAATTTTAAAAGATTATAACACATTAAATAAAATTTTAATTTTAAAAGATTATAACACATTAAATAAAATTTGAATTATATTTTAATGTGTTATCCCTTAAGTTTATAAAGATTACAACATTGACCAATGTTATAAAAATATAAGTTTTAAATAGTGTGTCTTAAACAATTTCACAAATTCTCTAAATTAATGTTAATATTTATAACATTGATCGAATGTTGTGTTAAAAAATTAGATGACACGTAAGATCTCATTAATAATTAATGAGATTTCACATGTCATCTACTTGATGATTTCTTATCTATGTTTTTTAATTTTTTCTGAAGTCTTACATATTTTACGAATAAACAACTATAATATCGTTATCTACTATATATTTGATAACTTCCATAATATATCGAGATTCATTTTCAAGAAAGTCAGTTTGATTAATTGTATTACATTTATAATTATTTTTACATACATATCCTCAAAAATACGATCACATTCAATATAAAAATCTAATTCTCAATGCCATCCAACTATATTAACATTACTTTATGTAATATTTTTAGAATGATATCTCTGTCTGAAAGTTTATTTCTTTCCTGTAAAAATAACATGTGAAAGTAAAATATTTCAATAAGTCCAAAGGGTTGTAAAAAATATTAAATCGGAAATTTTCTGTAAATAATGTATTTTTATATATAAAAAATATAAATTTTAACTATATATATACAATATAGTTAGACTATTTCAATAATATTACAACAAATATTTACAAAACTGTAACAGAATTATTTGAATCTTGATGAACTTCTTGTGTATCTGTCATAATATAACGTTCTGGATGTTGGCAATCACGTGTTTTGAAAACTTTGCATACTAGTAGTTTTTTAGATGTAAATTTATTAATAATGTTAGTAAGTTGTTCACCATCTTTAAGTTTGAAAACAATCCTATGAACAGGATTTTCCATATTTGCAAACTGTTTTAAATAATTTTAAAACAAAAAATATAAATTTTATTAACTATACCCTCCTGGTATAGTCACCTCATGGTGAGATGTTATACTTGACATGTTTAACCATCACACATGATATTATCTTTCAAGGTTACAACATGTCTCCACCGCGTCGTCTACGAATAGACCTGCATATAGCCGCGCTCGACGAGATTCTTCATCGTATCGTAGATCAGATCGATCTCGCGCTCGATTTCAAAGACTTCCTTTCTTTTCTTCATCCTTCTACTCTTTTCGTAGAGAACAACAATAATCTTTTCGCGCGACGGAAGCCGTCGATTCCTCGACGTAACGATAATGTTAATAATCCAAAACAGCCAAAATCCGACTATCGCTCCCAAAATGTTGCAGATAAAACAATCGGAAATCTCAACGGAAAGCATTCTGGAATTAGCTTGTTGATATATGAATACATAACTAATTATAAAGAAAAAAATATAAATTTTTGTTAAATAGTTGATGGTTAAATTTATATATTACAATTTGAATAAAATTTATTGTCCACATTCATAGAATGTGAGCATAGATAAACTCTTAGAGTTTATTTCTGCTATCAGTTGAAACTTTTTTGTTTAAATTGCTTTTTAGGAATTGTCATAAAAAACGTAGAAAAGTATAAATAAGTACACAGAATAGACGGTGATAAATGTGATCATGTGTACTCCTAGCGTCGTAGACGGTACTCCTAGCGTCGTAGACGGTACAAAAGAAAATGTATAAACTCAAACAGATTGCACATACATAAGTGTAAATATAAATTCGCCATGTCTCTAATAATTTCAAGAAACGGAAACATCTTTGGTTCGCTTGTTATCAAAGAGTTCATTATCAGAATCGTACTTATAATCTGAATTATACCAAATGATCATTCAGACTTATAATCAATGACTTGAGTTTAGTTATCTAAACTATTCTTTTCCGTATTTTCACAATCGCGTTTATAAAACGCAAGTTGAGTATGAAATAACTAGATAAAGTCCGGACATTCCGTATTCATAGCGTCGTAGACGGACTCATAGCGTCGTAGACGGGACAACTTCGTCGGGACCTGTTCCGATATCTCTGCATTATTTCTTTGGTAACAATATCCAAATGATTATCGAGACAGCTCGAATAACGATTACCGGGATAAAGAACCTTAGAAACATGTCGAAAACATATTCAAACCAATATTGATAATCCATTTCGTCTTGTGATTCAAAACTTGAAGTTCAATTACAGTATAAATTACGAAGAAAAAATAATAATTTTTTGGTAATTCGTACATATATGAATTACAAAAAATTTATTTTATTCTAATTAGACCAGATTCAAGTAATTTATTTATAATATTTTTAGTTTCTAACGATTCTCTTCAATAAAAATAGGAATATTTCTATTTTGTTGTCTATAACTTGATTTTGAAAATCACTATTGAAAGCAACTAAATTTGGATTATTTATTCTTTCATAATGTATAAGTTTATTGTAAATTTCATAATATTCAGGAAATATTATTTGATCTAATATCCAATTTTATATAAAAATAATGTATATAATAATCATTAATAAATTTATAAATATGATATCCAAGTTGATTTAGTAAAAGTTAATAAACTTAAAAGTAGTTTTACAAATAGTATCATTGTTACAAATAGATACAATATAAATTGATATTAAAAATTTACCTTTTTAATATCAATTTATATTGTATTAAATCAAATAATCACAAAAAATACTTTAAATAATATTTTCATTTATTTAGATTTAATTTTAAAATATTAAATTTATTATTTTATTTTATTAATAAAAAATCTTAATTTTTGACTTTTAATTTTCTTTTAAAATGGGAGTCAAACAATACCTTTATCATATTAAAACTGTCTATTCAAGAAGTATAATACAAGATAAACTTGATATCGATTTAAACACTACTGCAATTCTTATTGATGGTAATTGTATAATACATCAAGCTATTGAAGAACTTTTATTCACAGATATAACTTCTAAACTAATAGGAAAAAAAACAGTAGAGATTATAAAATCGTATATTGATAATTATAATCATGCATATATAGTATTTGATGGAATACCTCCAAAACCTAAACAACATTGTCAAAAAGAAAGACGTCAAAGATCATTAATTGAATCAACAAGTCATGAAATTTCTGGTTTTATAATCGCTGGTACTTCTGAAATGAAAAATATAGAACAATATATAATTAAAAAATTACAAAGTGATAATGTATTTATAAATTCTTCTTTGAATAAAGGAGAAGGTGAACAAAAGATGATGAAAATTATTAAAGACATTTATAATAATTTTAATACATTTAAAGTTATTTCAGTAGATTCAGATGTTTTAATATTACTTCAATTAATTTTGGAAAATTTTAATGATAAATCTACTAAAAATATTTATTATTATACAAGTATGTTTAATATGTGTATAGATGTTCCAAAATTAAATACTCTAATGAAGAAAAAGTGTAATGCTTTATCAGATAAACTTATATTTTGGAGTATTATAGCAGGTAATGATTTTTTTAAAAGATTATCAGAACTACAAGATTATTCAATGTTACAAATAGAACAATTTGTAAACCATATAGTAAATATGTTTTGTACTCCTAGCGTCGTATACGGTACTCCTAGCGTCGTATACGGTACTCCTAGCGTCGTAGACGGTACTCCTAGCGTCGTATACGGTACTCCTAGCGTCGTATACGGTACTCCTAGCGTCGTAGACGGTACAGTATACGACGCTAAGAGTAAGTCTGATAAAACGGGAAACTTTATAATAAATTTTAAAGATTTTAACACTTTAAAAAAATTATTTCAACAAATAATTAATTTTACAAAACTATCAACATGTAATAAAGAAAATTGCTCAGATGAAAATATAAACAAGTACATAAATTTAATATTTTGGTTTTATGAATATTTTAATACAAATAATTATATAAATTGTGAACCAATTGATAATATTCCTTGTTTAAAATGTATATGTAATTATAATATGAATATAAAATTTATAGATCCTATTGATATTGATCATTTAGATTATGTTTTTGGATCTATAAAATTTACAAGAAGTTAAGGAAAAGGTGGTAAACCGGAAATTTGAGGTATAACTCCATCATTTCTCATAGCAGTATACATTGCAGACATAGAATTACATTGTGAAATATTCATACCACAACTTTTACAATTTGCAGGAGCTTGTAAACCTTGTTCATAACAAGGTCCTCCAGGACTTGTTGTAATACATGCATGTAATCCATTTCCATCATTCATATTATTATTAATACAGTTAACTACAAAAGATGCGTTAGGACCATACTTACTATTTAAACTGGAAGCTGACATATTATTAGGATTAGCTAAATTGGAACTTGTAGATGGAATAACAGGAGCAACCAATGTTGAAGGTGCTGGGACAGGATTTGAAAGTGTAGGTGTAGGTATTGAAGTTGATGGAATTGGTGTTGTAGAAGATGCTGGAGTATAATATGGACTCGGTGAAGTTGAAGGTGCAGTTGAAGTTGAAGGTGCAGTTGAAGTTGAAGGTGCAGTTGAATTTGATTGGTTGTTATAATAGTAATATCCTCCTGCACAAAATATGATTACTACTACAATAAAGATAATATTTATTTTTCTCATTTATTTGAAAAAAATTAGTTTTTTTAGAAATGCCATTTTATATTTGAATATGAAAACTCTTGTTGCAGTTGACTATTCAGGTTCTACAGCACTTGTTAAACTATATTGGGAAAAAGTAAATGATATTTATAATCATATTAAAAAAACTGAAAATGATATTACTTATATATTATGGAGTGATGATGTAACTATAGTCAATAATTTAGATAACGCTATAAAAGATCAAAGAGGAGATCAAGGATATCTATATAAATGTGTTACAAAAAGTAAATTGAAATATAGACATAGTGATGTACTTCCTTCACATGTTATTAAAATGTGTGAATGGACATTCAAAATGTTTGAAAAAGTTAAAAATGTACCTATTGAAGAAGCAATTAACAGATATAAAAATTCAATGAGTATTGAAAAACGAATTGTAATGGAAGCTTGTTAAATTATTAAAGGTTTAAATCTTTATAAATATTGATTCTTAATAATATTATTAAGAATATTATTAATTTTAAATTTACATTTGATTGTAAAATTTTGATTCTTAATAATATAAATATTAAGAATTTAAAGTTTAATTTTATAAATAAATCCTTTGAATCCATTATACCATCCATAAGCATGAAAATCTTCAATTAAATTGTTTGGTTTATTATTCAGAAATTGTGTTATACTATTTACAAGATTATTTTCAAATGTTGAAATGTTAGCAGGTTTATCAAGATATGTATTTTCAATATACATCCATTTTTTTGTTTTATGTTTTAAAGTTTTATTACTTAACGTATTAACAATACAAAAATCGTCATATGTAGTATGTTCAGATATAAAGTCTATGAGTTTATCAATTATTTCTTGAATATCATTTCTTTTAGGATAAATTATTGTATCTAAACTAGACAAATATGATTCATAAGAAATTTCAAATAATATTTTACATAGATTATCAATATTTAAAAATAAACTATATAATCTTTCTAATATCGCTTTTTTTTGATATTCTTCTTGTATATCTATAATTTGATTATCTCTAACTTTATTCATATAATCTTCTAATTCATCGTTTGAAAATTCCCATTGTACTTTTTCACGTAATAGACTTAATTCTTCTTTTGTCCAGACAATTAGGGTTTTATAAATATTAGAATCATCTAATTTTTCATTTTTAAAATTTATAAGAATAAATTGATGATTAAGTTCTAAAACAGTTGTCAATTGTGAATCATTTTCTAAACAATTATAATATGTATTTTTTAAATCGGTACCCATTTTTATAAATACGTTTTAACTCAATTTTTTATAAATTTTATATTGAATGAACAAATTTTAATTATAAAATGACTTCTCCACCTACAATGGAACAATGTTGTCAATATAGTACTTTGTCAAAATCATATCCATTCATGTGTACATCAGATCAACAAGCTCAAAGACAAGCAAATCCTAATTTATGTACTTCATTAAAATTAAATACAGCTGCAAGTTATGGTCCTCAATTACAAATAAGTACTCCTAGCGTCGTAGACGGTACAGGTTTACCAACATATGTTATTATTATTATTGCAGTATTAATTATAGGAAGTTTAGGAATAGGAGGTATGTTATTATGGTGGTTTGTAATTAAAAAATTTCTTATACGTAAAGGTTGGTATGTTATCTAATTAAATAAACATATTTCAATTCTAAGTTGATAATTAGAATTTCTTAGAATTAAATGAAAGAAGTTTTAATTTTAATTATAGCAATAACATATATTGTATTGTGTGCAATAAAAAATTGGGGAAGAAAATATTCATATATTGGTATAAGAAGAGATCTTATTAGAAAAGATTTAACAAAAGAAGAACGTTGTAGAATAATTTTTGAAAATATATTTGGTGTTTCTTTTGAAAGATGTAGACCTAATTTTCTTAAAAATCCTAAAACTGGTAAAAACTTAGAATTAGATGGTTATAATTCTACAATTATAACTCCATTAGGTATGGGTCTAGCGTTTGAATATAACGGAGAACAACATTATACATATGTACCAAAATTTCATAAAAGTCCAGAAGATCTTATAGATCAACAAGAAAGAGATAGACTAAAAGTTGCATTGTGTAAAAAAAACAAAGTATTACTTATAACAATTCCATATAATATTCCAATTAGCGATTTAGAATCTTACATAAAAAGAAAAATATATCTTGAAGGAGTATATTATTATTAAAAACAAAGTAAATATCGTGGAATACATCCTTCATCATATGGAGTTACATATATTGTAGGTTTATCTAAATTATTTACACCAATTTCATCTCTAAGACTATCATAGCATTTATTATTTGTTATATTCTCTAATATTATAACGTTACAAACAAATATTCTAAATGTTCCAACGAAGTTGTCAGCGGCAAAGCCGGTTCCAGAAATAGGTCCAGTATATAGACAACTATAGTCATAATTAGTTGCAAAATATGTACCTTTACCATAAGTAAATAACTTATTATATTTCTTTTGAAATCCATTAGTTAATATACTAACACAATATTCTGGTTTTGTTCCATGATATAATACTAATTCATTATAACCAATCATTTCCGATTCACATGAGATTTTAAAATTTTGATATTTTTGTTCTAGTATTTCATTGTGTATCTTATGTATACATATATTACTTGAATTAATCAATTTATCTTTGTATTCGTAATCGGAAATTGGTATTCTAGTTAAAGTATAATTCATAACTAACAAAAAAAATATATTGAAATTAAATAAATTTTTTCTAAACTTGTATTTTTTTTACTTATAGTTTATAATACTCTTATTGAAAGCTTATAATTTTTATCTTAACGGAAAAATAAATTAAAATGTCGAATAAACCTACAATTTTAAGAAAAGTAAAAATTGCAGATTCAGCTAAAAAAAGCAAATATTACAATTCTCATGATGATAGACATTTATCCGATGATGAATATTATAACTCAAGAAGTGAAAAAAATTATAGAGATCCATATGAAAAAAAAAGAAGTGATCGTGATTATGATAAAGTTGATGAACCCTATAGTTCATCAAAAAGTAAATCTTACAGTGATTACGATGAAAGAAATATTGCACATTCGAAAACTTCAGAATATGATAGATTAAAGCGAGGACAAAGAAGCGAAAAAAAGATTTCAGAATCGGAAGAAGAATCGGAATCAGAAGTTGAGATAGATTATAGTATATTACGAGATGGTAGTATGAGAAAATTTATGAAAGATATTGGAATAACAAGAGCAAGAAGTGATGTAACTAAGTATGTAAAAAAAGAATTAGAATATCTAGTTAAAGACTTTATAAAAAAGCTAAACATTCCTAAAGGAAGAAAAACAGTTACTGATAGTGATATAAAATACGAAGAAGATATAAGACCAAATCTACAATTACCTGTATCTACATTTGGTATTTTATTTAGAGATCATTTACTTAAAGAAAAAAACATAGATAGAATAAGCTCTATGGCTTTGGAAAATGCGCAAATAATAATAGAAGAACAACTAAGAATTTCAATAGAAAATGCCGATAATTGTAGAAAAAATTCTAATAGAAAAACATTATGTCCAAGAGATTTTGAATGTGTTAGAAGTTTAAAAATGTAAAGCTTTCTAAAACTAAAGTTTTATTTATAAAATGTTGAAATTATTATTAATGTATATTTTACCATTAATATTATTTATCATTATGGAAACTTACATACGAAAAAAAATAGTAGATAAAAGAAAAATAAGGTATTTCGAATCATCATTTGTAATTATGTATTTAATTTATATAATATTACTATCTAATAATATTGGAGTTTTTGCAATAATAGGTACATTTGTACTATCTATAGCTGTAATTTTCAAAAGTGAATTGGAAAATTTAGGAATAACATTCATTATGATGTTATTCCCTCCATTTTCACCTGCAGATATTGTGTCAATACCTGATGTATATGACAATTTAATTTTTAAAAAACTTGGATTTATAAGAACGTCTTTATACACATCAGATGGAAAAATTGTAATGGTACCAAATTCTATTTTGTTTAATAATACTATTGTAATAAAGTGAATATTCTAAACAGATTTAAGAGGTTTATAAGTTTCAACTTTTACTATTCCTCGTGTATCATGATTCAAATTCTTCTGAAGGATAAAATATTTTATACGATCTTGAATATTTTCAGAATCGATTACATCCATTTCAAAAGTGTAACTAAATATATCAGAACGTTCTAAGTTCAATACTTCTTTTATATTTTTCTGTTTCTTTTTTTGAATTTGTTGTGCAAGTTTAACTTCAACTAGTTTATATTTTTCTGTAGTATCTAACATTTCTTGTTTAGTAAATCCATGTACATCTGGATCTTTGTATGTATAATTGTTTTCTTGAAATAATTTATAAAATATTAACATATCGAAAATTTTCTTCAAATCTAATGTTTCTTGTTCTTTCTTTGGAATATCTCCAGTTCTAGAAATAGATTTTTTTTCACGAGGATCTATTGTACCAACGTAACTTTTTCTTGTTAATTTTATTTCTTCAATTATGTCATAAGTAGCTGTAAATGGTTCTGTAAATTCTAGACATCTACATATCTGTGTAAAAGCTTTTTTTGCAGCCTGTCCTGGAGTTTTTCCAAGAAATGTCCCTGGACTGAATGGATAGATATTTTTAGGATTTCCATTAACTATTTTTACTGAATTAATATCTATACTGAATTTTCTAGACATATTTGCTCGTATTTTTCAAAGACAAATCCTTAAAAATATAATTTTGATTGCAGATCAAAGAATTCGTAAATTGATTTACTTATTTAAAAATTGTATAACTTTTAAATTTTAGATAAATGATTCATAAATATAAATGAATCAGTTTAAAAATAATGAACAAAAAATGTTAGAATCTTTATACTCTTCAGATTATAAATTAAAGTTTCAAGAATGTATAAACAGTTTAAAATTAAAATATAATTTAAAAGATAAAATTATAATTGAATATGTAAATAAACAAATAGATGATTTTGTTCCATTATTAGAACATGTTTTTGTAACTAATAATTTACATGAAATTGAATCAAGTAAATTAACTAGCTTATATCAATTTTATCAAGAAGGTATTAGAATAAAAAACGTTATTAAATATTTACCTAATATAGAATTATTTGAATGCAATATACCTGAAAATCTATATAATTTTTTAATTAGTATTAATAATATATATGAAATTGGACCTTTCTTATTCCAATCTGTTAAAAATTTATTAGTTTTTAATATAAGCTTAAAAAATATTAAACTGAGATATGATAAATTATTTTATTTAGATGATCCAGTAGAATGGTATAAAAAAATAAATGGAAATATAGAACAATTCTTTTCAGAAGTTAAATATGATGATAAATATTTATTCTCACTTTTACAAAGAATAAGTCAATTTAATGAAAACTATGATCCAATTTTACAAACGTAATTTTTTATATAATAATAATCCACACACAGTGTGGATTTACATAAGTAAATAAAAGGACGTTAATTTACTCAAGAAAACTTTTAAACCTAGGTTTCTTAGGACCATTCAGTTCTTCTGGTACATAGGACACATGTGCAGGTTCATCACGTACCATATGTGGATTCGGAAACATGTTCCTGTTATTATGTCCACGGTTCTGTCCTCGATCGTTACGATCTTGTCGGTTCTGCCCTTGATTCTGTCCTCGATCGTTACGATCTTGTCGGTTCTGACCTTGATTCTGTCCTCGATCGTTACGATCTTGTCGGTTCTGACCTTGATTCTGTCCTCGATCGTTACGATCTTGTCGGTTCTGCCCTCGATCTTGTCGGTTCTGACCTTGATTCTGTCCTCGATCGTTACGATCTTGTCGGTTCTGACCTTGATCTTGTCCTCGATCGTTACGATCTTGTCGGTTATGAACTTGATTTTGTCCTCGATCGTTACGATCTTGTCGGTTCTGACCTTGATTCTGATTGAGACGTTGATCGATGAAATCACGATCATTTCTCAATCTTTGAAAATCTCTACCGTACTCTTCCTCATCGATAAAGCGAACATGTCGTCTATTTGTATCGGAATGCTGTGTACGTAGAATAGATTTCTGATTACCACCAGTCCTGTATGGTTTTATCATTTGTACATTTCTTTCATTTATATCACTCAGGGATACTGGCATCTGTGGCTTCTTATATGTATCCAGGCCAAACATATCAAGAAAAATATGAAACCATACTTCTAAATAAGAATTTGGATAACGTCCATACATTTTTGGAATAACAGTGTAGAAATACTGAATTATACATAAGAACGGTACAATACAGTAGAAAATAATTTTGATTACTGTACAGAGAAGTAGATATACAATTAGTACAGTTCTTTTTACAAACCACGAAATGAAATTGTAAATTTCTCGCAGACGTTGAAACATGATTGAAACAGCTGCTTTTCTAGTATCTTTAGAAGGTACAGCTGAGTATACTCGTAAAACTAATGAATGACAAAAATTACGAGTTTGAGCACTTAAAGTTAAACTTAATGTGCGAAAAAATGTTCGATATTCGTTTACTGATAACAACAACTTTGTTCGAACTGACAAATATGTGTTTTGGAAAATAGTCAACAAACTTATTAAACGAACTTGTAGTTGATGACTTAAAGAATGACAAGAATTCACAACTCTCTTCCAAAAAGCTGAGATTCCAAAAAAAATGACCTTGAACGCTTCTTTTAATACTAAGCAAACTCTATGGTAAACCAAAGTCATTTATGACATATAGTTATATCTAGAAAAAAAAAGTAAATTTTTAGAAAATCAAAGATTTTATCCTTTGAAAAGTTTAAATTAATTTTCAAGTTTTAAATGAGTAGAGTAACTAAACATATATTTCTTGGGTCTTATTATGAAACATTAGATGAAGATTTTATGAGAAAGAATCAGATAAAATATGTGTTAAATACAGCTAGTGAAATACCTATAAGTAGAAATCAAGTTATTACTATGCATATAAAATTAAATGATTCTCCATCACAATGTTTAATTTTGGATCCTGCATTACGATTTATAAATGAAGCTATATCAAGAAAAATGAATATATTAATTCATTGTCATCTTGGAAAATCTAGAAGTGCTGCTATCCTTATTGCATATTTAATTATAGAAAAAGGCATGACTTATAAAAAAGCTTTATCATTGATTACAAGATGTAGACCAATTGTTGATATGAATGAAGGATTTCAACAACAATTAAAAAATTTATCACTACGTATTTATAAAAAAATATAAATATATTCAACTGTATTTTTAATATAAAATTTATCAATACTTGTTAAATATCGAGTTCATTATATCCTAATATAAACTAACAATGGAATATATTGCAAAAAGCAATGTTCTTAAAAATCCTTACAATTTTGATATTTCCAAACTATCATTAGATAAACCAAAACCTAGTAAAAAAAATCAAGATAATTTTAGTTGTAGACTACGTTATGGTACAAATCTTGGAATTACTGTACTTACTCCTGGACAAGATACAACAGGATTTTATAAATCTCAGTATAACAATTCAGATTACGCAATTAGATATCTTAGAGAAACTGGTACTTCTCATGATGAAAACTTTGTAAATTTTATTGATAATTTTTATAATAAAACAGTAGAACTAATACTTAAAGATTCAAAAATGTATTCAGAAAAACTAGATCCATCAGGTCATAAACAAATAACAAAAGAAACAATTAAACCTTTTTATGAATTTCCAAATGAGAAAAATATAGATGGGAAAAAAACAGGTAAAAAGAATAAAGATGGTACATTACAAATATTTTTTAAAGTAACACTATCAGATGACAAATCATCACAAAAAGTAGTCGTAAGAAATATTGGTACTAAACAAGTTATAGATTTTAAAGATATAATTTCAACTGAAGAAAAAACAATTAAAGGTAAATATTATTGTGAAGTACACTTCTTTGATGTTTATTTCGGTGTTAACCCTAAAAATAATTATCTAGCTCAAATTAGAGGTCAAGTTACTCAAGTTTATTTTAATCCTAAAAAATTAAGTGATCATCTTTCATATATACTTGCACTAGAACAATTGGATGATACTCCAGAAAAAAATGATGACTCAGATCTTGAATCTGATAAACAAAGTGATATTGATACTAGAAACGAAGTTTATGCAAATGAATTAAAAAATATAAATGGTACTCCTAGCGTCATAGACGGTACCAAAGATCTTGCTGAATCAATTCAGAAACAAATCAGTTTTTAGATATATAATATAAATAACAAAATCATAAAAAGATTTTGTTAATAAATTTAAAATTATTAGGATGATTTTATACATGTAATTTATCAGGTTAATAGATTTTCAATGGAAAATTCACTTGAACCAGCAAAGCTGATGACAACTTCGTTGGAACCGGCTTTGCCGCTGACAACTCTGTTGGAACAAAGCTATAAAAATTTTATTGAACATATAAAACGTATAACTTCAAATGAAGTTCCAATGGGACATATAAAAAAACATGTAACTATTGCTATGAGAAGTATTCCTGATGGTTTTAATTTAGATTCTTATATTGAAAACTTACGTACAGAAGATATAGATGAGTATTTAAAATGTGTAATAGTAAATTCATTATATGCTGTTAAACTAACAGAAATAATTAGATTGGGAAAAATAAGATGTAAATTTGAAGTAGGTCCACATTTACCAGAAGTAATAACACAACATAAAGAAATTGAAATGGAAATTGTTTTAGAAATATATACATTTAGTATAAAATGTTTAGAGTATAATAAAAACTTTTTTCAAACTTCTGTATTTTTAAGAGAATATTTGATCGATTTATCAAAAAATCTTCTTCAAAATGATATTAAATGTCCAGGATGGTTACCTACAGAAAATTTAGAAATAATTAGAAAAGTTTATCTTGATGTTATAAAAATAAAACATAACTACGAACAAATTGCAAAACATTAATATGAAAATAGAAATTACATTGAATGATGAGATTATTAGTCCTAAACTAGATAACGATTATAACCAATATTCATCACAAACTAATAGTGAACAGTTTATATAAAAGAAACATAAAAATTTAAATATTTTTTAACATTAAACTCATTGTTACAATGAGTTTACACTTTCAAATAGTTTCAAAAAGTACTGGACTTATAATAGGTCCTAGTATGAAATTGTCTATGAAATCTTATGATAATTTTAGAGATTTCGTAAATGATGTTATATATGAATTTCCATTAAAAACTATTGATAAAGGAACAAAAGTATTTTTTAAACATTTAAATAATCAACAATTTAATTATGAAGATTGTGTTGAACTTTTAAAATTTTTAAATGCTATAGAAAATGAAGTATATAATGATTGTTTTAGATCATATCGTATACTTAACAAAGAAAGAATAGTCATTAATAATATGTCATATTTTAAATTAAGTAAACAAACAAAAATGTTAAAAGAAGAATCTGAACTTTTTGATAAATTTCTTTTGTATAAATATATTATTAATTTTGTAGTTTATAACAAAGATTCATATCTTGTTTGTTCATTGATAAAAAAATAATATGTTTATTATTTCTCTTACGATTATGTTATAATAATAGTAAATAATTAGAACTCACCTCCTCTTATAACCATCCATCCTTCTACTGAATTCTTTTTATTTTCAACTTTACACTTGATTAAAGGTTTACCAGTTTGTTTACAGAATTCATGTTTAAATTGAGGTTTAGTAACTTCACATTTAAGTCCTGGATATGAACATTTAAACCATTCTTTAAATTCTTCATACAATGTTGTAAACATTATGAATTCTTCTTGATTTTCATTAGTTGTATTTGTTAGAATAATTCTTTCTTCAATATATTTACATACAACATTGTTAGAATCTCTAAAAGCTTTTGTTGCGTTTATTATTTCATTACATGGATTGAATACTACATTTCCATTAAAATTATTTTTAATACAACATATAAATATTTTCCATAATAAACATGGAGCCCATTTATCAAACTTTTTATCTATATCTAAATCTATAGGGTATATATGATTTTTAATTTGTGCTTCAGTTGGATTTTCAATAAATTTGGATTTAAATGGTATAATTATTACTCTTCTCCATGTTGCTTCGTCACTTTGAGGAATTTTAGGTACTTCGTTTGCCATTAAAAATAATGTAAACATAAGTTCTATTTCACTACCTTCTTGATGTAAACCTCTAGCATATAGTTTATCATTACCTGTTAAACTTTTAAGAGCACCAATATTCATTACTTTAGCTTCAGTTTCTTTGATAAAAGCTATTCTTTTACCTACTACTCTTGAAAGTTCAGGCTTTGGAGCCGAAGATGATGACATATTATTTTGATAAATTATTTCTTGAGGAAATACTAATGAATAGTCTCCAAATGTTTTTTCAATAAGTGATACAAACTTAGATTTACCTGTATCTTGAGGACCTAAAAATATAAAAAAACATTTGTTTTTATTTGAAGCTGTAAGAGCTCCAGATAAACCTTCAGTAGTAGTACGTTGAATATCAGCATTTGGCATTAATCTATTATAATATTCTTCAAAATCTGAATAATCTTTAGAATATTGACAATCCATATCAAAATATATTCCAGTAGATAGAGTAATATAATCATCTGGACAACCATTTCGTAAAGTTTTAGTTTCTAAATCGAGTACACCATTTTCACAACCTATAAGATTTTTATTTGTGTTAATCAATGAAAAGAATTTATCATTTTCAAAATATCCTCTACATGCTTTTTCACATTGGTGAAGAAACCCCTCATTTTTTAAACTGTTCTCTAAAATTATTTTATTATTAAGATACATTTTCTTGAATTTATCACTATTCTCAGGATCATCGTCACAATCAGAAATCAACCTGCTGAATATATTATCTAGATTTTCAGATATATCTTTCAGTATCAAATTCTTAATAGAACTATCAGAACATATTATCCATCTATGTTTCAATTTACAAAATTTATACCATGAAGACCTTTTCGATCTAATATCTATAGCGTACAATATTTCTGCATGAAATCTATCATATATTATAGTAGCTATATCATGATGACCAATTCTAGATTTAACACATTTCATAGCAATTTCTGTATCAATTTGTTCAGAATTTATATCAAGTTTGCGAGAAATATTTTTAATCATTTGATCAAATCTTATATTTTCATATTCTTTTGGATTATCTTCTTGTAAATAATTAAATAAAGTTCCTATTGTTTTAGATTTAGTATAAAATGTTTTCCATTTTTCTTCACATTCACCTTCTTTAAATTTATGAGATTTTCTTGACCAATTTGTCCATATATCTAATCCTTTATCTAAACCATCAAAAATATTATACAATGTTATACCTATATCAATCCAATCAAAATAATTGTTGTATCGTTTTGGTAATAAATGATTTAAAATATTTGTAGTTTTAATTCTTTCTTCATCAATTTGAAGATCTTCCTGAGATCTAACTCTTTTCTTTTGTATAGGTCTAAAAGGTATACCATATATCAACCCAGAATATTCTTTATTAAGTGAAAGATCACGAGGAGTAAATTTATTTAAAGGACACAGGTTAAAATTTTTATCATATACTTTAGTTTGTTTGTATATTTTATTTGGATTTTTATTAAAGTTTACAGTCCAAGGTATATTACCAACTTTATCAACAAAAAACAATTTATCAAATTTATTAGAAAGTTTGTTTTTCAATTGTTCTACAAAATATGTATCTTGATATTTATTATATACAATCATATTTGGAAAAAAAATATGTATACCATCTTTAGATTTATCAGATGGAAATTCTTTTTCATGAACACAAGACATATAAATCATAGGATTTTTAGTATTTGGTTCACAATTATCAATTAATTCATGTATACATTTCAATATTTCTATTATATGTTGATCTGTATATAATCTAGTACCATTATTAACTGGTATATCAATATCAAATCGTAAAAGTGAATAATCAAACTGAGGATATTCCAATAATCCAATTGAACAATTATATTTTTCATAAAGATCCCAAAATTTATCTAAAGGTATATTATATTTCCCTTTTGGATTTATCGATTGAAAATTATGAAGACCTGATGTTTTACATTGAATTACAAGTTCATCTAAAGGATTTTTAATATCTAGTTTTACTTCCATAGAATCAAGTTTAATTTCTGTATTGTTGTTTTCCATTTATGTATTTTTAAGTAATATATCATTATAGTTTATTTTTCTTGTTATTTTTTAAATTTATGTTTGAAATGTAATAAAAATTTTAAGAAATTAAAACTTTAATTTTACATTAAACATGAATATTTTAGAAAATCAAGAAAAAACTGTACAGGATTTATCCTATAAATATTGTCTATTTAAAGAATACAATTCTGTAAATAATTTAGTCTTTATAAGAGATAACTATGGAAAACGAAAAACATGTATACAGTTTATAATAAGAAATAAACTGAAATGTATCACTTTAACAACAAATATTAAAAAATGGTCTTCATTTAATCATAATAATAATACTTACGATTTAAACAAATATATAAACTTTTATGACGAATATTCTAATAAAAACTGCTTTAATTGTGAGGTTTTTATATACGATAAAATTGAAATGCAAAATGAAATATGGAAATTAACTAATATGTTTAAAAAAGTATTTATAATAGTTCTTTCAAAAGTAGTTGATAATTTTATATTTTCTAAAGAATTAATAGAAAAATATTTAAGTATTCAAAATAATTTTTCATTTACAATAATATATCATAAAGTTATTCGATCAACAATTGATACCATTTCTTTATATGAAATTTCTAAACTTTTGAATTCAAATATATTTGTTAACACATTTGAAGAATTTATAATGTATGTAAATAGATTAAATTGGTTTAATGATTTAAATATTCCTGATGATATAAATCTTGTAGAAAAATTAAATAGTGATTGTAATATTTGTTCATTTAATTTTTCTAATAATAAGAAAATATTTTTATTATGTTGTAAACAATTTTTGTGTTATTTATGTCTTGAAAAATGGTATAAAGTTAGTTTAAGTTGTCCTTTTTGTAGATGTGATAAAAAATTATCAGTAATTATATCTGAAGATTCATTATATATAAGAATTTGTAAAATGTTAGAACAATTAATAAAAACTTTAAGTGGAAATATATTAATTATAACAGATGTTTTTATTAAAATTGAAACTACAGTTGAACAAATAAAAGTAACAGATTTAATTACAAATTTTAGTGACAATAAAATATATTTCGTTAAAACAACATTAATATTACAGATTAAAGATAAAATTTATAATATTAAACATATTATTTTATGTGAAAATATTGATCTTAAATTATTAAATCCATTTAGAAAATATAATCCTAAAATACATAAATTTATATATATTTAGTTGATTAATTTTTAAATACTACTTACTATTTTTCATTAGAACATCTGATGTTTGTAAGTTTGCAGATGGAGGATTTTCAGAGTCAGTTTGAATAATTTCATTAAGTAATTTTATACCAGATTTTGTATCTCTTGTTTGTAATACTCTAGAAGATGATATATTTAAAGTTCGTAAATATTCAGTTTGATTTATAAATTCAACATGAATACCTTTTAATAATTGTTCTTTATTTTTTGGAAATTCTAAGTAATCATATACATCATTTTTATAAAGAGTTTCATCAAAAGGAAGTTCTATATCACTATTTTTTTTATAATATTTTATAATAAATCCCATACCCGGTTGAATTAGAGAATATATTGAATCTATATATTCTTGTAAACTTAATTTATTTTCAACTGAAAAATTGAAACCATAATTTCCAGCATTTATATTAATAGATTCCATAAGTAACTTCATTTGATCATTATTAAATTCAATATGTTTATATATATCTTCTTTATGACTATAACTAATATTTTCATCTTTTAATTCATTTAATAAAGATAAATTGGATAAATGATCTAGTTCTTTTTTTAATTTATTATTAACACTAAATACCCAAGTTCCATTTTTCTCTATTACAATATTATATGGTTCTATTTCATAGCATAAAGCGGGATAATCTTGACCTGTAGGATGATAAAATAAATCTTTACCATATACTTCTTTTCCTATATCTGCACGATGAGTATGAACTAATAGTAATCCACGATTATTTAGTCTATATGAAACTTGAGTTTTTGTACCAACAAAATATCTTATACCATCAATTGTTGCTACATTTTTATTATAATTAAAATGAAATATAAATCCTATTTCTCTAGGTTCATATACACAAGATTTTAATAGCTCTATTTGTTTTGCTTTTATTTTTATTATCATTTTATTAACACTTATATTTTGATAATTTATTTACATTGATCTCTACCTGAATTAAATAAATCATATGCAAGATCTATACTAAATTTAAAAGTTTCAAAAGGTAAAGTACATTTGAATTCTATTAGTTTATCATTTTCAGTTGAAAACATTATTTCATATTTTGTAATCATATTTAATAATTGCATAATTATAATTTTAATATCATCATAAGGATTTCTCACTGATAATATTTGTTGACAAGTTGATAATGTATAAATACCTAAAATATTATTTAAATTTAAATCTTTAGCTATTTTAATTGGAAAGGGACTAGTAATACATCCATCTATGTTAGTATCTGAATCGAAAATGTATGGAATAGACATAGTTTCCTCTACAGCTAATAAAATAGAAACATTTGGAGTTAAGTCATTTGAATAAATTACTGGACAATGGTTTTTTATATTGAATGCTGTTAGAATTAGATTCTTTCCTGTTCTAAGTTTAAATTCCGAAAATGTAGGACACTTATTAAAAATGTTTTTAAGTAAAAATTCTACTTCTGATAATATCTTTGTTTTATGTTGTGTTAACTTACAAGGAACTAAACTTAACATAGAGAAAAATATAGAAAAAGGTGAATAATTCAAACATAACATTAAACATATCATACCTCCTATACTACTACCTATATAATTTTCAATATATATAAGTTCATCCTTGTACATATCTAATATACCTAACATTCCAAAACCTCTAACACCACCTCCAGATAATACAAGAGTATTAAATTTCTTCATTTATTGTATTATTTTGATAAATTAAAACTTTTAATGTATTAAAAGTTTTAATATTGTACCATCTACGACGCTAGGAGTACTTCATTATAAATTGTATTATAATGAAAATGAATCTTAGTTTATTAAAACTTTTAATAAATTAAAAGTTTTAATATTGTACCATCTACGACGCTAGGAGTACTTCATTATAAATTGTATTATAATGAAAATGAATCTTAGTGAATTAAATAAAGTATTATTAGAATATAATTTTCCTTATAAATCTTTAAATTTTGGTAATATTAATATTAATTTAGTTGATAAAAATATCAATTTAGAAAAAATAATTGAACTTGCAGAGTATTTTAGACTTATTGCACCATTGTATATAATGTTTAAAACTAATACAATAATTTCATTTTGGAAATTACAATGTAACATTGAAAATAATAAATATAAAATAGATAAATTATTAGTTAATAAAAATTCAAAATATATTTTTATATTTACATCTATTATGTATACTAAAAATATAGGTCATGCAAACATGTTAACATACAATGTATCTAATAAAGAACTTGAAAGATTTGAACCTAGAGGTAAATACACAACTAGTATTCAAATGTATGAAGAAAATATAGATAATTTGATAATTAAGGCAACTAAAATACTAAAATATAAAACTTATAAAAAACCTTCTCAATTTATTAAAAATCCTTTTCAAATAGAAACAATTGAATTTTCAGGATATTGTGAATTTTGGTGTTATTTATATATGTTTATAAAAGTATACGATTTAGATATAAACATATTTCACGATAAACTTTTAAAATTTGAAAAAGAAAATGATATCTCAAGAGTAGATTTTATAAAAGGTTTTACAATGTATATGAAAGAATATCTTCATTACATTGTAAAGCAAGCTTTATTAATTCCAATTTCAAAATATATTACTATAAAATTTCAGAATATATTAAGAGATAAACAATTTATAGAATGTTTATCACATTTTGAATCTAATACAAATAAATGGGAAGAATATTATAAAAAACGTAATGTCATATTAATTACAATTGATAAAGGACAACTGTATAAACAATTAAACAATGAATTCATTTTGATACCTAAAGAAATATCTCTTAATGATGAATATAAAACATTCGCTCAATATAAAGAATTTGAAAAAACTTATATATGTTTGTACTACATGGATTATTACAAAGAAATGAATGAATTATTACAAACAAAAAATATTATAACTAAATTAATATTATATTATAATTTAGATGGATTAATTATAAAAAAAAATAATACTTTATATTTTGAAAAATTTTTAGAATAATACATATAAAATGGGAAGCTCGAGGAGAAGAAGACGACGTTATTCCAGGAGGTCTCGTCGAAGATATTCAAGTAGGAGATATTATGGTTGTCGTGCAGTCGCAAATAGATATTGCGATGAAGATCTAACAAATAGAGATATTGGATACGTTAGAAATAAATATGAATCATTATGTAGTAGGTTAGGCACACCTATTCCTAGATATGTTTATGGTCAAGCCTTTCCAAGATACCCGACTGTAAATGTTGTCCCTGGAGGTGGTGTTGGTACAAGTACTGGAACACCTAATACTGGTAGTGGTATACTACAAAATCCTACCGTTAAAAATAAATGGGAAAGTCAAGCTACTGATCATCCTCCTCCAACTGGGCCATATCAAGATTATCCAGTACCATCTACTACGCTAGGAGTACCACAACCAATACCTTATTATACAACACTACCACCATATACATATAGTAGGAGAACCTGGTGGTGATAATTTATTATCTTTTAATTTAATCATTATTTATAGTATATACTCTTAATTTATAAAACTAAAAAAATTATATTCTGTTGACTTTCTGAGTTTAATATTTATATTAAATATTAAATATAATATTAAACTTATTTAATATTATATTAAATATAATATTAAACTTATTTAATATTATATTAAATATTAAATATTAAACTTATTTAATATTATATTAAATATAATATTTAATATAATATTAAATAAGTTTAATATTATATTTAATATAATATTAAATAAGTTTAATATTTAATATTTAATATAACATTAAATAATACTAAAAGTTTTACAAATTAATAAAACTAAAATTAAAAAAAAATAGTTTTATAAATGGTGTCTTATGACAGTTTATCACTTAAAAAATTAAAACAGAAAGCACGTAGATGTAATATTAAAACTAATATAAGTAGACGTAAAATTACAAAAACTTTAAGATCTATTTCATCTTCAGATAGTTGTAAACGTAGTAGAAAATCTGTTCGTCGACGTAAGAGACGATCAAGTTCTAGAAGACGCCGCACTTCTCGTCGAAGGCGTAGTTCTAGACGCCGAAAGACGAGACGTTCGAGTTCGAGACGTAGACGAAAGACGAGACGTTCGAGTTCGAGACGTAGACGAAAGACGAGTTCGAAACGTAGAAGACGAAGATCTAGTTATAGACGTAGAAGTTATAGAAGAAGAAGTTATTATGAACCAGGTTATAGATATAGTTTAGGTGCGGGTCCTGAATCTGGATCTTCTACATCATATACTCCAATTACTAATACAACAACTGGAAAAACTACAAGAGAATCAAGTACTTCAACATAAATTTAATAAAATATTTTTTTTATTTTAAAAATGGTATCATATGAACATTTAACAACTAATCAACTTAAAAAACTTTTAGATTCTAAAAATCAAAAATTGAGTAGGCAACAAATTTTATCGAGATTATATTCTCATAGATCGAGAAATCGCAGATCTCATAGACGTAGATCAAGTAGACGTTATAGTTATCGATCAAGTAGACGTTATAGTTATCGACCAAGAAGATCAAGTAGTTATAGATATACATACACTCCAAAATATTATGCTGGAGCAACATATGTTGGTCACACTCCAGGAGGAACTCCATACTATAAATAAATTTTAATAATTTATTAGTATCATCGAAAATTTTGTTTTTAAATTACTCAGTAATTCATAAGTAAAAAAATTATTTTTCTTTATTCAAATATAGGCTAATAAAAATGGATACATTTCGAGAACTATCTGGATCATTTACTATTCTACAAGAACATGATAAATCTATAGTTTCTAAAGGAACTTGTATAAAATCTTCAGATTCAAACAAAATAAATGTTATAAAAAAAGAAATATTAACTTTTAATAAAAGTGACGATTTACAAGAAGTAAAAATATTAAAATTATTGAAAGGTGTAGATAATATAGTTCAATTTTTATATATAACTTCTTCAAAAGGAATAGTCTCAATATTTTTTGAACAACAAGAAGACACTGTAGATTTATTTGATTATTCTGTAGATAATGAAATACAAATAGAAAATATAATCTATATATTTTTGCAATTAATAAAAACTGTTAATGTTTTACAAAAGAAATATAGATTATTTTTATACGATCTTAAATTTGAAAATATGTTAATAAATATTAAAAACTTTAAACTAACATTGATAGATTTTGATGCAGCTTTTCAATATCCATTAACCAGTTCTTATAAATATCAATATTCATTAGATAAAGATTTTTTTATTTTTGAACATGATTTCTTTTTATACACTGAACCATATATTCCTCCAGAAATGGTTCCTACTTTGTTATCAATGGAACATAATAATTCACTAGAAAATAATATGTCATATACTAAAAAAAGTTTTGATTGGTCTCATGGAACTAGAAAAGTATATCCGAAATATTATAGTCAATGGCAAATTGGTATATTATTATATGAGCTTATTGAAAACATACAATTATTTTATGGAAATTCATATCAAATACTAGCTAAAATTAAACTTTTTAATTTTAGCTTTCTTAAATTTTATAAACTTAAAAATTATCCAGATTTAATTAAAATATTAGAAAAAATATTATATGTAGAACCCATTGAAAGAATTTCATTGACAAGTTTATACGATTTATTAAATGATTTTTATATATCAAACGCATTCGATATAAAATTAAATAAAAAATAAAGTTTAATATGTTTATTTCCACATATACACAAATATGTGGAAATTTAATAATTTTTAAATTAATCATCTTCTTTTACTTCAGACATTTCAGACCACTGTGTAATAATAGTTGGAAATTGTGTTCTTAAACAATCTTGAATTGTAAATGTTGACTCTGAGAAACATCCTTTATTATCAATCATACTTTGTAAAATTTCACTTTTCTGCATTTTTGAATTATCTGAAACTTTATTTTTAGATTTTAGTTTATCTATCTTTAAGAATTTTTTAGAATTCTGATCCAGCTTTGCTATCGACAACTTCGTTGGATCCAACGAAGTTGTCAACGGCAGAGCCGGATCAGATTTATCTGATAATAATGCATCTGCAAAACTTTGTTTATTATCAAAATTGAATCCTTGTGTATTATCTACATTACATGGTCCTGACATATGTCCCGTTTCTAGTTTTTCTTCTAAAAATTTAACCGATTTTTGATCAATAGTTCTATGAAAATATTCTAACGCTTCTTTAGATAATTCTTCTTGCATCATTTGAATATCTTCTGAATAATAAAGTTTAGAAGAACAATATAAAGTTTCAATTTTATTTTTTCTAATAGTTCTTTGTTTATCCCAATATTTATATAAAACCGTTATTCTAAGCCATATATATGTTGTAACATTTCCCTCTAGTCCATGAATATTCCAATGAAAATTCATTCTAAATCCATTACTATTACAAAAATCTAAAAGTTGTTTATATGATTTATGATATGGTGAAAAATTTAAAGGATTTTCAAATTTCATTTGTATTTTTTATTTAATTTACCTTAATACAAATTATTTAAGATAAGTAGATTGATATCATTGTAATTTGTTTAAAACAAATTTACAGAAATAGATTATTATAGATTAATAATGATTCACAATTTAAACATAAATTGTTACTATCTTCACATGTTACAAGTCTAAATTCATGTTTAACAAATTTTTCAATTTTATTTAGTTTTTCTGTTATATCTATGAGAGTTCCAATTGTATAAGCTATATTGAAACCTGAATTAATTAATTCTAATAAAGTTTCTGAAATATTTCTCAATAAAATTATGTCTCTACCATAGTACCTAGGAAGAATTTGAAGATATTTCTTACAGTAACATTTATTATTATAACTATGACTAAAATATATAAAATCATGAACATTTACACAATTATCATAATTTTCAGGTAATTTATTTATAATTCTATTGTGTATATTTGTATATATTTTATCTTCGAGTACGAATAAATATTGTTTATATTTAATAATTCTTTCTTCAGATTGATCTTCTTTAATATATTCAATTAATTTAAGTATATTATTAATATATTTTTGTATGATTTCATGAACAAACATGTTTTCTATGGATAAATTTAAACTAAGTATTGTAAATTTTATAAACAATGACATTTGATATTCAAGTAGGAGATTTCATTTATTGTATTTGGTTCGATGATGCTTGTTATTATATAAGTGAACTAGAATTTAAACAATATGAAATAACTGAAGAAAATATATCAGTTATTAAAAATATAATTACATTTATTCAAAATTATTCACGTTGTAAATTGGATGTAGGTCTTGATAATACTCTTGAGATAATTTGGAAATTATTGGATAAACCTGAGTATCTCTATATGCACATATATAACAATATTACAGCACCAGAGTTTTTATTATGTCATTTTAAAACTAAAAAACAATTTGAAATAAGTGTAGTATCAGATATAGACCTTACAGATACAACAACAGAATCTGAATATACTACGAATAAAAATGTTCCTGCTTTAAAAACTTTGTTACATTTATTTAAGAAATTCTGGAATTATCAAACATAAATTTAAGCTATAAGTTAATAAAATCACTGTAAAGGCATTATAGACATTACTGGACTTCTAAAATATTCTTTCATTTCATTTTGGTTTTGTGTATAAAATATAGGTACCTGTTTAATATCTCTAATACAATAGTCTAATTCTTTTTTAAATCCTATAGGACATGTATTTGCATTTTTCAGTTTAAACGTTAGCCCTTTATTATATCGTATTTCATTGAGATTCATCATCATAGGATTAAAATTATATGTTCTTTTTTGTATATAAGGTCTATACAAAGGATCTATAAAATTAGGAGAATAATAATCCTGAAAGTTTTGAGTTACGTCCATTTATAATAAAAAATAGTTTAGTTATATATATTTTTAAAAATGACAATGAATGTAGATTTAAAAGATAATAACAACTATGAAGAAATATTTAAAAATCAAGTTTTATATATGCTTCAAGATATTCTAGATGCAGTTGTTCTTACATCAGATCAAAAAAAAATTATACAAATAAGTATGTTATATGTAATGCAAACAAGTTCGCTTAAAATTATAGAATATGTTGAACCGTATATTAATATTGATACTTCTACAATAAGAGATGATCCAAATATTTTATTTAAAATATTGATAGAAAATAGAGCCCCAATTAAAATTATTAAAGATATTGTTAATAATATGACAGATGAACATAAAGATACTATACAAAAATATGGAGAATATCTAAAATCTATATATCAATCATGGAAAAAAAATCAGTAAATAAATACAAGTTTATTTCTATGTAAATGTGAATTAATATTGTAAAAACGTTTATCTAATTGATACCAAATAATATTATAAAAATCATTTATATATTTATTAACTTTATTTTTAGTTTCAAAATCTGCATTAATATTTACAAATGGATCTGGATTTAAACTAACTACATAATATTTATCTAGATGAAGAAATTCAATGAATTTATTCTTTGTAACATTCATATTATCTTTTGGATTGTATAAATCAAATGAAGGCATGTACAATTGTACAGCTTTTTCTACATCATTATTTTTATTATATTCATCATTTAGTATACCAACTACTCCATATGAATAACCATATAATCTAAACCAACTATAAATTACACAATAATTTATATTCATAAAACAGAAATTAAAAAATTCTATTTCTAATGAAATTTTATCAATAAGAGTATGTATATCTAAATATACTATAGTATATTTTGAATCTTTACATAAATTACTCCAACTTCTGAGTGGAAAATTATATATAACTTCAAGATCTGCAGACCATGCATCTATAAATTCTGTGTATATAATTTCACGATTTGAATATCTACCTACAACATAATACATATCTTGACCGTTTATTTGATTTGTATATATAAGATCACCAAATTTTATATCTGCAACTACTACAATGTTATTTTCTTTTACATATTTTTCTTTTGTTTCTTGTAAATTTGAAAATAATTGGTTACTTTCTTCAATATTTAAAAATTCGTGTTTATGAATTTTTGGATAAGGATATGTAGGTTCACGAATATTTTGTGCAAGGATATCACAAATTTCTGTGTTAGATATTTTAGAATAAATTAATTCTAAAACTGGATCTTTTCTTTGTGCAATCATATTTTTAGCATATTGATAAATTTCAGATTTCTTCATTGTATATAGATTCATTTTTTATAGTTGATAATGAATAATAAATTTACTTTTATCTATTAATCTAATAGATATTTACTATGAATAAAAATTTAGACTATAAAGGTTTTGTTAACTTTTTATTGATTAAAAATATAATAAATAATCAAACTGTTAGTAAATTGGAAAATGATATATACTTAGAAACTGAAGAAAAGAAATTAATATCTTTATTTAAAATATTAACTGATGAACAACATTCATATGAAATTCATGAATATTGTCATAATATAAATACTTATGATTTATTAGATTTATTTGATGAAGTCCAAGAACCGTCTACGACGCTGACAACTTCGTTGGAACCGTCTACGACGCTGACAACTTCGTTGGAACCGTCTACGACGCTGACAACTTCGTTGGAACCGTCTACGACGCTGACAACTTCGTTGGAACCGTCTACGACGCTAGGAGTACCAATAAGTAAAAATAATAAAATAAATGAAAATACTATTAATGAATTATATAATCAAGTACAAAATTTAATTAATAATATTTATAGTCTTGAAGAAATTCCAAATTATGATACTCATTTAAATAGTTTTTTAAAATTTAAAGAAGAACTTGAAAAGATTAAAATGTTTTAATACTGTTAATATTTATTTCAATTATTACTTAATTTCAATTATTAAGTAATATCATTATTTCAATTATTAATTAATTTCAATTATTAATTATTACTTTATTGTTTTTTTTAGATAATGTTTAAATCTAACATTAGAAAATATACCTTTTAATAATCTAACACATATTTTTTGTATTTTATATCGACTTGGAGGTAATATAATTTCTTTGTGATAATTTTTTTCTTTATGATATACTCCGCTAATTAAATGCTGTGATACATCATTCACAATTGATGATTTTTCTACTCATTTTTTTATTAAATAAATTATTTAGCAACTGATGGATCTAATCTTACAAAGAGAACACGTGATAATGGTACTTTAGTTCCATAATACTGTTTTAAAAATTGAATAACTTTACAATTTCCATACATTTTTTCAAAGTTATTTTTAACTTCACCAGGTTTTGCTAATGGTTTATTAGTAAACAATACATTATAATCGATACTATGATCTATATATTCTCCGAAATAATCATCTTCAAGAATATCTACAACTGTTTCTGCATCATCTACAAAATTAATTTTCAAATATTCAGCAGAAAGATCAAATAATTGTTTAACTTCAGAATGTAATTCTGAATTGATAACTATAAATGCTACTCCCCAGAAAATATGTAAATGTGTAAACATAGACATAAGTATAAAACCCATATCGAATGGAAATACTATGGGTTTAATTCTTTCAATAATCTCTCTTTTATATTTTGACAAATCTGCAAAAGCAATGCATCCATCATGAAAAGTTTGATACATTTGAAAATATTGAAATGGAAATCTAAAAATAGTAAAATCTGAAGGTTGTATATTTTTTTGTTTTCCAGTTCCAGGAACTACAACTTTTCTACTATGTTTAAATTGAATATATAAAGGACAATGACCTATTTTAGGATCAACATATTGTACTACATCACCTTCTTTAAGATCTTTATATATATTTTTAGTTCTAATGAAATTATTATAATGTTCTCGTATAGATGCGTTACTAACATTATAATAATTTTTACCAATTACATCATAATCTTCTTCTTCTAATGGATAAATTGTAGCTTCTTTTTCTGAAGTTAAAAAGTTTAATGTATGAAAATCTTTACCCCAATCTTTAGAAGCACTAAGTTGTAAATCTGGATCTGCTATCCAACCTTTATTCATATCTCCATAAATCTGTTTAAACATAGTAAAATTATCTGATTGAGTACCAGAATATCCTAAACTATCCATAACTTTTTGAAGACATTCTCCGTCACGAATATTTCCATATAAAATCTTTTTAATTGAATCAGGATCATAAGTTCTTAGAGGGATTGCCATTTTTATCTTCTAAAAATAATTAAAATAAATTTCATAAAGTTTAAAAATATATATTTTATATATTTTTAAACTTTATGAAATTTATAATAATATTTATATTTTATATATTTTATATATTTATAATATTTATAATATAATATTTATAATATAATATTTATAATAATATTTTATATATTTTATATATATTTTATATATTTATAATATAATATTTATAATATTTATAATATAATATTTATAATATTTATAATAATATTTTATATATTTATAATATTTATAATATTTATAATATAATATTTATAATATTTATAATAATATTTATAATATAATATTTATAATATAATATTTATAATATAATATTTATAATAATATTTTATATATTTTTAAACTTTATAATATTTATAATATAATATTTATAATATTTATAATAATATTTATAATATAATATTTATAATATAATATTTATAATAATATTTTATATATTTTTAAACTTTATAATATTTATTAAAAACTTAAATAAAAGTTTTATAATCTAAATGAACTAAATAAAGAATTATTTATTTTATCGATCAATGATAAATCTACTATTTTTTTAAACAATTGTTTTAAAGGAATTACCATTTTTTGATCTTGTAATAATTCATAAATTAACTCTATGTGATCAAAGTTTTTAAGTTCATCTATAGTTTGTTCTTTATTGTAATCGTGTAATTCTGATTTTTTATTAAATATGTTAATTTCATGATTAAAGATTTGACTGTAATCAAATCCAGATAACATTGCTTTATATTTTGAATTTACTTTTATTTTACTTTTTGGAAAAACAATTTGTTCAGAACATTTATCAATATATATTGATTCAAGACTTAAATTACCATGTACAAAATCTATTTCTGAAGTTATTTCATATAATATTGCTAACACTTGTATTATTATTTCTACAATTTCACTTCCATTTATACCATCTGTTAATAGATCTTTAAAAGAACCATAATATGGAAATTTCATAAATATTATTCTTGTATAAACATTTAATTTTTCATCTTCTAAATCATCACATAATTCATAAAAAGAATTATAAAAAGGTATTATATATTCTGGATATTTATTATATAAATATTGATGTATAACTGGTTCTACATTTTCTGGTCTCAAAGGATGATTAATATCTAAAGAATAATAAAAATTATCACCAAACGAAAAAATAATATACTTTAACATTAAATTTTCATATTCTTCTAATTGAACAAGTATATAATTCTCTCTAGATTCATAGTGTAAAATCTTTTTATCTTGTGTTTTTAAAAATTGTGATAATTCTATAGGAGTCATTTTAGAAATACTATCTTCAATTTGTAAAACGTTGTTAACTTCATGTTCATCTATAGTAATATCTTCATCAGTCCATTCCATTTTTTGTTTTATATGATTAACTAAAATTAAAATCTTGACATTATTTTAGTTATTTTTATTCAAATGTTTTTTCAAAGTCGTGATGTGTATAATGTTGTATAGTTTTTATTTTCGAAGTCTACATCTTGTGTTTTTGTAGTATATCCTTCGGAATCTAAAGGTTTAAAATAACCTCCATCGGGATAATAGGGATATAACTTTGTATAATAATCTGCCATAGAACCATCAACATTACTATTACAATGTCCATCTGCTATCATAACTTGAGGTCTTTTGGTATGTGTAAAACTTTCTGTAGAGATATAATGCATATATGCTAAATAAGCTAGAGCTAAGAGAACAACAATTAATATCCAAAATTTATAATCTGTGTATATATTAGTTCCAACTCCATAACATGTTGATGCATATCTATATATAGCATAAATATAAAGAAGAATAATGATACCCAATACGATTAATACATAATTCATTTATAAAGTTAAAAAAGATTTTTAAATACATTTTTTTATTTAATAATGTTTTCTGTTTTCAATATTATAAATTAATTAATAATTTATACTTTCCAATATATATATTGAAAATTATATTATGAAAATTATAATATATTGAAAATTATATTATGAAAATTATAATATATTGAAAGTATAAATTATTAATATTTTCTTTTAGATTTTGTCGTTATATAATTATACCACATTGGTTTAAAATAATTATAACTTTCTGTTGTTTGATATTGTAAATAAGTAAAATAAATCAATGTAATTAATACCGCTATAAATATTATATATGGAACGAATCCTAATTGTGCATTTGTATACCAATTACAATAGCTGTATAGACCTTTTAATGCAAACATATAAGCTAATACAATAACTATCAAGACTATTAATACATAGTTCATTTATCTTAAAAAAAAATAATTTTACAATTTGAATTTAAGATTAATTTAATAATGGCAGTTGTAAAACAGATAAAAATTACACGACTTACAGATAAAGAATGGTATGATATATCCGATTGTCATATTACAAGACAAAATCATGCAGTTCATTCAACCAATAGTATATATGATGGAAGAATGGGTACATGTGATCGTGATATCTTATGTGAAACATGTCAGAATAATGTTACATTATGTATAGGAGGTTTTGGAACTATAAATTTATTAGTTCCATATTTTTTTCCTGAAAATAGTAAATATATTATATTTCTTGTAAGTTTAGTATGTTCAAACTGTTCAAATATTTTAATAACTCATGATGAATATAAACTTTTCGATTCAAAATTCAGAAAAAAATTGTTTAAAATTAAAGATCCTTTAAAAATATTTAATAGTAAATGGTTAAATAATAAGATTTGTTCCAATTGTGGAGGAACAAATCTATCTATCGTAGAAGAATTTTTATCAATTAAAAATAATCAATTACCTATACCAATATTTATTAATGTTAAAACTAAAACAGCTGTTGACTTAGATATAATAAAAAATATTCTAGACAAGATAGACGTAGAACAACTAAATAAAATAGAAATAAACATAAATCCTGGAACATTACTAAATAGTTATTTACCTGTAATTCCTATATGTTTGAGACCTCCAACACAGTTTATAACACAACATGGTTTCAGTGATTTATCTACTTTGTATAATGCATTGGTTAAAGATATAACAAAGTTTTCAAATATTAAAACATCAAATTCAAAATCATTACTCATTAGAACAGTATATGAACGTGTAGAAATGATACAAACTAATAGAAAAAATAGACCTTTACCAAATTTACCTAGAGCACCACAATCGATACAAAAACGTATAGAAGAAAAAAATGGTAGAGTAAATCAAAATATTAATGGTAAACGTGTTAATTATTCTGGTAGAGCAGTAGTAGGAGGATATCCTAATGGTAAATTTGGATACGTTGAAGTCCCAAAAAGTATGGCTGAAGAAATGACAGTACCATATTTCATTTCAAATTTAGATAATATAGAAGAATGGATTAAAATTTATAAACCTTTAAGAGTTATAAAAACTAATGGAAACGTATATTGGTTTAAATTTATTAAACCTAAATTTTTACAAATAGGAGATATTTTAGAAAGACCATTATGTAATGATGATATTATACTGTTTAATAGACAACCTACATTACGAATAGAATCTATAATGCCAATGCGTATAAGGATTGTCAATTGTAATACATTTAGACTTAATTTAGCTTTTACAACAGCTTACAATGCAGATTTTGATGGAGATGAAATGAATATGCATGTTTTACAAGATCAGATAGCTACAGTTGAATGTTTAGAACTGATGGATCCAAAAGAGCTCATCATATCAAGTCAAAATGGAGATCCAATAATATGTCCTGTACAAGATGCTCTTCTCGGTTTATATCTACTTTCAACAAGTATAAATGTAACATTATATAATATCTATGATATACTTGTTGAAATTAATATGTCCTATAATTTCTTTAGAAAAAAGGTTACAGAATGGAATAAATTAACTAAAACTTCAAGTATATATATATTAAATTCAAATAATTTAGTTGATAGTAGACTAACATTATCTTTATTATTTTCAAGTTTATTTTCTTATAATGATAATAAAATTAATATTGTTAATGGATGTATTATATCAGGAATATTAACTAAAAAATCTGTCAAGGGTATTATACACAAATATTATTTTTTTATCGGAAAACAGGAAACTGCAGATTTAATTGATAGAATTCATTCCATTACAAATTATGTTTTAGCAATAAAAGGATTTTCTTTAGGATTACAAGATTGTTATATAGATGTAGATTTAAACGAAGATTATTTTATAGATATTGATAGAGTTTTACTTACTTTGGAAACTGTATGCTTAAATAATATTCCAGATTCTAATTCATTTTTAAATATAATAAAAAGTGGAGCTAAAGGATCATTAACTAATATTGTACAAGTGTCTTTATGTGTTGGACAACAATCAATTGATGGTGATAAAGTACCTAAAGAAATGAGAAGTGATAGAACATTGACTTATTTTGATAAAAATGATAATAGTTATGAATCGAGAGGATTTGTAAGGAATAGTTTTTCTAAAGGTTTAAGCAAAAGTGAAATGTTTTTCCATTGTAAAGCTGGAAGAAAAGGAGTAACTGATTCTGTAATAAAAGTTGCTGATACTGGATATATCAACAAAAAGATAGATAAATTTATGGAGGATTTTGTTATAGCATGGGATGGTTCTGTTCGAAATAATACAAATAATAAAATTGTACAATTTCTTTTTGGATCTGATGGATGTAATCCTCAAAGAATTCCAATAGAAAATGGTAAACGAGTATTAATATCATCAATGGATATTGAAAATTATAATTTAAATATTTCTAAAAATAATATACAAGAAATATTAAACAATGTATCTATATATTGTAAAAGAACAACAGATATAATTAGGAATTTAAAGAAAAGTATAATTGATGAAAGAATTAATTTTAATGTGGAACCGGCTTTGCCGCTGACAACTTCGTTGGATCCAGCTAAGCTGTCGACAACTCCAAATAATTTTATAACATGTAGTATTGAAGCTTTATTTTTTCAAAGATTTATACAGCCTGGAACTGCAATAGGATTAATATGTGGTATAAATTTTTGTGAAGTAGCTTCACAATTACTTTTAAAAAGTTTTCATCATACAGGTATTAAAAATAAAGATATTACTGGTGGAAGTAAAAGATTAAATCAATTATTATGTAGAAACTTACCTCTAAAAATTCAAGATAATATAGTTTTTATAAGGTTTAAAAATGATATTATAGATAATTATTGTGAATGGTATAAACAAATTAAACTAGATACAGAATATGATAGTTTGGTATCTAAAACTGAAGGATGTATAATTTTAAAAACCATTATTGAAGATTTAGGAGAAAGACTAATTTTAGAAACTAAAATGATAATATTTAATGATATAATTGATAATGTAGAATTCTATTCAAGTTGTATATCGGATTCTATTTTTGTTAATTATTCAGATAGTTTAAACCAATTAATTTTACAAACTATTTATAATAACAAACTTTTTAATACTAGTAGTTATTATTACATTTTGTATACTTTAAATTTATTTAAAATAACTCAATATACTTTATCTATAAATACTATAATAAAAATATTATCAAAAAAATTCAATGTAATAATTATATCAGAAAACAAAATAGTTATAATGATACCTAAAATGAAAAATAAAAAATCTGATCAAATTGTAGACTCTATAGATGATCAAAACAAAATTTATAATACTTCTAATGTTAAAATCTCCGAAGAAATAACGATTCTACGAGGCGGTTCCAACGAAGTTGTCAGCGGCAAAGCCGGTTCCAACGAAGTTGTCAGCGGCAAAGCCGGTTCCAACGAAGTTGTCATCAGCGAAGCTGGATCCGACCCTTCCGTTAACAACTCCGTTGGATCTCTTTTTACATCAGATAATCATATTGAAAATATATCAGAAATTAATTCATTATTAGTTTTTCCTCATTTTAACAAGATAATAAAAGAAACTATTATTAGAAATGGGTTAAAATTTATATCATTTGAATTAGAGTTAAATAATAATGTATGTCTTGAAGCTATAATTAAAGGTGTATATTTAAAAGATATAATTCAACTAGATTTTATTGATATTGAACATACAAGATCAATGGATCCAATTGAAAATGCAGAAATATTTGGTATTGAATCTGGAAGAATAAATCTATTTAAATGTATTCAAAACGTTTTATCATTCGATGGAACAAGTAATGTAGATTTACGTTATATCAGTTTAATATCAGATGTAATTACTAGAGATGGAGCATTTAAAGCAATATTAAGTAAAAACATAACTAAAGAATCAAATGGAATATTATGTAGTGCTCTATTTGAAAAAATAGTTAAAAGACTTAATGAATATTCAGTTTATAGTGAAGTAGATAATTGTAGAAGTCTTGAATCGAGTATTTTTCTAGGACAAATTGGAAAATTAGGTACTGGATATTGTACATTGTTTGATATTTATAAAAAAGAAATTTTATTATGATTTAGTTTTGAATTCTCCAGGACTTTTTAATAATATAAAACGTCACGGAACCGGCTTTGCCGCTGACAACTCTGTTGGAACCAGCAAAGCTGATGACAACTCTGTTGGAACCAGCAAAGCTGATGACCAGAAATTATAAATATACATATGTATATTATAATAATTTCTTTTTACATTATCATTTAATAATAAATATTATAAATATAATTTTCCTTGTTTCTTAAGTCTATTGAATTCAGATTTTTTAATAATAGTCCACGCACCAAACGGAGCTCTAATTCCTAAAGATTTATATGCTATTGGTATATATTCATAATTTCTAGATTTTCTAGTCGACCTACGACTATATTTTCTAGATTGTTTTCGTTTACTATTTCTTTTAGATCTCATTTATTTAAATTATTTTTTATAATATGTTACTTCAGATTTTGTTTTATGAACTATTGTTCTATTGTTTAATGGTTGTATTATTCTTGCATCATGAGAAAAGTTTAATTTAAAAAAATCAGCTTGAGATAAAGATAAATATACAGGATTATCATAAATTATCCATTTAACATTTTCAGTATATGGATTAGATGTTAATGAACCTTCATATGTCCAATATGAACTACGATCTGTAGGTAATAATGTTGCAAAATTAATATCTCTCAGTTGATATTGATATTTTATACATCTTATAAAATCTTTATAACGTTCATTTGGTTTATCTTTTATTCCAAATAATACAGATAATACTATACGTTTGTTTATAGAAGTATCAACAGATTCATGTAAAAAATGCATTTCACCGACTGATGCTCTACCATTTATAGTATGTTCTGATGGGAAATGACAATGAATAGATTTTAAAAGAAGACTTCCTATTGATGGATGTTCAATGAAATTATTAATTCCATAAAGAATTATGTTTTTATTTTTATAATCAGTAAAAACTGAAGTATCATCAATTATTTCGTACTTTATTTTAATATTTGGTAATTCATAATTAAATGTTAAATCGATTGGAGATTGTGCATTCTGAGTCATTTTATTAATTAATTTTTTTTTAAAATAAATAACCGTTAAGATAAAATGAATGAATATAACACAATGGAACCGGCTTTGCCGCTGACAACTTCGTTGGAACCTATCATAAGTTATTATAAAATAAATTCTAAAAGACCAGAGTTAACTCATATAACATCAAATACATTGTATAGCACTATACGTTTTGATAATGATACAGATGATGCTATTATTATTGTTTTTATTCAAAATGGAGTACCTGTTGAACAAGATATTATAAACGGTAGATCAACATCTTATTTCGGTTGGATGAATGATATACATTTAGACTTTTATATAAAATCACAAGATTTATATAATCAAATTTCTGAAAAATTTTCAGAATATGCAATACCAGTTAAACCTGTAACACCAGTTAAACCTGTAACACCAGTTAAACCTGTAACACATGTAGTAAATCATCAAAATACATTACATAAACCAATGGCAACTCATCCTTTACATCCTACAATTCCATCACATTTACCAATTGTAATGCCTACTCCAACTACAAACACTTTAACAGATATATTTACTATGATTCAAAGTACTCCAGATATGTATTATAATTATTTAAATTCTCAAATAATTAAGATACCAGAAAATGAAAGATCTTCACCAATATATCCTATTGATAGAACTTCAAATTTATATTTGATAAAATTAGTTAATTATCCAGATAAAAAATATCAAGTTACTAAAATGAAATATACAACTAAATTTAGATAATTTAAAAAATTATACTGGAACCGGCTTCGCTGATGACAACTTCGTTGGAACCAGCAAAGCTGATGACAACTCTGTTGGAACCAGCAAAGCTGATGACAACTTCGTTGGAACCAGCAAAGCTGATGACAACTTCGTTGGAACCATCTGCTTTGATTACAACTCTGTTGGAACTAAAATATTATTACCAGATAATATTTTATTTGAAAATATAACGAATTTAAATCCTTCTTTTTCAAAAAGAAGAAAATCATATAACTCTTTTCTTTTATGAACAGGTTCCTCTGTTAAAATTGTAGTATATGATGTATATTGTTTAAGACATGTATAGTTATTATCATAATTAAAATTTAAACAAATATTACCATTAATTAATGAATTGTTATTTTTATATCCTTTAATATTTAAAATTTCACTGTATCTATTTTGAATAGTATAATCTAATCCAAATAATTTATCTATTATTTTATATACTAAATTGTTCTTATATATATTATGTAGTTCATCTGTAAAAGGAGAAAAATAAGTTTTAAAACATATAATAACATAAATATGATGGTAGTATAATTGTAAGCAATGAATATGATAGTTTATTAGCTATATTTCTTAAATTATATTTTGATGTATCAATATTATTACAATCAAAACAATTTTTTATTTCTAGATTGAACGGACAATTTGGAAAACATTTTATTAATGTTTTGTAAATATGATCAGAGCTTGAAGTTATTGTTAAAGGATCCTTTTCACAATCAATATCTATCATTTTATAAATCAAAATTTATAGTTCACGTGATTGTTTAACAAAGAAATCATCTGGATGAGGAGGAGTAATACTTACAGTCATATGTACTGTTAAACAATTTAAAATGTTATCTGATGGATCTGTTAAAGTAACAATAAATCCACCTTTACGTCTTATTCTCATAAATTGAGGTGTTTTACATTTATATCTAACCCAGTTGTTTAAGTCTTTAACATAAGATAAAACAAATTTGATTTCTTCGTTTCCTAATGTATTAAATAATTTATCATTGTATCGTATATTATAAAAATTTAGTTTAACAAGATGTACTATATCTGTAGGTAGAGAAAATTGTATCCAAATGTCAGAAATATTTACAATACTTAAAAAATCAGATTGCATTTTATCTATTGCTTGTGGATTATTAACTATTGTTCTAGGTTGTTCAGACCAATTTGTAGTTTGATCTTCAAAAATTTGAAAATTAGAAGGACTTTGATTAGTAAGCTTACGTTGATCTGAGTCTATATAGATATAAGTTGTCATTTTTCTAAAATATACTTTTAGAAAATATTTTTAGTTATGTCAGGTTTACATTCATAACAATAATAACAGAAAAATGATTCACAACTAACTGTTTCTAAATGCATATGTCCAATTAAAAGATATTTTTTTATTATATTTTAAACATTGTCTTTCCGGACATAATGATCTTTTTATATAATTTAAACAATCTAAACAAAATTCACATATGAAGGTATAGCCTAAACATGAATGATCATGATTATGTAAAGATTGTTTAAAACAGTAATCGTTTTTACATTTTACATAATCATTCATGTTTATGTAAATCTGCTTGTTTAAAATAGTAATAATCAATTTTACATTTTACATAAATGATTTTTCAAATTTTTATAAATCATTTAAAATAACTTTAGGTCTTTTAGGTCTACAATCAAAACAATAATAACAATATCTATCTTCACATTTTATATCAGAAAGATGAAAATGATAAACTAGAAAATATATTTTATCACAGTTTACACAATTTCTTTCGGGACATTGTTTTCTTGTTTTTTTGTTTAAACAATGGATACAAACTTCACACATAAATATATTTTTATATCCATGATAGTGAAGTGCTATTTGTTTACAACTTTTTGATCTACATTTATTCATTTTCGACTAGATATAATAATCGAATAAATTTTTTAATTTTTTTTATCTAAATACCATCAGCTACAAATTTTTGTCGTGCACATTTTGCACAACATTCACAATAATAATCTTCACATGATTCTTCATATGGATGAAAACAAAACTGTGAATATAGTGCATCACATTTTATACATTTACGATATGGACATTTTGCTTTTTGTATTACATGTTTTAATTTACAGTTATTACAGAATTCACAGTTCCATTCTTGGAATCCATGATTATGAACACCAATAAAGTTACAACCTTTGCATTTATGCATATTGATTGAGTTGATCGGATTGCTTGTAGGAGCTTCCATAATATCTTTTATTCAGATATTATAATAATTAACAAACCAAAATATTTAAATGTTTAGAGTTCATAAGTTTTATTACATTTTTTACAATAAATATCAGTTTCAGTTATTCTAATATTATTTGTATTTTTTAATTTATCTAAAATATTTTTTTTTTCTCGAATATAAAAAGATGCAGACATTTCATTTTCATATTCTCCTAAATATTCTTCACACATAGAATCATTTTTACAAAATCCTGAATAGTTTGGAGGATTTTTATCACAATGATTACATCTTATAAAAAATTTATAAGTTCCTTCCAATCTTTGAAATGATTGAAAAGAAGCATGATTAGAAAGTTTCATATGAAAAATAAAATCTTCATTCATTTTTTTGTTAAAAATCTATCTAACTTTATTTAAATTTTAGTATATTAATATTAAATTATTATTTGTTACATATCCTGCCATTATATCTCGTGAAACATATATAATATTTTTATCATTATTATCATTATTTCCTATTATAAAAGCTTTGTTATTATATACGTATGTAACATTTTCTAATAGAGATTTACCATTAAAATCTAAACTTTTATTATCTAAGTTATATGATAAAATCGAGTTATTATATGTTATAGGTAATTTTCTTTCTATAACTTTAAATGTTTTATCGATTAATATATACCAGTTATCACTTTGAAAAAATATGTTAATTCCATCTGAATAAATTTCATTTACATTATTTTTTATAAGTTCAAATTCTTTAGTTTCTAAATTGTAAATAAATAAGTCTTGATTGTATTTTATAAAATATAAATTTGAATTACATGTACATATATATAAAACGTCAGATTGTATTTCTTCATTTGAATAATTTATTTTATTTTTAATCAATTGTAAATTATCATCTTCATTTTGTTGTTCAAAATTAATAAATAATTTACCATTAGATAATAAATATATTCTAGTTTTATTTATGACGATATAATCTACAACGTTCTTTATGTTAATAGTTTTTTCAATATTTGTTAATAAATTATATTCATAAACGTTATCTGTATAAACAAGAAAAATATATTCATTAGAATCATTATCATTAAAAAAGAAAGATGTCTTAAAAAAATCATGTTTTACAGTTTTAATATGAATATTATTAACATAAAGACTATGTCCAAGTTTATAAAATCTTGTATCAAATGCCAATAATTTATCAATTCTTATTTCAAATCGGTAATTATTATGCTCTAATTTGAGTACATCTATATCTATAATTTGTAATCCATCAGTTATTATAAATTTATTATTTTGTGATTCCTTTAAAACGTGTTTACTTTTTGAAAAATTCAATTGAAATTGTGAAATATTTACAAAAAATTCTCCAAGAATTATTATAAGTTCATGTTCTACCCAACTGTCAAGTATATCAGAAATTCTATTATCATTATTAACAGAAAGTTCTGGAATTAAATGTAATGGTATATCTTTTTTATCACAATTATCAAATAAATCAAATAGATATTTAGTATTATATTTATTGTTCCAAAACCATTTGAATAATTCATTTTTCTTTAATAAACATAACAGTTTAGAAAAGTATAAAAAGTAATTTATATTTAAACTTATTTTATCTTGATATCTATAATCATATTCTATATATGGACCTCCTAAAGTTTCAAAAACAATTTTCTCAATGAAAGAAGTAAAATCACTTGAAGTTTTAATAAATTCATTAATACTAATATCTACAGGTTTACTTAAATCTACACCAGATTTTATTTTATTTTCATATTGTTTTACATAATTTAATAAATTATTTACAATATTTTTTTCTGAGATTATAGAATTCATAATATTTGTATCTGAATTTGCAGAATATATATAATATGTATCAAATAAAGAAGATATTCGTCTTCTGATATAGAATGGATCAATAGGCATTGGATTCTTACGAAGTTTAGCAAGTTTCTCATCTACTTTAATCTTTTGTATAAATTCAAATTTTTTTACAGGATTAATAACCTTTTCTATCTTTTTAACATTTTTTGGATAATCTATCAATTTATCCATATATATTAATTTACCCGGTTTAAATGTATTACAATCTTTAAAATGTGGAACATGTCGTTTAATTATTGAAATGAAATCTGTGAGTCCAAGGTATTCACCTTTAACACAAATAGAATAATAATTTGTTTTAGGAATTTTACCAAATACCAATTCTGTGTATTTTTTTATAAGATTATAGATATCAGTTTTAAAACTATTTTTAGAAATAAATTTTTTAAAATTGGTAAATTCAATATTAAATTGTGAAATAAATTTTTTATAATCTTTTTCTAAATTTAGTAATTTTTCATTGGTAAATTTTACGAATAAATTTTGTTTTATATCTAAATCGTTAATTTTCTGTTTTATTATTTTTAGTTCGTCTTCTGATGTACTATATTCTTTAAGATTTTTAATTTCTAAATCGGTTACATTGTATTGTTTTAGCAATGTTATTTCATTATTTGTCAATTTATAAGTTGTAATAATTTTTGATATATCTGTGTTAAAATTTGTTATAGTTTTATTATAAAAATCTTGTATATCTTCGATTAAATCCTTATTATCATCGGTTAAAATTATAAATTTGTCATATTGTTCTCGTATAAAATCTATGAAATCTTTTGTTACTTTTATATTAAGATTTAAGTTTTGAGAAGTGTCCAATATTTTTGTAAAATAACTAATATATAAGTTATATGCTATTTTAAAACGTTCAACATGTTGATGATAATCTCTCTTAAAATTTTCTATATTATTATAAGATAGTAATTTATTTATTCTATCATTATCTAAATTGGATTTATTAATAAAATTATATAAGTAATTTGTAATTATTAAACTAATTTCATCGGTCATAGATTTAAATATTTCTTCAATAAATATTTCTTCACTTTGTTCAATCTGTGATATATCTATAACTTGTTCAAAGATTTCAAAAATTGATAACTTGTTTATCATTTGTATAACAGTTTCATGAGATTTATTTAAAATATTATATCGATATATATAAAGTTTTGATAAAATAATTTTAAAATCTAAGAATTTATTTTCTCTAACATTTCCTAAAATTTTATAGGCAAGTTTATTGTTAATACTTAAAGATTTAGACGTTATATTAGCTAAAAACTCACTTTGTTGTTCAAAAGTCATAAATATTTTAAATTGATTAAATGGAATTTCAATAGTATTTAATGGATATAATAATTTTAATAAGTTTTTAAGATCTGCAAGAATAGGTTTTTCTTCAATTGAATATTCTTTTTGAATATTATATTTAATTTGAGCCAATTCTTCATCTAAATTATCTCTTATTTTTTTTAAGTTATAAAGTGGTTTTTCTTTAATAATTACACCTTGTAAATTATGAAGTGGTTTTTTTTTCATAATTACACCTTGTAAATCGGGATTAAGATTTTCAAAATATTCTGGACGTAATTCTTTTGCTACAGTTGTCAATGTAAAGTCTATATAACTAATTTTTTCAATCAAAGTAAGAAATGTATCATCTTCATTTATATTAACAATTTTTGATATAATATCTTTACATTTTACAGTGAGTTCTAGCTCTATAGTTTGTAAATAATACTGTAATTCTTTATTGAATTCGTTTAAAATTATATCTACATCTTCAATTTCAAGTTCAATTTCTATATTATATTTATGTTCAATTGCTATTTGATTTTCTAAATCGATTATAAAATCATTAATAGTTCTTATTATTTCTATTGAAGATTTATCAACTGGAGAAATTGATATCTTATCACTAGTTATTTTATCATGTATATTTCTGAATATAATAGGTAATATTTTAAAAAATCTTATATTTTCTATTCTTGGACTTTCAGATTTAGTTATTATAAGTAATGGTTTTTTATTAATACTTATATCTTCTTTTATATAAGATTTATTTACTAATTTTGAATAAAATGATTTACATAATAATATATTTTGTTTTATGGGATTTTTATTTGATAAATTTGGTTTATTATTAGTATTATAAAAATATTGATTAAATTTTATCAAATAATCCAATAATAATTGTGCTAAATCATATTCGATTAATTTAAATTTAACCAATTGTAAAAATTTTCTCTGTTCAACAGTTAAATAAACAGAAGGTAAAGTTAATTTGATATCAATAATATCTTGGTCTGTAACATCTACATATTTTAATAAAATTTTAAGTTGAAAAATGGTTATAGTATATATCTTATTTGTAATATATTTAGGAAATAATTTATCTATGAAATTATCTGTAAAAAATGAATCTAAATCTATATGATAAAAAACATCATAACTTTTTAATAAATTTTCTTGACTTTTTGCGTTAGTTAAATTGGTAAAAAAAATAAAATCTGATATTGTAAAACTTTTATAATTATATAAATTTATCTTGTCATTAGTTTTTCTTAATGAAAATATAATAACTAAAATATACATAAAATATTTAAATTTAAATATTTCTTTTAATATTATTATTTGTGTCTTATATATTAATATATCAGTCAATAACTTTTTATTTTGTTGAAATTTATTTCTAATTTCATTCCTTATCAAATCAATATTTTTTGATTTATCAGTTTTTGTTAATTTAGCGTTAGAAATTATATTATCTTTCAAATTTTTAATCTTTTGTTTAAAATCATCACTATCACATTCTTGAATCTTTAATTGTAAATCGTATATATCTAACTTTATATTTTCAAGATCTTTGATGTCCTGTTCTACATTTTCTTGTTTTCTAAGTCTATCCTCTATTTTAATTTGTAACTTTTTAAGATCTACTTGTTTGGTAGTTAAAATATTAGTCAATTTAGTTTTTTGTTTCTGAAGAATATCTATTTCAATTTTATTTATATTATTTTGTTCTATAATTTGTTTTTCATAAATAGAATATATCTGTTTATAAATTATATAAATTTCATATGAACCATTAGATAAAGTAATCAATTTATTTTTTACATCATTATGATAATTTTTAAGAATTTTAATTTCATCTTTAAAATCTTTTTCTAATTGTTTGATATTTTTTTTAGCATAATCATTATCTTTATTAGAATTTTCTAATTCTGTTATTTTATCTTTTAAAGATAATATATTCATATAATGTATTCTTGTTTCATTATTTTTAATTTGTTCTAGTTGATTTTTATAATCGGCTTCAATAGTTAAACTTTCAGGATTTCTTATTTTTTCTTTGATAAATATAATCTTTTTAAAACGTTTTATATCAGCTTCTATTTTAGTTTTTAATTTTATGAAATCTTTTTCAATATTCTTTTTAATAGTATTTTTTGAATTTTTATAATCTTGTGTAAAATCTTTTTGAAGTTTATCAAATTCTTTTTGTAATCTCTTTTTTTGATTTAAATTTGTTTCATTATTTATTTTTTCTTTTAATTCTATAACTTCATTTATTTTATCCAATTCATTTTGTAATTCTTGTTTGATATATTCATTATATTCATTATCAATTAATGTTTTTATTTTGTTTATGTTTAATTCAGTTAAATTTTTAAATTCCTGTATAGTCTCATTTTTTATATTATCTAGATCTTTATATTTTGCATCTATTATAGATTGTTCGGTTTTTATTTGATCTTCCAATTTTGAAATTATACTTTCATCAAAATTATCTATATTAGATTTTTCAGAATTTATAATAGCATTTTCTTCTTCTATTTTTAACTTTAGTGCTTTAATTTGATTTTCAATATCAACAGATGGTTTATAAATAATTTTTTTTAATTGTAATTGATATTGTAAATATTTATTATGATATTCTGAAAAAATATAATAATTTAACCCAAGTAGATCTTTTATAAAATTAGTTTCATCATTAATTTTATTTATTTGTTTATTATCATTTTCTGTTCTATACCGGATATAATCATCCAATTTACGTTGTAATAATATAATATCTTTTTCATTTTTTACAGTTTGTATTTCTCTTTCTAAATTTGAAACTTGTACTCTAGATTCTTTAATTTGTTCTGTTATAAGTTCTATAAGATAATCCTTGATTGTTTTTCTTAAATCTATTTCAGATTGATTTTTATTATCTGAAGTTTCCAATTTATGTGTTAATTCTGAAATATGATCTTTAATTGTATTATAATAATTGAGATTTGATTTTATTTTTACTATTTTTAAATTGTTTTTAGAAATTTTACTTAAAATAATTTTATCTTCATTTTCTTTGTTTAATTGTAAAAAATGAGAACCATATTTATTATATAAATTTTCATACAAATCTAATATAATTTTATCTGTATCTATAAAAATAAATAAATTATTAAATTCATGTTTCTTCAATATATATAAATGATCTATATATTCATTTATATCATTTTTCATAAATATATTTATATCACTGTTTAAATAATCTTTAAAATTTTTAAAAAGATAATCTAGATTATAACTACTTTTTGAAGTTAAGTCAAGCATATATTTTAATAATGATTCAATTATTGTATTAGAGTCTATATATAATTTTATATCAAAATTGAATAATGAAATATCATTGATAAATTCATTTATATCAAGCATTACAAATTTATAATACTTATCATATTTTTGTATAATAGATTGTAGATAAAATTCTTTATTTTGATTAAATTTAATATATTCAGTTTCTAAATAGATATCTTTTAAACTTAAAATATAGTTTATTGGATCATCTCTATATTTAATAAATTCTGCATTATAATATTCAATATTTCTAGTAATATATTTTGATGAAGTTGATATATTAGAAATGCTAGAAATACTAGAACTTCTAGAAATATTAGAAATTGGATTAACACTCAATTTTTGTAAAAATTGCGTAAAATGTGTTATATCATATTTTATTTCTTCTGCAGGTCTTTCATTATATTGTATAGAAGTATACGGTATTATTTTAATTTTCGAATCATTTAGATAAGTTATTAATATTTTAAAATGTTCAATAGTAGTTTCATTATATTGACTATTTTTAATGATTATTAAAAAACTATTAAAGTAATCATCTTGTGGTTTAACAAATAATCGTTTTTCAAAATAAAGATCTTTTAACTTTCCTTGTATAAAGTCTAATGGTTTTATTTTAAATAATTCAAAATCTGCTTCATATATCTCTTCAACTGTTTTAATTTTGTATTTTGTTCTTATAATTATATCAGTTTCATCATTGATATCGAGATTTAAATTTATTCCTGTATAAAATATTTTAAAATTATTATAATCATGTAAGAAATTTATTAATTTTTGATAAATATTATCTTCAAGAACATATTCCGGTGGTTTATATATAATTTCTAAAAAGTATTTATACATTCTTTTAAACTCTGATGAAGATTCAACTATTTTTTCAGATTGAGAATCTATATAAATAATAAAATCATTTAAAATAAAATGTGAGAATTTATTTATATCATCTAAATTTGATATTAACTGATCTAAAGATTTTTTATATATAAGATATTGTATAAATGATAATATTTCTTTATATTTAAATTTGTTAAATTCATCAATATTTTCAATATAAGAATCAAAAGTTATAGAATTTATAGTTTCTTTATTATCAGAAGGTTTATTAAATATTCTAATTAGTTCATCTAAATTTGAAGTTTCTTTTAGATCATCTTCTGAAAATAGTACACTAAATTTATCTAATATCTCCTTTTCTCCAAGTTGTAAATATTTAAAATATGTAATCTTTAAATTATCAACTTGATTTTTTAAATAATACTCACTATGTTCATATAATAAATTTTGTAACTGAAATATTGGTTTCCACGAATTGGCTATATCAAAATTGGATATATCTTGTGATAAAATAGGTTTTTCAATCTGATTTAAAATTATATTTTTAAATTGTTTAGGAATAAAATTATCGTAAATATCATCTATTTTAACAGAAGCTAGATCATACCATTTCTTTTTAATAAGTATTTCATCAGAAACATCATTTGGAATTTTAGGAGGTTGTAAATTTGTATATATTACTATACTAATAGCATTTAATGCCTCTTTTAAGAAATTATCAAGAAATGTTAAATCTGTTATACTATAAAAATTAGGGACATAAACATTATATGGAAGTTTAATAGTCTTTAAAATAACTTTTATGTGGCTTATAATTTTATGTTTAAATAAATTCCAAGCAATAAGTTTTAACAGCAGTACTTTATTTGATAAATCGGTTGAAGTATTAAATATTGGATATTCAGTATTAAATAATTGATCCGTCTCTGACGTTGGATCCAACGAAGTTGTCAACGGAAAAGCTGGATCTTGTGAAATAACTTGAGAATTATCCATTTATATTTCGTTTTACTTTAAAAATTATTTTTAAGTGTATTTATATTTGTTTTATTACAATGTCTGATATCAATGTACTAAGTTATATGTGGTTACTTGGATATGACTGGAGTAAATCTTCCATATATGATTTTTCATTTTATACTAAACATAAATTTTATATGGATTATTCTCAAAGAGAAAATTGTGAAATGATCATTCAAAATAAAGAAATTACTTTTAAATGTAAAGATTCTACTATAATGAAACCTCCACATGATACTCATGTGTTAGATGATATAGAAGCTCTAAATTTTGAAAATCGAATAATCAGAGAAATAAAAATGATGTACCCAAAAGAGTATATAAATGCAATTAAACGAGGAATTTTAGATGGAATATCATATAAAGTTGAAGATAAATGTATAATTCCAAGTAATTCATTTAATCCAAATGCATGTAGACTTTTTAAAGATATTGATACTAATATCACCAAAAATATAGTAATATCCGGTGCAAATTTAATAGATTTAGTTAATGATCTTTATTCTGAAAATACATATCATATTTTTGAAGATATACTAGATCATTACAGTTGGTTAGATGAATTTTTTAAAGGATTAAATTTTGGAAATTCTTTATGTTATAAGATGTTTCCTGATGCAGTTTTACCTTATAAAATTAGAAAAAGTGATGTAGGATATGATATAACATTAATTAAATTGCGTAATAAATATACTAAATATGGAATAACTTATGAATACTATGATACTGGTCTTATAATAGTACCTCCAATGTTCAGTTGGTTTTCTATTGTTGAAAGATCTTCTTTTCATAAATGTGGTTATTCTTTATCTAATAAAACTGCGATTATAGATCCAGGATATAGAGGACTGTTAATAATTTCATTGATAAAAAGATCAGAAGAAGTACCAGATTTATCATTACCTTGTAGAGCTGTACAAGCAATATATCATCATCAAGTACAAGTGAATCATTTAGAAGAAACATCAGAATTGGATATTACTGATAGAGATACTGGAGGTTTTGGGTCTACATAATTTAATATAAAATCAAAAAAAAATCGGATAGATTATATAATCCATAGTATAATTATTACACTTTTCTAAAATATTTTTAGTTTTTTTATTTTGTAAATATTTATAAGTTTTACAGTATTAATTACGGTTATACTGTATACTCTTGTATATAATATACGGTTATATTTAACCGTATGTATTCTGTTATATTATAAGTTTTAAAAAGTGAATACTCTCATTTATTATTAACTACAATTTTATAAAATTTTATCAGTTTAATTTATGATACCAATTTTAAATAGATCAAGACGCGAGAAAACTATATAAAAAGTATATGGTTTAATCTACTCAATAATTCTTATAAATAGTATAACATCTATAATTTTTATTTCATTATTTTTAGTAAATTTTAAAGAGTTAATTAACATATTTAATTTTTCAATTGTATGCAATTTTAAACTTGGATAGATATTATAAAAATCACTTTTAAATTCATTTACAGTATTTCTACAAAAATAATAAATATTTATCAAATCTTCAAATGAATAAATTTTCGGTCTATAAAGTTCATCCATTTCAATACTAACTATTGTTAATTTTAAACATGTTGTTAAAATGTTATTATTAAATTTTAACTTTTTAAGTATATCAACATCAATTAAATTTAAATCTATGTCATCAAACATTCTATAAACATCATCCATAACTTCTTTATATGAAAAATTATTCATTGTAGATACCAAATAATTATTATTTTCCAATTTACTTGCATTAATAATCATTGATGAATTTAATTCTTTATTTTTATTAATTAATTTTGATAAAATTATATTTGTATTATTTATAATAGTTTTATCATTTTCCATTTTTTATGAAATACGTATACATATATTTTAATCATATAAAAATTAATTTTGCGCATTAATATACAATACTTATTAATGTGTAAAATACCATCCAGATGTAATAAATGAGGGATAATCTATTTTAAATGAATTTCTAAAAGATTCATTACGATTTCTAAACAAAATAAAACATAGAATAATTATAGCAACTATAGTTAATATGCAAGTAGTTTCCATTTAAAATATTATATTTGTATTATTTAATAATAGTTTTAAAATTTGACATATTTTTTATAACTTAAAAATCAGTATATGATATTTTAATCAAAGTTTTTAAGTAAATCATCTATTTAATATTTTAGCAACTATAGTTAATATGCAAGTAGTTTCCATTTAAAATATTATATTTGTATTATTTAATAATAGTTTTAAAATTTGACATATTTTCTATAACTTAAAAACATCAATATTTTAATAACAGTTTTTAAGTAAATCATCCATTTAATATTTTAAAAACTTAATTATTCGTAATAACTTGCTTTTGGTTCTCCATATGCTTCTTTAACATAGAAATATTTCTTACCTCCCTCTGAATGAAATGGTGCTGGTGTACAATATTGCATGGCTGCACTCGGTGGTGCAATTGGACACTGTTGATTTCCTCTGCTCATTCCGGCATGGTGCATTTTCATCAAAGCTGCTGAGACTCCTGGATGATTTGTACTCGCTGCAGCCATTTTAGCAGATTGAGCACTTGCTGCTATACTTCCAGAAGCACTGGCAGCAGCTGCAGCTGGGTGAGGACTATTCGATTGTAATACTGCTGCTGTATTTGAATGATTAGCAGCAATACTTTGTAAAGCTCCAGAAACCGGTTGAGGAGTTTGACTTGCTGCTGCACTTGTTTGAGCTGCAGCTTGAGTTAAATGATTAGCAGCAGAAGCATTAAGTTGTGCAGCAGATACTGGTGGACTTACTTGAGCTTGAGATGTTAGTGCAGTAGCTGCTGCAACATTATCAGCTGCAGAGCTAAGTAAAGTTGCTGCTGGTGCAGAAGAACCAGATGTTGGAGCAGTATTTACTGGATTTGGAGGACTATTAGGTAAAGTAGCAACTAAACTTCCAGGAACAACATTTCCATTTGACATTTGAACATTTCCAGTAGGTTGAACTGCAACTGGCACCGATGGAGGAGCCGTAGGTGCCGAAGTTGCTGCATTTATAGACGAAGCTGTAACTACATTTCCATTTGTTAATTGAACATTTCCATTTGGAAGAACGCTTGCTGGAGTGGCAGACATATTTCTTTTATGTTGAAAATTTTTTAAATTAAATTGAGGTTTTTTATAAGAAAATTTTTCAACATATGGTGGTGCATTTGGACTATAAAATTTAGGTGGTAAATTTGGATTTCTTTTGGATGCAAATAAACTTGAAGGCATCTGTAATAAACTATTTATATAATCCATTTTATATCTTATAATAATTTAAAAATTATGATCGATAAAGAGTTTGATTTATATTAATTTAATAAAGTACTATATAAATCCGGGATCAAAGATTTTGTCATTTATTGTCCATAAATATATTTATACTAATTTAATTAAAGTAATATAAATCCGGGATCAAAGATTTTGTCATTTATTGTCCATAAATATATTTATACTAATTTAATAAAGTAGTATAAGATTAGTACTCCTAGCGTCGTATACGGTACCATCTACGACGCTAGGAGTACCATCTACGACGCTAGGAGTACCATCTACGACGCTAGGAGTACAATATTTTATCAATAAATATACTAATTTAATTAAAGTAGTATAAGATTACAAATATTTTATAATCCATCCACAATTTGTCCATTTACAAAGATTTACAAAATGTTCATTACTTAAAATCATATTTTTCTCTTCAAACGATAATAGTTTAAAATTGTCCAAAGAAATTCTCAAATTATGCATATTTTCTTCAGCTGTAAATGCTGTAAATTTTAAAATATCTGAATCTAAACCATTTTTTACAATACTAACATCGATATGAGTAGATCGTTGTTTAGTTAAATCGGAATTAAAATATGTATGATCAAAACTACCTGTTCTATCAGCTAATAATACTTTATGATCTTCAATGCAGGTTAAAAAACTAGCATTTCTTACAAATTTAGATAATAATTTTTGAAGTTTAACAAGTTGATTTGTATGTTCATTAAAATATTCATTTTGATCGATATAGGTCATATATTTAGATTTTAAAACGTATAATTGTTGTCTATAAGGATGAAATATGTACAAATATTTTATGTTTTTATATTTACAACATTTTGATTTTATCATATGATTATTAAACCAATATTCAAATATTTTAATAGCAATTTCAATTGAGTTTGAATTGATATCACCATTAAAAAATTTATTATGTTCTTCAA
>Ga0116230_10000057_pt1 | contig 77162 bp, 61 predicted proteins | sample S1TSphfallax_3_FD_88678 | JGI IMG/M metagenome (GOLD analysis project Ga0116230, IMG submission 88678) | Host-associated microbial communities from peat moss isolated from Minnesota, USA - S1T2_Fd - Sphagnum fallax MG | ecosystem: Host-associated > Plants > Peat moss > Unclassified | place...
CCGATAACGATGCGGTGCGAATTCGCTCGCACGGCGTTCCGGCCGTTCAGATCACGACGGGTGCCGCCTGTCATCTCGATGCGCAGCGCGTACACCAAGCGCTACACACACTGTCACTTGCAACGCTGGATCTCCTCTTCATCGAAAATGTCGGCAATCTCGTGTGTCCCGCGACTTTCGACTTAGGTGCGCACCGTAACGTCACCTTGCTGAGCGTCACCGAAGGCGATGATAAGCCGGCGAAATACCCGGTCATCTTCCGGGCGAGTGACCTCGTGGTCTTGAGCAAGACCGATCTGCTCGACGTCATGGACGATTTCGATACCGGACGGGCGGCTGCCGCGCTGCAGGGCCTGGGTGGCGGCATACCGCTGATCCGAACCGCAGTCCGACGCGCGCCGTCGATCGACGCGTGGCTCGAGTGGATCGAGGACGAACTCGCGGGGCGCGACGGCGTCTATCAGCGGATCCCGGCACGCAGCCCCCTGTCGTTGCCGGTAACGTACCGCTCCGGCGGCTGACCCGCATGTGCCTCGCGATTCCGGTGCGCGTGACGGCCATCCTCGAGCACGGTTGGGCCGAGGCGGATATCGGCGGTGTCGTGACACGGGTGTCGACGGCCCTCGTCGATGAGCCGGCGGTCGGCGACTATCTCATTGTGCACGCAGGATTTGCGATCACCCGTCTGGATGTCGTGGAGGCGGAGAAGAGTCTCGCGCTGTTCGCCGAAATCACGGCACATTACCACCGAGCCGGCGTTGCGCTATATCCACGGCTTTCGTGACGGCGCCGCTGCCGCGGTTATCGCGGCTCGAATCGCTGCCTCCGTGGACCCCGCCCGCGAATACCACCTCATGGAGTTCTGCGGCGGCCATACACACGCGATCTTTCGTTATGGTGTACAGAATCTCCTGCCGCGCAACGTGCGCCTGGTGCACGGGCCCGGCTGTCCGGTCTGCGTGCTTGCGACCCCACGGCTCGATGCTGCGATTGCCCTTGCGGGTCGAGCCAATGTCACTTTGTTGAGTTACGGGGACATGCTGCGAGTCCCGGCCTCCAAGCGCCGCAGTCTGCTAAAAGCGCGCGCGCGCGGCGCCGACGTGCGTATGGTCTACTCGGCGCTCGAGACTCTGGACGTGGCCGCAGCCAATCCAGACCGAGAGATCATTTTTTTTGCGATCGGGTTCGAAACGACGACGCCCGCGACGGCGCATCTCATCTTGGAAGCGCAGCGCCTCGGGCTCAAGAACCTGAGTGTGTATTGTAACCACGTGCTGACGCCGGCGGCCATTCAGAGCATCCTCGATGCGCCGGGAACAAGGCAGTGGGACAACGTCCGCATCGATGGGTTCATCGGGCCCTCGCATGTAAGCGCCGTGATCGGCAGTCGTCCCTACGAAGCATTCGCCGCCGAACATCGCAAGCCGGTCGTGATAGCCGGGTTCGAGCCGCTCGACGTGATGCAGGCAGTGGACATGTTGGTGCGGCAACTCAACGAGGGCCGTGCCTGCATCGAGAATCAGTTCACCCGCGGCGTCACGCGCGACGGCAACCGCACGGCGCAGGCGCTCATGGCCGAAGTATTCGAGTTGAGGCCCGAATTCGAGTGACGTGGCCTCGGTGTGCTCGCCGCGGGCGGTGTCCGCATCAGGCCCAAGTACGCCGCGTTCGATGCCGAACACCGCTTCGAAATCAAGCTTGGTTCGGTTCGGGAGAATGCTGCCTGCCAGTGTCCGTCCATCATTCGAGGCGTGAAGAAGCCGATCGACTGCACGATCTTCGGTACTGTATGCACGCCACGCAATCCCATCGGATCGTGCATGGTTTCGGCCGAAGGCGTATGTGCCGCGTATTACAAATATGGACGGCGCGCCCTATGAGCCTGGTGGCGCAGCGGTGGCTGCTGGGCGGCCGGGTACAGGGCGTGGGCTTCAGGCCCTTCGTCTACCGTTTGGCGCAGTCGCTGGGACTCACCGGTTGGGTGCGCAATGATTCGGGCGCCGTGGAAATCCACGCCGAAGGCCAGCCGGAGCGACTCCGGGATTTCGGCGCGGCTTTGCTCGCGCGCGCGCCGTCCGCCGCCGCGGCGCGGCTGATTCACGTCGCGACTGTGGCGCTCGAACCGGCCCGCGACTTTCGGATTGCCGCAAGCGTCGCAAGTCACCACGCCCAACTCGCCGTGCCGCTCGAGCGTTGTCCTTGTGAGGCATGTCTGGCGGAATTGGCCGATCCCAAAGCACGAAGATACCGCTATCCTTTCATCAACTGCACCCAGTGCGGTCCCCGTTACACGATCCTACGACGCCTTCCTTATGACCGCTGCAACACGACACTCGACGGATTCCGGCTGTGCGCGGACTGTGCGAGCGAATTCGATGACCCTTCGGACCGACGTTTCCACGCGCAGCCGCTCGCCTGCGCCGCGTGCGGACCCTCGGTTTCATGGACGGACGGCAGCAAGAAAGAGCAGGGCACGCGTGCGTTGGTCGTCGCCGTGCAGGCGCTGCGTCGAGGCGACATCGTCGCGATGCGCGGGGTCGGCGGCTATCATTTGCTCTGCGATGCGGCGAATCAGACGGCTGTGTTGCGGCTACGGTCGCGCAAGGGTCGGCCGGGCAAGCCCTTCGCACTCATGGTGCCGGCGCGTGGGCCGGATGGTTTGGACGAGGTGCATCGGCTCGCTTTCGTGACCATCCCGCAAGGCGAGACCCTGCGCGATGCGTCGAGGCCCATCGTGCTGCTGAGCGCCCGCGCTTCGGTTTCGATCGCCGCCGCCGTTGCGCCCGGGTTATGCGAGATCGGGATCATGCTGCCGTACAGTCCGCTGCATCACCTCGTCGCCGAAGAATTCGGTGCGGCGCTGGTCGCGACGTCGGGTAATAGCGGTGGTGAGCCCGTGCTCACCGAAGTCGACGAGGCACAGCAGCGGCTCGGTCACATCGCAGATGGGTTCTTGCATCATGATCGGCCCATCGCCCGGGCGGCGGACGACCCCGTCCTCAAACTCGTGGCGGGCGTGGTGCGGCCGCTGCGTTTGGGCCGCGGCACCGCTCCGCTGGAGATCAGACTCTCCTCGCCGTTCGAGGTCCCAACGCTCGCGGTCGGCGCGCATTCCAAGGGCACGATCGCGCTCGGTTGGGGCGACCGCGCGATCGTCTCACCTCATATCGGCGACTACGGTACCCCGCGCGGTCGCGCACTGCTCGCACGTACGGTTGCCGAACTGCAAAGCCTGTACGGCATCCGTGCCGAACGTGTCGTGCACGATGCTCATCCCGCATTTGCCTCGACGCGATGGGCCGCCGCGTGCGGGCTGCCAGCCATCCCGGTGTGGCACCACCACGCGCATGCTTCGGCCGTCGCAGGAGAATTTGCGAGCGTGGCACCGACGCTCTGCTTCACCTGGGATGGCGTCGGTCTTGGACCGGATCGCAGTCTCTGGGGTGGCGAGGCCCTGTGGGGAGCGCCGGGTTGCTGGCAGCGCGTGGCGAGCATTCGACCGTTTCGACAGCCCGGCGGCGACCGTGCCGCGCGCGAGCCATGGCGCAGCGCGCTCGCCCTATGTTGGGAGACTGGGACCACCTGGGACGAGGGCGAACGACGTGACGGCACGCTGCTGCGTCGGGCGGCCGATCTCGGGTTCAACGCATCCACCACGACGTCGGTGGGTCGCCTATTCGACGCCGCTGCGGCGCTGCTCGGCGTGTGCTCAGTGACAAGTTACGAAGGCGAGGCGGCGATGCGGCTAGAGGCCTTGTGCACGACACCGCAGGCGCCGGTCGCGCTGCCGCTCGAGCTTCATGCGGGAGGTCTTTGGCGCACCGATTGGTCGCCCTTGGTGGACATGCTCATGGACGACCATCAACCGGTCGGTGTACGCGCCGGCCGCTTCCATGCCAGTCTGGCCCACGCGCTCTGTGACCAGGCGGTTGTCATACGCGCCGAAAGGGGGGTAGCTCGAGTCGGATTGGCCGGCGGTGTGTTTCAAAATAATCATCTGACCAAATGCGCGACAAGCTTGCTCGCCGAGCATGGGTTCGAGGTACATATGCCGATCCAAATGCCTCTCAATGATGCCGCGATCAGCTTCGGACAGCTCATCGAAGCAGACGCGTTGCATGCGTCAAGGTCCTAATTTGTCTGCGGCGACCAAATTACGCGAAAGCCACGTGAGTCTCGCCCACGGCAATGGCGGGCGCCTAATGCGCGAACTCATCGAGAGCGTGTTTGCCCGGGCGTTTGCAGATCCATTACTCGACACCGGTGTCGATGCTGCCGTGCTCGAGACGCGGGACGGTGAACAACTGGTGGTGACCACCGACGGCTTTACCGTACAGCCCCTCGAGTTTCCAGGTGGAAACATCGGCTCCCTCGCGGTGCACGGCACCGTCAACGATCTGGCCGTGAGCGGAGCGACACCGCTCTATCTGACGCTCGGAGTAATCCTCGAGGAGGGACTGGAGATTGCGTTATTGCGCCGAGTGGTGGAAGCGCTGGCGCAGGCTGCACGACAATGCGGCGTCTCGGTCGTCGCGGGCGACACAAAGGTCGTCGGCCGAGGCGACTGCGATGGACTATATTTGTCAATGACGGGCATCGGCTTCAAGTCACCCAGCGTCCGCTATGCGCTGGATCAGATCCGGGCCGGTGATCGAGTGATCGTCAGTGGTCCAGTAGGCGAGCATGGCGCTGCGGTGATGCTCGCGCGCCAGGAGTTCGGGTTTCGCGGCAAGCTCCGGTCGGACGTTGCGAGCATCTACAAAGAATCCAGGGCACTAATGACCGCCGGCGGGCTGCGTTTCATGCGTGACCCAACCCGCGGCGGGGTGGCGACCGTCGCCCATGAGATCGCGCGCGCAACCGGCATGGCCGTGCATCTGTCCGAAGCGGCGATCCCGGTGACCGAGGGTGTTCAATCGGTGTGCGAATTATTGGGATTCGATCCTTTGTATCTCGCATGCGAAGGACGCATCGTTGCGGTCGTGGCGCCGGACACCGCCGCGGCGGCGCTCGCGGCTCTGCAAGCCGTGGCGCCGCAGGCTGCCTTGATCGGCGACGTCGTGGCCGATGCGCCGCAAGTCATTCTCAACACCGCGTTCGGCGGTCAGCGCTGGATCGATGAACTAGAGGACGATCCGCTGCCACGCATTTGTTGACTGACGGCGGTCGACGGTTGACACCCCGGCCCACCGGTGACATATTCGCTACGGTTCGTCGATGATGCTGGCATGGTGTTTGGCATCCGAGTGAGCGCTCAGATTCCCTTGTTTTATATAATAAAAAGGGCGTAAGCCCTGCGAGGGAATCGGTCAATCCGGGGATTGCGCTTGACTGCGGTGTTGTTTCAATCGGACAGCTTGCTGGGCATGCCCCGCAGGTTGGAGTCCGCACAACGCGCAACGCGACTTTAGGAGCGCTCGATGCAGCCATTCTTCAGGGACTCGAAACTTGCCACCATGATTGCCGTGCTGCTGGGCACGACCCCGTGGGTCATGGCCGTCGCCGCCAGCCCGGGTGCTCCGGACTCGGACACGCTCGAAGAAATCCAAGTCGTTGCCCAAAAACAGAACATCGATCTGCAGAAGGCGCCCGAGGCCATCACGGCCTTGAGCGGCGATTCGCTCGCGGCATTGAACATCGTCAATCCCATCGATCTGAACGGCCATGTTCCGGGTCTCGTGATCACGACCAGCGAGGGCTACAACCGCAGCGTCTCGATCCGCGGCATCGGCTTCAACGTGCCGCAGGACGATTCCGCGCAAACCTCCGTGTCTTATCACGAAGACGGCATCTACATCGCCTTCCCGGTCGCGCTCGACTCCGGCTTCCTCGACGTCGACCATGTCGAAGTCTTGCGCGGCCCGCAGGGCACGGTCTTCGGCCAGAACGCGATCGGCGGCACGATCAACGTGATCAGCAAACAACCGACCTTCGACGGCATCACCGGCTACGTCGACGCGGCGGCCGGTTCCTACGATCTCGTACACACGAGCGCCGCGATCAACGTGCCGCTGTCGAGCACGTTCGCTATCAGAGCTGCGTTCGATCAAAACTATCAGCATGGCTATGCCAAGGCCACGGAAGTAGCTGGCGCCAGCGACGGCTTCGATCTGAATAATCAGGACAATTATCACGGGCGCATCCTCGCGCTGTGGCAACCGAGCGATGATCTGTCGGTGTTGCTGCGTGCGGAATACGCCCAGTCCCATCAGCACGAGGCCGAAGGCAAGAACATCGACGACCCAAATCCGGATCCCTATCAGGAAAGCTCGGACTGGCCGGGCTATTTGATCTACAACCAGCAGCTCGCCGGCGCGACGATCACCTACAACTTCGAACCCGCCGTGCTCAAGCTCATCTCCAGTTACCAAGAGGTCAACCATCACGGTTCGGTCAACGAGGACGGCCTCTCGCTCGCGATCACCAATCCAATCGGTGAGCCTCACGATGTGGAATGGTTCGAGCATAATTCGAAGAGCATCACCGAGGAGATCAACCTCACGTCCAAGCCCGGAGGCATCGTGGACTGGATCGTCGGTGCGTTCTATTTGAAGAGCCGCACGACCGTCGCCTACGACCAATACAATCTTTTCGTGGGCGATCCGACCTACAATGGCACGGCGAGTCCGAACCTCTTGAGCCTGGGCACGCTTAATCCGAACACCCCGCTCGGGCAGTTCGTCGTGGGCGCGATCGATTCTGGTCAGCTCTATTTCCAGAATTTCGGCACTGAAAATCGCGATTCAGTTTCCGGCTACGGCCAGATCACTTATCACATCGCGGATGATTTGCGGCTCGCGGCGGGCTTGCGCTACACGCATGATCACAATACGACGCTATTCGACGACTATTACAATCTCGATTATCCGAACACCGCGATTTTCTACGAACAAACGGACGATAAAGCCACTTACCGTGTGGCGCTCGACTATGACGTGACGCCCGTGAACCTCGTCTATGGCAGCGTCTCGACCGGCTTCAAGCCCGGCGGCGGCAACATCTCGAACTGCCCGTCCGCGGCGCCGGCGAGTGCCGGATGCCTCTATACCGGCAACCCGCTCGGCGTGCCCTACCAGTTCCAGCCCGAGACGATCACGGCCTACGAACTCGGGTCGAAGAACTCGCTCCTCGACAAGAAGCTCAATGTCAACCTCGCCGCCTTCCTCTACCAGGACAAGAACATGCAGTTCCAGGAAGAGGATCTGATCAACTATCAGGGCGGCGTGAACAACATTCCGCACGTGCTGATCAAGGGTCTCGAGGGCGAGGTCGCCGCGATCCTGCCTTACAATCTCCGTCTGGACGGTAATTTCACCTGGGAGAACGGCAAGATCACGACGCATTTCCTGGCGCTCGACAACGTCGCCGGACTTGCCGCCGACAATGCGTTCATCAATCAGTACGGTGCGGCGGCTTATTACGGCGGCGCGGCCTATGTTGGCAGCCCGCAGTTGAATGCGCTGCGCCAGGCGGCTTATCGCGACGTCTACGGCAACGCGCCGCCGAGCCTGCCGGACGTGATCGCGACTTTGAATCTAAGTCACACGTTGGTTCTCGGCGACAGCTCGCTGATCTCGCGTATCGGCGTGCAATATCGCGCCAACTATGCCGACACCATCTTCGGCAAGACGCCGATCTACACGGCACCCGCCTATACGATGGTCAATGCCTTCTTCGACTACGTGCTCACGCCCAAGACCTGGGATTTCACGCTGGCGATCAACAACGTACTCGATCACGCGGAGGTGCTGTCGCGATTCACGAATCAATTCGGCGGCGAGACCACGCAGTTGTATGCGCCGCCGCGGGAATTCGTGTTGGGCGCGCATTACAAATTCTAGGTGAGAGCGCTCGTGTCCACTGCCGCCCCTAGTGCAAAGCGCCGGCGCACACGGCACTCAGTATCGTGGCCTGCATGAAGCGGCGAGAGTTGCTGTGTCTCGGTGGCGCCGGCGCGCTGCTCGCCGCGACGGGCACGGGATGGCGCGCGCGGGCCGCGACGCCGCTGGGGGCGAGCCCGCTCAAGGTGGGTCTCGCGCTGGTATCGCCCGCGGCCGAGGTGGGCTGGACCAAGCAGCACACGCTCGGCGTCAACGCCATCAAGCAGGCGCTGCAGACGCCGGTCGAGATCAATATCATCGACAATGTTTTTCAGCCGCAGGACGCGGAACGTGTGTTTCGCGGCTTCGCCGCATCGGGCCATCAGCTCGTTTATGGCACTAGCTTCTCGCACGGCGTCGCCACGGCACGGGTCGCACCGCAATTCCCGGCGACGGCTTTTGATAGCTGCGCGGGCAGCAAAGTCCTGGCCAACCTGGGTGCATTCGAGGCCCGTTATCACGAGGGAACTTTTCTTGCCGGTATCGCCGCCGCGAAGACGTCGAAATCCAATAAGCTCGGCTTCGTCGGCGGCTTTCCGATCCCGGACATCGTCGGCCCGGCGAACGCCTTCCTGCTCGGCGCGCAGACCGTCAAGCCCAACATCACTTGTACGGTCATCTTCATGAATTCCTGGTCGGACCCCGGCAAGGAAAAGGAGGCAACGCTCGCCCTCGTCGCTCAGGGCTGCGACGTGATCGCGGCAATGACCGACAGTCCGGTCGCCGCCCAAACCGCCGAGCAAAACGGCGTCTGGTCAGTCGGCTATGCCAGCGACCTCAGCAAGTTCGCGCCGACCCGATTGCTGACTTCCTTGCTGCTCGATTGGAGCGGCATCTACGTGCAGGACGCACGCGACGTCGTGGCGGGGGTCTGGAAGGCGCAGTCGCGCTGGTATGGACTCAAGGAAGGCGTAGTGAAGATGCTCCCCTATGCCGCTGCCGTCCCGGCCGACGTCAAAGCGGTTCTCGCGAAGAGCGAGGAGGCGATCAAGACGGCCAGCCTCCAGCCCTACGCCGGTGAAATTCGCGACCAGTCGGGCGCCGTGCGGGTGCGCGCCGGCAGCGCGCTCGACGAGAGCGAGGTGCGCAGCATCAACTGGCTCGTCGCCGGGATGCAGGGGCGTTTGAAGGGGTGACGGCGCAGCCCCGGCTCGAGCTGCGCCAAGTGAGCAAGCGCTACGGCGCCGTGCTCGCCAACGACGCAGTGTCCTTGTCGGTGGAGCCGGGACAGATCCATGCCGTCCTCGGCGAGAACGGTGCCGGCAAGAGCACGCTCATGAAAATACTTTACGGCGCCGTGCGGCCCGACTCGGGGGAAATTCTTTGGGAGGGAAAACCGGTCGAGATTGCGAGTCCCGGCGCGGCGCGGCGCCTCGGGATCGGCATGGTCTACCAGCATTTCTCGCTCTTCGAAACGATTTCGGTTGCCGAGAACATCGCCGTCGCGATCGACGGACAGTTCGATCTCAAGGCCTTGACCGAGCGCATTCGTAAGCTGGGCGCTCGCTATGGTTTGCCGGTCGCTCCCGAGCGATTGTTGCACGATCTGTCGGTCGGTGAGCGTCAGCGGGTGGAGATCCTGCGTTGCCTGCTGCAGGAGCCGAAACTCTTGATTCTCGATGAGCCGACCGCCGTGCTCACTCCACAGGCGGTGCGGCAGCTCTTCGGCGTGCTGCGCGAACTTGCGGCGAGCGGTTGCAGCATTCTCTATATCAGCCACAAGCTCGACGAGATCCGGGAGCTCTGCGAGGTTGCGACCGTGTTGCGCGGCGGCCGCGCCGTTGCCACTGCCGCGCCGAAGACGCAGAGCGCCGCGGAACTCGCCCGGCTCATGGTCGGCGTCGAAGTGCCGGCGATCCGGCGTGACGGGCATGCACGGTCCACGGCTCCGCGCCTCGAACTCGCCGGTCTCACGCGGGCGGCAAGCGATCCCTTCGGCACGGCGCTCGACAAGGTCACGCTCGCCGTCCATGGCGGTGAAGTGGTCGGGATCGCCGGCATCTCCGGTAATGGACAGAGCGAATTGCTGGCCGCGCTCAGTGGCGAGACTCCCAGCGCGGAGGCGATGATCCGTCTCGATGGCTCGAGCGTAGGCGACCGTGGCGTCGCCGCGCGGCGCAAGCGGGGCCTCGTGTTCGTGCCCGAGGAGCGTCTGGGGCGAGGTGCCGTGCCCGCGATGAGCCTCGCGGACAACGGCTTGCTCACCGCGCACGGCCTTGGCTTGGTCCGCCGCGGCTTGATCCGCCGCCACCCGGTTCTCCGCTTTGCGCGGGATGTCATCGAGCGATTCGGCGTCCGGTGCGCCGGCCCTATGGCTGCGGCGCGTAGCCTGTCGGGCGGCAATCTCCAAAAATTCATCGTCGGCCGCGAGATGAGTCTCGAGCCTGGGGTGCTGATCGTGTCGCAGCCGACCTGGGGCGTCGACGTTGCGGCGGCGACGTTCTTGCGTCAGAGTCTGCTCGATCTCAGCCGCCGGGGTGCAGCCATCCTCGTGATCTCCGAGGAGCTCGAGGAGTTGTTCGAAATCTGTGATCGCATTGCGGTGTTGTGCCGGGGTCGGCTGTCGGTCGCCCGTCCGCGTGAACAAACCAGCACCGAGGAGATCGGTTTGATGATGTCCGGCATCGATGCGCGGGCGGCCTGAACGGCATGCGTGTCGTACTCGAGCGACGCGAGGAGCCGCTGCGCTTCATGCAGGTCGGCGCACCGATACTCGCTCTCTTGCTGACGATCGTCCTCAGTTGGCCGTTCTTTTTGTTGCTGGGCTTGGATCCTCCGGCGACCTTGAAGATCTTCTTCGTCGAACCCTTGAGTTCCTGGAACGGCATTTCGGAGTGGCTGCTCAAGGCCTCTCCGCTGATCCTGATCGCGCTCGGTCTCACGGTCGGTTTTCGCGCCAACGTGTGGAACATCGGGGCCGAGGGGATGTTCACGATCGGGGCGATCGCGGCCGCTTGGTGTGGACTGCGCTACGGCGCTAGCGACCACGTGTGGCTCCTGCCGCTCATGGCGGTCGCAGGCGCCGGCGGGGGCATGGTCTGGGCGGCGATACCGGCCTGGCTCAAGACGCGGGCGAACACCAACGAGATTCTCGTCACGCTGATGCTGAACTACGTCGCTGCCTTGATCTTGAGCTATCTCGTCAATGGCCCGATGCAGGATCCGGATGGCCTCAATTATCCGCAGACGGCGAGTTTCGAGCCCGCGGCAATGTTCGCACCCCTGTTCAGCGGCTTGCGCCTCAATGCCTCGCTGTTCATCACCGCGGCGGCCGTGGTGCTGTCCTGGCTGTTCCTCGAGCGCAGCTTTCTCGGTTTTCAGATGAATGTCAGCGGCGCGGCTCCCGTCGCCGCCCGGTACGCGGGTTTCCGGCAAACGCGCATGGTCTGGCTCAGCTTGCTCTCGAGCGGCGCCGCCGCGGGCCTCGCCGGCATGATGGAGGCCGCGGGTCCCTTGGGCCAGCTCACCCCGAGCATCTCGCCCGGCTATGGGTTCACGGCGATCATCGTCGCCTTCGTCGGCCGATTGCAACCGCTCGGAATCGTCTGCGGCGGTCTGCTGTTGTCTTTGCTGTATCTCGGTGGCGAGGCCGTGCAGATGTCGCTAAACGTGCCGGCCTCACTGGCGCGCAGCTTCCAGGGCGCGCTGTTGTTTTTCCTGCTCGCGGCCGACGTCTCCATCGTCTATCGCATCCGGCTGCGGAGGCGCTGAGCCATGGAGCACCTGCTCGTTCCGATCTTGTACGGCACTTTGGTCGCGGCGACGCCCTTGATCTATGCCGCGCTCGGTGAATTGCTCGTCGAGCGCTCGGGCGTGCTCAATCTCGGCGTGGAGGGGATGATGCTGATCGGCGCCGTCACCGCCTTCGGTTTGCGGCTCGCGGGCCATCCGGCACCGCTCGCCGCGCTTGCCGCGGCTTGCGCGGGAGCGGTGGCATCCTTCTTTTTCGCCTTTCTCGCGCTGACGCTCGCGACGAATCAATACGCCGCGGGCCTCGCGCTCACGATTCTGGGTTCGGGGCTCTCCGGTTTCATCGGTCACAATTTCGGCAGCAACTCGATCCCCTCGATCGGGCATTTGTTCGGCCTGGATCCGATGGTCTATCTCGCGCTTTTGCTCACCGGCGCGGTGTGGTGGTTCCTATATCGCACGAAGGCCGGGCTCGTGGTGCGCATCGTCGGAGAGTCCCCCGAGTCCGCGCTTGCGATCGGCTATCCCGTGATCCGTATCCGCTACCTCACGACGGTGTTTGGCGGTGCGATGGCGGGCCTCGGCGGCGCCTATCTGTCCTTGTCGTACACGCCCTTGTGGGTCGAGGATATGACGGCCGGTCGCGGCTGGATTGCGCTGGCCTTGGTGGTGTTTGCAACCTGGCGTCCCTGGCGGCTCGTGATCGGAGCCTGGCTGTTCGGCGGCGTCACGGTACTGCAATTGTTTGCGCAGGGACTCGGTGTCAAGCTACCGTCCGAATTCTTGAGTGCGCTACCGTATGTGGCGACGATCGTGGTCTTGGTGTTGATCTCGCGCAACCCCTTGACCATGCGCATGAACGCGCCGATGTCGCTCGCGCAAGCGTTTCGTCCTGAATGAGCGTTTGGGAGCCGACACCGTGATGACGACGCACGCAGCTCAGGCCGACTCGATCGAGGGCTTTCTCGGTACGGCGCTGCATACGCCGGTCCGCGGTCGCGTGGAGGTTATGCGCGACGTGCTCATCGTCGTGGACGCTCACGGGACGATCGCCGCGATCCATCCCCAAGAGTCACCCGACGGCCGTGAACTCGCGCAACGTCTCGCCTTGGCCGGCCGGCTCACGACGCTCGCATCGGGCGGTTATTTCTTGCCTGGCTTGGTCGATCTGCACGTGCACGCTCCGCAATGGCCGCAGCTCGGCACGGCCCTCGATTTGCCGCTAGAGGAATGGCTGCAGCGCTACACCTTCCCGCTCGAGGCGAAGTGCGCCGATCCCGAGTATGCGGAGGCGATTTATGAATCCTTGGTGGGCGCGCTGCTCGCCAATGGCACGACGACGGCGATGTATTACGGCTCCATCCATCTTGCCGCGACCGAGCGTCTCGCGGACGTCTGCCTGCGTCGCGGACAGCGCGCGCTCATCGGTCGCACCGCCATGGATCATCCGGGCGAGTGCCCCGCCTATTATCGGGATGCCTCTGCGGTCAACGGCGAAGCGGATACACGCGCGTTTCTCGCGTACGTAGGTGCACTCTCCGGAAATGCTGGGCGCCTCATCCAGCCGGTGATCACGCCGCGCTTCATCCCGGCCTGTTCGGATGACCTGCTGCGCCGGCTCGGAGCGCTCGCCCTCGAGACCGGCTGCCACGTGCAAACCCACTGCTCCGAGAGCGACTGGGAGCATCGCACCGTGATCGAGCGCTGCGGCCGCAGCGATACCCTCGCGCTCGAACACTATGGGCTGCTTGGACGGCACACGATCCTGGCACACGGCAATTTCATCGGCGCCGGCGACATCGAGCGACTCGTCGCCACCGGCGCCGGAATCGCGCATTGTCCGCTCTCCAACGTCTATTTTTCCGATGCGGTCTTGCCGCTACGCCACTTGCTCAGCCGCGGCGTGCACGTCGGTTTAGGCACCGACATCGCCGGCGGCGCCAGTCCGTCGATCTTCGAGAATGCGCGCCATGCCGTGATCGCCTCGCGGCGGTTGGAGGCCGGCGTCGACCCAAGCCTGCCGCGCGAGCAACGGGGACGCGCGGACTCGCGCATCGATGCGCTCACGGCGTTCTGGTTGGCGACGGCCGGTGGCGGTATCGCGCTCGATCTGCCGATCGGCACGTTCGCGACGGGACGACAATTCGACGCGATCGCTCTCGCGCCGGACGCGAGGGGCGGCAACCTGCGCTGCGCAGATACCGACGCGCCCGAGGCCGTGCTCGAGCGCATCGTCTACGGCGCTGCGCGCGTGAACATTCGCGACGTCTGGGTCGCAGGCCGGCACGTGCATTCCATTCAGTAACTGAAGTTAAAAGGTCGAAGTGATGAACAACCGTGGATCCGTGATGCAAAAGGGCAGTGTCTTGGTGGCGCTGATGCTCGCCGCGCTGTCGCTTTGCGCGACCCTCAAGGCAGTTGCGGCGTCGCTCGCGCCCGGCCACGGCGAGCCGAAGCGACTCGTACTCATCGATCAGGATGGCTCCGGGCCAGGCGGTTCGAATCAAATGGCCATGATGGTGTTGTTGCAGGCTCCGCAGGTCGAAGTCCTAGGCATCACGATCGTGACCGGCAACGCCTGGCGCGACGACGAGGCCCGCCATAGCTTGCGCATGCTGGAGTTGATCGGACGCAGCGACGTCCCCGTGGCGCTGGGCGCGGTGTTTCCCCTCGTGAGAACCCAGCAGGAGACGGCGCTGATGACTCCGCTCGTGGGCGGCGTCGGCTGGCTGGGCGCCTGGGGGGAGAAGAGCGGCTTGACGCCGGGTGCCGCGACCAAGACGTATCCGGGTCCCTGGGATACGCCGCCGCTGGCGGAGGGCGACCCGAAAACACTGCCCATCGCCGAGGATGCGGCACATTTCTTGATCCGCCAGGTGCATGCACATCCCCACGAGGTGACGATCTATGCCGCGGGACCACTGACCAATATCGCCATCGCGATCGCCATCGATCCGCATTTCGCCGAACTCACGCAGGGCATCGTCATCATGGGCGGCAGTCTAGACCCACAAACCGACGATCCGGAGTTCGCGACCAGTCCGCGTCACGAATTCAATTTCTGGTTCGATCCGGAAGCGGCGCGCATCACCTTGCGCGCGCCCTGGCCGCGCATCGATCTGACGACCGTCGATGTCTCGATCAAGGCCATGTTCACGCAAGCGATGCTCGACGACATCGCGAAATCCTCGAGTCCCGCAGCACGATACATCGCCGCCTGGTCGCAGGAGCGCTATTATCTCTGGGACGAACTCGCGGCCTGTGCGTGGCTCGATCCCAGCATCATCACGAAGCGCCGCGATCTCTACATGGACGTCGACGTGAGTCACGGACCGACCTATGGCGAGACCCTCACCTGGGACGCGGCGCTCAAGCCGAAGATCGATCTGCAGCTCGTACATGCGCAAATCGATCTAGATTTGCCGAAGTTCGAACACCAATTCGATGCGTTGATGAAGGCGCGGAGCCCTTAGAAGTTCATGGCTTCGTGCAGAAACTCGTCGCTCTTGCGCAGCATCTCGGAGCGGGCGCCCGAGTCCTCGAGATAGTGGTCTAGCCCCTCGAAGCGTACCAATTCATGCGGCGCGCCGGCCTTTGCGAGTCGCTCATCCATTTCGCGCGACTGCATGAAAAGGACGTTACGATCTAAGGTTCCGTGGAACAAGAGTACCGGGACCTTGATCTTGGCCGCGTTGTGGGCAGGCGAGCCGGCTCGAGCTTGTTCACCATCGCCGATATAGCGGCTCATGAACGCAAAATCGCTCCAGTGCCGATGTTGTTCCTTGAGTAAAGCGAAATCCGTCACGGGCGCGATCGCGACGACTGCCTTGAAAAGGGAGGGATCGACTACCGCCGACTGCAAGGCGGCGTATCCTCCGTAGGACCAGCCGACGATGCCGAGTTTCGCAGGGTCGGCAATTCCTTGCGTCACCAGCCAGTGGCCTGCATCGGCGACGTCCCCGATCGCGACACGCCACGATTGAAAGCCATTCTTTTCCAACCACTCGTCCCCATAGCCCCAGGAGCCGCGAAAATTCGGTTGAAGAACCACGAAACCGCGGGACGCGAAATATTGCGCGAGGTAGTCGAAGCGCCAGACGTCGCGTGCGGTAGGTCCGCCATGCGGCATGACGATCGCGGGTAAGCCCCTGGCGTCATCCACACCGGGCGGCAGCGTCAGATAGCCCGGAATCGCGGTACCGTCAGCGGCCGGGTAGGTGACCGGTTTCACGTGGGCCAGCGTCCTCCCTTCGAGTTCGCTGCGTACGACATAGAATGTCTGCAGGTGACGCGCTGCCGAATCGAAGATGTAATAAACCCCCGGATCGTCATCGCTGCCGGCGCACAGCAGTAATTTACTTTCATCGAGGTTCGAATCGACGAAATTCAACAGCGGTTTGTCCTTGAGCGCGTGAGCGAGCGACGCCCCGAGCTTTTCCAGGCCCGGATCGAAGAAAACGACGTGCGGCACATCGGTCGTGTAGCTCACACCGACGACGCGGTTGCGGCGGCCGATGCGCAGCAGGCCGCCGACATCCACGTCGGGCCGTGAAAACACTAATTCAGTGTGCAAGCTGCCATCGAGCGAGACGCGGTAGAGTGCGAGCCGACCGTCTTTTTTCTGGTATCCATACGCGGCGTTCAGGTCATGATCGACCGCGACGGGCTCGAACCCGCTGAGATCCATGGTGTCGAATTGGCTGAGAGGCAACCACTCCCGGGAGCCCGGCTTGCGATACGCGTAATCGACGACGCTCGAGGGATTGCCCGCTTTGGCTCCGGTCAAGGATCGCGAAGCGACGATACGCACGGTGCCGCGGCCGTCGCTGATATACGCCTCCGCATCCGGACGCGGTGGCTCCACCTGCTTCGTCTGCAGCGTTTGCGTATCGATCCTGTCCACACCGAGCCCGCGGACCGTCGAGCCGATTCGTGAGCTCAAATGATCATCCGGAATGTAGACCCGGGTCATCAACACGGCACCGGATTCCTCCGGCAGCCAATCGATCACGGTTCCGCCACCGAGTTGGATGCCATGGCTGTATTCGTTCTGTCTCGTGCTCAGCAGGCGCAGGTTGCTACCGTCCGTGTTGACGGCGATTTCCCGGGTGAACGGCAGCACGTCGTATTGGGTGTCGGCGACCACGCCGTAGATCGTGCAGACGAGCCGATCGTTCGATACCCACTTACAGTCCCCGATCCGATCTGGCTTGCCGTCGGCGGTCATCACGACGCGCGGTTTCGCGTCCTTCTCCAAAGCAAGAGTCAGCACCGCCGAACCTTGTCCCGCAAGGGGCACGCGGTAGGCGACCTTCGCGCCATCCGGCGAAAGGCTGAGGTCCTCGACGCTTTCCCGGGCGCCGAAAGCTGCGGCCGCATCGGGCGGCGGAGCGGCGCCGGCGATGACAGGGCCGGCGATGACGGCGCGGACGACAATTGCGAGACTCAAGTACAGCCAAGTCGATTTCACGCTCCGTCCCCCTTGCTGACCCAGACGGGCGATGATCCTTTGATCATGCGAGCCTTGCAAGCGAGGGTCGTCGTTCATTCGACGACGAGCCTTGTCGGCCGCCACAACGCTTACTGCGTGCGAACCGAATAGGCCAGTTGCCAGCCGTTCTGGGTTGGTCCGAAGGCGATGGAGCCGTGATCGGCGCCGTATTCACGATTCAAGACGAACCGGGCCGTGGCGATGCCGAGCGCCCCGCCGGCGACCGTGTCGGAGAGCCAGTGCAAGTTCTCCTTCATGCGCACATAGGCTGTGCCGCTCGCGATGCCATAGCCGACGATCCGGCGCAGCCAGCGGTATTCGTCGTTGCCGGATTCCGCGAACACGGTGCCGACCGCGAAAGCCACGCTGACGTGCAAAGACGGAAATGAGTCCCCGCCGGCACGCCACTCGTTCGGCGAACTCGTCGCATCGGGACGCTCTCGACCGCCTGCATAGCCCAAGGCCTCGGCCGTAATGCCGCTGAACGCGCCCGCTTCTAGCAGCGCCCAGGTTTCACGATAACCATCCGAATCGCGTATGAACGCCGCATAGAGTCCGGTGCCGGCGATCAAGGCCACGGTCGGAGCGGCGTCGCGCAAGCTGTTCTTGTCCTGACCCCCGTTCAAGGCGCTTTTCGCATCGCCCGTGAAGTGATCGCGGACTTTGGTGTCGAAATCGTGAGCCGCTCCGATGGCGACCAAAGCGCCCCCGAAGTACAACCAGTCCTCGGTGTCCCAGCGTAGCGGCGCCGTGAAAAACTCCTTGGTATCTTCGAGAGTCGTCCCGACACCAAAGGAATCCTCAGCCGATGCGTTGCCATGCAGAACGCACAGGCTCAACAAGAGCGACGCCAGGATTGCAAGGGGTCGCCCAGCGAAGCTGGTCTTTGTGAATCGGCCCCGTTGCGCGAATGCGGTTGCGAGGGGGGCAGAGGCGGACGTCGGCGGCATGTACGAAACTCCATGAGGTCTTCGCGGCGGGAGCCGCGAAGACCTATACTTTGCCCGGCAAAGGAATTGCGGGTCAAGCGCAGGCGAAATGCCTCTGCTTAAGCGTGTTCGTCGACGATCGAGCCGGGAGCCGGCACCGCGGTTCGGTTCTGAGTCGCACCGCTGCCTGCGGCAGTCGGGGTATTCCCGGCGGCATCCGCCTTTGCGGCAGCCTCCTTGGCGATCAGTCTTTGCGCGACGCGGTCGCCGCTCGCTGCTTCCTTGGCAGTCGTTGCCCCCGTCTCGGTTGCTTCTTTCAGGGCGCTGACGGCGGCGCTCACTGCCTTCGCAGCAACGGCAGAGGCGGGGTTCGCCGCCGGCGGAGACGCTGTTTTTGTAGCGGCGGGCGGAATAGGCGGCGCTGCTGAGCTGATTGACGAAATAGACATGAGACTCTCCTTGAATAGGCTTTCTTGGTAACATCCTCGCAGCAGTGTATCGACGGGCTCAACAGAAGCTTGATGAGCTTTGCATCACAAAGAGATGGGCGGCTGTGGCGATCATGACGGCAGCAGCGGCGGCCGAATCGACGTCAAAGCTTAGCCGTCAGCCGATGGGCACTGCTCGGTTGCTTTGAAAATGACCCGGTTCTTCGTGATGCCAAATTCCAGCTCCAAGACCCCGAGATGGAACACGCGGCCGTGATAGACGCCCGTGCCCAAAGTGCGTCGTCGTTGCCGAATCATAGGCTGCCGGCCAACTCGACAGCGACTCATGTCCAGGGCTTTTGCGCCTGGAGATACATCGCCCTGTCGGTCGTCAGATTCTTGCCGGACTCGACGGTGGGTCTGACCATGCGTTCCAAGTACTGTCGCTCATCGGCGGAGAACTGCTCGGTGAGGACTTGTTGCAAGGACGGAGCCCAGGGATGCGGTGATCTCGCGAGAAAAACCTCCCAAGAGGTAATGAGCGACGGGGTCACGTCAATGTGCAGTTGGAGATGAATCTCGGTGAAGCCGGCGACGCGAACCCAATTGAGAAAATCCCGCTCAGAATAATTGACCAGGGGACTCTGCGCGCATGCTTCTTCAGTGTCGGGAAATTGGGCGGACTTCCAGCGATGCAGAAGCGTGAAGAAGCGATCCGCCGGCAGTGAAAGATCCTCGACCCGTCGTCGTAGTGCGCGTGCGTAGAATGCCTCGTCTTGGAGGATCGGCTCGGCGATCGAGATCCGGCCGCCTGGCTTGAGAATCCGGAAAAATTCACTCAGCGCCATTTTTTTGTCGGTCACATAGGCGAGCACGGCTCGGGTCACCACGACATCGACGGAAGCGTCCGTGATACCCTCCAAACGGTCGCCGGGACAATGCAAAAAAGTGCATTGTGACCGGACCTTGCGTCGCAGGGCCATCGATTCCGCGTACCGCAGCATCGGCTCCGATACGTCCGTCAGCGTGACCTGGAGTGAGGGGCCGATCCGGTCTATGGCGCGAAGCGCCACCAGTCCTTCGCCGCTGCCGACATCGACCAGCGTCATACCGGGCGCAAGTTGCGCACCGTCGAGGACCCGATCCGCGTAGCCCTCGACGGCGGTCTGCACGACTCGAGCGTAGGCTGGATCATCCCCATGACGGCGATGCAGCAGCCATTCGGACCAAACGTCGGGCTCGAGAGCGTCGGTGGTCATGCTGTACTATGCATCAAAACCGCACCGCTCAAGCTGAGTATTCTTCGCCTCATGTCCTTCGGTAGGAAACGCATCAATAGGCCGGACGGGAAGTCGAACGGATAGGGCCGACCGATTTTCTCCGACTCCTCGAAGCTCGTGATGACACGCGACGACCGCCAGCCATGGTTGGCGAAGTACTCGAACCAGTTCGGGATGCTGAACAGCAGCGGCGCGGCACGCAGCTTGTCCTCCCATCCACGGGGTAAGGAGCGTTGCCCGGCCGTATCAAAGTCCTGGATCCAATAGCGGATAGACGGCTCGGCATGCAGATCGCGTTCGATGCGGCAGGTCGGCTGCACGGCGCTCAGAGTCACGTTCTTCGATTCGACGATGCTGGGGAAGTCCGCTTCGACCCAGCACAGCGTAGCTGGAAATTCCATTCGATAAGGCCTCGTATCCATGCCAGCGCCCAAGTTCAACACGGTGTCGACTCCCGCGCTGAGCGCCTCATTGATCAACCGGTCGATCGCCGAGGTGCGGACGATCATGCCCCACTCGACCGCTGCGGCTCGTGGGATGCTCCGCGCAATTGCGCGACCTCGTTCGCCAGCCAAGGTCGCGGCGAGTTGGCGATCTGCATGCAAGTCCTCCAATCGGAGTCGTTACTATAGGGTATATACTTTGCATTGCAAAGCGAGAGCGGCGCAAGTGCGGCGGTTGAGTCATGCGCGCGCCACAATCCGCCAGGAGGTGGCTCGCTGTCTTGCAAAGCCTTGGCGCCTAACTCAAGAATGTGCGCGTAGCCGGTACACGATGCATCCAGCCGGGTGCGGCGGCCGGCCATACTCGATAAGGAAGGACATGCCCCATGGCTATTGGATGAAGAGGTTCGGACCCTCCGCCCTCGCGGCACCGATGCTCTGTTGTGGACTCGCGGCCGCGGTGAGCGCTCAGACCGACGAAATTCAAGTCTATGATGCCGAGATCGCCGCGCCGGGCGTACTCAACCTGACCTGGCACAATAATTACACGACCAACGGCAGTCAGACGCCGTCATTTCCGGGCGGCATCGTGCCGGACAAAGCCCTGAACGGCGTCACGGAGTGGGCCTACGGTGTAACGCCATGGTTCGAGGCGGGCTTGTATTTGCCTCTGTACTCTCTGACCGGCAATAACGGCCTCTTGTACAACGGCTTCAAACTCAGGGCTTTGTTGGTCTCGCCCGACGCGGCCGATCGCGATGTGTTCTATGGCGTCAATTTTGAATTTAGTTTCAATACGGCACACTGGAACGAGCGGCGCTATACGTCCGAGATCCGCCCGATCATCGGCACGCACGTCGGCCGATTCGATTTCATCTTCAATCCGATCGTGGACAATTCCTGGAACGGGATGGGGAATTTAGAGTTTGTCCCGGAGTCGCGTATCGCGATGCGATTCGGCGAAAAGACCAAACTCGCACTCGAGGAATACGATGACTTCGGCACCATCACGCACTTTTTGCCGTCTTCGAAACAGTCCCATCAGTTGTTCTTCGTGCTCGACCGCCACACGCCCTGGGTCGACGTCGAACTCGGCTTCGGCGCCGGGCTCACCGATGCATCGGATCATCGGGTGCTGAAACTCATTCTCGCCAAGGATTTATAGCGCGCCGGTGCGCTCAGGTTCTATCGGGGCACACCCCGTCCATAGCCCGCCGCGAATACCCAGGCCTGAGCGGATCCTGCAGTCGAGATCAATAAACGGGCCCCGGGCAGATGCCAGAGAGTCCGGAACCTAGCCCGAAAATCGCGCTCCGGATCGCACATGCGAGAGAGCAACAGGCCGGCGCGAATGGCAAGCCCGCAATCAGGGCGGTCAGAAATGCCATGTCGGGAATCCATGCCGCACGAGAAACACGACGAGGATTGCGCTCGTCATGAAGGTCGCCGTCGCCAGGAGCGACCGTGGCGACCAATTGGCGATGCCGCAGACACCCTGTCCGCTCGTGCAAGCCGATCAGCAGTCCCCCGATCAGCGCCCGCCAGAGGTCCGGTGTCATTCAAGCCCACGCGAACGACGCAGAGCCACGGCCCTTTATACGCGAGATCGATCGGATTGCGGCGTCAGCATCAGTCGACAGGCAGTCGGAGGCCGTGTATGTTGCTTGCTGGCACAGTAAAAAGCGGGGACGTGCCGAGCCAGTGATCGAGACGGAACGAGACCACCGCGAGGCCAGTCAATGTTGAAGGAAGCTCGGGGCTTACGCGTGAGGCTCCGGGAGCCGGTTTTCGGCGCTTTTGCAACTCTAGGGCAACACTCACGGCGCTATGCTGCGGCGCTCGCCGTTTCGATGTTTTGTACGGCGGTCGCGTTCCCGCTATATCCCCGTTTCAACGTCACCAACATCGCGATGCTCGATCTCGTGGGCACCGTCGTCATCGCGATGCGATGCGGTCGCGGGCCGGCATCGTTCGCAAGCTTCCTCAACATGCTCGCACTCGATTATTTCTTCATTCCGCCGCTGTTCAGCCTGGATGTCGACGATCTCACTTATACGTTTACCCTCGCGGTGATGCTCCTCGTCGGTGTTCTCATCGCCAACCTCGTGGCGTCGATTCAGGGGCATCGACTGAGCGCGCAAGCGAATGAACAGCGGGCGGACATGCAGTACGCCTTGAGCCGCGAACTCAGCGGTGCGCCCGATGCCGCGACGATGGTGAGGATCGCCGCGCATCATGCGCGCGCGATTTTTCGAACGAGCGCGGACGTGTTCCTTGCCGGCGATCGGTCGCTGCCCGACTGCGCGATCGCGAGGCGGGTACTCGAGACCGGCGAACGCTACATCGGTGATGGTGTCTACCAGCCGATCGGTACGGCCGCGCGGCAGCGGGCCTTGCTCGTGCTGAGGCCGCACGCCGCTCCGCTGTCCGATAGCCGACTGCAGTTGCTAGATGCATTCGCAGCCCAAGTCGCGCTTGCGCTCGAGCGCGCCTACTCGAGCGACGCCGCCCGGGCGGCGCAAGTCGCTTCGGAACGCGCCAGTTTGCGCAACACCTTGCTCGCGTCCATCTCGCATGATTTGCGCACGCCGCTCGCCGCGATAGCCGGCGCGGGCAGCTTGATCGCCTTGTCCTCGACAGAGCTCGATGGAGATCGACGCAGCACGCTCGGTCGCTTGATCGAGCGCAAGGCGCAGGAGATGACCGACCTCGTCTCCAATATCCTCAAGTTCTCGGAGCTTGAAACGAGCGCCGATCGCCTCGCGACGGACTGGCACGCCGTCGACGAATTGATCGAACATTCCTTGCGCTGTAATGAAGTGGCGCTAAGTGGGCACCGTATCGTCCTCGAGTTGTCTGCCGGGATGCCCTGGGTTCTGGTCGAAGCGACCTTGGTCGTGCAGATCCTCAATAATCTGCTGCAGAATGCTTCGAAATACACCCCGGCGGGCACGCGCATCGGCATCACGGCGTGCGTCACGGACGAGCACTTGCTGATCACGATCGAGGACGATGGGCCTGGGCTGCCATGCGCGGATCCGGAGCGTCTGTTCGAGAAATTCCAACGCGGCCGCAGCGAGGACAACATACCGGGCGCAGGCTTGGGACTCGCGATTTGCCGGGCGGCGGCACGCTTGCACGGTGGTCAAATCGGTTGCAGCAACGGTTACGAGGGTGGCGCGCGCTTCGAATTGCGTCTGCCGGTACGCATGCAAAAAGCGCCATGCGTAGAACATCCGCCGGAATCAGAGGGGGTGTCTGCTTGACCGAAGCCATGCACGTGATCCTCATCGTCGAGGACGATGAGGCGATTCAAAGTGTGCTGCGCATCTTGTTCGAGGGCAATGGCTTCCGGGTCGTGGTCGAGGCCACGGCCGCGCGCGGTGAAGTCGCCGCCAAGCTGCACAAGCCGGACATCCTCGTCGTCGATCTCGGATTGCCCGATGATGACGGCATCAGCCTGATCGGCCGCATCCGTGCCTGGTCGCCCGTTCCGCTGATCGTCCTGTCAGCCCGGGTCGCCGAGGCGCAGCGCGTCGCCGCCTTCGATCGCGGCGCCGACGACTACGTCCTCAAGCCCTTTAGCGCGCAGGAACTGCTCGCGCGCACGCGTGCGATGTTGCGCAGACACGTTCGCGGCGCCTTGCCGATGGGTGTCTTGCAAATCGGAGCGGTGTCGATCGACATGTGCCGTCGTGTGGTGCAGAACCCCGAGGGGCGCGAGGTGCGCTTGACGCCGATCGAACACCGAATCCTCGAGTCCCTGGTCCGGCATGGCGATCGCATCGTGACGCACGCAGCCCTGATCCGCGAGGTCTGGGGACCGAATCGCGACGACTCGCGGGCGCTGCGCGTTTATATCGGCAGCCTGCGGCGCAAGCTCGAGGCCGATCCGGCCCGCCCGAAGCATATTCTCACGGAACTTGGGATCGGCTACCGGCTGGTTTTTCCGACGTCTTGCGAGCAGACGCAGGCCTTCCATTGAGCGACCGTATGGCAACGTGGACGATCCGCGCTCGCCGGTGCGTAGGGGCGGCTCTGGGCTTGGGGCTCTTGCTGAGTGCCGCGATGCCAGTCCGGGCAGATAGCGGCCCCGCCGATGGCTGTGCCAAAGGGTCCGAGGACGAGGGGTTTTGGCAGCGCGTCAGTCAGAGCTACGAGAAGCATTTGTTTCCGGGCGATGCGCCGGCAGCGCCGTCCGATCCGAACGCCGCATTCGACCCGGAGGCTGCGGGTTACCGGCAAGACCTACCCCCGCCCCCGGTTATGAATCCACCCTGGCCCTATGCCGTCTACAACGAGGGCGGTACGGAATTGATCGGCTACGAGAACATGTATACCAGCGCACTCATGGACGCGCTTTATTGCGGCTCCAACGGCAAGGCGCTCAAGGACAGCCGGTTCACGATCTATGGCTGGATCGAACCGGGCGGAAACATCAGCACCTCGCGGCTCGGCTTCAACAAGCTCTCGGGTACCGGTGGCAACTACCCTTCGGCGTATTCCTACGAGCCCGACACCGTACAACTCGACCAGTTCGCCGTCTACTTCGAGCGAACACCCGACGAAATTCAGCGCGACCATGTGGATTGGGGCTTCCGGGTTTCTCTGCTCTACGGCACGGATTACAAGTACACATTCTCCAACGGGATATTGAGCTATCAGTACACGCAACAGGAACGCCTGTACGGTTTCGACCCGGTGATGTACTACCTGGATTTCTATTTCCCGAAGTTCTTCGACGGTGAAAACCTGCGGGTCGGACGCTATATTTCGATCCCCGACATCGAAGCACAGTTGGCACCCAACAACGTTACCTACAGCCACTCCTTGCTCTACACCTACGATCCCTATACGCAGAACGGGCTCGTTTCGACGACGATGCTCAGCAAGAATTGGAAGGTGCAAGTCGAACTCTCCTCAGGCAACGACATAGCACCGACCGACAAGCACTTTCGTCAATTGACCCCGGCGGCTTGCGTGATCTACACGACCGATTCCGGTCGCGACGCGATTTACCCTTGCATGAACGGGCTGAATGATCAGAACTTCGGCTGGAACAACATCCAGCATGCGGTGGCCACGTGGTATCACAAGATCAACGAACATTGGCATGTCGATACCGAGGCTTGGTACATGTGGCAAAACCACACGCCTGACGCGCTCAATTCCCAGGGTGCGGCGATACTCGCGGCCATGTTCCCAGCGCCCGAATACAACATCGGCGCGCCGTCGGGGGCCCAGTGCGACAACGTCGCTCAGGTTTATTGCGTCTCGCACGCGTGGGCGTTCGTGAATTACCTGAATTACGAGCATGATCCGCACAACATCTGGACCTGGCGCAGCGATTATATGAACGACAGCACCGGCCAGCGTACGGGGTTCAAGGGTTCGTTCCTCGAATTCGACTTGGGCTACACGCATTGGATCGGCGACGTCGTCGAGTTGCGACCCGAGGCGCGGATCGAGCGGCAGCTCACCGCGCCGAATGCCGCGATTGACGGCTATGCCTACGACAACCCTTGTTATGCGGCCGCGAGCGCGTCCAGCCCCGTATGCACGTTCCGCAGCGGCGGTCGAACCGCATCGTTCGAGCAAAACGGCGGCAAGCGGAACCAGGCGATGTTAGCGATGGACGCGATCTTCCATTTTTGAGCGAGCCACGTAGACTTTCCGACCTACGTGGGCGAGTTTTGCGTCCGCTAACACCAGCGTCGCAGTGCCCTTTCGAGCTTGCCTAGTCCGTGTGTCCCATGGCCTTCAGCAGCCGATACGTGAACTCGACGCTCGCGTCGAACGCCTGGATGCCGACTCGTTCGTCCCGACCGTGCGCTCGGTTCTCGTCGACGTCTTCCCAGATCCCGCTGACGTCGTAACTCGGAATACCCGCGTTGCGGGTCTGTCGGTCATCGCTGAAACCTGTCGCCATCGTGGGCACGACCAAGACGCCCGGCCACATGGAATGGGCAAGCGCGGTGAATTTTGCCATGAGCTGCGGCGTCGGCGGCGACTCGGGACTGACGATGGGCGCCGCGTCGAGCGTGACCGCGATGCTCGGGTCGTCGAGCGCGCCGATCAGCAGGCCGCGGACTTGCGCCTCGGTATCGCCGGGCATCATGCGACACTGAATCGTGGCGCGGGCACGCTGTGGCAAGGCATTTTCCGCATGACCGCCCGCGACCAAGGTAGCCACACAGGTGGTGCGCAGCAGCGCGTTCCGACGAACATTTGCACTCAAGCGCTCGGCGGCGGCAAGATCCGGCGGCACCTGCGCCACGGCTTCCATGTCGGCGCCGGTCGCGCCGGGGTCGAGCCTCGCGAGCGCCGCGAAGCTCGCGCGCGTCGTGGCCGTGATCGTGACCGGGAACCTCAGGGCTTCGAGCCGTAAGAGACCGTGACTCAAGTGATAGATCGCGTTATCCGGACCCGGGAGCGATCCGTGCCCCCCCGGACTCGTCGTTTCCAAGGTGTAGGTGAGATAGGTCTTTTCGCTCGTGCCTATTTCGAAATAAAGCGGTGCGCCGTTCTTGAGGTTGCCACCACCGCCGTCGAGGTTCACGGCGATTCCAGCGTCGATCAACTCCCGGTGATTTTTCAACAGAAACGCCGGTCCGTTCGAGTCGCCGCCGGCTTCTTCGTCGGCCGTGAAGGCGACGATGATGTCGCGATCGGGCGTGAATTTCTCACGCTTCAAGCGGACCAGCGACTCCGCCAGCGCGGCGTCGCCATCTTTCATGTCGATCGTGCCGCGACCGTAGAAATAGCCGTCTTTTTCGACGAATTTGAAAGGATCCGTGGACCAATCCTCGGACTTCGCTTCGACCACGTCGAGATGGGCGAGAAAAAGAACCGGCCTGCCAGGGTGCTTGCCGCGATAGCGCAGGACGAGGTTGCCTTTGCTGGGCTGATCGTCCGGCGCAATGAAGCTCACGTCGCCGCCGGCGAACCCCGCTTTTAGGAGCCAGCCCTCGATGGCTCGCGCAGCATCTGTCGACCCGTGCGCATGCGTCGTGTTGATCTCGACCAAGGTCTTGAACATCTCTCGCGCTAGTTGCCGGTCCGCCGGCGGCGGTTCCGGCGGCGCCGAGCGGCTGATTCCGGTGCCGGCGGCTAGCGCGATGGCAGACGTGAGCGTACAGACGAGCGCGGCGGTAAGGCGCCAATGCCGGCGAGCGTTCAGCGATGTGTTCATCCCTCGCATTATCACGATGATGGTGACCGGTATCAAACGGTCGTGAGTATCGCTGGAGCCGCCCCTCCCGATCGTAGGTGTTTCGCAAGAGCCCCGCTGTAGGACGGTACCGCCTTCCGATAAGGCAATGCGTGGACGCTGGGTAGTGCATGGCACAAGGCGCTGCGCCAGTTGCAAGCGTCGCATCGATGCTGAAATACTCGCGGTCTACTAAAAGCGGACCCAAGCGTGCAGCGATCCCCGGCAGTGAGTTCCGGCCTCGACTTTCTCATCGGCGGGGGAGAGATGGGCGCTCGCATGCGCGCGTTCGACTGGCGTCTCACGCCGCTCGGCGACGCCGCCGCGTGGCCACAGTCGCTGAAGACGATCGTGCGGGTCATGCTCGATTCCCGGTACGCGATGTGGATGCTCTGGGGACCGGAGTTCACTTTCTTCTGCAACGACGCCTACCTGCCGACGGTCGGACTCAAGCGGGACTGGGTGCTTGGAGCGCGTTCCGACAAGGTTTGGGAGGAAATTTGGCCGGATATCCTTCCTCGCATTCAACGCGTGCTCGCGGACGGTGAGGCTACCTGGGACGAGGCGCTGCTGTTGTTCCTCGAGCGCAGCGGCTTTACCGAGGAGACCTACCATACTTTCTCGTACAGCCCCGTCTATGACGATGACAATCGAGTTGCGGGCATGCTGTGCGTAGTCACCGAGGTGACCGAGCGCGTGATCAGCGAGCGCCGCCTGCAGGTGCTGCGCGAACTGGCGCAATGTCCGCGTGCGAGCAGCACCGAGGAAGCTGGGGAGTGTCTGTTCGGCGTGCTCGCCGGGGCGCAGTCCGACATTCCGTTTGCCGCGCTCTATACGATGGACCCGGCCGCCCATACCCTGCGCCTGACTCATCATTACGGCAATCTGCCGCAGCGCTTGCTACCGGCGGAGATTGGCTGCGCCGATCCCTCCAGCCCGTGGCCGATCGCCGAGGCATTGCGCCGCGGCCTGCCGCAAGTCGTCGATTTGCCCGACGGGGTAGAGGCGATCCCCGCGCCCTTGTGGCCGGAGCGCATCGGCCAGGCACTCGTGTTGCCGGTACAGCAGGGTGCGGCGACGAGTGTCGCTGCGCTCGTGGCCGGCGTCTCGCCGCGCCGTGCTTTGGACGAGGCCTACCGCGGATTCTTCGATTTGGTAGCGCGCCAGTTCGGAGCGGCAATCGCCGATGTGCAGAGCTACGAGAACGAGCGCCGCCGTGCCGAGTCTCTGGCCGAAATCGATCGTGCCAAAACGGTGTTCTTTGCAAACGTCAGCCACGAATTTCGTACACCGCTCACGTTGATCCTAGGCCCGCTTGGAGAAATCGTCGGCGATCCCGCCACGCCTGCACCGATTCGTACCGAGCTCGAACTGGCTCAGCACAACGTGCTGCGCCTCCTGCGTCTGGTCAATAGTCTGCTGGATTTCTCGCGCTTCGAGGCGGGGCGCATGCGCGCGAGCTACGCACCCGTGGATCTCGCCGCCTTCACGCACGACATCGCGAGTGGTTTCCAGTCGATCATGACGAGCGCAGGCATCGAGCTTCGTCTCGACTGCGAACCGATTGGCGAGCGGGTCTATGTCGATCGGAACATGTGGGAACAAGTGGTTCTCAATCTGCTCTCCAACGCGTTCAAGTTCACTCTGCAGGGAGTCATCACGGTGGGCGTCAGGCGTGAACGATCCGTCGCCGTGCTCGAGGTCACCGATACTGGTGTCGGTATCCCGAGCGGGGAGATTCCGCGGCTGTTCGAGCGCTTTCATCGGGTGGGGGGCGCGGTGGGGCGCAGCCACGAAGGATCGGGGATCGGCCTCGCCCTCGTGTTCGAGATCGTGAAGCTGCATGGAGGGGTGATCGAGGCGCAGAGCGAGCTCGGCCGCGGCACGACGTTTCGAGTGCGGATTCCTTTGGGGTTTTCGCACCTGCGCGCAGAACTGGTCCAGCAAGGCGACCCCGGCTTCGCGGCGCCGACACAGATCGAAAGCTTCGTGCTCGAGGCCCAGCGCTGGCTGCCCGACGAGGCGGCGGCCAATCCGTCCGAGGTGATGCATGCAGACATATCTCCCGCGAGTCCAGCGCAGCGTTTTGGATCGACATTCGGAGCCCGCATCGTGCTTGCCGAGGACAATGCCGACATGCGCCGCTATGTCGGGGGATTGCTTGCGCCGCATTACGCGGTGGAGGCGGTCAGCGACGGCGAGCGAGCGTTGGCTGCGGTGCGACGTCGCCGCCCAGAACTGGTGCTCTGCGACGTGATGATGCCGGGTCTCGATGGCTTCGGTCTGCTCAAGGCATTGCGCAGCGACGAACAACTACGCGATGTTCCGGTGATCTTGTTGTCGGCCCGCTCGGGAGAAGACTCGCGGATCGAGGGCCTCGATGAAGGCGCCGACGATTATCTCGTCAAACCGTTTACGCCGCGCGAGTTGCTTGCGCGCGTCGGTTCGCTGCTCGAGTTGACGCGCCTGCGCGCCGAGAGTGAACAGCGGCTGCGGCTCGCGTTGCGCAGCATCCAGGACCAATTCTTCATGCTGGACGAGAGGTGGCGCTTCACGCTCGTGAATCCGCCGGTCACGGAATGGACGGGCATGTCGGAGCGCGATCTGCTCGGAAAACCCCTGTTCGAAATCCTACCCGGGCTGCGCCACACGCCGTTCGAGACCGAATTGCATGTCGTGGCGGCCGAGCAGACGCCACACCGTTTCGAATTCGACCATGGGCCGCCGCATCGGTGGTTCGAAGCGACGATCTATCCCGCGAGGCGCGGCGTCGCGGTGCTGATCACGGACATCAGCGAGCGCAAGGCGTCGGAAGACGCCCTGCGTCTGCGCACCGAACAGTTCGAAACGCTGCTGCAGGAGGCGCCGCTCGGGATGTATGTCGTCGATTCGGACCTGTGCATCCGAGAGGTCAACCCGATTGCACGGCTCGCGTTCGGCAACATCCCGGCATGGCGCGGGCGCAAGGTCGACGAGGTGATGCGCCTGCTTTGGTCCACTGCGCTCGCCGACGAGACCCTGCGGATGTTCCGACACACCTTGCAAACGGGAGAGCCCAAGGTCGTTCCGGAGCGCATGGAACGACGGCTCGACCGCGATGAGGACGAGTACTACGAGTGGCTGATCCACAGGATTCCCCTCACCGACGGACGGTTCGGCGTCGTTTGCTACTTTCGTGATATCTCCGCGCACGTACGCGCCCGCCGGCAACTGCAGACGGCCGATCGGCAAAAGGATGAATTTCTCGCCATGCTCGCCCACGAGTTGCGCAATCCCCTCGCCCCTATTCATACCGCGAGCGAAATTTTGTCCCGCACGCTGCGCGATCAGCCACAGGAACAGGCAGCGATCGCGACGATCAAGCGCCAGGCCGGCCAGCTCACGCGGCTCGTGGACGATCTTCTCGATGTGTCCCGGATCACGAGCGGCCGGATCGAACTGCGGCGCGAAACCTTCGATGTGTCGCAGGTCATCGCGCAAGCGGCAGAGACCGTCGACCCGCTCATGAGTGAGAAGCGGCACGAGTTGCGGATCGACGCGAGCCCTCAGCCCTTGTCGGTCAGTGGCGACTTCGCGCGTCTCGCGCAATGCCTGATCAATCTCCTGACGAACGCGGCGAAATATACCGATGTCGGTGGTCAGATCCGTATCGAGACGCGCGCCGACGCGGGCAACGCGGTCATTTCCGTGGTCGATTCAGGGGTCGGCATGTCGGCGGAATTGTTACCGCGGGTATTCGATCTGTTCGTGCAAAGCGACCGGACGTTGGACCGCGCGGAAGGTGGGCTCGGGATCGGACTCTCGGTCGTCAAGCGGCTCGTGGAAATGCAAGGCGGCCAAGTCAGTGCGCACAGTGCCGGGGCGGGTCTCGGTTCCAGGTTCGAGATTCGCCTGCCCTTGGTTACGGCGTCCGCCGCGCCGGTGCAGGTCACGGCGCCCCCGAAAACGGTGCCGAGGCGGGTTTTCATCGTCGACGACAATGTCGATGCTGCCGACACCCTCGCGATGCTGCTCGAACTCGAGGGTCATGCGGTGCGCGCGGTGCACAGCGCCGGGGACGCGATCGAGGAAATCGAGAATTTCGCGCCGGACGTCGCGTTGCTCGACATCGGCCTACCCGATATCGATGGCTACGAACTCGTACAGCGTCTGCGCAAACATCCGGGAATGTCCCGGGTCAAATTCGTCGCCGTCACGGGCTATGGCCAGATGGAAGACCGGCGGCGCGTCCGCGACGCGGGTTTCGACGAACATCTCGTCAAGCCGGTTACCATGCAGGCCCTCGAGCTTGCCTTGGTGATTGCACTCCCATGAACGAGGGGCGAACGATAGTTACGCGGCCATTGTGAGCTTCGATACCACACCGGCTACGGTCTGGTGGATGCCGACAAGGCGGTGCCCCGCTGATACGGGAGCCGTTTTGCGACGGCCGTCACACGCAGTCATCGTTTCGCTTCTTCCGCGCTAAGCCCTGACGGCTATCGGCCGATACTCAAGGATTGGCGGTGCGGCAAAGAGAAGCATTTGGATCGAATCAAGTCACAGCAGTATACGCGCCAGGCTCTCCTCGAACTCGCCGAGCGTGCCCAGCGCGGTACCTACATTCACCTGCCTATCTGGCTGCTCGTCACGATCTCCACCGGACTGCCCGGCACAGCGCCGGGATTTTTCTGGTGCAACACCGCTTTTTTCTGCGCGATGACGGTAGCGCGCTTGTTCCTGCACCGACATTTCCCCCGCTGGCTGCAGACCAACCCGGCCGCGGCGGTGCGCGCGGGACTCGTTGCGATGGTGGTACCGGCCTTGCAGTGGGGCGCACTCGCCGCGGAGCCCCTGTACCTCGACTTTCTGAGCCGCGATCGCATTCCATTCCAATTCGTTGCCGTCAGCATGGCGACGGCGGGATCGCTCGTGCTGTCGATCAATCAGGCGCTGCGCTTGTCCATGCCTTTTTGCGCGTTGGGACCGGTGCTCATCGCCATGCTGTTGCACCCGACCCCGGAGAACCTGTTGCTGAGCGTGATGGTCGTGTGCGTGCTGGTCTATGTCTATACCGCGACCGAGATGGTCTACAACGACTATTGGACGGCCTTGACCGCACGCAGAGAGCTCGAGGAACGTGCGCTCCGTCTCGAGGTATTGAGCGAAGCTGCTGAGGCGGCAAGCCGCGGCAAGAGCGAATTTCTGGCGAACATGAGTCATGAAATCCGCACGCCGCTGAACGGCGTCATCGGCATCACCGGATTGCTGCTCGATACACCGCTCTCGCCGGAACAGCGCGAATACGCCGAGATTGCCCGCTCGAGCGGGGAAGCCCTGCTCGGACTCATCAACGACATCCTCGATGTGTCTAAAATCGAAGCCGGCCGGCTCGAGCTGGAGGAAATGGACTTCAACATCGCGCGGGTGATCGAACATACGGCCGATTCGGTCGCCGTGCGTTTGGCGGAAAAGGGCATCGAATTTGTCGTCGATGTCGAGCCCGAAACGCCATTGTCCTATCGGGGCGACCCGACCCGTTTGGGCCAGATCCTGCTGAACCTGCTCAGTAATGCCATCAAGTTCACCGACCGAGGCGAGGTTGGTTTGTCGTTACGCGCAACGCCCGGCGAACACGGTGAGGTGCGCCTCGACTTCAGTGTATGGGACACCGGCATCGGCATTCCGGCGGACCGCGTGACCGCCTTGTTCGCACCTTTCGTTCAGGTCGATAGTTCCACCACCCGCAAGTTCGGCGGATCCGGCCTCGGGCTGTCGATCGCCAAGCAGTTGACGGAGGCGATGGGGGGAGCGATCAGCGTGGTCAGTGAGCCAGGGGTAGGCTCCACATTCAGTTTTTTCATCAAACTGCCGGCGACTGAGACCGCGCCCATGCCGCCGTCTCAGACCTTGACCGGCTTGGGCGTGCTGCTCGCGGTGAGCCATCCCCGGGTGCGCTCGATTCTTGCGCGTCAATTGGACTATGCCGGTTGCACCGTGATCCCCGTCGAGACGGCGAGCCAAGCGTTGCGCGAATATCGTCGCCTGCTTGGGACTGGCGCTCCGCCAGGAGCGGTGGTGCTGGAAGCGACGTTTTCCGATCATGGCAGCGCCTGGCTCGCAAAGGCGATCCGCGAGAGCGGCGCACCGCCACCGCCACTGGTGCTGTTGCGGTCGCTGTCGGCAACCGTCGTCGGCAACGACAAGGCGCTGTACGACCAGGTGTTGAGCAAGCCGGTGAAGCTGTCCACCTTGCTCCGCACGCTGCAAGAATTAACTGGTGGCCGTTGCGAACCTGAGATGTCTCTCACGAGTCGTGCCGCACCCAGCTCCGCATCCGGCATGAAGATTCTGCTGGCAGAAGACAATCCGGTGAATCAGCGAGTCACCACTTACCTGCTGCACAAGCTCGGCGCGCAGGTGCGATGCGTCGGCAATGGCGTCGAAGCCGTTCAGGCGCTGCGGGATGAGACCTATGATCTGGTGCTGATGGACTGCCAGATGCCGGAGATGGATGGTTACGAGGCGAGTATGCGGATCCGCGAACCGGAGACCGGCGTCAAGAATTCGAGCATCCCGATCATCGCCTTGACGGCCCACGCGCTCGCCACCGATCGCGACAAATGTATCGCTGCCGGAATGGACGATTATCTGTCGAAGCCGATCGACCCGTTGCGCTTGGAGAATGCGCTCGCCCGGGCGGTCAGCAGAGTCGAATTCCTCGTGACGGCCGAGAAGCAGACCATGGAGCACCCGCTGTTCAACGCATCGGCGCTACTCGAGCGCACCGCAGGGGATCCATCTTTCGTGCGCGAGTTGGTCTCGATGTTCGCACAATTCGCCCGGGATAACGTCGCGGCCGCGAGGCTTGCCGTCGATGCCGGCGACGAGGTGGCCGCTCGTCGCCTGGCGCATGACATGAAAGGCGCAGCCGCCAACATTTCCGCGGAATTGCTTGCACGCCGGGCGGAGACGATGGAGAAGTCGACTGGTGGCGCCGCTGCGTCTGCGGCGTTCGACAGCCTCGTCGCGACCTTGGATCAGACCCTCACCGAGTGGCGCCACAGCGGGTGGCTCGTCGAGACCACCGACGGCCCAGCTGCGCGGACGATCGTAGTCCGAGCCTAGGGGTTCAAACTGCGCACGGCGACCGCGGCGGCGGCCGCACGATTCTCGACGCCGAGTTTGATGAACACTTGTTCCAGGTGCTTATTGACCGTGCGCGGACTGATGTCGAGAATCTTGCCGATATCGCGATTGGACTTGCCCCGGCTGATCCACAGCAGCACTTCGGCCTCGCGAGCCGTCAAGGAATGCGCTTGCTGCAGGGTTGCCTTGCCGGCGTCACCGCCCTGGGTTTCCGCGAGCCGGAACAGCAGTTCATTCGATCCCAGGGGACTCACGAAAGAACATTCGAGTCGCCGGCCACCGACCGCGAAGGTACAACGCGCGCTGCCATGCCTTGCCGTGTGCCGGAAGCGCAGCAACTGCTCGATCACATCTGCGGGCAGGGATGGCTCCAGTGACGGAGTCGCGACCGGATCGGTGAGCAGCTGCCGCGCTTTCGGCGTGCACCAGAGCACGCGTCCGGCCCGATCGGTCGCGAACAGGAAGCGGCCGCTGGCATCGAGCGCCGCGTGCGTCTCGTAGGCCAAGCGCGCGTTGCCGAGATGCACCCGAATGCGGGCGAGCAGTTCGTCGAGGATGATCGGCTTCGTGACATAGTCCACGCCACCAGAGGCTAGGCCGGCAACCACGTGTTCCGTTTCCGACAGCCCCGTCATGAAGATCACCGGCAGATGCGCCATGAGCTTGTCACTCTTGAGCCGCTTGCAAGTTTCGAAGCCGCTGATGCCCGGCATGAGTGCATCCATGAGCACTAGATCCGGCGTGATCTGATGGAGCAGATCCAATGCGGCTTCGCCATCGGTGGCTATCAGTACGGTGAAGCCTGCCTGATCGAGCGTATCGGTGAGCAGGCTCAGGGTTTCCGGGGTGTCGTCGACGACCAGTACCGTGTCGCGCCGCGATGGCGTCAGTTCAGACATCTGCACGTAGCGTCTCCAAAACGTTCATGTACCGTTTGAGGTCGAAATTCACCAGCAGGGAGCGAAGCTGCGCGGCAAAGGCATCGTTCGCGGAATCCTCGAGTTCGAGTTCGCGCAGCTTCGCCTCGATGCCCCGCACATGGCCGATGCTGCCGAGACGATAGAGATCGTCGAGATGATGGCGCGACCGGCTGCTCAAGACACCGGCGGCGGCCGTTGGCGCGCGGTGCGCGATTTGCTCGGCGTCTTGTTGATAGATCCATTTGAGGCCGAGCAATGCACCGGTTTGCTCCAACAATAGCTGCAGCTGTACGGGTTTCATGACAAAGGCATCGTGCACGGTGCCGATATGCGAGGAATATTCATGGGCATTGGCCGAGACCATCATGATCTTGAGCTGGGGCAACTCGCCGCCGGCGCGCAGTTCCTGAGCGACCGTCCAGCCGGAAATGTCCGGCATGGAAATGTCGATCATGGCGAGATCCGGCTTGCACTGACCGGCGAGGTCCAGACAGGTCTTGCCGTCGCGCGCGACGAACACGGTGAATCCCAGCGGTCGCAGCAGATTCTGGACCAGATCGAGATGCAAGGGGTCATCGTCCGCGAGCAGTATGCGCCGACGGGCGCCCAGATAGTCGCAAATGCGGCCAACTTGCGCCGGTGGCATGACCTCGGCGCGAATCCCGGACAGCAACACACGCAACAAGAACGTACTGCCTTGCGCCGAACTGGACTGCAGCTGCACGTCGCCGCCCATGATGTGCGCGAGCAGCTTGGTGATCGTGAGCCCCAATCCCGTGCCGGGTATGCCGCGCGACGCGGCGCCCGTACCACGCTCGAAAGGCTCGAAGATGCGTTCCCGGTCCGTATCGCCGATGCCAGGTCCCGTGTCCGTCACCTCGAATTCCGCGATCTGGCCGCGGTACCGGATGGTCAAGCCGACATGCCCGGTTTCAGTGTACTTGATGGCGTTCGAGAGCAAGTTGATCAGGATCTGACCGAGACGCTTTTGGTCGGCATGCACGTAGGCCGGCAACGCGCTCGAGCGGTCATAGCGGAACTCGAGTCCCTTGGCGAGCGCCTGCAGGCGGAACATGTCGACGAGCTCATCGAGAAAAACGCCGAGCTGCACGACGTCGCGATTGAGGCGCAGCATGCCGTTTTCGATGCGCGAGATGTCGAGCAGACCATCGATCAGGTTCGACAAGTGCTCGGAGCTGCGCCGAATCACGCGCACCGCGTTGTCCGCCGACTCCGCGCTGCCGCGCTCCAGCAACTGCGCGTAGCCGAAGATGGAGTTCAGGGGGGTGCGGATCTCGTGGCTGACGCCGACGATATAGCGTGTTTTGGCGAGGTTGGCCGCTTCGGCCGTTTCCTTGGCTCGTTGCAAGGCGGCCTCCGTCTTGGCGTGCGCGTCGATTTCATCCATGAGCATCGCCGTTTGCCGGGCCGATTCGGCCTCGGCCGTGCGCCGGCTCTCGTGCGCGAGAACGATCAACCAGGCGCCGATTCCCGACAACAGAAGAAAACTGAGATACACGATCCATAGCGTGGTTTCGACGCTGCCCCGTGCCGCCGGAGCGATATCCCGAAACTCATTGTAGATGAACGACAGCAGCAGTCCGACCACGAGATTGCAGACCAGCACGATGCCGGCGAAATGGCCTGCGCGCGAGTCGAGCGCCGAGGCGAGTTTCAGCGGCAACACGCGGATCATCAGTGTCGACAGTTGACGGGCGATGCGGCCATGCGGTTTGCAGGTATCGTGGCAGCGGGATTCCAAGGTGCAGCAGAGCGAGCAGATGACTCCGGCATAGGCTGGGCAGAAAGCCATGTCCGGCCGCTCGAAGATGTTTTCGCAAATCGAACACCGCAGCTCCTGATCCGAACCGGCAATTTCGTCCGCCGGTCGTGCGAGGTAGTAACGGCCGCCCGTGGCCCAGGCGATCAAGGGCGCGGCGAGGAACGCCGTGGTCAGGGCCACGAACGGCGCGAGGATCTCCGCCGACGAACCGAAGTAGCCGAGGTAAGACAGGCTCGAGGTGATGATCGAGAGGAGCAAGGCGCCCGCGCCCACGGGGTTGATGTCGTACAGATAGGCGCGGCGAAACTCGATGTAGCGCGGGCTCAGGCCCAAGGGCTTGTTCACCACGAGATCCGCGGTCAGGGCGCCGATCCAACCCGCCGCGAAGTTCGCGTAGATGCCGAGGATCCGGTCGATCGCATGGAAGATGCCGATCTCCATGAGCAGCAGCGCGAGCAGCACGTTGAACACGAGCCAGACCACCCGCCCTGGATGGCTGTGGGTCAGGCGCGAAAAAAAGTTGGACCAGGCGATCGAGCCCGCGTAGGCGTTCGTCACATTGATCTTGAGCTGGCAGACGATGATGAAAAGGCCGGTCAGGACCAAGGCTACGGTTGGCGAACCGAGCGCCTCCTGAAATGCGATCACATACATGCGCATCGGCTGACTCGCATCGGCCACCGCGACGCCGTGGTGCAGGGCGAGCACGACGAGAAAAGATCCCGCGAGCAGCTTGAATCCTCCGACCAGTACCCAACCCGGTCCCGTGGCGATCAGTGCCAGCCACCAACTCGAAGATTGGCGCCGCTGCGCGGCCGGGAGGAAGCGTAAATAATCGACTTGCTCACCGATCTGCGGCAGCAAGGACAGCAGGATCGACGAGGCCGCGCCCAGCATAGGGAGGTTGATCGTACCGCCGCCGCCGCCGCCGCCGCCGGCATAATGCGTCCAATCCGAAAGCGTTGCGGGATGCGTGAACGCGATGTAGAGAATCGGCAGGAACTGCAGCAAGATCCAGATGGGTTGCGTCGCTATCTGCACGCGACTGATCAGGCTCACGCCATAGATCGCGATCGGGATCACGACCAAGGCACTCAGCAGGTGCGCGATCGCGATCGGAATGCCGAGCAGCATTTGCAAGGCCACCGACAGAATGCTCGCCTCGACCGAAAAGAGCAGGAACGTAAACGAGGCATAGATCAGCGAGGTCAGGGTCGAGCCGAGATAGCCGAAACCCGCGCCGCGGGTCAGCAAGTCGATGTCCACGCCATACTTGGCTGCGTAATAGGCGATCGGTAGGCCGATCAGGAACATCAAGGCGCTGAACGCGAGGATGGCGCCAACCGTGTTCGAGAAACCGTAGGCAATCGTCATCGAGCCGGCAATCGCCTCGCAGGCGAGGAAGGCGATCGGTCCGAGCGCGGTATTGCCGACGCGAAACGAGGACTTGCGCGCTTTCGCCGCCGTGTAGCGCAGCGCGTAGTCCTCGAGCGTCTGACTCGCAACCCATTGGTTGTATTGCCGACGCTCGCGGACGATGCGCTGAGGCGCGTTCGTCGGACCGGTCCGCGTATCAGAAGCCATGGCCGATAGTCTGATGCAAACCCGCAACACATGCATCTTGGCCGGCTACGTCAAATGACTCATGGCGAGCGGTGCTGCAGGTCACATAGCTTGCGACCCCACGCGGTACGCGACATTGCGTCGGGAGTCGGAAAAGTCAGGTCTGATTGCCGCACCGAAATGGTGAGCAGACGTGTTGCTTTCGCACCAATGGCGTGCCGTGGACGCGGGCATTCAGGGCAAAACAACAGAGAGGAAATATATTATGTATTCCAAGGGATCATGGCGGGCGCACGTCCGCCAGGCGGGATTCGGGTTCGCGACCGGTGCCGCGATGCTCGTCGGGGGTCTGCAGGCCGCGCAGGCGGACATCTCGCTGCCGCCCATCACGGTGGGCGCCGGACTCCAAACTAATTTTTACGATTGCGACAAAGGCTGCATCAACAGCCCCGGAACGGTTCCGAGCGGTGACAGCAGCGTCGACGGTTTCGCGCTCGACAGCATCCGTCTCTACGTCAACGGTGCGGTGACCAACGAGATCAAATTCACGTTCAACACGGAGTACACCGGCAGCGGGACCAATACGGTCGGCGTACTGGACGCGATCGGTCGTTTCGAATTCTCGGACAAGTTCAACATCTGGGCCGGCCGCTTCCTCCCACCCAGCGATCGCGCCAACCTCTACGGCCCGTACTACGCCAACAACTGGGCGCCCTATGCCGACGGCGTCGCCGACTTCTATCCGGACGTGGCCACCGGGCGCGACAACGGTGTCGCTTACTGGGGTCAGTTCGGTATTCTGAAGGTGCAAGCCGGTGCGTTCGACGGTCAGTCGCTGAACAGCGCGGTCGCCGACAAGAGCAAGATCCTCACCGCCGCTCGTCTGATGCTGGATTTCTGGGATCCGGAACCCGGCTATTATCTGAACGGCACGTATTACGGTGACAAGGACATTTTGTCGGTGGGCCTCGTCGCTCAGAACCAGGACAGCAAAACAGTCTGGAACATCGATGGCCTGCTGGAGAAGAAGCTGCCCAATCTCGGCGTCGTGAGCCTCGAAGCCGAATACCTCAAGGACAACGGCCTGACCGCGGCGACGCCGAGCGATGGTTGGTACGGACTCGCGAGCTATCTGTTTCCGCAAGTGGTCGGGATCGGCAAGGTCCAAGTCCTCGGCAAGTACAGCCACAAGTCCATCGACGCCACGAGCTTGACGCCCTCGGACGAGGTCAAGACCTCCGAAGTTGACCTGAACTACGTCATCAAGGGTTTCAACGCGCGCGTCGGTCTGTACTTCCTGGATCAGAAAGACGACGTCAGCGACCTGTCCAAGCAAGAATACGGCTTGAAACTGCAACTGCAAATCTAAGCATCAAAGGAGATCACCACGATGAACAAGGGGAAGATACTGAAGTGGGCGGCGCCGTCGCTGCTGGGTTTGAGCTGCGGACTCGCCGCCGCGGAAGATACGATCAAGATCGGTGTACTGCATTCACTGTCCGGCACGATGGCGATCAGCGAAACGACGCTCAAGGACACGGTCCTGATGATGATCGACGAGCAGAACAAGAAGGGCGGCGTGCTCGGCAAGAAGCTCGAGGCGGTGGTCGTCGATCCGGCCTCCAACTGGCCGCTGTTCGCGGAGAAGGCCGCGGAACTGCTCGAAAAGGACAAAGTCTCGGTCGTCTTCGGCTGCTGGACCTCCGTGTCGCGCAAGTCCGTGCTGCCTGTGTTCGAGAAGGACAAGGGCTTGTTGTTCTATCCCGTCCAGTACGAGGGTGAGGAGTCGTCCAAGGACGTGTTCTACACTGGCGCGGCGCCGAACCAGCAGGCCATCCCCGCGATCGATTACCTCATGAAGGACGTCGGTGTGAAGCGCTGGGTGCTCGAAGGCACGGACTACGTCTATCCGCGTACGACCAACAAGATCCTCGAAGCCTACCTCACCCAAAAGGGCGTGAAGCCGGATGACATCATCGTCAACTACACGCCGTTCGGCTTCTCCGATTGGACCAGCGAAGTCGCGAAGATCAAGGCCTTCGGCTCCGCCGGCAAGAAGACCGCGGTAGTCTCGACGATCAACGGCGATGCGAACGTGCCGTTCTACAAAGAGCTCGGCAACGCGAAGATCTCGGCGGAAGACATTCCGGTCGTGGCCTTCTCGGTCGGCGAAGAAGAGCTGTCGGGTCTCGACACCCGGCCCTTGGTCGGTCATCTGGCCGCCTGGAACTACTTCGAGAGCGTGAGCAACCCGGTCAACAAGGAATGGATTGCGAAGTGGCATGCCTATACCAAGAACCCGAAGCGCACGTTCAATGATCCGATGGAGGCGACCGTGATCGGCTTCCAGCTCTGGGTAAAGGCCGTGACGAAGGCGGGCACTGCCGATCCGCAAACCGTCATCGCGACGCTGCCGGGACTCGAGGTGCCGAACTTGACCGGCGGCGTGGCCAAGGTCCTGCCGAACCATCACATCACCAAGCCGGTTTATATCGGCGAGATCCGACCCGATGGTCAGTTCGATGTGGTGTGGAAGACCGACACCGAGGTGCCGGGTGATGCCTGGTCGGATTTTCTGCCGGGCAGCAAGGACACCGAGGCGGATTGGGTGACGCTGAATTGCGGTAACTACAACACCAAGACCAAGGTGTGTTCCGGTCAAAACTATAAATGAGCTGAGCTGCGCCGAGCAAAGCTGATCGGAGCGGCGTTGGTGCCGGTCTTCCCCGGGGACGACCGGCATCGATCCGGTCAGCCGCTGGCGTGATTATTGCACTGGGTTGCTGATCTTCACTGCGACGCTTGGGTAGGAGTGGTGCATCAATGCTGCGAATCCGTTCCCGCTCATCGTTCATCGCGCTGATCCTGCTGCTCGCGGGAGGGGTGTTCGCCCACTCCACGAATAGCACCGACGCGGCGAATGGCGCCGATGCGGCGAATGGCGCCGACGCCGCGAAGCTGGATTTTCCGTCTCTCTTGGCGGCTCTGCCGGCGGCTAGTTTTGCCGACAAGCGGCAGATCATTCAACAACTGGTAGCGCTGCATGACCCGCGGGTGCGTACCCTATTAAAGGCGTTTCTCGCTGATTCACTGGTCGCGCGGACGCGCGACCAGCATGTGTTCGTGGGTGAGACTCGTGACGACCAAACGGATCAACTCCGGCTCACCGATCCCCTCACCGGCATGAGCGCTGGTGCGGAACCGGTCGATGACTTCGCCACGATCGGGGTCAACAATCAGTTGCGCAAGGAATTGCGTGTGGCGCTCGCGCGATACGATCTCGCGAGTCCCGACCAAGGCGTCCGCCTAGCGGCGGTCAAGGAGATGCTTAGGGCCTTGGAACCCCGCACGCAGCAGATGCTGCGCGACCGGCTCGGCGAGGAGCACGACGCATCGGTCAAGAGCGAGATCCAGGTGGGCCTCGCGCTCGCCGATCTCGACAGCGATCAAGCCGCCACGCGGCTCGCCGCCGTCAACGAGTTATCCAAGAGCTTGAACCCGGACGTCTACAACCGCCTGTCCGTGATGCTCGAAAAAACCACCGACGGCAGCACCCGTGAGCCGGACGCGACCGTGCGCGCCGCCGCGGCCAAGAGCCTGCGCAGCATCGAACACTTCCGGTCCTTCTACTCCGCGATTCAAACCCTGATCTATGGCTTGAGCCAGGGCTCCGTTCTGGTGCTCGCGGCCATCGGACTCGCGATCACCTTCGGCGTCATGGGCGTGATCAACATGGCGCATGGAGAGCTGATGATGCTGGGTGCCTACACGACGTATGTCGTGCAATTGCTCATGCCCGATCATATTGGCGCCTCGATCATAGTTGCGATCCCGGCGGCCTTTCTCGTCTCCGGCATCGCCGGCGTCGCGATCGAACGCGGTATCGTCCGGCATCTTTATGGACGTCCTCTGGAAACATTGCTCGCGACGTTCGGCGTGAGCTTGATCCTGCAGCAAGCCGTGCGCGACGTCTTTTCGCCCAACAACCGGCCCGTGATCACGCCCGAATGGCTCGCCGGCACGCTGCAGATCAACGACGTGCTCGCGATCACGTACAACCGGCTCTATATCATCGTATTCACGTTCGGACTATTCCTCGGCTTGCTCGCGGTCATGAAGCGCACGCGGCTAGGACTCGAAGTGCGTGCCGTCGCTCAAAACCGGAGCATGGCCAAGGCCATGGGTGTGCGCACCGAATGGGTAGACGCGCTCACCTTCGGTTTGGGGTCGGGAATCGCCGGTATCGCGGGCGTCGCGCTCAGCCAGCTCACGAACGTGGGGCCGAACCTCGGCCAGAGTTACATCGTCGATTCCTTCATGGTCGTCGTGTTCGGCGGGGTCGGCAACCTGTGGGGAACGGAGGTGGGCGGCAATTCGCTGGGCGTCGTCAATAAATTGCTCGAGCCCTACGCGGGGGCGGTGCTCGCCAAGATATTCGTGCTCGTTTTTCTGATCCTGTTCATCCAGCGCAGGCCGCGCGGTTTGTTCCCGCAGAAGGGGCGCGCCGCCGATGGCTGAGGGTCTCATCGCGGGTCCCCTCGCAGCCTTGCGCGCCGACCGCGGCGGACGGGCCTTTCTATGCTTGTTGCTCGCCACCGCCGTGGTCGTGCCTCTGCTGAACGGGATTCCCGCCGCGGAGTCGGCGCTGCATCTGTCGAATTACACGATGAACCTCATCGGCAAGTACATGACGTATGCGATGCTCGCGATCGCGGTCGATCTCATCTGGGGTTACTGCGGCATCTTGAGTCTCGGGCACGGCGCTTTCTTCGCGCTGGGTGGCTATGCGATGGGCATGTATTTGATGCGCCAGATCGGCACACGCGGCGTCTACGGCGATCCGGTGCTGCCCGATTTCATGATCTTCCTCAATTGGACGCAGTTGCCCTGGTTTTGGCACGGCTTCCAATCCTTTGCCTACGCGCTGCTGATGATGCTGCTCGTGCCGGGGCTGCTCGCCTTGGTGTTCGGATTTCTCGCATTTCGCTCCCGTGTCTCCGGCGTTTACTTTTCTATCATCACGCAGGCCCTCACGTACGCCTTGATGTTGGCGTTCTTCCGTAATGACATGGGATTCGGCGGCAATAACGGGTTCACCGATTTCAAGGACATCCTCGGGTTCAGTCTCCAGGCACCCGCGACACGGGCCGCCCTGTTCGTCGCCACGGCGCTCAGCCTGGGCGGCAGTTATCTGTTGTGCCGCACCGTCGTCGCGTCACGGGCGGGGCGGGTGATCGAGGCGATCCGCGACGCCGAGAGCCGGGCGCGCTTCCTAGGCTACCGGGTGGAGTCCTACAAGCTCTGGGTGTTCGTGCTCTCGGCGATCATCGCGGGACTCGCCGGTGCGCTGTATGTGCCGCAGGTCGGCATCATCAATCCCGGCGAATTCTCGCCCACCAACTCCATCGAGATCGTCATCTGGGTTGCGATCGGTGGCCGAGGCACGCTCTACGGCGCGGTGGTGGGGGCGTTCTTGGTCAACTTCGCGAAGACCTGGTTTACTGGAGCCTTGCCGGAGTTCTGGCTGTACGCGCTCGGCAGCTTATTCATCGGCGTGACGCTGTTCCTGCCCTACGGCGTCGTCGGCCTCGTCGCTCGGCGAGGGCGGGCACGAGCCCGGGGGTCCGCCGCATGAGCGAGCCGGCCGGTGCCCGAAGCCCGATGCTCTCCTTGGATGACGTCACCGTCAGTTTCGACGGCTTTCGCGCCCTCAATGGGCTCACGCTCCGTGTCGAGGTGGGGGAATTACGCTGCATCATCGGTCCGAACGGCGCCGGCAAGACGACCATGATGGACGTGATCACCGGCAAGACGCGTCCCGATAGGGGGTCGGCACGGTTCGCCGAGTCCACGAATTTGTTGGAACTGACGGAACCCGAGATCGCCCAGGCAGGAATCGGTCGAAAGTTCCAAAAGCCGACCGTGTTCGAGAACCAGAGCGTGTTCGCGAATCTGGAACTCGCGATGTCGGGGGCGAAGACGGTTTGGCAATGGCTGCGCGTCCGGACGACCTCGAGCCAGGTCGAGCGCATCGACGCGGTGCTCGCGACGATCGGCCTCACGGACCTGCGCGCGCAGCGCGCCGGCGCCTTGTCGCACGGCCAGAAGCAGTGGCTGGAGATCGGCATGCTGCTGATTCAGGACCCGCAGTTGCTGCTGGTCGACGAGCCCGTCGCCGGCATGACTCCCCAGGAAATCGAACGCACGGCTGAATTGCTACGCTCGCTCGCCGGAAAGCACAGCTTGATCGTCGTCGAGCACGACATGGAATTCGTGCGCTCGATCGCAAGCACGGTGACCGTGCTGCACGAGGGCAGCGTGCTCGCGGAGGGGGACATGCACGCCATTCAGGCGGACGCGAGGGTCAAACAAGTGTATCTCGGCGAATAACATGCTCGAAATCCGGGGTCTCAATCAGTTCTACGGCGGCAGTCACACCCTATGGGACGTCGACATGGTCGTGCCCGAGGGCTCGTGTACCTGTCTCATGGGCCGCAACGGCATGGGCAAGACGACGCTGCTCCGCTGCGTCATGGGCTTGCTCGGCGGCAGTTCGGGCAAGGTGCTGTTCGAAGGCCGGGATCTGCTGAGCTTGCCCGCCGAGGAACGCGCGCACCTGCGCATCGGCTATGTGCCGCAAGGCCGCGAGATCTTCTCGCAGCTGAGCGTGGAGGAGAATCTGCGCATCGGCCTCGCCGCACGCAAGCCGCGGCTGCGCGCCATTCCCGAACATTTATTCGAGATGTTTCCCGTCCTGAAGACGATGCTGCGGCGGCGGGGCGGCGATCTGTCCGGGGGTCAGCAGCAACAGCTCGCGATCGCCCGCGCGCTCGTGCTGGATCCGAAGCTACTGATCTTGGACGAACCGACCGAGGGCATACAACCGAACATCGTCGCCGCGATCGGCGACGTGATCCAGCGTCTCAACCAACAGACGCGGCTGACGGTATTGCTGGTGGAGCAAAAACTCCCCTTCGCGCGACGCGTCGCGACGGACTTGCGCGTCTTGGACAAGGGGCGGCTCGTGGTCTCGGGCAAGATCAGCGAACTCACCGACGATTTGGTGCGCGCGCATCTGACGGTTTAGTCGTGAATCGCCGGCGCCTCGTCGGCCCGCGCAAGCGGGCGGCGCAGGCTCGCGGCAGCCAATGGAATATGTTCATCACCGCTACGCTAGGAGATCGGCAAAACGTGCGGCGAGGTCGATTGCAGCGCCTTCGATGTAACAATACGCGGCACCGTTTGCCTTATCACGACTGGCCACGTCACGGTTTGCAAACATAGCCGGCGATTTCGGTGGCTGGCGACAGCAACTCTGCGGCAACTCTGTTTTACTCCGCTCGCTCGTGACGGCCGCTGTGGTCGGCGCGTGATGCAAGAGGGCAAACCCGTCGTGAGGCGGGGACGCAAAGCCTCCGGCTTTCTCGATCACGGGAAGGTAGCGGGGTTACCAACGAACACTCGTTGCCGCCGCATGGCCCTCTCACCTATTGGGAGTTCAGGCCATGACGTACCGATACTCGATTTCAGCACGCGGCATGGGTGCCGTAGGCATCGCGACGGCGACCATTGCGCTCGCAGCCTGCGGCGGAGGCGGGAGTAGCAGCTCGTCGACCGCGGCCGTGGCACAAGCCGCGACGGGCGCGGTGCAGATTCAAGCAGTCACCGCCCAGGCGGCGACGGCCAATCTGAGTGCCGAGCCGCAGTTCCACGTGGCCCCGCTGGTATTGGCCCCGCCCGACGACCTCGATGCAAACGACCCGGCCGGCTCGGCCGTGAAGGGGCCCCACCTGCAGCAAGTCACCGCGGAACTGTCGCAATTATCCACGCGGCACTTGACCCATGCCGCGATCGAGTCGGTGCTCCGCGATGGCATCGTGCCGGACGATGTTTCCGCCGAAAGCTCGGGCGCCACGCCTTTGAGCACGGGTACCGTCGTCGCGACCTATACGCCCGCTCAAATCCGCGCCGCTTACGGGCTGCCGAGTCTGCCGGCGAGCGGTGCCGCCCTGACCCCGGCGCAGGCCGCTGCGCTGGGCGCGGGACAGACGATCTACATCGTCGATGCCCAAGACGATCCGAACTCGGCAGCGGAACTCGCCGCCTTCAATAAGACGTTCGGCCTGCCGACATGTAGCACTGCCCGCATCGCGCCGGGCGCCGCGCTGCCCTTGCCGGCCGCCGGTAGCACGGGTTGTTCCTTTGCGGTGGTCTACAGTACCGTCGCGGGCGGCATCGCGACGGCCGCTCCCGCCTACAACGCCAATTGGGCGACCGAGATTGCGCTCGACGTGCAGTGGGCCCATGCAACGGCGCCGCTGGCGCGAATCGTCTTGATCGAGACTCCGGACTCGTCGGTCAGCAGCCTGAGCGCGGCGGTGTCGCTCGCCAATCACATGGGGCCAGGAGTGGTCTCGATGAGTTTCGGCAGCACCGAGGGCTCTTGGACCGCCTCACTCGACGCGACGTTTAACGGAGCATCGATGACGTATGTGGCCGGCGCCGGCGACTCGGGAGCGGGAGTCAACTGGCCGGCCGTGTCCTCCCACGTGCTGGCGGTCGGCGGCTCGACGCTGACCTACACGGGGACGGCGCCGCGCAGCGAAGTCGTCTGGTCCGGGACCGGCGGGGGCATCAGCCAGTTCACGGCGACTCCGGCGTACCAGACGAGCGCGGTGCCGGGTATCGGCAATCCGACGCATCGCTCGGTCAGCGACCTAAGCTTCAACGCCGATCCCACGACAGGTCAGTACGTTGCCGTCCAGGCACCGGGCGCCGCTGCGCCGAGCTGGCTCGGCGCCGGCGGCACGAGCCTGTCGACACCGCAGTGGGCCGGTATCATCGCGGTGGCGAATGCTTTGCGGGCGCAGGCTTCTCAGTCGGTGCTCGGCGATCCGCACGCGAAACTCTACGCGCTCGCCACGCAGGGCACGAGCTACGGCAGCGACTTTTATGACATCACGCACGGCTCGGACGGCAACTGCGCCACGTGTTTTGCCGGGATCGCCTACGATCAGCCGAGCGGTATCGGCACGCCCAACGTCGGCAGCCTGCTGAGTGCGCTGGCCGGGGCATCCGGGTCGAGTCCGCCGCTCGTCAGCGCGGCCACGATCCCGGCGACGGTCGGCAAGGCCTTGTCCTTCGGCGTTTCGGTCACCGCGAGCGACGCCGTCAGTTTCAGCTTGAGCGGCGCGCCGGCAGGCATGGCGATCAGTGCCACGGGTGTGCTGACCTGGTCGAGCCCCGTCGCGGGCACGTATGCGGTATCCGTCAGCGCCAAGGACACGAAGACGGGACTCACGGGATCCGCTGTGTGCACGGTGACCGTGACCAAGGCCGGCCCGGTGATTACCGCGGCGGCGATGTCGGGTGTGGCCGGCAAGGCGCTCCACGGCACGATCAGCTTCGTGGACAGCACGTCGAGCGCGCTCAGCATCTCGATTTCCGGCGTGCCTGCGGGGATGAGTTTCGCATCGAACGGCGCAACGCTCGCGGTTGCCTGGGCGTCTCCGGTCACCGGCAACTACCTGCTCAACGTCTCCGCGAAGGATGGCAATGGTGCGAGTGCGGCGCAGAGCGTGGCGGTGACGATCACGGCACACTAAGGCGGGTGCGCGGGGAGCGGGACCCGCGCGTGCGGCTGCGCGCGCGCGGACTCGCAGGTTTCGCGCCGCCGTTCGTGGGGGCGGGCTGATCGGCGAGCAATAATTCCACGAAGGCCGAAGCCGCCGCCGACAAACGCTTGTCGCTGCGGTGGACGACGTACCAGCGGCGCATGATCGGAAATCCCTCGACGGGCAGAACGACGAGACGGCGCGTCTCCAATTCCAGTTCGATGGTCTGCAGCGACACGACGGCAAGTCCGAGGCCGGCCTGCACCGCCTGCTTGATCGCCTCGTTCGTATTGAACTCGCAGCCCGGCGAGTAATCGACTCCCATCTCGGCGAAATGGCGCTCGATGACCGCGCGCGTGCCTGAGCCGGGTTCGCGCACCACGAACGTCTCGCGCGCCAGACGCTGCAGCGAAATCGCGCCGAGCTTGGCGCACGGGTGCGTCGGTGCCGCGATCACCACCAGCGGATTATCCTTGAACGGCACGGCGGTCAGGTCCGCGCTCTCGGGCGGCTGCCCGGTCATCGCAAGATCCGTGCGATTATCCGCGAGCGCCGCAAGCACGTCCTCGCGGTTCGCAACCTGGAGACTGATGCTCATGCCAGGGTGCCGTTCACTCAAGGTCGCGATCAGCGGCGGCAGGAAATAGTTCGCCGTGGACACCACGGCGAGGCGCAAGAAGCCGCGCTTCAAGCCACGAAACTGATCCATCGAGGTTTTCAGTTCCTGTTCCTGCAGCGCGAAGCGCTGCGCATGTGCTCGCAGCTCGAGACCCGCTTCGGTCAGGAACAAACGCTTGCCGATCTGCTCGACCAGCGGTATGCCGACCTGGACCTCGAGTTGCTTCATCTGCATCGACACCGCGGGCTGGGTTAGATGCAGTTCGCCTGCCGCGCGCGAAATCGAGTTGTGCCGTGCGACGGCCTCGAAAATGCGCAATTGTCTGAGGGTGATGTGCATGGCGGAATTATGCGGATGCGGGATTGGAGCGACCCATAAGTTTCGCTTATGATAGCAACACGAGGATTGAATTGTTGCCGCCCGCGCTCCCGACTATGGTGTCCCCCTACGAAGACAGCAGGAGAAGATCGTGGCCGAGAAGAGTTACACCGCCGGCGTCAAAGACTACCGCAAGACGTACTGGACTCCAGATTACGTTCCGCTCGATACCGATCTGCTCGCAGTTTTCAAGATCGTCGCGCAGGCCGGCGTGCCGCGTGAAGAAGCCGCCGCTGCGGTCGCCGCCGAGTCCTCCACCGGCACGTGGACCACGGTCTGGACCGACCTTCTGACCGATCTCGATTACTACAAGGGCCGCGCCTACCGCATCGAAGCCGTGCCCGGCGACGCAAACGCGTTCTATGCCTTCATCGCCTACCCGCTCGACCTGTTCGAGGAGGGCTCGGTCGTCAACGTCCTCACCTCTCTGGTCGGCAACGTCTTCGGATTCAAGGCCGTCCGTAGTCTTCGTCTCGAGGATCTGCGCTTCCCGCTCGCCTACGTCAAGACCTGCGGCGGGCCGCCAAACGGCATCCAAATGGAGCGTGATCGTCTGAACAAATACGGTCGTGCGCTCCTCGGCTGTACTATCAAGCCAAAGCTCGGCCTGTCGGCCAAGAACTACGGCCGCGCGGTCTACGAGTGCTTGCGCGGCGGTCTCGACTTCACGAAGGACGACGAAAACATCAACAGCCAGCCGTTCATGCGCTGGCAGCATCGCTTCGAATTCGTCATGGAAGCCGTGCAGAAGGCAGAACAGGAAACCGGCGAGCGCAAGGGGCATTATCTGAATTGCACCGCGCCGACCCCTGAGGAAATGTACAAGCGCGCCGAGTTCGCCAAACAACTCGGCGCCCCGATCATCATGCACGACTTCCTCACCGCGGGTTTCACGGCCAATACCGGCCTCGCGAACTGGTGCCGCGAGAACGGGATGTTGCTGCACATCCACCGCGCGATGCACGCCGTGCTCGACCGCAATCCGTACCACGGCATTCATTTCCGGGTGCTCACGAAGTGCCTGCGGCTCTCGGGTGGTGATCACCTGCATTCGGGCACCGTGGTCGGCAAGCTCGAGGGTGATCGCGAGGCGACGATCGGCTGGGTCGATCTGATGCGTGAACCCTTCGTTCCCGAAAATCGCACCCGCGGCATTTTCTTCGACCAAGACTGGGGCTCGATGCCGGGCGTCATGCCGGTGGCCTCGGGCGGCATCCACGTCTGGCACATGCCGGCGCTCACCGCGATCTTCGGCGACGATGCCTGCTTCCAGTTCGGTGGCGGCACGCTGGGCCATCCCTGGGGCAATGCGGCCGGCGCTCATGCCAACCGCGTCGCGCTCGAGGCTTGCGTCGAGGCGCGTAATCAAGGCCGGCAGGTCGAGCGCGAAGGTCGCGAAATCTTGACGGAAGCGGCGCAGAATTCGCCCGAACTCAAGATCGCGATGGAGACTTGGAAAGAGATCAAGTTCGAGTTCGACACGGTAGACAAGCTCGACGTCGTCAACCGCTGAGCGAGCGACAAGGCAGACCGGACACCGGCACACTTACGAGGGAGTTAGCGAATCATGCCCGAAATACAGGCTTATAAGACGACCGAACGACGCGGCGAGACCTTCTCTTATCTTCCGCCGATGACGCCGGATCGCCTGCGCCAGCAGATCGCCTATCTGATCGGCCAGGGCTGGAACCCGGCGATCGAACATACGGAGCCCGAGCGCTCGTTCTCGAGCTTCTGGTACCTGTGGAAATTGCCCTTCTTCGGCGAACGCTCGATCGAGAGAATCTTGTCGGAACTCGAGGCCTGTCATCGGGCGAATCCCGGTCATCACGTGCGGCTGCTGGGTTACGACAACTACTCGCAATCGCAGGGCACGGCCTTCATCGTGTATCGCGCCGGCGCCCGCTGACGTACTCACTCACGCCGACGCACTTACCGGAATCGCTCCATGTCCGCCGCTACCGCAACTCAATCGCCCGCGTATCGTGAATTGACTGGTCGCGCCGCTTCATACGAGCGGCGACGAGCGCTGTCCGCCGGCAAGTCCGCGCTGCCGCCCGCCGCCGAGCGCGTGCGTAATGGCGAGCGCAGCGCCGCGCTGCCGGCTTTGACGTCCCCGACCAACGGCTCTACTCATACTCCGGCTGCGGTGACGACTTCCGCACCGTCCGCTCAGGCCACATCGGGATCTCGTGTGTTGACCGGTCGCGCCGCCTCGATCGAACGACGGCTTGCGTTGTCGGCGGGCAAAGCCGCGCTGCCGCCCGCTGCCGAGCGCGTGCGCAACGGTGAGCGCAGCGCCGCGCTGGCGACGATCGTCACGCCGGTTCACGCCGCGCCCGCTCCGTCCGCGGCGAAGACTGTGACGACGACGCTCGGGGCGCCGACGTCTTCGGCCGTGCCTTGCGCAGCGGAGTGCTGCAATAGTCCGGCGCGCGCGCGGCGGGCCATGCAGTCGCTGCGCGGCCGCGGGGACGTGCCGCCGGCGCCGCCCTCCCGTACGCCGCGCGAAGGACATTTGAATTACGCCCCGAAAGTCGTCGCCTCGGTCACGCAGGGAAAACAAACCGTCACGGGCTCGCGCATCGGCAGCGGCTCACAGGTGACGGGCGTCGATTCGGGCGCGAATCTACCGATTTCCGGTACGCAATATATCGGTCGCGAGTCAGGTCTCGCCGGCGTCGTCGGCGGGCCCAAAGTCGGGCTGTCACGGACGCAAGGTGGCGGCGTCGTCTCGGGTACGTTGATCCGCAGCCAGGTGGCGATCACGGGCGACGAGGCCGGCAGCAAGATCAATATCACCGGCGAAGCGGACGCGCGGCCGGAAGACGATTTGACCCAGCGCAGCGAGTCCGCGGCGCATGCCTCCTCGCAGTTTCAACGGCAAGCCGACCCACACGGACAAAGTGTGTTCGGTACCAACCTCGGTCGCGGTCTGCGCCAAGCCGGTTCGCGCGCACGGGAGCGCGCGGCCGCGCTCGAGACGACCGAACGGGGACTGTCGATCACGGGTTCGGCGGTCGGTCGCGCCAGCCGCGTTACCGGTGACGAGGAAGGCTCCTGTCGCCAAGTCACGGGCGATCAGTATTTGAGCCCCACGCGATCACAGGCCGAATGCGGCGGTTCGGGCGGTGGGACGGCGGGGTCGGCTGCCGCTGCAGCCTCGATGGGCATGGTCCGTCGCGATCCGGTCACCGGCGCCAAAGTGCGCGTCGCGACGACGTGGGGGGAACAACGCATCACCGGCGCCGACGTCGAGCACGACCCGCGCGTCACCGGCGACATGGCGGGCTCTTGTTCCGTCATTACCGGCACGCATTATCAAGGCAAGCGCACGCTGCAAGCCTGGTGCGATCCGGCTGTCGGCGAATCGGCGGAGCAGCAGCTGCCCCGCCGCCAGGCGAAAACCGGGGTCACCGGCGACATCGCGCTGCACGATGCGTCCGTGACCGGCACGGAGCGCGGAGCGGCCCGGACAGTCACCGGCACCCCTTACTATCGCGACGAGGCGCCGCCTCCGGTTACCCAGGATCCCGTTGCCGACCTCGACGCTCGCTTCTCGGTGCATTCGCCGCAGCGCGCCGCGCAGCTGCGTGCCAACCAGGCGGCGGTCGCTGCACCCGGTGCGGCGGGAACCGCGGCCGGTCGCATAACCGGCGCGTTCGCCATCGAATCCAAGAGAGTCACCGGCAATCTCGAGTTTGCATTCCGGCCACGCAAGGCAACGGATCCCGACGCGAAGCCCGGACGGGCCCGGCTGAGCGGCGAGGGCCGCACGGACGGACCGCGCATCTCCGGTTATTCCTGGGCCGACCAGACCAATGTGACCGGCACCGAAGGCTTCACGGCGGTCGATCGCAACCCGAGCGAGCGTGGCGGCAAAGCCCAGCCATTTGCCGGCGCGATTCGATTCAAGACGAAGGCGGTCAAAGAAGAGTCGAAGGACCTCGTCACCGGTATGTTCGGGTGGTCCTCGAAATCGGCTGCGAAAGTCACCTTGTCCGGGGGCGCGCAGGGATGATTTCGCGCGAACGCATGGTCCCGAATGCCGCGCGCCGCATCACACGCGTCGCGCCGCCGCGACTCTCCGGCGGGCGCGTGGCGCCCGGCACGGGGCCGCAACTCCTGCCCTTGCCGTCGGCGCATCGCGCCGCTCCCGCCGCCGCGCTCGGCGCTGCGTTCCCGGCGGCCAGTCACCCGCTTGCCGATCCGTCCGCGAGCCGCATGCTCGCCGCCCGCGCCGAAGAAATCGAAGCGGCCTTCGCGCGTATCGAGCCCGCCTTGCGTGAACTCGCGGCGGGTCAGTTCGAACACGGATTCGCAGCTTCCGCGGCCGCGCGGGTGCAGCGCGAGTTCGGTCTCAGCCTGCCCGCGGCGGCGTTCGCTGCCTCGTGGTCTGCACCGCTCGATGCACGTCGCTTGTACGCGCGGCTCGTGATCGGTACGTTTTGCCGCCTCATCGAACGCGACTTCGATCGCAGCCACTCGAACTTGTCCGAGGGTGAGTCGGCCGAGGAATTGATCCGCCGCTGGGGTTTTCATGCCATCGACGTGACACCCTGCGCGGACGGCCGCTTGAGCGGGGTCGTCGACTACATTCTGCGCATTCCGCCGGCCGTGATCGCCTACCGCAAGTCCTACGCCGGCGCGCTGTTCGACGTCGAGGAGTCGTTGCGCCACTGGGAGACCGTGGAACTGCGTCGTTGGCGCGAGGCTAAGCCGAACGCGGCCGATGCACCTACCCGCTATCTGAAACTGGGCGTCTACCACTACAGCAGCATCGCGCCGCGCCGGCAGGGCTGCGCCGCGCATGGCAGTGACGAGGGCCGAGCGGCGGGCGCGCTGCTAGAGCGATTGCAGCAGCTCGGGCAAGCCGTCGAACTAAGCCATTGTTGCGGAGCGCGTATCGCGACTCTGCTGGTCGGCGTCGACACCGACACCGACGCGATTCGCGTCCACGTTCCCGACGGTTCCGGCACGATCTCGATCGCGCGCTACGTAGACAATCTTGCACTCTACGAGCATACGCAGAGTCTCGGCCGCGAGAGCGCGAAGGCCGCGATCCGCCGCGCCGTCGCCGATTGCGCCGGGGTCGCCGACGACGATGCGGCGAGCGAAGGCATGCGCTGGTTCTGCGGCTACCTTCTCAAGAACAACATCGCTCAGATCGACGCGGTACGTGCGTGGCACGGTGGACCCTATGCCGACAGCGGTCACACGGAACGTTTGATCGTCGTCGGTGACGCGGTCGACGACGTGCAGTTGCGCAATCTTGCCTTCCAGGCACAGATGGATACCGTCGAGGAAGGGTCGGCGGATCTAGACATCGGCCTGCATATTCTCCTCGGCCTGAACGAACCGCGTTCGCTCGCTGTGCCCGTGCTCGTGCACCTGCGCTACGACCCGCGCATTCCGGGCGCACGCGAGCGTGCCGAAGGGCGTGCGCGACGATTGCAGAGCGCGATCGAAGCACGCCATGCTACGGGCGTCGCCGCGGGCGCGATCGTCGTCCGGTCCGCCGTACGCGCCGGCGACGCGGCTCGCCTAGATCCGGTCGAGCCGCTCGCCGTGGAGGCACACGCATGAAAATTTGTCAGGTCGAAGGCACCTTGGTTGCCACCGCTAGGATCGGCAGCCTCGGCAACCGCCGACTGCTGGTCGTCAAGGAACGCGGCAGCAGCGGTAAACAGGTGGCGGTCGATCCGGTCGGCTGCAAGCCCGGCGACTGGGTCATCGCCGTCGGCAGTTCGGCTGCGCGCGACGCAGCGGGGAGCAAGGATTATCCGAGCGATCTGACGATCGTGGGCATCATCGATTATTGGGACGATAGCAGCGGTCAGGCAGGAGTCAGAGCGGATGCAAATCCACCGAGTCGTTCGTGAACTCGTGACGACGAAGCGTAACTTCTGGCTCGCAGCCAAATCGTTGCGCATCGTCGAGGATCACAAGGGCAACCTCGAGGTGGCCTTGGATCCGATCGGCGCCAAGCCCGGGGACTTCGTCGTCACGATCGGCATTTCTGCGGCGCGAATCGCGGCCGGAAATCCGAAGATCACGACGGATTTGACGATCGGCGGCATCATCGATCATTGGGATGAGGCGCGCTGGCGTCTTTGAGACGCCGACGCATCGAAACGTTGGACATGGCAATCAAACAGAAGCGAAGGAGAACGAAGATGGCAAGCGAAAAGTTGGGCATCGCCCTGGGTATGATCGAGACCCGCGGTCTGGTCCCCGCGATCGAAGCGGCCGATGCGATGACGAAGGCCTCCGAGGTGCGGCTGATCGGCCGCCAATTCGTCGGCGGCGGCTACGTCACTGTGCTGGTGCGCGGCGAAACCGGTGCGGTCAATGCGGCGGTGCGCGCGGGTGCGGATGCCTGTGAGCGCGTCGGCGACGGACTGGCGGCGGCGCACATCATCGCGCGTCCGCATTCCGAAGTGGAACAGATCCTGCCGCTGCAGGCGAACGGCCCGGATGCGGCACATAGCTGATGTCCGCGCGCGCTGCGGCGACCGGGCGTGACAGGGGAGCGGGGCGGGCGAATGGAAACCCCGCTCGGCCGCTTGCCGGCCGGGCGGCGACTGGGGCCAGGGATGGGCTTTGCGCCGGGGAGTCCGCAGCTGAATGGGGAATGCGATGCTGAGTGAAGTGCAGAAAATCGAGGGGATCAAGATGGTCGCGACACTGCCGTTGCCGGAAGACTGGAAGTCGGTCCAGAACCCTCCATCCTTGTTTCGCCGCTTTCAGTTCTCGGCGTATCGCGATACGCGGGCATTTCTCGATCGCCTCGCCGCGCTGTCCGAGGAAATGAGTTTGTATCCGGATTTAGGCTTCGGGCCGACGCACGTCAACGTGACCGTCTATGGTCCGGACGGTAAAGCCCCGGGCAATCACGAAATCGACTTCGCCACCAAAGCCGCGAATCTCGCGTCTCCCGCCTAGCGATCCGAACGCTCCGTGATGCGTCCCGCTCCGATCGACGTCGCGGTAAGCATCGTGCAGGGGGCGGACGGTCGCGTGCTGATGGCGGAGCGCACTTCACGGCAATTGTCAGCAGGGTATTGGGAGCTTCCGGGCGGGAAGGTCGATCCCGGCGAAACGCCGCAACAGGCGGCGGTGCGGGAACTAGCCGAGGAAATCGGCATTAACGCACTCGAGGTCCGGCCCTGGATCAGCTACCACCACGAATTTCGCCTGCGGCGACTGCGTCTGTTCTTTTTCCGGGTCGAGCGCTGGTCGGGTTCGCCGCAGGGTCGCGAAGGCCAGCGTATCGCCTGGGTCGATCCGGCGCACCCGGAGGTCATGCCGATCCTGCCGTCCGTCGAACGGGTGCTGATCGCCCTGGGTTTGCCTGATCTTTATGCGGTAACGGACTCGCACCGCCACGGTGGTCCCGATGGCCTGCTCGCGGATTTACAGCGGGCACTGCGCGGCGGACTGCGGCTGATCCAGGTGCGCGAACCCGGGATGGCGCCGGATCAACGCGTGCAGTTCGCGCGACGTATCGCCGCGCTCGCCGAGCCTTACGGTGCGCGCGTGTTGCTTGCCGGCTCCGCCCTAGAAGCGCGACGCGCGGGCTTGACTGGCCTGCATGCGACGGCGGCCGAGTTGCGGCGCACAACCCACCGACCGGCGGTCAAGTTCTGGCTGGCCTCATGTCACGACGGAGCGGATCTTCGAGCTGCCGAAGAACTCGGCGCCGACGCCGCGGTCATCTCGCCGGTATTGCCGAGCGCGGCGCATCCGGATCGCCCGGCAATCGGCTGGCACGGCTTGCGGCAGCTCGCCGCGGGCGCGCGCCTGCCCGTTTATGCGCAAGGCGGTGTCTCGCGCGGCTCGATCCCGGAGGCACGCCGCGCCGGTGCGGTTGGCATCACCTCCGGGGATTGGGCTTGACGCAGCCTGGAGCAGATGGCGGCCCATAAGTCCGCCTGAAGCTACGACAAAAAGTTTTGAATGGCGCGGTCGCCAGTCCTCGCCTATCGTGCACAAGTGGGCGATTTCGATGCATCGGGAGGCATCCGTGATCAGCAATTGGCTCTGGCTCGTTGGATTGGGACCCGCCACGCTCGGCCTCGTCGGTCTCGTGCCGGGCAAGGAGACTCCGGTCTCGACGGCACGCCGCATCCTCGCAGCAAAACTGGCGGCAGCACTGACCGCGCTGCTCGCGATCGCGATGGCCGCGGAGGTCATCGCGCACGGCTCGCTGCGCACGCCCTTGCTCGGTGTCGCCGGCGTCGGTTTCAGCCTCTACCTCGATGCGATCGCGGCGATGATGTTTTGTTTGGTCGGGCTGATCGGCTTGATCGTCGTCGCCTACAGTCAACACTACATGGATGGCGATCCGCAACAACTGCGCTTCACCCGCCAGCTATGCCTCACGCTCGCCGCCGTGCTGCTCGTGATCGTCTCCGGTAACATGCTGCAATTCGCGTTTGCATGGATAGCGACGGCTTGGGGTTTGCATGTGCTGCTCATATTCTATCCTGATCGACAGGCGGCGATTCTGGCCGCACGCAAGAAGTTCATCGCGAGCCGCGTCGGTGATCTGTGCTTGTTCGCCGCGATGGTTCTCGTCTATAGGCTCTGTGGCAGCCTCCAGTACGATGCGATTTTCTCCGCCATGAACTTGCTGCACGCCGGATCCGCTCCGGTCATCCTGCACGTGGCCGCCCTCTTGCTGGTCTGCACGGCGATGTTGAAGTCGGCGCAATTCCCGCTGCATGGCTGGCTGATCGAGGTCATGGAGACGCCGACGCCGGTCTCCGCTCTGCTGCATGCGGGAATCATCAACGCGGGCGGCTTTCTCGTGTTGCGCTTCTCGGATTTGATCGCGCTGTCGACGCCGACGCTGTACACGCTGTCGATCATCGGCGGCATGACGGCCTTGTTCGGATCGGTGGTCATGCTCACCCAGACCTCGATCAAGGTGTCGCTTGCCTACTCGACCACCGCGCAAATGGGCTTCATGATGCTCGAGTGCGGTTTGGGCGCGTTCTCTGCGGCCTTGCTGCACATCCTGGCGCATTCGCTCTACAAGGCCCATGCCTTCCTCTCGTCCGGCAGCGTCATCGACATCGCGCGCGCCTCGTGGACTCCGAGTCCGGGGGGCAAGCCGCACCCGGCGCGCCTCGTGATCTCGATCATCGCCGTGTTGGCGGTCACCGTCGCCATCGGGTCTCTGTTCGGAGCGACGCTGTACGCGAAACCCGGCGTGTTCACCATGGGCGCGGTCGTGGTGCTCGCGATGATCCTTCTGATCGCCAACGGCATCGATGAACACCCGAATCTCTATGTCGTCGTGCGTACGGTCGGCCTCGCCGCGATCGTGACCGTGGTGTACTTCAGTCTGCAATTCATCGTGGAAGTTTTGCTCGCCGATTCCGTGCCGCCGACGCAAAGCTTGCGCGGTCCGCTCGATCTGGCGATCATCGTCGCGATCATCCTCGGTTTCGGTGTCGTCACGCTGTTTCAGGGTTTGTTGCCCGGGCGGGGTTCGGGTGCGAAATGGTCGGCGCTGTATGCGCATCTGTCGAACGGCTTGTACGTGAACACGATCGCGAACCGATGGCTCTTGCGGGTCTGGCCGAGCCCGCCGCAACAACCGGGCGTCGGGGCCGGCCGGTGAACACCGCGATTGCGGCCATCCCGACCGACGAGCGCGCCGACCTGCTCGCGGCAATCGCCGCCGCGTGCGGGCGGATAGCGCCGCTGTGGCCTTTGAAGCATTTCGTCGCCGTCAACCCCTTCCTCGGATTCACCGATCGCTCCTTCCATGCCACGTGCACGACGATGCGTCGCGTCGCGCGTATCGACATGCTGATGCCGCGCAGCTTCTACCGGCAGGCTCTGGCCGAAGGCACGATCGAGGATCGCGATCTGGGCGCCGCGCTCGCCGCCGCGCCCGCCGATTGGCAGATACCGGCCTCCGTCGCGGCGCTGAGAGCCGCGCTCGAGCGCGACGTGCCGATCCGCACCGGTGGCAGCGCCGTCGTCGCGACCGTCGCCGAGGTGCTCGACACGCTCGCGTCCGGCGACCGGCAAGCCTCGCGCACGAGTTTCATGGTCGACGAAATCTCGAAGTGGTGCGCGGCCTATTTCGACGAGGGACAGTCGGTATGGCGCCTGCCCTCGCGAGACCTCCGACCTTATGCCGCCTGGCGAGCATCGATGCGTCACGACCGCAACGCCGAGATGATGGGTATCGCCGGGTTCCGGACCGCGGTGGCGGAATTGCCCGAGGATCCCGTTGCGGCGATCGACGCCGTGGTGCGCGAACAAGGTGTGCCGGAAGGCGCGATTGCGGATTATCTACATCAGGCTTTGTCGGACATCGGCGGCTGGGCCGCCTATGCCCGATACCTCGTCTGGAACAGCGAGCTGTACGGTCGGGAGGACGATACGCTCGTGCAGCTACTCGCGATTCGCGTGGTCTGGGGCTACACGCTGTTCCTCGAGCATCGCGGCAACCGCGCCTTTCGCGAGGCTTGGAGCCGCGCCATGCTGGCCGCCGCGACACCGCCGCAAGACGAGCAACTCGGTCACGACCCCGAAATCGCCATTGACCTGCTGCTCCAGGAAGCCTACGAGGGCGCCTACCAGCGCCGGTTGCTGGCGCAAATCGGACAAAACACCCTGGAAATCCGCCGCAAATCCGAGGGGCGGCGCAAGCAAGTGCAAGCCGCGTTCTGCATCGACGTGCGCTCGGAGATCTACCGGCGCGCGTTCGAGTCCGTGTTCACGGACGCCGAGACGCTGGGTTTTGCGGGGTTCTTCGGCTATCCGATCGAATACGTGAAGATCGGCGACGTCAATGGCGGCGCCCAGTGTCCGGTGCTGCTGACTCCGCGCTTCGTCGTGTGCGAGGCTGTCAAGAACGCCTCCGTCGAGGAAGAGGCCAAGATCCTCGGTCTGCGACAGCTTCGCCGGCGTGCCGCCAAGGCCTGGAAGTCCTTCAAGCTCGCGGCTGTCTCCTCGTTCATCTACGTCGAGACGGCGGGTCTGTTATATGCCGCCAAGATCTTGAGCGACAGCCTCGGTCTCACTCGCCCGGTCAAGGATCCGAACACCGACGGACTCGACAAGGCGGTGCTCGGCCGCGTCGGCCCGCGGGTCGAGACGCGCCTGGTCGGCGCTCGCGAAACCGGTTTCGACAAGCATCAACGGCTCGTACAAGCGGAGGCCGTGCTGCGCGGCATGTCCCTGACCGAGCAATTCGCGCGTCTGGTCCTGCTCGTCGGCCACGGCAGCACCACGGCCAATAACCCGCATGCTTCGGGTCTCGACTGCGGCGCCTGTGGCGGTCATACGGGCGAGGCGAACGCACGCGTGGCCGCGATGATCTTGAACCTGCCGGACGTGCGGGTCGGTTTGCGCGGGCGCGGCATCGAGATTCCCGACGACACCTGGTTCCTCGGCAGCCTGCACGACACGACGACCGACGACATCGTAATCTTCGACGTGGACGATGCGCCCGCGACGCACCTCGAGGAGATCCGCCGCGTGCGCGGTCGCCTGTCGCGGGCCTCCTCGCTCGCCCGGCTCGAGCGTGCAGCCCTGCTCGGCGTCCCCGAAGGCCCGAAGACGGAGGCCCGCGTACTGGCTCGCAGCCGCGACTGGTCGCAGGTGCGTCCCGAGTGGGGTCTCGCTGGCAATGCGGCGTTCATCGCCGCGCCGCGCACGCGTACCCGGGGCATCGATCTGGGGGGTAGGGTTTTCCTCCATGACTATGCCTGCCGCAACGACGAAGATTTCAAGATCCTCGAACTCATCATGACCGCGCCGATGATCGTCGCCAGCTGGATCAACTTGCAATATTACGGTTCCACGGTCAACAATCGCGCGTTTGGAGCCGGCAACAAAGTGCTCCACAACGTCACCGGGACGATCGGGGTGCTGGAAGGGAATGCCGGCGACTTGAAGGTAGGACTGCCCTTGCAGTCGGTCCACGACGGACGACAATTCATCCATGAACCGCTGCGGCTCAACGTCATCATCGAGGCGCCTCTTGGTGCGATCAACGCCGTGATCGCGAGGCACCCGACGGTGCGGGACATGGTGGATCATCGCTGGGTGCATTTGTTCGCCCTATCCGAGCGGGGCATCGTGTCGCACCGGTATCTCGGATCCTTGGAATGGGAGGCGATCGACGTGCGGGACGCGGCAAGCTAAGACGGCGCGTTCGGGAACCGATCGAAAGTGTCCCCGCAATGAGCACGATGGCGCAGCTTCAGCAATTCCTGGAGCAGGTTCTCACCGATCCTTGGTTGGTGCATGACCATGAGGGCCGGCTCCTCGAGGTCAGCGCGAAGACCTGCGAGAGGCTCGGCTATTCGCGCGAGGAGTTGCTCGCGTTGACGGTCCTCGACATTGAGCTAAGCCTCGATACGGCGACGGCGGCGGCCGATTGGGGCAGCGTCGCGCCCGGAGCCGCGAAGATTCTCGGCGCTCGACAACGTCGCAAGGACGGTAAAATTCTGCCCGTCGAGGTCCATTGCGGCGCTTTCGATCTCACCGGCCAGCGGCTGTATTTTCGGACGGCCCGCGACCTCTCACCGCGCCTCGAGCTCGAAGCCGAGTTGCATGCGAGCCGCGAACGCGTGCAAACGGTGTTCCGCGCAATGACCGAGGGTCTCGTGCTGCAATCGGCGAGCGGCGAGATCATCGAGGCCAACCCGGCGGCCGAGACGATTCTCGGAGTCACGCGGGCGCAGCTGCTCGGCAAATCGTCCTTGGACCCCGAGTGGCGTCCGATTCGCGAGGATGGCAGCGCGTTACCCGGCGAAGAGCACCCGGCGATGGTGGCTTTGAGAACCGGCGAACCGGTGCGCGAGCAAGTCATGGGTTTCCACGACCCGGGGAAGGGCTTGCGCTGGATCCGCGTCAACGCGCGACCCATCTTTTCGGAAGGGTCCGACAGCCCGGCCGGTGCGGTCACGACCTTCGTCGATATCACCGCGCAGCGGCGGCTTACCGATGAATTGCGGGTCGCCAACGCCGATTTACGGGCGATTCTCGACAATGTCCCGGCGCGCATCACGTCTTGGCGAGCCGACCGAACCAACCGCTTCATCAACCGCGTCGCCAGCGCCTATTTTCAGATATCGCCTGAAGAGGCCATTGGCAAGCATGTCACCGAGATCCTCGGCGTCGAGCGTTACGCGAAAATCGAATCCTACGTCACGGCCACGCTCGCTGGCGAACGCCAGGCCCACGAACTCGCCGATCCGCTGCCCTGTGGAACGGTGAAACATAGTTACGTCGAGTATGTCCCCAACACGGTCGATCGGGAGGTCGTCGGGTTTTACGTACTCGGCACGGACAACACCGAACTGCGTGAATCCTACGCCAGGGTGCGCGAACTCGCGCAGCGCCTGGAGGGCGTGCGCGAAGAGGAGCGGGAAGCCGCGGCTTTGGTGCTGCACGAGGGCATTGCCCAGGATTTGTTTGCGATGAAGCTGGGCGTCGAATGTTTGCGGACGCAGTCGGAAGGTCGTACCGCGATCATCAAGGCCTGTCAGGAGTTCACGACCGCCATCGAAAAGTGCATGCACGACACGCGTCGCGTTGCCAATCAGCTGCGACCCGCCGCCCTCGTGCATTTGCGCATCGTCGAGGCGGTCAAGGATCACGCGCGCTATTTTGGCGAACGCGCGGGCCTGGATATCGTCGTCAACGAGGCGGCCCCGTTCCCGAGAGCCGATGCGGCAACTCAATCGGTCTTGTTCCGGACCGCCCAGGAGGCGCTAACCAACGTCGCGCGGCACGCGCGGGCGACGCGTGTCGAGATCACTTTCCGGATCGAGCGGAAGTTCGTGGTCATGACCGTCGCGGACGATGGGGTCGGCATAGAAGCCCATGAGCTCACGAAGGTAAAATCGCTGGGCTTACTCGGGATTCGCGAGCGCGTGCGTGCGTTGGGCGGCGATCTGTCGATCGTCCGCGGCGCGATCTCGGGATCGGTCTTGTCGGTGCGATTGCCGACAGCTTAAAAAATACCCGGCATCGTCACGAAGCCCTCGAGCCGCCTGACCCGATCGGTCCAGCGACGGATCGCGGGGTAGGGCAGCCGGGAGATTCCACCTTCCTCGGAGAGCATCACGGTTGGAAAGCACGCGATGTCGGCGATCGTCGGCGCCTCGCGGCTGCAAATCCACTGCCGGCCCTCTTGTTCGGCGAACCAAAGATGCTCGTCGAGCACGCGCAAGGCGCGGTGCGCGCCGCGTCGGCATTGCTCGATGTCCGCTGCGTAGAACAGCGTGTCGTGCAGCCGCGCCAGGCCCGCGGTCGCCGTCAGGCCGTCGGCAAAGCTCAACCACGAGACGAGCGTGGCGAGTCCCGCCGCATCCTCGCGCGGGCACCAGCGCTGCGTGGGATCGTAGCGACCGGCAAGATAGACCAAGATCGCCTGGGCATCTCGCAGGATCCACCCGTCGTCGTCGAGCACGGGGAGCTGGCCGAGCGGATTCAATGCCAGAAACCAGGGGCTCTGGTGTTCGCGGCCCGGATGGAAATCGATCTCCCGCCGTGCGAAGCCTACCTGGAGCAAATGCAGCAGCAGCCGCACCTTGTAGCAATTGCCCGAGAGCTCGTAGTCGTAGAGCGTGATCATCGCGCAAGCTCCACGGCATCGCGGACCCCGATGAGCCGGGCGTTGTAGGCCCGCAGCCCGGCGAGGCGCTGCGCGGCGGGAATCAACTTGCCGACGAGTCCGTGGATCACCGTGGCGCAGGGCTCCAGTGGCTGTAATAGCCAGTAGACGGAGTCGATGTTCGCCACCGCTGCATCGTCGACGCCCGCCGTATCGTATGCCTCGGTCACGAGCGTATACGCATCCAGTCGGGCCACTCGTCCCAGCAACAATCTTTCGGCGACCGCCTCCAGCGATGCGGCGACGTAGACGCTGCGTAGCGTGGTAATAGCGCCCTCGACGGGTGGGGTCACCGCGACCGCCACGCTCCCCTCCGGCGGCAGGCTTGGTACGTCGTCGCGCGGCTGCAGGCTCGCCCAAACGTAACCGTAGCGCTCCGTGCTCGAATAGGCGGTCGCACATAGCGCCGCGCCAGGCTTCTGGGTCGGGTGCGACGGAATGTGCGTACATTGCCCGCTGCCGCTCGCGAAGCGCCAGCCGTGATACCGGCAGCGAAGTTCGTTCTCGATCTGCTCGCCGATCGACAGGCGCACGCCGCGATGGGGGCAGCGATTCTCCCAGGCGTTGACGGCTCCCGAGCGTCCACGCCAGACGGCGATCTCCTGGCCGAGTAACGAGGTCTGGAAGACATGACCGGGCCGGACTTCCTCGCTGCGCGCCACGGGAAACCATCGATCCATGCCTCAAGTCTCGGCGATCGCGCCGTAGCGCACGCCGGCCGTGGCGAGATAGCGCCGGTAGGCCGCCGAGGACTTGTCCGCTCGCACCGAAATCTCGGCGCGCGGCGACAGCGGCAATCGCTTCGGTAACTGGTTCTCGAGGATCGGACGGTCCTGGCCGAAGATGAATTGCTGGAAGCGGCGGATCGCGCCCGGTTCGGCATCATGGGGCAGATAGCACGTCAACATATGCGCGATGCAGGTCTCCTCGGTCACCGGCTGAACGAGCAGCGCGATCATGTCCTTGCGCTGCGGTTCGACCGGATTCGCCTTGTAGAGCACGACGACGTAGGGGCGCAAGACCGCATAGATATAGTCGACGTCGAAGCCGGCGGCGGCGACCGGCGAAGCTTTCGGCTGGTACACGCGGCAGCCGGTGGCGATGATTCCTCCGTCCGCGAGCGGTTCCACCGCGTAGGCTTGGATCTCGGTATGCGGTTGCTCGCCGAGGTAGCCCTCGTGCACGAACGCGAGGTGCGAAAGATCGAGAAAGTTTTCGACGGCGCGCAGTCCAGAGACCGCGACGCGCACCGAGCCGGCCGAAGCGGTCAGCCGCTCCGGCTCGGCGCATTCGGCGAATTCCACGATCGGGCGGCGCGGTGTGCCGAGACAAACCCAGAGGAAACCATAGCGCTCTGCGCTTGCGCCGACGGACTCGTAGCCGTCGGCCGTGGACCGCTTGCGCAGGACTTCGATCCCACCCTCCGAGGAGTCGAGCTGCAGGATCAACGCCTGGCCGAGCAAGGTCGTCGCGATGCGTCCATCGCGCCGCAGTCGCGCAAGTTCCGCGACGACGTGCCAGTCGTCCCAGAGTATGGACTCGACCGCGCTCACGGAATCTCGGCGCGGATGCCGGTGTCGTATTCCGCGATCCGTTGCAACCAGCGGTCCTTGGACTCAGTTGGTAGAAAGGCAGCCTCGAAGGAATTTTCCGCGAGCCGGCGCAGCTCGCCGCGAGTCAGCTCGAGTCCTCGCTGCACGGCCAGGAAATTCTCGAGCAGGTAACCACCGAAATACGCGGGGTCGTCCGAGTTGACGGTAACGCACAGGCCCTGGCGCAGCAGCCGACGCAAGTTATGGTCCTCGATGCGCGCAAACACTTTCAGTTTGACGTTCGACAGCGGGCAGACCATGAGCGGTACGCGTTCGCGCGCGAGCCGGGCGACCAGCGCGGGGTCCTCCTCGCAGCGCACGCCGTGGTCGATGCGCTGCACGTGCAGGATATCGAGAGCCTGCTCGATGTAGCTCGGCGGTCCTTCCTCTCCGGCATGGGCGACCGCCTTGAGTCCCAGTGCCCGTGCCCGCTCGAACACCGCGGCGAATTTTTCCGGGGGATGACCCGACTCGGACGAATCCAGCCCGACGGCCGTGAGCAGGTGCTTGTGGGGCAGCGCCGCTTCGAGCGTGCGCATGGCATCCGCCTCGCTCAAATGCCGCAGGAAACACAGGATCAGACCGGAACTCATCCCCCAGGTCCGCCGCGCCTCCTCGAGCGCCCGGCCGATGCCGGAGATCACGACCGCGATGTCCACGCCGCGGCTCGTATGCGTCTGTGGATCGAAGAACATCTCGACGTGCACGATGCCTTGCATATATGCCTTGCGCAGATAGTCGCGCGTCAGGAGGTAGAAGTCCTCGGCGTCTCGCAGCACGTCGGCCCCCGCATAATAAATGTCCAGAAACGCCTGGAGATCCGCAAAGTCGTAGGCCGCACGCGCGGCCTCGAGCGTCGCAAAGGGAAGTCGGGCGCCGTGCTTCGCAGCCAACTGCAGCGCGAGTTCGGGCTCGAGCGAGCCCTCGATGTGCAGATGCAGTTCTGCTTTGGGAAGTCCTCTGATGTACTCGAGCATGAGCCTACACCGCGCGTCCGATCGTGACCTCACTCTATACGACTCAAGCTCATTTCTATAGGATCGAACGCCATGGGCCAGCTGACGACTCACGTGCTCGATACCAGTGCCGGGCTGCCCGCGGCAGCGGTGCAGATCGAGGTCCACGCGTGGTCGGAATGTGCACCAAAATTGCTCATGCGCACGCTCACCGGCCGGGATGGCCGCTGTTCCCAGCCACTGCTCGGCGGCGAAGACTTGCGGACGGGCCGCTATGTAATTACGTTCCAGGTCGGCGAATATTTCCGGGGACGCGGCCTCGAGCTGCCGCAACCGGCCTTCCTCGAGGAGGCCGTAATCCGCATCGGCATCGCCGATCCGGCGGCTCACTACCACGTGCCGCTGCTGATTTCGCCGTGGAGCTATTCGGTCTACCGCGGAGGATGAGGGCGCGTGGCGATTGCCGGTCCGATGATTCCCTACTTGCTCGACTGGCTCGCACTGCTGGTTCGTTGGCTGCATCTCATCGCGGGCGTCGCTTGGATCGGCGCATCGTTCTACTTCGTCTGGTTGGACAATCACTTGCAGCCGCCGTTCGACGCTGCGCAGACGGATCCCGGTGTCGGCGGCGAGCTCTGGGCCGTGCACGGCGGCGGCTTTTATCGATCGCAAAAATACCGCGTCGCGCCCGCCGTCCTGCCGCCTAAACTGCATTGGTTCTACTGGGAGGCGTACACAACCTGGTTGTCGGGATTTTTTCTCCTGTGTTTGCTTTACTTTTGGCAGGCGGATGCCTATTTGATCGACCCGGCCGTTGCCGCGCTGACCAAGCCTGCCGCGATTGCGCTCGGTGTCGCCGCCATCGTCGGCAGCTGGCTCATCTACGATGGTCTCTGCCGCTCCCCGCTCGGGCGCCGAGGGCGAGTGTTCGCGCTGGTCTCGAGCGCTTTGATCGCCGCCCTCGCCTGGACCCTTTGCCACTGGTTCAGCGGTCGGGGCGCGTTCATGCTGTTCGGCGCGGCACTCGGTACGATCATGGTTGCCAACGTGCTGTTCGTGATCATTCCGGGCCAGCGTGAGATGGTGCGCGCCAAGCGCGCAAGCCGACCGCCGGACCCCGCTGCCGGAGTGCGCGGCAAACAGCGTTCGGTGCACAACACCTATTTCACGCTGCCGGTGCTGTTCGTCATGCTCAGCAACCATTACGCCATGACCTACGGGGCGCGTTACAACTGGCTGGTGCTGATCGCAATGAGTTTCGCCGGCGCCTGTATCCGCGCCTGGTTCGTCGCGCGGCACAAGCCGCCCGAGCACGGCCCCTTCGCGGCGGCGTTACCGGGCGTATTGGGACTGCTCACCCTGGCCGTCGTGGTCGTCAGCCTCGCGCCATTTCCCAGCGCGGGCGCCGATGCAGAGCTCGCGGCGGCGCCCCCGGCTCTCGAACGTGTGCAGACGATCGTGACGCAGCGCTGCGCACCGTGTCATGCCTCCAGACCTTCGCAGCCCGGCTTCAATGCGCCGCCGGACGGTCTCGTGCTGGAGAATCCCGTGCAGCTCAGGAGCCACGCCGTCGACGTAGCGCTGCAGCTCAAGACGCACTCGATGCCGCTCGGAAATCTGACGGGAATGACGGAGGATGAGCGTGCACAACTGACGCGTTGGGTCTCGCAAACCGCCGGCGGCGGCATCGGTGCGGCGCCGTGAGCCCGGAGACGCGCTATCCACGCGATCTCATCGGCCACGGGCGTCATCCGCCGCATGCGGACTGGCCGGGTGGGGCGCGTATCGCCGTTCAGTTCGTCTTGAACTACGAAGAGGGTGCCGAGAATTGCGTGCTCGACGGGGATCCCGCGTCGGAGGTATTTCTTTCCGAGATCATCGGCGCGCAAGCGTTTCCGATGCGTCACATGAGCATGGAGTCCTTGTACGAGTACGGATCGCGTGCCGGACTGTGGCGGGTGTTGCGGCTGTTCGAACGCCTGCGTCTGCCGCTGACCATCTTTGCGGTCGCCGCGGCCGTGCGACGGAACGGGGAGGCGACTGCCGCGTTCCGCGAACTGGGGTGTGAGATCGCGAGTCACGGCCTGCGCTGGCTTAGTTATCAATTCGCGGACGAGGCCACCGAGCGGGCGCACATGGCCGAGGCAACGGCTATCCTGGCCGAGGCGTTCGGCGCGGCGCCGCTGGGCTGGTACACGGGCCGCGACAGTCCGCAGACCCGGCGCTTGCTCGTCGAACAGGGTGGCTTTCTCTATGATTCGGATTCCTACGCCGACGACTTGCCGTATTGGACGCGTGTCGTCGATCGCGGCGGCTCGATGCACACGCATCTCGTCGTGCCTTACGCGCTGGATACCAACGACATGCGTTTCGCGACAGCCCAAGGATTCAACTCCGGCACCCAATTCTTCGACTACCTGCGCGATGCGTTCGATACCCTGTACCGAGAGGGCGACCCGGCGGGATTGAACGCCCCGAAAATGCTCTCGATCGGTCTGCATTGCCGTCTGGCGGGTCGACCCGGACGTATCGCCGCGCTGGAGCGTTTCATCGAGCATGTCCTGCGTCACGATGCCGTCTGGATTTGTCGCCGGATCGACATCGCGCGCCACTGGATCGCACGCCATCCCTGGAGGCCCGCGCCATGATCGCGCTCGAACGATTGAACCAACTCTCCCAGTCTGAGTTCGTCCGGGCGCTCGACGGAATCTTCGAACATACCGCCTGGGTTGCGCAACGGGTGCACGCGGGTGTGCCGTTCCGATCGCGCTTGCAATTGCTCGATGCACTACGCGCTGCGGTCTACGACGCGACGCTCGCCGAGCAAATGAGCCTGATCCTCGCGCATCCGCGGCTCGGGAAGCGCGGACAGCAGCTCGGCGAACTGACCGGAGCCTCCGCGCGCGAACAGCGCCGCGCAGGACTCGCAGCCTGCGGCGATGCGGAGTACGCCGCGCTGCGCCGTCTCAACGATGCCTATTTCGAACGCTACGCGTTTCCTTTCATCCTCGCGGTGCGTGGCTACGATCCGGGGGCCATCATCGCCAATATCGAACTGCGTTTGCACAGCGAGATCCCTTTCGAGCGCAGCGCGGCGCTGCACGAGATCGGCTTGATCGCCTCCTATCGGCTCGCCGAGCGGGTTTACTCCAGCGCGGAAACCGAGTTCGCTGCCATGTGCGAGCGCTTGGCGCGCAGTCCCCTGCAGTCACCCGAGGTCGACGGTGCGCGGTTGGGATTGCTGCGAGAATGGCTGCTCGCCGCAGGTTTCGAGGTCAGCCGCGGCGGGTCTGGACCCCTACGTGCGACGCTGGCCCTGGCCCCGCCGGGTGCGCCGCAAGTCCTGATCGGCGCCGCCGACGAAAGCTCGCTCGGCGAAGCGGCGACGGCCACGACGTCGCCTGGTAAGGCGCACTACGACGAGCCGCTGGGGTTTCTCGCCGCGATCGCACTCGCGCAACAAGCCCGTGTGGACCTCGTCTGGCCTTGCTGCACCCTCGCGCTCAGCATCCCGCGACGTGATTTGAATTTCCTCACCGAACGGTACCCGGATCCGGACACGCTCGAGCGGGCGGTTCCCGCGCTCCGCGATTTCCTGCAACGGCATGCACCAGCGTCCCAACCGATCGTGAGCGTCGACGAACATGGCTGAAGCGCTAGATCTCGAGGCGCCGCTCGGCGCCCATGCGCAACTGAATCTGGCCGATCCGCGGCTGGGCGCGGCCGTCGTGACCGCGAGCGACGAATTCTTCGCGCCTGCGGAGCGCATGCTGAACGCGTCCGAGCCGCAATGGCGCGCCGGCGTCTACGACGCGCACGGCAAGTGGATGGACGGTTGGGAAACACGTCGCCGCCGCGGACCGGGCTTCGATCATTGCGTATTGCGACTTGCCGCCGCCGGCACGCTGGCGGTCATCGAGCTCGATACCCGATACTTCACCGGCAATTTCCCGCCCTTTGCCTCGGTCGAGGCTTGCCGGGTCGCGGGCGACCCGGATAAGTCGACGGCGTGGACGGAAGTTCTAGCGCGGTCGCCTCTCCAGGGCGATAGTCGCCGACGCTATGCGGTGAGCGATCCAGGCCCGTGGACTCACTTGAGACTAAATATTTATCCCGACGGCGGCATCGCGCGCTTGCGCGCCTACGGTGCCGTGCACCGTGGTCCCATGGCCGGCGCCGCGAGCGTCGATCTTGCGGCGGCGTTGTCTGGCGGCCTCGCGCTCGCCTGCAGCGACGAGCATTATGGGTCGATGGCGAACCTGCTACTGCCGGGTCGCGGCGCGAGCATGGCCGACGGCTGGGAGACGCGCCGGCGCCGGGAACCCGGCTACGACTGGGTGATTTTGCAACTGGGCGCCGTTGGACGCATCGAGGCCGCCGAAATCGATACCGCACATTTCAAGGGCAACTATCCGCACCAGATCTCGATGCATGCGGTCTTGCTCGCGGGCGAGGGGCAGGGCGCTGCGCGCGGCGACGTGCGCGCCGAGAGTCTGTATTGGCCCGTGCTGCTCGAGCCGCAGTTGCTGGGCGCCGACCAGGTGGTTCGTTTCGAGAGTCAGCTCGCGCGCCTTGGCCCCGTTTCGCACGTGCGCGTCAACATCCACCCGGATGGGGGTTTGAGCCGTGTCCGCTTGTTCGGACGACCTGGGACGTGACCGGGGTCGCGACCGGGATCGTGCTGCGACCCGAGCCCTTGACGGCGGCTCGCTTCGCGCCCTACGGCGACGTCCTCGAAAGCGAGGGCAGTGCATTTCGATCGATCAACGCCGGTACGGCCAAGCGCTACGAGACCCAAGCCCGCGTCGAGGTGACGGCGCATGGCGGACGTCCGCTGATCAGTATCTTCGAGGCGACGCCGCGAAGTTTTCCGCTGTCGGTACGCGTGCTGGAACGACATCCGTGGTCGAGTCAGGCGTTCTTTCCGCTCGAGCAGCGGCCATTCTTGATCGTCGTCGCAGGCGAGGGTCCCGGGCCGCTCGCCACGCGTGTCCGGAGCTTTCTGAGTTCCGGCCGGCAGGGCGTCAACTACCGTCCGAACACCTGGCACCATCCCCTCGTGGCGCTCGCGGCGACCAGCCGTTTTCTCGTCGTCGACCGCGGCGGAGAGGGTGAGAATTGCGAAGAGATCGAGTTCGAGCCGGGTGCGGTGACCTTGCTCGGCGGCGACGGCTGATTACTTGGGAACGGTCGCGTCCACGCCGTCCACGAACCAGTCCAGCGACTCCAATGCCGCGACCGGTACCGATCCATGAGCGTCGACTTTGAGTGCGCCGGTATTATCCTTGATGGGGCCGGCGAACGGCAGCAAGCTGCCGTCGACGATCGCCCTCTTTTTCGCCTCGAACACCTGGGCAACGGCCGCGGGCACGGCGGGATTGAGCGGCGTCAGCACCACGACCCCTTCCTTGATACCCCAACGGGTTTGGCGTCCGCCGGTCCATGTCCCGTCGAGCTGTTTCTTGACCTCGTCGATGTAGTAGACGCCCCAATTCTCGGTGTTCGCCGTCAGTTGCGCGTGCGGCCCGAACTTGGCCATGTCGGAGTCCCAACCGAAGGCGTGGATGCCCTTTTCTTCGGCGACTTGAACCACGGCGGGCGAATCGGTGTTCTGGCACAAAATGTCGGCGCCTTGGGCGACGAGCGCCTCGGCTGCCTGTCGCTCCTTGCCGGGGTCGTACCAGGTGTCGGCCCAGACCACTTTGGTGTGAACTTTCGGGTTGACGCTGCGTGCGCCCAAGGTGAAGGCATCGATGTTGCGAATCACTTCGGCGATCGGAAACGAAGCAACATAGCCGAGAGTGTTGGTCTTGGTCATGCGGCCGGCGAGCACGCCGAGCAGATAGGCACCCTCGTAAAAACGTGCCTCGTAGGTGACGACGTTGGCCGCGGTCTTGTAGCCGGTGGCATGCTCGAAATGGATCTTGGGGAACAGCTTGGCGACCTTGAGGGTCGGCTCCATGTAGCCAAACGAGGTCGTGAACACCAGTTCATAGTCCTTGGCCGCCAGTTGCCGGATCACGCGCTCCGCGTCCGCGGTCTCCGGCACGCTGTCGACGTAGGTCGTCGCGACTTTTGGCCCAAACTGGCGCTCGACCGCGAGCCGGCCGAGATTGTGCTCGTACGACCAGCCACCGTCGGCCACCGGACCCACGTAGACGAAAGCGATCTTCAGAGGATCGGCCGTCGCCGAACCGGCCGCGAGCGCCAGTGCGGCGCAGAGGAACACCATGCGCAACGGCCGCGGCACCGGGCGTATTCCCATAGGGCCTCTAGATCTCATCGAAGAAATTGGCGGATACGGGTTTGTTCGCCAGGATTTCCTCGCGCGTCAGTCCCTGGATCTCGTGCGGGAACACGAGCCATCTGTCCGTATCGTGCACGTAATAATCGGGGCTGCGCGCGCTGCGGTTGCGCGCCGGTTTGTAGTAGACCGTGGCAATGCGGATGCGTTCGGGCAGGTTGCGCCGGCAACGACGCTCCAGTTCGGCGAGCACGGCATCCAAGCTCCGGCCGGAATCCCAGACATCGTCGACGAGCAGCAGTGCATCGTCGGCGGACAGACGCGAGATCAGGTAATCGATCGCATGGACGCGCACGCTCTTGTCTTGCTGGTCGATGGCAAGATACGAAGAGGTGCGTATGGCGATGTGATCGGCACGGATGGCGTGATATTCGAGCACTTCTTGCACGGCGATGCCGATCGGCGCGCCGCCGCGCCACATCGCCACGAGGAAAGTCGGGCGGAAGCCGCTGGCGATGATCCGCCGCGCGAGCTCCATCGAATCCCGCAGCAGCGACTCCGCGGAAATGAATAATTTGTCCATGCAGCCATGCTGCGCCAAACGACGTAGATCAGGCAAGCGACCGTCGCCAAGAGGGTCTTAAACGAGTAGGATTTCGCAGATGATAGGATTTCGACGCTGATGCCCGCCGTCCAAGCGAACCCCGTTGCCCGTGGTCTCGGCACCGCCACGGGTTGGAACGCGCGGCTGGATTTGCGGATCGAGCGGCGCGAGGGTCGCTCGGTACTCGCGCACAACGAGCATCAGGGTCCGCTGCAGGTGCAAAAAGCCTTGTATCCGGAAGGACCCGATATTTGCCACGTCGCCGTGCTCCATCCGCCGGGCGGGATCGCCGCGGGGGACAGGCTGGGCATCGACACCGCCGTCGCACGCGGTGCACGGGCCTTGCTGACGACCCCGGGCGCCACGAAATGGTATCGATCGGAAGGCGGACGGGCCGAACAAGAACTGCGTTTTCACGTCGAGACGGACGGTGTGCTGGAGTGGCTGCCGCGCGAGACCATCTTTTTCGATGGCGCGCGTCCGTCCTCGACGCTGGCCGTGCGGCTCGGATCCGGTGCGAAATTTCTCGGCTGGGAGATTCTGTGCTTCGGGCGTGCCGCCTCGGGCGAGCGCTGGCGTCGGGGCCAGGTCGAACTACGCACGCGCATCGACGGTCCCGAGCGCCTGCTGTGGAACGAGTCCGCGAATCTGCGCGCCGACGGCGGTTTTCAGCAATCCCCGGTCGGCCTCGCCGGTCACTCGGTCAGCGCCACATTCCTCGCGGCGGGACTCGATCCGGCACCGGGCTTGATCACGGCTTGCCGCGAGCTCGTCGCGGATCGTCCAGATTGCCACCGCGGCATCACCGCCTTGCCCCGCGTGTTCGTGGCGCGGTATCTCGGCGACTCCTCGGAACAAGCTTTTCACTGGTTTCGCGACTTGTGGAGCCTCGTTCGGCCGGCCTTGCTCGGCACGCTCGCGCGCAGCCCGCGGCTCTGGGCAACCTGATGGATGACCCGCGATGGAACTGACGCCCCGCGAAAAGGATAAGCTGCTGATCTTCACCGCCTCGCTGCTCGCGGAGCGGCGCCGCGCGCGCGGTTTGAAGCTCAATTACCCCGAGACCGTGGCGCTGATAACGGCGGCGATTCTCGAGGGCGCTCGCGACGGAAAAACGGTTGCAGAATTGATGAGCTACGGGACCAAGATCATTTCCCGTGCCGAGGTGATAGAGGGGGTTGCCGAGATGATCCCCGAGATCCAGGTCGAAGCGAGTTTTCCGGACGGCACGAAACTCGTGACCGTCCACCACCCCGTCGTCTGAGGAGCCAGCCGTGATACCCGGAGAAATCTTCGCCGAGGATGGCGAGATCGAGCTGAACGTCGGCCGCCGGACGATCACGGTCACCGTCGAGAACGGCGGCGACCGGCCGATCCAGGTGGGTTCGCATTATCATTTCTTCGAGACCAACGCGGGCCTGCGCTTCGATCGGGAGCCGACGCGCGGCTTCCGTCTCGACATCCCCGCCGGCACGGCCGTGCGCTTCGAACCAGGGCAATCGCGGACCGTGCAACTCGTGGAGTTCGGCGGATTGCGCCGTGTCTTCGGATTCCAGGGCAAGATCATGGGAGATCTCTGAGCATGGCGGTGAAGATCTCACGGGCTGCCTATGCGGAAATGTTCGGCCCAACGACCGGCGATCGCGTGCGGCTGGCCGATACGGGACTCGTCGTCGAAGTCGAAAAGGACTACACGGTCTACGGCGAGGAGGTGAAATTCGGCGGCGGCAAAGTCATCCGCGATGGCATGGGCCAGGGTCAGGGTACGCGCAGCAGCGTCGCCGATACCGTCATCACCAATGCGCTCATCATCGATTACTGGGGTATCGTCAAAGCCGATGTGGGATTGCGCGACGGCCATATTTGGGCCATCGGCAAAGCCGGAAACCCGGACGTACAGTCGGGCGTGACGATCCCGATCGGCGCGGCCACCGAGATCATCGCCGGCGAAGGCCTGATCCTGACGGCCGGCGCCGTCGACACGCACATCCATTTCATCTGTCCGCAGCAAATCGAAGAAGCCCTGGTCTCCGGTGTGACGACCATGATCGGCGGAGGCACGGGGCCGGCCGCGGGGACCAGCGCCACGACCTGCACGCCGGGCGCCTGGCACATCCACAGTATGTTGCTCGCGGCCGAAGGCTTCGCGATGAATCTCGGCTTTCTCGGCAAGGGTAACGTCAGTCTGCCCGAGCCGGTGCGCGAGCAGGTTCGGGCCGGCGCGATCGGTCTCAAGCTGCACGAGGACTGGGGCACGACGCCCGCGGCGATAGACAATTGTCTGCGCGTCGCCGACGAGTTCGACGTCCAGGTCGCCATTCACACCGACACGCTGAACGAGTCCGGATTCCTCGAGACGACGCTGGCGGCGATTGACGGCCGCACGATCCACACCTTCCACACCGAGGGTGCGGGCGGCGGGCATGCACCCGACATCATCCGGGCGGCTTCGTTCGACAACGTGCTGCCGAGCTCCACCAATCCCACCAGGCCCTACACCGTCAATACGATCGACGAGCACCTCGACATGTTGATGGTCTGCCACCATCTCGACCCGGCAATCGCCGAGGACATCGCCTTCGCCGAATCGCGCATCCGGCGCGAGACCATCGCGGCCGAGGACATCCTGCACGACATCGGCGCGTTTTCCATGATGTCCTCGGACTCGCAGGCCATGGGGCGCGTCGGTGAAGTGATCATCCGGACCTGGCAGACCGCTCACAAGATGCGTGAGCAGCGCGGCGCTCTGCCCGCCGACGACGCGCGTCGCGACAATGCACGGGTGAAACGCTATGTCGCCAAGTACACGATCAATCCGGCGATCACCCACGGCATCTCGCATCTGGTGGGCTCCATCGAGGTGGGTAAGCTCGCGGACCTCGTGCTGTGGAAGCCGGCCTTCTTCGGCGTGAAACCGAGCTTGATCCTGAAGAGCGGCATGATCGCAATGGCGCCGATGGGCGACCCGAACGCGTCGATTCCGACGCCGCAACCGGTACATTACCGGCCCATGTTCGGGGCTCACGGTCGCGCGCTGGAGAAGTCGCTGACCTTCGTCTCGGCCGCAGCGCTCGAAGATCCGGACTTCCTCGCACTGGGGTTGGCCAAGCGCCTCGAACCCGTTCGCGGTACCCGGCGCGTGCGCAAGACCGATATGATTCACAACGATGCGCTGCCGCGCATCGAGGTCGATTCGGAAACCTACGAAGTACGCGCCGACGGAGAACTGCTCGTCTGCGAGCCCGCGTCGAGTCTGCCCATGACACAACGGTATTTTTTATTTTGAGCGGGTCTGGTTTGAAGAAGTCGCACTCGAGGGAGCTACTTTAATGGCATCCATGCCTTCGATCCTCAAGGCGCGTCTCGATTTCGCCGCACGCTGCAAGAGCCGCCTGTTGCTGCGTCTCGAGAACGGCGAACAGGCGGCCTTGATCGTCGCGCGCGGCCGCGTCTTGCGCGCCGGCGAGATCGTGCGCTTGGAGGACGGTCGCGACGTTGAAATCGTCGCCGACGATGAGCCGCTCTACGAGGCGGATACGGAGGATCCCGTGCTGCTCGCCAAGGCGGCCTACCACCTCGGTAACCGGCACGTCGCCTTGCAGGTCATGCCCGGGCGTCTGCGCTTTCTTGCCGACCACGTGCTTGCCGAGATGGTCCGGGGTCTTGGTTTGGCGGTCGCGCCGCTGGTCGCGACCTTCGAGCCCGAGGGCGGTGCTTACGGGCATCACCACGCGCACGGCAGCGAAACGCCGCTCGC
>Ga0116230_10000058_pt1 | contig 76912 bp, 67 predicted proteins | sample S1TSphfallax_3_FD_88678 | JGI IMG/M metagenome (GOLD analysis project Ga0116230, IMG submission 88678) | Host-associated microbial communities from peat moss isolated from Minnesota, USA - S1T2_Fd - Sphagnum fallax MG | ecosystem: Host-associated > Plants > Peat moss > Unclassified | place...
CCAGCATCGCCCCGACCGAAACCCGGTCGAGGGCCGTGCGGATCCGCGCGTTCTCCTGCGCCGCCGCCCGGTCCGTCTCGATCCGCGACCGGAGATCACTTTGCATCTTGGCGATCACGGCAAACAGACTCGTCGAGTCGCCGGGTCGCAGGGCAATCTGGCTGGAGAAATCGCCGGTCGCCACCTTGCCGGCGACGGTGGCCACGTCCGCGGGCTCGCCGCCCAGCTGCCGCGTGAGCTGGCCAAAGAGCACGTAACCGATCGCCGCGATGATCCCCAAGATCACCAGGGTCATGACGATGCCGGCGCGGATGGCGTTGGTGCGGGTGCGCGCGGCATCGTCGGCACCGTGGCGCGCGAGGTCCGCATTGTATTGGCGGTGATCGTCGATCTGATCGGCGAGTTTCGCGAGACGCGACTTTTGCTCCAGCAGCCATTGGACGATCTCGGCCTTCTTTCCGGCGCGGGACAAGGCGAAGGTTTTGCTTTTGACCTCTTCGTAGGAGTCGATGATCTGGCGGTCGGCGGCGAGCATTTCGCGGTCCTTGGCATCGTGCACCAGGGATTCATAGGCATCGAGGGTCTCGACCTCCATGGCCTGTCGGACGGCGATTTGCTTTTCGATGTTGTCCATCAGCGCGTTGTCTTGGGCCGCGACGTGCTGCCAGATCAGCACCCGGATCGCCAGAAAGTTTGCCTCGAAGCCCGACAGCAACTGCAGACTGGGAACGGCCTTGACGTTGCCCATGTTGGCCGCGTCGTAGACCTGGCCCAGGGTTCGCAGGAACGCGAGCGATATCAGGAGGATGCCAACCAGGCACACGGTCGGTAGGATCAGCAGCTTCTTGGCGACGGTCATGGCTCTCTCTTGGTAATAGCCGACTGGATGCGCTATGCGCGCTACCGCCGATAACGGCAGCGCGAGAGTTAGCTTGAACCGGGATCGAGCGTCTATTGAATACGCTGCGAGAAACTCACGCCGTAGGCCGAGGGTCGCGCCAAGAGGACGGGGTCGGCCGACGGTTCTATCCCGGCGAGCAGGGACAGCGGGTTGAACATGATGATTTTCTGTGCCTGAACCTGGTCCGCCAGCGGCGTCTTCAGCGTCAAGGTGCCGAGTTTGATCCGCCGCCGATCGTCCGGCCAGACGGCAGTCGGATCGTCGGTCGGATCGCCGCTCTCGGCCACTTGCACGTAAAGATCGAAGCGGACGCTGCCGCTCCCTAGCCGCGTCTGCAGTTCATCCATCAGATAGTTCGGTCCCGCGGCAGACGCTTCGGCCTCGCTGAGCGCCTGCTCGCCCGCGACGGGCAAGATTTGATAGCGGGCGAAGTGCGCGACGCCGTGGGCGTTCGTGAACTTGAATGCGTCGACGCCGTAGAACGCCAGGGTTGCGAAGCTGCGCGGTGCCGGACGCGGCGTCGTCGCGAATTTGAGAGCGGCGGGATGCGCACCCAGGAACTGCTCGATCGGCGTCGGCTTGAGCTGGCCCGGCGGACTGGCCGCAGCCGCCTGCAAGAACGCGAGAAAATCCTCCGGCGTCGCGACCGGAAACCCATTGGCGGAAATGCTGACGATATCGGTACTGCGATCGCCGGGCAGCAGGAAGCGAATCGCCATCCCATGGGGGCTCGCGTGCGGGTCCGCGTCCGGCAGCGTGGGTACGCCCGTGGCGTCGGAAAAACGCACGACGACGGGGACGGGCCGCGAGAAATGCTGGGCCTTGCTGAACCCGGCTGCAGCCGACGTCGGCACGAACTGTCCGGACACCATCAAGCCCTTGGCATGATTGGCGCGAAACCCCGGATGGGGGCCACCCGACAAGGCATTCAACGCATGGACGAGCGCGACCGGCAGGGGCAGGGCGGCGGCCGGTTCCGCTTCAGCCGCCTGCAGGCGGGGCGCAGCCGATGCCGAGACGAGGAAAGCGAGGCTCAACGATCGGATCATGAATCGGCGCATACAAATCTCCCGGCGGCCGCGTCCCTCGATCCTAAAGCGGTGAACCCGGCACAGCAAGCCCTACGGTCGGTCGTTCAGAACGCTTGATTCACGTCGAGGAAGACCCCACGCCGTGGTCCGTATTGCGGAGCGAATTCACCGACACCCGTGGCGCTGCGCAGAAGGTAGCCGTAATCGAACAAGTTGATCGCACTCAAGCGCAGGCTGAGCGGCTTGCCCGGGCCCCAGGGTTCGAATGACCTGGCGAGGGCCGCATTCCATTGGGTATAGCCCGGTAAATGCTGTTCGTTCGCAAAGCCCTCTCGCAGCCCGCTGCCATAGATCCCGTCGAGACTGGCCTGCATGCGACCCCAGCGGTACGACGCGCCGGCCGATGCCGTCACGGTCTGCGCGTCCGAGGCGTAGGTATAGGTGCTCGCGAGGTAAGCAAGCTCGACCGGGTCGCCGATCAGATACTGGTTCGTGATCACGTCTTTGACCATCGTGATCTCGTGCGAGGCGTTGGCATAGACGCGCAGACCGCCGGCGCGGTAGTCGAGCTTCACTTCGACGCCGCGGCTGAATCCGTGGGCGTAGTTGAACTCATTGAGGACCACGGCCTGCCCGAACTGGCCATCGTCGAGCGTATCGGTCGAGCGCTTGTAATAGGCATCGACGCCGAGATGCAGCGCCGCGGTGATCGCCTGATCGACGCCGACGTCGGTGTAGGAAGCGCGCTCGGGCCGCACCGGATCATCGAGAGGGATCGCCGGCTGTTGCGTCGTGTTCTGGAACAAGGCGAGATTGGCTGGCGTTGCCTGCACCTGATTGGGCGGCGTGAAATACCGGGAAAAGCCGGCGTGCACGGTCGTGGCCGAAAAGGGCTGGTAGATGATCACGAACCGCGGGCTCAGCTGATTTGCCGTGACGAACTGATTCAGTTCATCGAAACGCAGGCCGGCGTTCACGGTGAGGCCCGGCAACAACCGCCATTCGTCCTGCACGTAGGCGCCGGCGCTCCAGCCGATTTTTGACGTCGCGTCGTTGACGCTCAGGGGCGTCGGCAGCGGATTGCCGTTGGCATCCAGCGGCAGGACCGTCGCGAGGTCCTGGACTTGGGTCTTCTCGACGTTCGCGGTGAAACCCGCCCGCAAGGTATGTGCTGCGCCGAGGCGATCGGCGAGGTCGAACTGCAGACCGTTCAAGAGGCTCTTGCGCACGACGTTCGCCGCGACGTCGTTGAAGGCCAGATCGTCGAATACGTCCGGCACGAAATCGACGCTCGCATAGCGGGAGGAAACCGACAGCTGCGTATCGACACGTTCCGTATGCGTCTGCAGGGCGACGAGGGCAAAGAAGAAGCGATCGGTTTCGTTCTCGTTGAGTGCGGTCGAACTCAAATTGCCGGGTCCGAAGTCGCCGAGCGGCGCCTCGCCGACGACGTCGGGAATTTGAAAGTGCCCGATGAAGCCGCCCGTCGCGTAGGTCAGGCGGCAGTTGTCGCCGAGCAGACTCGAGCCGTAGCCGAAAAACTTCTCCTGCGTCGTGTGGTCGTGGATCGGATCCTGAAGCGGCGTCGCATTCTCGAGGCCTTGGTTGCTTTGCAGATAGCGGCCGGTGACGAAGTATTGGGTGCGCCCGGACTCGCCGCCGTACTCGACGCTGGGCGCCAGGGTGTCCCAGCTTCCGCCATAAAGATCGAGATTTCCACCCGGAAGAAATTCGGACCTCGTCGTGATATCGACAACCCCTGCGGTGCGTAGTCCATACTGCGCGGGGAGGGCCCCGTCGAGCAGATCCAAACTCCCGATGAATCCGGTCTCCAGCACGGGCCCGAGCGCGGACACGCCGTCCGGCAGTTGAATCCCGTTGATCCGGTACTGCACGTTCGAATATTCGTTGCGGACGTGAAAATCCGGATTGCTGATCGCAGAGTCGTATGCGACGCCCGGGGCTTGCAGGAGCGCTTTGTCCAGCGGCGTGTTCTTACCTTGCGGCAGCGCTTCCATGGCCGCGCTATCGATCGTGTACGTGCTGGCTCCCAGGGCCGGCAGGAGATTCGTAGCGCGTAAGCGGTCGAGGCGCTCGTTTTCCAGCGACAACTCGGTTTGGCGTCGTGCGGTGACCACGATGGGCGCGAGTTCCTCGCCCGGGAAGGGCGCCGCCTCGACCGAGACGGCGGCGTCCTCGACGTCGGCGGCGACCCCCGGAGCGCCATGGAGAAAAGCCGCTGCCAAGATCCCGGTCGAGACCAAGACCGCCCGATTTCGCCGTCGCGGGGCGCTACCGTCCGCCCCGATCGGCTTCTGAATCCTCCGCATCGCGTCATTCCTCGTCGTCGACAAAGCGTTTCGGTAGTTGAATATGAATGAGAATAATTCGCATTTACATTTGATGTCAAGTGCGCTTTGATGCGCCAACGACCACGGAGGAGACCCGACATGCTCACCACTGCCTCGCAACGCTGTTTCGCTGATCTGCCGGCGATTCTCGTCCCGCAATTGTCGATGCCCGAGCAGTTCGTCCTGGGTGCCTGCCGCTGTTGGGATGCCTACATGGTGCTGCCCGACCCGCGGATTGCGTATCGCTTGCTGGCACCCGTGTTCACTTACATGAACGTCAGCGGCGCCTTGTGCGCCTTCGATCGCGCGTTCGCCGCGCTGTACCGACATCGGGTGCGAGCGGTGGAATTCAAAGACACGGATTGTCCCCGGTTGGCGCTGGACGAGGCGCGCGTCCTGTCCTGTCTCGCCTGTCTCCAGCGTGTCAACGCGCGCGAGGCGGTGGCGACCCTGCGGGCGCTATTACCGGAGGACGGCGTGCGAGCGATCTTGCCGCCGCTGGCGCGGATCGCAGGGTTCCTCGAGGCACGGGGCCATCGGTTGCCCTGCTGGGACGAGGCGCACGGCCGTCGCGCGCACGCGGGCTGAGGCGCGCGGCGTGACGCGCGCAGGGTGACGCGCGCAGGCTGACCCGCGCAGGGTGACGCCTGCGGCTGCGTCCGCTTAGAATCGGCGCCCACCAGCATCTCGACGCAGTCCAGGGAGTCCTCATTGAACATCGCCGATTGGAAGGCCTCGGCCGTGGCCGGCCTTGCTGCCGTTTGTTTGTCGAGCCCCGTGGCGCTGCGCGCGCAGGACTCGTCCCGTGACCCCGCACCGGTGGGCGCGGCCGCAGCGGCCACCGTGTTTTATGATGCCCAGGTCTTCACGGCCGAGCCCGAACACCCTTACGCCGAGGCGGTCGCGATTCGCGGCGATCGGATCCTGGCCGTGGGCTCACGCGCCGCGGTCGAGGCGGTGGCGGGACCCGGCGCCCGCGAAGTGGATCTCGGCGGCAAATTTCTGATGCCCGGCATGATCGACGCGCACGCACATCCCATCGATGGCGGCTTGACGCTGATCGACGCGCAGTTTCCCGATACCAGCGGATCCGTCCCGAAGCTCGTGGCCTTCGTCGCCGCGCAACTCGACAAGAACACGAGTCGGGTCGGCGACGTTCTCGTGATCTATGGGCTCGACTTGAGTTACTGGTCGCATGTCGAGGAGATCGATGCCGTCCTCAGCAGCGGGCCCTATGCCCGGCGCCCGATCGTGCTCTACGGCTCGGACGGTCATACGGGCTGGGCGAATCGGCTCGCGCGGACGCGGGCGGGCATCACCGCGAAATTCCTGCGGACCCTGCCGGCCGAGGATCGGCAGCACTTTGGTGCCACCGGCGCGTTGGAACCCAACGGCTTCGTCGTCGATGCGGGCCTGACCAAGCTCGCGCGCAGCCTGCCGCCGCCCACGGCCGACACGATGCTCGCCGCGGGCCGCGCGGCCGTGCATTACATGAACGCATTCGGCATCACCGGATGGTTGGATGCGGCCGTCAGCGGTGTCGTGGGTGGCGCGGTGCCGGCGAAGGTCGACGAGCCGGGGAACATTCCGGTTTACGAAACCCTCGGACGCGGCGGCGAATTGACGGCGCACGTCGTCGCCTACCCCGTCGTCAAACCGGATCTCGGCTTCGAACAAATCGACGTCGTCGAAGCCCTGCGCGCGAAATACGCCGATATCCCGAATTTCCAGATCGTGGGTCTCAAGGTGTTCGCCGATGGGGTCGTCGAATTCCCCTCGCAGACCGCCGCGCTCACGCAGCCCTATCGCAACAGTGGCCGCTCGGGCAGCCTGTTGTTCACGCCGGCGAAACTGAACCTGCTCGTGGCCGAGGCGAATCGGCGCGGTCTCGTCGTGCACATTCACGCCATCGGCGATCTTGCGGTCAAAACGGCGCTCGATGCCTTCGAGGCGGCCCGCACGGCAAACCCCGGCAACACGCTGCCGGATACGCTGACCCATGCGCAATTCGTCGATCCGGTCGATTTTCCGCGCTTTGCGCAGTTGCAGGTGTTCGCCGCCTTGCAGCTGCTCTGGGCCGTGGACGATCAAGTGACGGTGGACACGTCCCAGCCTTATCTCGCTCCGGAAATCTACCGCTGGATGTATCCGGCTCGCTCGCTGCTCGACAACGGCGCGGTGATCGCGGGCGCCAGCGACTGGCCGGTGAGCACGGCCAATCCCTTCGAGGCCATCTATCAAGCGGAAACGCGCCGCGGGCCCTTGGGCGTACTCGATGCCAGCCAACGCATGCCGCGGGAGGCCATGCTCTATGCCTATACGCGCAATGCGGCCCGGGTGCTGGGCCAACTCGACCAAATCGGCACGCTCGTGCCGGGTAAGCGCGCCGATCTCGTGCTCATCGATCGCGACGTGGCGACGGTGCCCGCCGAGGAACTGAAGGACGCGAGCGTCGTCTGGACGATGTTCGACGGCAAGATCGTCTACACGCACTGAATCGCCGGCGCACTAATCGCGGCGCGCGCGCCCGCCGCACTGAATCGCCGGCGCACTAATCGCCGCCGCGGTGAATCGCCGCCGCGCCGTGGTTGTGCTCGCGGCCCCGTCTTGCATATTGCGCAATCTGTGTTGCTCCACAGTTAAGCAGTATGCTTATAATTGACGATGCCTTACCGTCTATTGCGCTTCGGTCTGTCGCGCAAGCATCCCGAGCCGCGCATGTTCCGGCGTCACGACGCGCTGAAACCCGCCTACGACGTCGTCATCATCGGTGCCGGAGGACACGGATTGGCGGCCGCCTACTATCTGGCGCGCGATCACGGCATACGCAACGTGGCGGTCTTGGAAAAGGGCTACCTCGGCGGCGGCAACACCGGCCGCAACACGACGATCATCCGCTCGAATTATCTGACGCCCGAGGGCGTGAAATTTTACGACGAGAGCGTGCGCCTCTGGCAGGACCTCGCGACCGACTTCGACTTGAACCTGTTCTACTCCACGCGCGGGCATTTCACGCTCGCGCACACGGATGCGGCGATGCGCACGATGCGCTGGCGCGCCGAGGTGAACAAACATTTCGGCGTGCGCTCCGAGGCCGTCGACGCCGCCTTCGTGCGGCGCGCCCTGCCGATGATGGATATGAGCTGTGGCGGCCACGCGCCCATCCTCGGTGCCTTGTTCCATGAGCCGGGCGCGATCGCGCGTCACGATGCGGTGGCCTGGGGCTACGGACGCGGCGCCGATCGGCGCGGTGTCGAGATCCATCAGCAAACGGAAGTGACCGGCATCCGGGTCGAGGGCGGCAGGGTCGTCGGTGTCGACACGACCCGGGGTGCGATCGCGACGCCGCGCGTGCTCTGCGCGGTCGCCGGGTTCACCCCGCGTATCCTGGACATGGTGGGCCTGAAGACGCCGATCTACATTCATCCATTGCAGGCCATGGTCTCCGAACCCGTGAAGCCCTGGCTGGATCCGATCATCGTCTCGGGCTCCCTCCATGTCTACGTATCGCAGACGGCGCGCGGCGAACTCGTCATGGGCGCTTCTCTCGATCCGTACGAGCTGCATCAAACGCGCTCGACGCTCGACTTCGTCGAGGGACTGTCGGCGCACATGCTCGACCTGTTCCCTTTCCTGGGCGAGGTCAAGGTCAACCGTCAATGGGCGGGCCTGGCCGACATGACGCCGGACTTCGCGCCCATCATGGGCACGACACCCGTCGAAGGATTCTTTCTCGATGCCGGCTGGGGCACCTGGGGATTCAAGGCGACGCCCGTGTGCGGCAAGACGATGAGCCACACGGTCGCGACCGGTCGCAACCATCCGCTGATCGACGGCTTCACGATGCACCGTTTCGCGCAGTACCAGCTCACGGGCGAGAAGGGCGCGGCGTCCGTGGGGCACTGATGAAGATCCTCGTCTGCCCTTTGAACGGTCCGCGGCCGGTATCGGAGTTCGCCTATGGGGGCGAAGTGCGCACCATGCCCGATCCGGACAGCTGCAGCGACGCCGAGTGGTCCGCCTACGTCTTCAATCGCTCCGGTTCGCCGGGCGTGAAGTACGAATGGTGGTGTCATTTGGCCTCGGGTTACTGGTTCATCGCGCAGCGTGACACGCTGCGCGACGTCGTGCTGGCGACGCTGCCGGTCGAGGCCGTGCGCGCGGGACTGGGCGCCAAGACGCCGCGGGCCGAGGATCCGCGGGCATGATGCAGCGGCTCGAGGCGCGGCGCGGGGAATGGCTGGACCGCTCCGTCGTGCTGCATTTCGAATTCGAAGGCCGCCGCTACTCGGGGTTCGCGGGTGACACCATCTCCTCGGCGCTCGCGGCGGCGGGCGTCTCGGTGCTCGGCCGCAGCTTCAAGTATCACCGGCCCCGCGGCCTGCTGTCCTTCGCGAATCACGATGCGAACGTCCTGTTCCAGGTCGACGGCGTGCCGAACGTGCGCGGTGACGTCACGCCGCTGCGCGAAGGTTTGCGCGTCAGCGCGGTCAATACGTTCGGCGGATTGCGCGCCGATCGCGCGCGTTTCCTCGGATTGTTCGCCCGCTTCCTGCCGGTCGGATTCTATTACAAGGCCTTTCATTCGAAGCGCTGGTTCCCCCGTTGGGAGGCGATGTTCCGTCGTCTCACGGGTTTGGGCACGATCGACCTCGATGCCGCCCGCACGGCGACAGCGAAGCGCTATGGTTTTTGCGACGTGCTCGTGATCGGCGCCGGGCCCAGCGGACTCGCCGCGTCTCTGGAGGCGGCACGCGCCGGCGCGCGTGTCACTCTCGTCGAGGAATCCGCGGGCTTGGGTGGCAGTGCAGGCGGCTTGCTCGCGATGCCGAGCGAGGACCAGGCGAGCTTGCGCTCGCTGCTCGACCGGGTGTCGCAGTCGAACGCGATCGAAGTGCTGCCCTCGACCTTCGCCGCGGCCTATTACGCCGATCATTGGGTCGCCTTGGCCGAGCCCAGCCGCCTCACCAAGATGCGAGCGCGGGCGGTGGTGCTCGCCACCGGGGTCATCGAGCAACCCGCGGTGTTTCGCAACAATGATTTGCCCGGCATTTTGTTGGCCTCGGCGGCACTGCGGCTGCTGACGCGTCATCGGATCGCGCCCGGACGGCGCGTCGTGATCGTGGCGGGCAACTGGGAAGCCTATGCTGCCTGCCTGGAACTGCATGCGCACGGCGTACACGTGGCGGCGATCATCGACTTACGCGACAATCACGGCGGCGGCGAGACCGTCGAGTCGTGTGCCGCCCTCGGGGTGCGCATTCTGACCGAGCGAGCGCCGCTCGAGGCCGTCGCCGGGCCGGACGGCTCGGTTGCCGCCCTCGAGATCGCGCCGCTCGATGCACTCGGGTCCGTCACGCCCGCGGCGCGCGAGCGCATCGATTGCGACTGCGTGCTCATGAGCGTGGGTTGGGCCGCTGCCGCGCAGCTGCTGCTGCAAGCCGGCGGGACGACGCGTTTCGCCGAAGCCCTGCAGCAGTTCGTCCCCGATCGCCTGCCCGCGGGACTCTATGCCGCCGGGCGACTGAACGGTATCTATGACTACAGCGCGCGTCTCGCGGATGGTCGCCGGGCCGGCGCCGAAGCCGCCGCGTATGCCGGATTCGGTCCGGCGCTAGGGCTGCCGGATCCGACGGTCGATGCCGCCGCGCGCACGTCTTCGGTTCGATGTCCTTCGCACCCGTTTCCCATCATCGATCATCCGTTGGCCAAGAATTTCGTCGACTTCGACGAGGACCTGCAGGTCAAGGACCTCGAGAACGCCATACAGGAGGGATTCGATTCGAGCGAGCTCTTGAAGCGTTACAGCACGGTCGGGATGGGTCCCTCGCAGGGCAAGCATTCGAACATGAACGCCTTGCGGATCCTCGCCCGGGCTCGCAAGCTGCCGCTGCAGTCCCTGGGGCTCACGACCGCGCGGCCGATGTACCATCCGGTCCCGTTGAACCTGCTTGCGGGCCGAGGATTCAACCCCGAGCGACGCACGCCCGTGGACGCGGCGCATGAGGCCCTGGGGGCCGTTTGGATGCCCGCGGGTCATTGGCGACGTCCCGAATACTATGCCGTGGACGGCGAGTCACGCGCCGAGAGCATTGCCGCCGAGGTCGCGGCGGTGCGCGAACGAGTCGGACTGATCGATGTCGGTACCCTCGGCAAGATCGAGATCCAGGGTCCGCAGGCCGCGGAGTTTCTCGATCGCGTCTACGCCGGCACCTATTCCACCCTGCGCGTCGGCATGACGCGCTATGGACTGATGCTCGACGAGGCGGGTGTGATCATCGATGACGGCGTCATCGCGCGCCTGCATCCGGAGAGCTTTTACTTCACGACGACGACGAGCGGCGCGGCGACCGTGTTTCGCGAACTGCTGCGGCTGAATGCGCTCTGGGGACTCGACTGCGGCCTGGTCAATGTCACGGGCCATCGCGCTGCGTTCAATTTTGCCGGGCCGGCGGCGCGAGGCCTGCTGCAGGCCCTGACCGATGCGGACTTGAGCGACCACGCTTTTCCGTTCCTGGGCGTGCGCGAAGCGAGCGTCGCCGGCGCGCCCGCGCGGCTGCTACGGGTCGGGTTCGTGGGCGAATGGGGCTACGAGATCCATGTCGCGGCCCGTGACGCAACGGCCGTATGGCAGGCGCTCGCCGGGGCGGTCGCTGCCGCGGGTGGCCGGCCGTTCGGCGTCGAAGCGCAACGCGTCCTGCGTCTGGAGAAGGGGCATTTGATCGTCAGCCAGGACACCGATGGCCTGACCGATCCGATCCAGGCGAACGCGATGTGGGCCGTCAACATGAAAAAGCCATTTTTCATCGGCCAGCGCAGCCTTCGGATCTTGCAAACTCGCGCTCCGCGCCAGGTCTTGGTCGGGATCGAGATCCTCGATGAGGCGCAGATTCCGAAGGAATGTCATCTGATCATCGCCGACGGCGCGATCGCCGGGCGCGTCACGAGCATCGTGCGCTCGCGCACGCTGGGCAAGGTGATCGGTCTGGCGATGCTCGCACCGGAACTGGCGGTGCAGGGTCGTGAACTGACGATCCGGATCGAGGCGGGCGCCCTCGTGCGCGCGCAGGTGTCGTCGACGCCGTTTTATGACCCGCAGAACGATCGACAGCGTATCGCGAGCACGGCGCGTGCTGACTTGGGAACGCCCGTCGTGGCGTCCGCATGAGCCACCTGGATCTCTGGCTGCGGCGAGACCGTGAGCGCTACGATATCAAAGGCCCGCGTGCCGCCGAGTGGCTGCTCGCGCGCGGGCTCGAGATCCCCACGGGTTCGAACACCTGGGTTGCAAGTCCCGCGGTGCTGCCCGCCACCGAGCCGCTCTTGACCGCCCGGCTCGGCGGCAGCGAGTTCTTCTTCGACGAGGCGAGTCCCGCGGCAGTCATCCCCGGTCTGGTGTCTGCCCTGCGTGAACGGCCTCCGGGCGTCTATCCCGTGCTGCGCGAGGACTGGGGTTTCGTGCTGACCGGTGATGGCTGCGACGCGGTGCTCGCCGAGGTTTGCAACGTGCCGTTCGGCTCGCTGAGTGCGCAGGTCCAGCCCGTCGTCATGACCATGATGGTCGGCGTCGCCGTGTTGGTGCTGCTCGAGGCCACCGCGGTCGGGCGGACCTATCACCTCTGGTGCGATCCGACTTTCGGTCCCTATCTGGCAGAGACGCTCGCCGCCGTCGTGACCGATCACGGCGGTCGATTTCGCGACTGACGCGGGCACGTCGCCATACGCAGACAATGTTGGCAAGTGTCAACGAATGTGAAGATCGTGCGTTGTCCGTCTAACTAGGGGATGGCGCCAGGTTCGTCCCAGGGATGAGCGGACCTATGAACGACCACTGCTGCGGACACGTCTCGCTTGATCACGAAACTGCTTCGTTCGATGCGCTCGTGTCCGGCCCGGGCATCGAGTCCATCGGGGTTCAACCGCGGCCGTCAATAGCGGTTCCGATCGTGGCGCTGACCACCCTCACCTTGGCGGCATGCGGTGGCGGCGATTCTTCGCCCTCGCCATCCTCGCCGGGCACGCCGGGCGGTCTGACGGCAACGGCAGGTAATGCCCAAGTCGTGCTCGCGTGGACGGCGAGCACCGGCGCCACCGGGTACACGATCGGTCGCGCTACCAGCCCGGCAGGGCCGTTTGCCACCGTAGGACAATCCACCTCGACGTCCTTCACCGATACCGCCGTTACCAATGGCACCGTCTATTTCTATGTCGTATCCGCATCGAACCCGGCGGGTTCGAGCGCCAACTCGGCGGCGGTGACCGTGATGCCGGTGGCACCGGCGGCGGCCGGCCTCACGCGCGTTCAGGCGGCACGCTTCCTGGCCCAGGCGGCCTTCGGTGGTTCCGATGCCGACATACAAAATCTGCAGAGCCAAGCCAACGGCATTCAAGCTTGGCTGAGCCAACAATTTGCGATGCCGGTCAATCCGTCGGGGCAATTGTCGAATGTCGCCTGGATGCAGGCCAACGATCTCATTTCGATCGAATTCGATACCACCGGCGTGCAAAGCTCCTTGTGGCGCAAGCTCATCTCCAGTCCCGATGTGCTCCGCCAGCGCATGATGTTGGCGCTCACCGATCTGTTCGTGGTCAACACCGGGGCGACCACGTTGACCTATCGGGGAGCCGCTGCCGCGTATTATCTCGACCAATTGGAGGCCAACGCATTCGGCAATTTCAAGAACCTGTTGTTGGCCGTGTCGCACACGCCGGCGATGGGCCAGTACCTCACCTTCTTGGACAGCGTCAAGGCCAATCCAGTGACCGGCACGAGTCCCGACGAGAATTACGCGCGTGAGATCATGCAGCTGTTCTCGATCGGCGTCGTACAGCTGAATCTCGACGGCACTCCGGTAGCCAATCCCAAAGACCCTGGCGTGGCTCTCGAGACTTATGGCCAAAGCGACGTTCTCAACATGGCAAAGGTGTTTACCGGATGGAAATTGAATACCGCGGCAACCGCTTACCCGGGCGCCTCCGCGACGACCGACATGATCAACGAGCCGTCGGGTTTCGACAGCACTGAAAAATTCGTACTCGGCCAGACGATTGCCGCCGGCCTGGATGGAGAACAAACCCTCGAGGCGGCGATCGGCATTTTGATGCAGCATCCGAACATCGCGCCGTTCATTTCGCGACAATTCATCCAGCGCCTGGTTACCAGCAACCCCGCACCCGATTACGTTTCCCGCGTCGCCAGTGTGTTCCAGTCCACACAAGGCGACATGAAATCCATCATCACTGCAATACTGACCGATACACAGGCCACCTCGACGGCGCTGCTGTCGGACCCGCAAGCGGGCAAGCTCCGTGAACCGGTCGTACGGTTCATCCAGTGGGCGCGCACGTTTCAGCTGAATATCGCTGCGACGGATGCGGCCACGTGGGCCAAGATCGGCAATCTCTCCAGCTCCTCGACGGGGCTTGCGGAGAGTCCGCTGCAGGCGCCCAACGTTTTTTTCTTCTTTCAGCCCAGCTACAGCCCGCCGCAAACTGCACTGCAGACCAACGGAATCACCGCTCCGGAATTCGGCATTACCAATGAGAGTTCCGTCGCGGGCTACATGAACTTCATCAAAAACCTGATCGCCGACGGCATCGCGGGCGTACCTGGCAACTACAGCGCATTGCAGCCGTTGGTGGACGGCGGAGGCACTTCTGCCGCGTTGCTGGCGGAGATCAATGTGCTCATCGCTGCAGGACAAATTTCTGCGCAGACTTTGACTTTGATGCAAGGCGCGCTCGACACGATCGACGTCAGCACGCCCAGCGGCGCCACCAACCGTCTGTATGCCGCCCTGACGCTGGTCATGTGCGCTCCCGAATTCCTGGTTCAGAAGTGAGAAACCTCCCGTGACCCAAGCCGCTTCGCGCCGTGAATTTCTAAGGTTGGCGGCCGCCTTGACCGCCACTCGCTTCGCGCCGCCGCTCGCCTTGAATCTCGCGGCGCTCGGCGAGAGCGCCGCCGCGACCGCCACCGATTACAAGGCGCTGGTCTGTGTGTTCATGATCGGCGGAAACGACAACTTCAACACGCTGGTGCCTTACGATGCGGCGAGCTACGCCATCTACAATCAACAACGGCCCGCGATCGCCACCGCGCTCAGTGCACTCACGCCTACGCTGCTGAGCCCGGCGACTGCACTGCCCGGCGGCCAGCAATTCGCGCTGGCGCCGGCACTGAGTCCGCTGCTTCCTTTGTTCAACGCAGGCCAGCTGGCGCTCATGTTGAACATCGGCACTTTGATCGATCCGATCGCCTCGGCTGCCGCCTATGCCAGCGCTCCGCCCGCCAGCCTGCCGCCGCAGCTGTTTTCGCATTTGGACCAACGTGCTTATTATCAAGCCGAAGGGCCGGTGGGCAACACCTCGGGCTGGGGCGGCCGCATTGCCGACCTGTTTGCCGCGGGCAATGGAAATGCCCTGTTCACGTGCATCTCGCCCGCGGGCGACAGCCTGTTCCTCACAGGACTCGGCACTGCCACGTATTCCATCTCGCCGACCGGCGGCGCAATCCCGATTCAAAGCATCGTCGCCCCCTTATTCGGGTCCGCCGCCTGCCAGAGCGTGATGAAGAGCATCACCACGGCGCAGCGAACCGATGCCAACGGCAACCTGGCGAGCTTGTTCGAAGCGACGTATGCCGATGTGGTGGCTCGCTCGCTGCTGGGCCAGCAGGTGCTCGGGGCTTCGCTGCCGGCGAGCACCGTCACGACATTTCCGGCGACCACCAAGACGAATCTCTCGGACCAACTGGCGATGGTAGCCCGCGTCATTGCGGCGAGAAACGCGGCCGGGGTCGGTGCGACCCGACAGGTTTTCATGGTGGGTGCCGGCAACTTCGACACCCATAACGCCGTGGTCACGACGCAGCCGCCGTTGCTGTCGGACGTCGCGGTCTCGATGGCGGCCTTCCACGCGGAAATGAGTGCATTGGGATTACAGAACAATGTCACGAGCTTCACCGTGTCGGATTTCGGACGCACGCTCAATTCCGATGGCGACGGTTCCGATCACGGCTGGGGCAGCGTGCATTTCGTGCTTGGCGGAGCCGTGAACGGCAAGAGTTTCTATGGCACGGCGCCGGTGCTGCCGCCCAGTCTGACGACCCCGGGGCCCTTGGACGTGGGCCGTGGACGATTCATTCCAACCATGGCGGTGGATCAATTCGGCGCGACGCTGGGTTCTTGGTTCGGCGTGAGCGATGCCAATTTGCTGACGATCTTTCCGAACCTATCGAATTTCGATGCCGGCACCCGCAATGTCGGATTCATGCAGGCAGCCGCCGCCGGTTAGACCCGGGAGCAGACCCACACGGTGGGATCTACTGCAGTCAGTTGCTGCCTAGACGCGGCGCGCTTGCCGCTCCACGCCATCCGGCGCGCTCCCAGGCATCGAGCGTCCGCTCGAACGCCGCGCACAGGCTGCGCACCGTGGGCGCGGTTTCCGGCGTACCCGCGACGCGCTCCAGCGCTGCGGCCGCTCGCACCACCGACTCGGCCGCAACGGCGGCCGCCGAGCCCTTCAAGCTGTGCGCGAGCCGCTGCAAGCTCTTGGCCTCCGTGCCCGTGCCCGTGCCCTGGCCCTGGCCCGTGCCCGTGGACGCGGCCGCAGCCGAGACGATGCGCTCGAGCGTACTGCGTCCCGAACTCTCGAAGACGTCGATGAGTTCGAGCGCAAAGTCGCGGTCGTTCCCGGCGATCTCGAGGAGGCGCCCAGGGTCGAACGGCGGGTCGCCGGCGAGAGGATCGAGATGGTGCTCACTGCGCCAACGCAAGGCTTTCTGCAGACTCTGGCGCAGGAGCTGGGGATCGATCGGCTTGGTCAAGTGATCGTCCATTTGAGCGGCCAGACACTTGGCCCGATCGGTTGCGAGCGCATGGGCCGTCAAGGCAATGACAGGTATCTGCGGGTTGCGCACTCCGCTGTCTGCGCTGCGCAGTCTGCGCGTCGCTTCGTAGCCGTCCATGACCGGCATCTGACAATCCATGAGCACGACGTCGAAGTCGGTCCTGCACAGGGCTTCGAGCGCTTCGACGCCGTTGGCGGCCAGCTGGACGCCGGCGCCCAGTTGCCGCAGAAGATGCAGGGCCAGCTTCTGGTTCACCGGATTGTCCTCCGTCAGCAGAATGCGCACGCCGGTCAGGGGTCGCTGGTCGGCGCCGGGCTCCGCGATGCGCCGGGCCGGTTCTGCGCGCTGGGTGAGTCGCAGCACTGCATCGGCGAGGGCCCGGGTCTTGACCGGCCGGATCATCACGCTGTCCATCAACTGCCCGGCTGACTCCGGGATCGCGCCGGCGAGAGGCGCGAGCAGGATCAGCACCGGCGGCGGAGCGGAGAGGCTGCGCAGTCTCGTGGCCAACCAGACGGCGTCTTTCTCTTCGGTCGATGCACCGGCTTCCATCAGAACCACGGCTGGGGGCCGATCGGACTCGACCAATCCGAGATAGCGTTCTTCGGCCGCCGTCGGAGACTCGGCGAAGCTGGCTTCGCAGCCTTCCGTCGCCAGTTGCTGCGCGAGCCGGCGACGGTGCGCGGCATTGTGGGCGACGATCATCACCCCAAGACCGGACAGCCGGCCGACGGATGCGCTCGACGGCTGGACGTGACCGTGGGGAAGACAGAGCAACAGCTTGAAGGTCGAGCCTGCGCCGACCACGCTGTCGACCTCGATGCCGCCGCCCATGGCCTCGGCCAGGTGTCGGGAGATCGACAGTCCAAGCCCGGTGCCGCCGAATTTCCGCGTCGTCGAGCTGTCCGCCTGGATGAATGGCGCGAACAGCGTGCCGATTCTTTCGGGAGGGATGCCGATGCCGGTATCCCGGATCGCGACTTGCACGTTCGTATGCGTTCCCCCGATCGCGGTCGCCTGCAAGCTGAGATAGATTTCCCCGCGCTCCGTGAACTTCACCGCATTGCTGAGCAGGTTCACCAAAATCTGGCGCAGGCGGGTCGGATCGCCGCGGACCCGGCCCGACACCAGCGGGTCGCATTCGATTTGCAGGTCGAGATCCTTTTCCGCGGCCCGCCACGCGATCGTGTCGACTGCGTCCTCGATGACCTCGTGCAGCGAAAAATCGATGGCCTCGAGTTCGAGGTGGCCGGCCTCGATTTTCGAAAAATCCAGGATGTCGTTGATCAGACCGAGCAGCTGTCCGCCGCTCGAGCGGACGATCTCCGTGTATTCGCGTTGCTGGGGATTGAGCGCCGTCTCGAGCAGCAAACCGGTCATGCCGATCACGCCGTTCAGGGGCGTACGGATCTCGTGACTCATGTTCGCCAGGAACTCGGACTTCGCCTGATTCGCCGACTCCGCCGCTTCCTTGGCGAGCCGCAGGGTGTCGGCCGCCTCGCGCGACTCGGTGACGTCCTGAAAGGCCCCGAGGATGCGCACGCAGCGGCCTTCCGACACCTGGGGTTCGCCGATCGCGCGCACCCATCGGTGCCGTCCGGTCGCGGTGATGAACGGGGTCACGACGTCGAAACCGCGTGCTTCCTCGAATCCGCGCGCCACGCACTCCGCGATCACGCGACGCGCCTCGGGTGGGTAGAAATCGAGGGCCGTCTCGAGTGCCGGCATCTGCCCGACCGGTAGATCGTGTATCCGGTAGACCATGTCCGACCAGAACGGCCCCGGGGCATCGCGTTCGAGAATCCATCCGCCGATTTCACCCATGCGGCTCGCGGCGGCCGACAGCGCTTCCTGCTGCGCCAGGCGATCCTCGTCGGACTTGCGCTGCGTGATGTCGACTACGAGGGCATAGAAGCCGAGCACCCGGCCGTCGACGACGTGCGGCAGGTACTCGCATTGCCAATGAGTCAACTTGCCGCCCGCATCGGTGACGCTGCGCACGAAGGATTGCCGCTCGCCGTGCTGAGCCGCCGCGATGCGCCGATAGATCTCCTGGTCCGCGCCGTGCCCGAAGAGCTGTTCGGCCGATAGGCCTTCGATTTGAGCGGGCGTCAGGCCGAAGCGACCGAAATGCGCCTGATTGGCGAATTGGCAGATCCCGTTCGCATCCCAATAGGCGATCATCGCGGGCACGCTGTTGGAGATCTGACGCAGCCGTTCCTCGCTGGTCCGGGCTTTTGCCGCCTGCTGCTGCAGTTCGCCGTTGAGGGCGAGCAGCCGGGCGGCCTGCGCCGCGGTATGCGCCTGCAGATGCGCAGCGAAAAACGACGTGACCAGCACGATCACCAAGACGGCGATCGCAAGGACCGCGATCAAGACCCCGAACCAGCGATTGTCCAAGGACAGGCCGCCGACGCAGAAGCCGCCCTGGCCGAAATGCGCCGCCGCCATGCCGGTGTAATGCATGCCGCTGATGGCCACACCCATGATGACCGCCGCCGGCAGGCAACGGCGCGTCATCGTGTGCTTGGAGTCCGCAAAACGGATCTGAAACACCAGCCGTAGCGCGGCGTAAGCGGCGCCATACGCGATCAGCACCGAAAGAAGCAGGACGGGTAGGGCGTAGTGGATCGCCGGTTGAATGAGAATCGCACTCATTCCGAGGTAATGCATGATCGAGATTCCCGTGCCCATGAGCACGGCTCCCGCGGCGACATGCCCGCGACGCGGTTGCGGGCCGCCGAGAATCCGAAGCGCGCAGCCGGAGGTCAGGATGGCGACCCACAACGAGAACAAGGTGCGCCACAGGTCGTAGCGCAGCTCGATCGGCAGCGAAAAGGCGAGCATGCCGATGAAATGCATGGACCAGATGCCGAGTCCCATGCTCACCGCGCCGCCGACGAGCCAGAAACGGGCCAGCACGGGCGTGCTGGCCGCAATGCGCAAGCTCAGGCAGATTGCCGCATAGGATACGAGCATCGCCACGCCGGTCGACAGGCCGACCAGCCAAAGGTTGTACGTACCCTGCACGTCTGTCGCCGACCCACGGTGGTTCCGATTCGACGGGTAACGGCCGCGCGCGCAATAAGGTGAGGGCTGCGACCAGGCTTTTTGCTTAGGCGAAACCTCCCTTCGCAAACGGCAGGGTTTGCACCCGTTTGCCCGTGGCGGCAAACAGCGCATTGGCGACCGCAGGTCCGATCGGCGCGACGCCGGGTTCGCCGACCCCGGTCGGGGGCAGGGTGGAGGCCACGATGTGCACTTCGACGCGGGGCATCTCGTTCATGCGCAGCACGCGATAGCCGTCGAAGTTATTCTGCTCGACCCGGCCGTCCTGCAGACTGATCTCGCCGTAAAGAACGGCGCCGAGCCCGAAGCCGATACCGCCTTCCATCTGGGCCGTGATGATGTCTGGATTGATCGGTGTCCCGCAATCGACGGCGCAGACCACGCGATCCACGCGGACCTTGCCGTCGGCGCCGACCGTGACTTCCGCGACCTGAGCGACGTAGGTGTTGAACGCTTCCGCGACCGCGATGCCGCGACCCTTGCCCGGCGCGAGCGGCGCCGAGCTCCAGCCCGCCTTCTCGGCCGCGAGGTCCAGCACCGCGAGCATGCGTGGCTCGTGCTCGAGCAGCTGGCGCCGGAACTGGTAGGGATCCTTGCCCGCGGCATGCGCGACCTCATCGATGAAGCTCTCGACCGCAAACGCGGTATGGGAACTGCCCACCACGCGCCACCAGAGGACGGGTACACCGGTGGTCGTGGTCGCGAGATCCACTTGCACGTTCGGGACGGCATAGGGGAGATTGGCCGCGCCCTCGACCGAGGTCGGATCGATGCCGTTCTTGACCATCGCAGCGAAGGGCCCACCGCCCATGATCGACTGGCCCACGATCACGTGCCGCCAGCCGTCCAGGGCACCGTGCTCATCGAGGCCCGCCTCGAGTTTGTGAACGTACAAGGGGCGATACAGACCCCCGTGGATATCGTCCTCGCGCGTCCATTGCAGCTTGATCGGGGTGCCGTCGGCGCCATACGCCTTGGCGATCGAGACCGCTTCGACGATGTAGTCCGAATACACATTGGCGCGACGCCCGAAGCTGCCGCCGGCATAGAGCGTGTGGATGTTCACCTGGGCCGGTTCCAGGCCCGCCGTGCGTGCGGCGTTCGCCTGGTCGATCGTTTGGAACTGATCTCCGGCCCAGATCTCGCAGCGGTCCGCGGTCAGTTTGACGACGGCATCGAGGGGCTCCATCGGCGCATGCGCGAGGTAGGGGAACTCGTAACTGGCGGAAACCTTCTTCGTCGCCCCGGCGATCGCCTCGATTGCATCGCCGTCCTTGCGCGCGGAGGCGGCGGGTTTGTCGGCGAGTTGGTGATATTCCGCGACGATCGCGGTCGAGCTGCGCTTTTCGGCCCGGGACTCGTCCCATTGGATCTTGAGCGCATCTCGCCCCTGCTTCGCGGCCCAAAAACCTTTCGCGATCACGGCGACGCCGCCCGGCACTTGCACGACCTTGACGACGCCCGGGATGGCCTGCGCGGCCGAGGCGTCGAAACTCTTGACGCTCGCACCGAACAGAGGCGGGCGCTGAAGCAGCGCGACCAGCATGCCCGGCAAGCTGACGTCGATCGTGAACTGCGCCGTGCCGTTCGATTTCGCGGTCGCATCGACCCGGGGGATCTTCTGTCCGATCAGTTTGAACTGCGAGGGGGTTTTCAACGCGACGGTGTCGGGCACCGGCAGCGTCGCAGCCGTCGCGACGAGAGCGCCGAAGCTCGCATGCCGGTCGCCTGGACCGTAGACGACGCCCCGCTCGACGCGTAACTCCGACACGGGAACCTGCCACTGCTGCGACGCAGCAGCCAACAGGATCGCACGGCCCTTGGCGCCTGCCTCCCGCAGCTGGGTCCAGGAGTTGGCCATCGCGGAGCTGCCACCCGTGCCCTGCATGCCGAACGCGGAATTGGCGTAGCGCTTGACGTCGGCCGGTGCGCTTTCGACGCGAACCTTGGACCAATCCGCATCCAGTTCCTCGGACAATACCGTGGCGATGCCGGTGTAGCTGCCTTGACCCATTTCGAGGTGCTTGGCAATGATGGTCACGCTGTCATCGCTGCCGATGCGCAAGAATGCGTTGGGCGCAAAGCCGGCATCGCCCGCGGTCGGGGCGGTGCCGGCGGCGAGGGCGCGCCGTCCGGAGAAGCTCCATTCGAAGCCGATCGTCAGCGCCGCCGCGGTGGCGCCGGCCGCCAGCAGGAAGCCGCGCCGCGACGTGCGCGGGGAGGTCACCATCAGATCTTTGGAGTTGGCAGCCATGGCTCAGGCCTCCAAGGTCGCGGCGGCGGCGTGGATCGCGGCGCGAATGCGTGCATAGGTTCCGCAGCGGCAAATGTTGCCGCTCATCGCATCGTCGATATCGGCGTCGCTCGGCGCGGCGTTCTTGGCAAGCAGCGCCGCGGCGGACATGATCTGACCAGATTGACAGTAACCGCACTGGGGCACCTGCAGCTTCACCCAGGCAGCTTGCACGGCCTTGGCGGGCTTGCCATGCAGGCCTTCGATCGTCGTGATGTGCTTGCCCGCGACCGCCGCGAGCGGGGTGACGCAGGAGCGGATCGCTTGTCCCTCCAGGTGGACGGTGCACGCGCCGCATTGAGCCATGCCGCAGCCAAATTTCGTGCCGGTCAATCCCGCCAACTCGCGCACGGCCCACAGCAGGGGCATCGTCGGGTCGGCATCCAAGTGGGTGGGTTTGCCGTTCAGTACGAAAGATGTGGGCATCAGGGGCTCCGGTGCGGCTGAAAACAGGCGAGCATTCTAACGCCTCGGTGTGGCGGCTTGCAGCGCAAGTTGCGTCGAGGAGCACGGACGTCTCACGGCCGACGCTGCGGGCTCCGGTCCTCAGACGAAAATCGCATGTCGATATAGCGACTCGCGCGATGGGACGGCGATTTGGCGCAGCGAAGTCGCAAATTCGATAATTAAGTTCTCAATTCTTGCCGTGTACCGCATTTCGAACTCCGTTTGCCATTTTCTTCTGTCGGAGGGGCAGGTATCGTAGGCGGCGACCTCCCTGAACGAAGCGATCCATGCCCGATAGTCGATCATGAGCCGAAGACGACTGAAACGCGGCCCCACGGCTCAGGCCGCTCCGATCGAACTGCCGACACTGGCTGTCGCTTTGACGATCTACGGCGGCTTTTTCGCCTTGACCTGGTTTTATGCCGAGCTGCCGTTGCTGGTCGTGGCACCGGCGTTGAGTTTGTTGCTCGCCTGGTACGGCTCCCTGCAGCACGAGACGATTCACGATCATCCGACGCCTTGGCGCGCGGTCAACGCGACGCTCGCCTGCGCCCCGCTGGCGCTGTGGATTCCCTACGCGATCTACCGGGAATCGCATCTGCGCCATCATCGCTACGGCGGGCGCTATCTGACCGACCCGGAGATGGATCCGGAGTCTTTCTACCTGACTGCCGGGCGGGTCGCGGCAATCGGTCCGCTGTGGCGGGCCTTGCACGCGGCAAACACGACGCTGGCGGGTCGCTTGAGTTTCGGTCCTGCCCTGAGCATCGCAATTTTCTGGGGCGCTGAAATCCGCCGCATTCGCGCCGGCGACGCGCGACGCGCCTTGATTTGGGCCCGACATCTTGCCGGTGTCGCCCTGGTTCTCGGCTGGGTGGTTGGGATCTGTCACATTCCCCTGTGGGTTTACGTGGGTTTGATGGTCTATCCCGGAGTCTCCGTCTCCTTGTTGCGTTCGTTTGCCGAGCATCGCGCCCACCATGACCCGCGCATGCGCACCGTGGTCGTCGAGTCGAACCGCTTCTGGTCGCTGCTCTTTCTCAATAACAATCTGCACATCGTGCATCACGCACAGGCAGCGGTTCCCTGGTATGAATTGCCGCGCCTATGGCGCAGCATGCGCTCCCACTACGAGGGTACGATTCTCGTGCACAGCGGTGGTTACTTCGCGCTCGCATCATCCTATCTATTCAAACCCATCCTCTCGCTCGAACACCCGGTGCGCCCCCCGCCGACGCGCACCGCCGTTCGGGCGCCCGCCCTGGAATACGAGAGCGTGGAGTGAGGGCCGCGCGCATCGCGTCCCTCCCGATGTATGACTATCCGGAGCTTGCCGAAGCTCACGACGCGCTCTGGACCGCGGTGGCCGCCCGACTGCGCGATGCCGGTGTGCCGGACGTGCCGGCGCGACTCGATCGCCGGCTGACGGTCCGCGAGACCTGGGGACATCCTGGCCTGTTGCTGGGCCAGGGATGCGAATACCCTCTGGCCAAATTTCACGCGGACCAGATCCGCATCGTGGCGACACCGCGGTATGCCGCCCCTGGCTGTGCGGGCCCGACCTATCGCAGCGCCGTGATCGTACGCGCGGCAGACGTCGCGCAGAATCTCGATGACTTGCGTGGTCGGCGCTGCGTGATCAACGAGGTCGATTCGAACAGCGGCATGAACCTGCTGCGCGCGGCCGTCGCGCCGCTCGCACGAGACCAGAGCTTCTTCTCGTCGGTGACGGTCAGCGGCGCTCACCGCCGCAGCCTCGCGCTCGTGGCGAGCGGCGAGGCGGACGTCGCGGCCATCGACTGCGTCAGCTTCGCGCATTTTCAGCGTCTCGACCCGCAAGTCGCCGGCATGGTCCGCGTGCTTGGTTGGACGCCAGCCAGCCCCAGCTTGCCCTACGTCAGCGCGCGCAGCGGCCGTGACGCGGCGACGACCGACCTGGTCTACGAGGCGCTCGCGGCGGCGGTCGCTGCTCCCGAGTCGCGCGGTATTCGGGAATGCTTGTTGCTCGAGGGCATCGAGCCTCCTCCCGCACCGGGCTTCGGGGAGGTCCTGCGACTCGAGCGGCAAGCCCGCGACCTGGGTTACGCGGAGTTGCGCTAGTGCGCCGCCTGCTCCGCTGGCTGCGCCCATGGCGTCTCGCCGCGGTGCTCGCGGGCACTGCGGCCACCCCCGCGATGACGCCGGCCGCCGCCGCGGTGCAGTCCGCGGCGCAAACCGCCGTGGCCCGCGCGTCTTCGGTCAGCCGCTGCCCGGGGGACGCGCCGATCGTGCTCGCGGGGCTCAACTGGGCCAGCGGCGAGTTCATCACGGCCGTGACGCAGGAAATTCTCGAACGCGGCCTCGGCTGCCGCACCGAAACCATTCCCGGCAACACGCTGACCTTCGAACAGGCGCTCGCCAACAACGACGTGCAGATCATCGCGGAGGAGTGGGTCAATCGCAGCGACATCTGGAAGAAGGCGGCGGACGCGGGCAAGGTGCGTGCCGTCGGCAACAGCTTCACCGGAGCGACCGAAGGCTGGGCGGTGCCGGACTATCTGGTCAAGGGCGACCCCTCGCGCCACATCCCTGCCTCCGCGCCGGATCTGCGCAGCGTGTTCCAGCTGCGCGAGCCGCGGTACGTCGCCTTGTTCAAGGATCCCGAACAACCCGATCATGGGCGGTTTCTCAATTGTCCCTCGGGTTGGACCTGCGAGGAGAAAAACACCGACAAGCTCAAGGCCTACGGCCTCGCGGATCGCTACATCGATTTCCGGCCCGGCACCGGCCCGGCGATGGACGCGGCGATCGTCTCCGCCTATCTGCAAGGTCAACCCGTGCTCTTTTATTACTGGTCGCCCAGCGCCATCGCCGGTCGGCTGCAGCTCTCAGCCTTGGAGGAACCGCCCTACTCGCCGGCGTGTTGGCAGGCGATGACGGCATCGGGCGGCAGGAACGGCCGGGGGTGCGCCTCGCCACCCTCGGTCATCGTGTACGGAGTCTCCAGCGCCTTTGCGGTCGCGGCGCCGGAGATCGTCGAGATCCTCGGGAAGGCGAACTTTCCGCTGGCCGTGCTGAACGCGAACCTCGCGACGATGGCCGAGAAGCAGCGCGACGCGCGCACCCAGGCAAGGGCTTTTCTCGCGGAGCGGGCGGACATTTGGAAAGCCTGGGTCAGTCCCGACGTGGCGGCCCGGATCGCGGCCGGGATTGCTTCATCGGGCGCCGCGGAGTCGGGCCGATCCGAACCGACGGCGCCGTCCGACGACTCGCGACCGTTGTTTCCGCCCGGCCTCGTGATCTCGATCCGCCAACCGGTCAATGCGGCCGTCGAGGCCCTCGTCACCCGCAACGGCGCGGCGTTTCGGGCGGCCTCGCATGCCGCTCTGCGAGTCATCGTGCTGGTCGACATCGTGCTGCGCCACATCCCTTGGTGGCTGATGATCGCGCTGTTCATGGGTCTGGCGTGGCTCGGTTCGCGACGTCCGGGGCTGACCGTCGCCATCGGCGTGCTGATGTTCGCGGTCGGGGTGCTCGGCCTTTGGGACTTGATGCTGCAAACGCTGACCCTGATGCTGATCTCGAGTCTGGTGGCGCTGGTCATCGGTCTGCCCGCCGGCATCCTGACCGCCAAGTACAAATTCGCCCGCGCGATCGTGCTGCCCACCTTGGACGTCATGCAGACGATGCCGAGCTTCGTCTATTTGATTCCCGCCCTGATGCTCTTCGGCTTGGGCAAGGTGCCCGCCATCCTGGCCACGGTCATCTATGCGCTGCCGCCGATGATCCGCCTCACGGCGCTCGGTATCGATCACGTCGATCCGGAGATCAAGGAGGCCGCCACCGCGTTCGGCGTCACGCCACTGCAAATGCTCATCGACGTCGAATTGCCGCTGGCGCGTCCGAGCATCATGGCCGGCGTGAACCAGACGATCATGCTCGCATTGTCGATGGTCGTCGTGGCCTCGATGATCGGTGCCCGCGGTCTCGGCGAGCAGGTGCTCAACGGGATTCAGTCACTCGACGTGGGCGAAGGCCTGCAGGCGGGCATCGGCATCGTGATCCTGGCGGTGGTCCTCGATCGGGTCACGCAAGGCTTCGGTGCACGCCGGGCCGTCGATGGGGCTGCTCCGGGGGAGAAAAATGGCTGACATCGAGGTGCGTCACGTCAGCAAGCTGTTCGGCCGCAACGAGGCCGCCGCCCTCGCGCTCGCGCGTCAGGGCGTCGACAAGCTCGAAATCCTCGCGCGCACCGGTTGCAGCTTGGGGCTCAACGACGTCAATCTCGAGATACCGAGCGGGGACATCTTCGTGATCATGGGACTCTCGGGCTCCGGCAAGTCCACGCTCGTACGGCATCTGAACCGCCTCATCGATCCCTCGACGGGCGAGATCCTGTTCGACGGCAAGGACATCATCACCTTGAGCGCGCGGGGGCTGCGCGCTTTCCGGCGTCGCTCCGTCAGCATGGTGTTCCAGGGTTTCGGGCTCCTCCCGCATCGGACCGTGATCCAGAACGTCGCCTTCGGACTGCTGACGCGAGGCGAGTCGAAGGGGGAAGCGTGGCCCAAGGCGAAGCGCTGGATCGAGGTCGTGGGCTTGAGTGGCTATGAAACCAAGAGTCCGGCCGAGCTGTCCGGCGGCATGCGCCAACGGGTTGGTCTCGCGCGCGCGCTCGCCGCCGACACCGACGTGATCTTGATGGACGAGGCGTTCAGCGCCCTCGATCCGCTGATCCGCGTGGAGATGCAGGACCTGCTGCTCGATCTGCAACGCAGCCTCAAGAAGACGATCGTGTTCATCACGCACGATTTGAACGAGGCGATCAGGATCGGTGCGCGGGTGGCGGTGATGAAAGATGGCCGGGTCGTCCAGGTCGGTACGCCCGCCGAGATACTGGAACATCCCGCCGACGACTACGTGGCGAGGTTCGTGCAGCGCCGCTGAGGCGGCATCGCAGGGATCTCAGACGGCGGGCGTCCTCGCCGCATCGATCACGGCGTCGACCGAGGGGAATTCTCGGGGGTTCGTCAGCAGGCGGCGCGCCAGCTTCAGGGCGCCGGCCTCGCAAGCGGCACGCCGTGTGGGATCCTCGATCGCATCGAAATCCGCGACATGGGCGAAGCCGAGAATGCGGCGTACCATCTTGCAGGCCGCGAAGCCCAGCATGTCGCCTAACAGGCCGTCCACGTACTCCTCGCGTGCCGCATCGACCTGTGCGGCGTCGGCGGACTGCCCGAACAAAGGGCCGGGGTAGCCTTGCCCGCCCGCTTCCCGCCAGAGCTGCAGGAAGCGGCTGCGAAAGCTCAGCCAAAAGAGGCGCGCCTCACCGAGCACCCAGGCTTGCTGACGACGGCGATCGTCGCGGCTCGTCGCATGCCCCGGTTGCGCGTAGGCATTGAGCAGCAGATTGCCGAAAAATGCGCCCAGATCGAAGCCGATCGGACCATAGAGCGCGAACTCGGGATCGATGACCCGAGTGTCCCCGTCGGTGACCATGACCGAACCCGAGTGCAGATCCCCGTGCAGCAGGGCTTCGGCCTGGGTCAGGAATTTCTTTCCGAAACGCGCGACCGCGATTTTGAGCGCGGCATCCTGCCGCATCTCCCGCACGATCCCGTCGAGCTGTGGCGAGGTGTGGCGATTCCGCTCGCTCGCGAGGTAGGGGTCGGAGAAGATCAGGTCGATGGAGATGCGCGTCAAAGCCTGGTTGCCGGCGAACAGAGCGACGCTCTGCATCTTGCGCTCACAGCCGAGGGCGAGATCCGACGTAAAGAAGCACGCCCGGGCCACGTAGTCACCCATGTGCTGTGCGAGCGCCGGATAGACATTGCCCGCGATCAAACCCTGGCGCAGGATCACGTGCGGCGAGAGGCGCTCCATGATCGTGCAAAACAACTCGGGATCGTAATGATGGATCTCGGGAATACGCCGCCCGACGTGCGGTCCCACCGCGCGGTAATACGCGTTCTCGAAGAACGCGCGTTCGAGCGACATCGGCCAGGACGGTCCGGCCGCGCGCACGAAGGGCAGCGCCTGTTTGACGCAAACCGTCCCGGACGGCCCGTCGACGAGGAACACCAGGTTCAGATTCCCATCTCCGACCTCGCGGATCTGCCAATCGGACGGGCCGCCACCGAGACGTGTGCGGATGTCGGCGAGGCCGGCGAGCCAAGCCGGGAGTGTGACGAGGTCCAGCGTTCGGTAGCCGTTCGCGGCGCTCCCTGCGGACATCCTCAGGGTCCCGCCGTCAGCGAATGCGGCAGAGACTCTGCGCCAAAAACGAGCTCCGGGTCCACCGCATCCTGCTTGCCATAGGTGCGGAATTTGTCGATGACGACGCGCATCGCGTCCTCGTCCAAGATGCGCACGCCGCCGAGCTGCAGCGCCGTGCAGTATTGCGCCGCCAGATTCTCCACCTCCGCGGCGAGCGCCAACGCGGAGGGCAGGTCCTTGCCGCAGGCGATGACACCGTGATTGCCGAGCAGGCAGGCGCGACGATCTTCTAGCGCCGCGAGCGCCGCGTCCGACAGGGCCTGCGTGCCGAAGGGATGATAGGACGAGCAACGAATATCCGCACCGCCCGCGACGGCCACCATGTAGTGAAACGCCGGAATGCCGCGCCCGGTGCAGGCGAGTGCCGCGGCATGACGGGAATGCGTGTGCACGATTGCAGAGACATCCGCGCGCGCCGCGAAGATGTCGCGGTGGAATCGCCACTCGCTCGAGGGTCGATGCCTGCCGAACCAGCGTCCCGAGAGCTGCATCAAGGGAACATCGGCCGCTTCCATCTCGTCGGCCGGCACGCCCGAGGGACTCACGAAGAACTCCCCGGCGTTACGCCGTACGCTCACGTTGCCGGAGGTGCCGTGGGTCAGCCCGCTGGTCACGAGTTCGCGGTAGGTGTCGACGAGCGCGGCGCGCCGCTCCGGATCATGCATGGCTAGCCGCTCCCTCGTAACAGGCGCGCCGCAAGGCGTCGCGATCGGCCGCGCAAACGCCGCGTTCGGTGATCAAGCCGGTCACGAGCCGTGCCGGCGTCACGTCGAACCCCAGGTTCAGGGCGGCACTGCCTTCCGGGATCACGCGGATCGTCTCGATCTTGCCGGCCGCCGTGAGGCCGCTGATATGCGTGAGCTCGCGCGGCGAACGCTGCTCGATCGGAACCTCGTCCGCCCGGCCGACGGACCAATCGATCGTGCTGACCGGCATCGCGGCATAAAAAGGAATGTCGTTGTCACGGGCGGCGAGGGCCTTGAGATACGTGCCGACCTTGTTGCATACGTCGCCGGCGGCGGTCACCCGGTCGCTGCCGACGATCACCATGTCCACCTCGCCCTGCTGCATCAAATGCCCGCCCAGATTGTCCGCGATGACGGTGTGTGGGACGCCGTGCGCTCCGAGTTCGAATGCCGTCAGCGAGGCGCCTTGGTTGCGCGGCCGCGTCTCGTCGACCCATACATGCACCGCGATGCCCTCGTCGTGGGCGCGATAGATCGAGGACAGAGCGGTGCCCCAATCCACGCAGGCGAGCCAGCCCGCATTGCAGTGGGTGAGAATGTTGATCCGCTCCTGCGTGCCGGCGTGCGCGCGGATCAGTTCGATGCCATGCCCGCCGATCGCGACGCATTGCGCGACATAGGCGTCGCTGATCAGCCCGGCGACCTCGAGCGCACGGTCGGCGCGCCGCTCGGATGCCACGTCCCGCAGCGCTTCGCGCATGCGGGCGATCGCCCAGGCGAGGTCCACGGCCGTCGGGCGCGTGGCAACCAGCTGGCGCGCGGCGTCGGCCAAGGCCTCGTCGGAGCCGGCCGCGCGCATCGCAAGCGCGATGCCGTAGGCGGCCGTGGCGCCGATCAGGGGCGCACCGCGAACGGCCATCGTGCTGATCGCCTGCGCGGCGTCGCCGACCGTGTCGAGATCGATGATCGAGAAATCAAACGGCAGGCGCGATTGATCGATGATGCGGACGGCCCCGCTCGGGGTGTGCCAGATGCCGCGGTAGTGCGTTCCGGAAATGTTCACCCGCGCATTATAGGGGATGCGCCGGCGAATGGGCCGCTGCGACGGTCCCCGCGGCGGTGCCGAAACCGATGCGCGCGCAGCCGCCTCGCTCGCACCAAGCACGCAGCACGACGCGATCCCCGTCTTCCAAGAAGCCTCGGGTCTCGCCGCCATCGAGCACGAGCGGCCGACGACCGCCGTCGGTCAGTTCGAGCAGCGAACCGGCGGCGCCCGGCTCGGGGCCCGACAGCGTGCCCGTGCCGAGCAAATCCCCGGGACGCAGATTGCAGCCGCCGACGGTGTGGTGGGCCAGCATCTGAGCGATCGTCCAGTACGCGTGCCGGGCATTCGATCGGGCGATGACCTGCGGCGCGGCGCCGCGCGCGCGCATCTGCGGCGTCTGCAAGGCGACCTCGAGTTCGATGTCGAGCGCGCCGCGATGGCGGTTGGCCGGGGCGTCGAGGTAGGGCAGAGGTTGTGGATCGCCGGCCGGACGCGAAAAGGGCAGCCGAAACGGCGCGAGCGCCTCGAGCGTCACGACCCATGGCGAGATCGTCGTGGCGAAATTCTTGCCGAGAAACGGGCCGAGCGGCTGATACTCCCAGCTCTGTAGATCGCGCGCCGACCAATCGTTGAGCAGGCACAGCCCGAAGACGTGCTCTTCCGCCTGCTCGATCGTGATCGGCCTGCCGAGCGGGTTTCCCGTGCCGACGAAGACCCCCATTTCGAGCTCGAAATCCAGGCGCCCGCTGGGGGCCACGGTCGGCGGCGGTCCGCCTTGCGCCAGGCTTTGCCCGACGGGCCGCGCGAACCGTTGCTCCGAGACGCCGATCGATGAACTGCGGCCGTGATAGGCGATCGGCACCCACTGATAGTTCGGCAACAAGGGTTGCTCGGGACGGAACTGCGCGCCCACGGTCCGGGCGTGGTGGATCGACGTATAGAAGTCCGTGTAGTCGCCGATGCGTGCGGGCAGATCGTATTCGGCATCGGCTTGGGCGAGCAGCGCGGTTGGCAAGGTGCTGGCGCCTTGCGAATCTTCGCGCAGCGCCGCGCTGAGCGCCGCGCGCAGCGAACCGGCGACTGCCGGCCCCGCGGCCATCAGCCGGTTGAGGGTGGGCTCGCAGCAGGGGAGCAGCACGTCCTCCAAAAGCGTGGGCAGGAGTCGGCGGCGATGGACTGCACGCAGGTCGAGGATCTGATCGCCGATCGCCACGCCGGCGCGAAACTCCTCGTCGCTGCCGCCGCGCCGAAAAATCCCCAAGGGCAGATTCTGGATGGGAAAGTCGCTCCGGGCTCCGTTCGCACTCGACACCCAGCTGCGCAGCGCGGGATCGTGCGTCGCATTGAGCGCGAACGTCATGAGCCTTGCCGAATTCCCGGCGAGAAGAGTTTCGGCAGGCCGCTCCAGCAGCGCGGGTAATCCGGCTGCAGTTCGGGCAGTCCGAGGGCGATGGGCGTGGGGCACAGCGGGGCCCGCGTCTCGAACATGAACGCCATCGTCTCGGCGACGTACTGCGGCCGTGTCGTATCCGCCGCGCGGGCTTTGTCGTAAGTCGCCGCATCCGGTCCATGAGCACTCATGCAGTTGTGCAGCGAGGCGCCGCCTGGCAGGAAGCCATCCTCTTTGGCGTCGTATCGCCCCTCGATCAGGCCCATGAACTCGCTCGCGCAGTTGCGATGAAACCAGGGAGGACGGAAGGTGTCGGTCATCGCCAGCCAGCGTGGCGGAAAAATCACGAAGTCGATCGCGTCGGCCCCGGGCGTGTCGCTCGGCGACTGCAGCACCAGGAAGATCGAGGGATCCGGATGATCGAAGCTGATCGAGCCGATGGTGTTGAAGCGTCGCAGATCGTATTTGTAAGGCGCATTCGTCCCATGCCAGGCGACCACGTCGAGCGGCGAGTGGTCGATCCGAGCGGACCAGAATCCGCCCATGAATTTCGCCAACAGTTCGAACTCGCCCGACAGATCCTCGTAAGCCGCGACGGGCGTCTCGAAATCGCGGGCGCGCGCGAGCCCATTCGAGCCGATCGGACCGAGATCGGGCAAGCGCAGCGCCGCTCCATAGTTCTCGCAGACGTAGCCGCGGGCCTGCGAGTCCAGCAACTCGACGCGAAACCGCAGCCCGCGGGGGATGACCGCGATCTCGAGGGGACCGACCTCCAACGCCCCGAGTTCGGTCGCGAGGCGCAGGCGTCCGAGTTGCGGCACCAAGAGCAACTCGCCGTCCGCATCGAAGAAGTAGCGCCCCTGCATCGACGTGTTCGCGACGTACCAATGGATCGCGCAGCCGACCTGCGATTCGGGCGAGCCGTTGCCACAAACGGTCACCAAGCCGTCGATCCAGTCCGTCGGTTCGTCTGGAATCGGGATCGGACTCCAGCGCAGCTGGTTCGGTGAGGTGTGACGCGGATCACCGGCAACCCCGGCTCGCGCGTGTTCGACGCGCCGGAAGCCGGCATGCATCGCCGCCGGGCGAATCCGGTACAACCAGCTGCGCCGGCTCGCATGACGCGGAACCGTGAAAGCGGTGCCGGAGAACTGCTCGGCGTACAGACCGTAGGGACAGCGTTGCGGCGAGTTCAGCACCGCCGGCAGCGCGCCGGGCAGCGCCTCGGTGGCGAACTCGTTGCCGAAGCCGGTTTGATAGCGCAGCGTCATGTCGCCGCCGATCCCTTCGGCTTGAGCACGCCGCGGCGGATCTGATCGCGCTCCATGCTGACGAACAAGGCGCGAAAGTTTCCCTGGCCGAAGCCATCGTCGCCGCGACGGTCGATGATCTCGAAAAAGATCGGGCCGATCAGGGTTTCGGTGAAGATTTGCAGGAGGAAGCGACCCTTGGAGCCATCGAGCAGAATTCCGCGCTTCTGCAATTCCTCGATCGCCTGGCCATGACCGGGCACCCGCTCCTCCAGCATCTCGTAATAGGTGTCGGGCGGCGGCGTCATGAACTTCAGGCCGTTCGCGTGCAGCTGGTCCCACGTCCCGAGGATGTCGTCGGTGCGCAGCGCGACATGTTGTATGCCCTCGCCCCGGTATTGCTGGATGAACTCCTGGATTTGATCGACCTTGTCGCTGCCGTCCTCGAACTTGGATTCGTTGATCGGAATGCGGATCTTGCCGCAGGGGGCCGACAGGGCGCGGCTCGTGAGGCCCGTGTATTCGCCGGTGATGTCGAAATACTGGTGTTCCCGGAAATTGAAGACCCGGTGATAGAAATCGTAGAAGTGGTTCATCCGGCCTTTGCCGACGTTGTGCGTCAGGTGATCGATCTCGGCGAGTCCCACGCCGGCCGGAGCGGCGGCGGCACCGGGTTCGGCGACGAAATCGATGTCGTAGATCGAGGGTCCCGTATGCCGGTCCACGAGGTACAGCAAACTCCCGCCGATCCCTTCGATCGCCGGGATGTTCAATTCCATCGGGCCCACGGTCCCCTTGACCTCGCGGGCGCCGGCGCTCACGGCGCTGCGCAGCGCCAGGGCGGCATCCTTGACGCGGAACGCCATCGCGCAGGCGCTCGGACCATGATCCCGTGCGAATTGCTGCGCAAGACTGTTGGGCTCGGCATTGACGATGAAGTTGATGCGGCCCTGCCGGTACAAAGACACGTCCTTGGAGCGATGGCGGGCGACACGAAGGAAACCCATGCGCTCGAACAGCCGTCCGAGTTCCGCCGTATCGGGAGCCGTGTACTCGACGAATTCAAACCCGTCGGTGCCCAGCGGGTTGTCCCACAACGGCTGGGACGGCGTGGTCGTGCTCATGGCGGCTTGCCTTGCAGAGTCGAATGATGCACCATCATAGATAGTTGCGCACGCAACTGTCAATCGAGGCTCACCGTGGTTCGCGACTCCGTGACTGCATCCGAAGCGCTGGTCTTGGCGGATTTCGTGCCCTTCCGGCTCAACCGCCTTGCCGACGCGGTCAGTCGAAACCTGTCGGAAGTTTACCGGCGGCGTTTCGGCCTCGAGATTCCCGAATGGCGCGTGCTCGTGACCGTCGGGCAGCGGGGGGATTGCACCGCGCAGCACATCGCCGCGAGCACCCGCATGCACAAGACGCGCGTCAGCCGCGCGGTCTCCGGTCTCGAACAGCGTAAGCTGCTTGCCCGGAAACTCAGCGGCGAGGATGGACGCGAACTGCGGTTGCACCTGACCCCGGCCGGCCGGCGCACCTACGAGGAACTCGTGCCCTTGGCGCTGGAGCGCGAGCGCAGCCTGCTCGCCTGCCTGGAAGCCGGCGGGCAACGGGGTTTCCTCGCGGCCCTCTCCGCGCTGGAGCACTCCCTGGGTCTCGCCCGAGATGAGTGACTGCACCGTCCCGCAGGACTGGCAGCGCTACACCGCCGCCGAGCACGCGCTCTGGGACACCCTGTTCGCCCGCCAAGCCGCCATGTTGGAGGGTCGCGTCGCCCCGGAGTTTCTCGCCGGGATCGAGGTGCTGCGCATGTCCAAGCCGGGGATCCCGGATTTCGAAGAATTGTCCGAACGCCTGCGGCGGGCGACCGGCTGGTCGGTCGTCGCGGTGCCGGGACTCATTCCCGACGAGGAGTTCTTCGCCAACCTCGCGCGTCGACGTTTCGTCGCCGGCCGCTTCATCCGCAAGCCCGAGCAGATCGACTATCTCGAGGAACCGGACGTCTTCCACGACGTGTTCGGTCACGTGCCCCTGCTCGCCGATCCGGTGTTCGCGGATTACATGCAGGCCTATGGCGAGGGCGGCTTGCGTGCCATGCGCCACGGTGCGATCCACCGACTCGCGCGGCTCTATTGGTACACGGTGGAATTTGGTTTGATCCGCGGTGCCGACGGCCTGAAGATTTACGGCGCGGGCATCGTGTCCTCGAACAGCGAGAGCCTCTTCGCGCTCGAGAGTGATTCGCCGCATCGCCTGCGATTCGACCTGCGGCGCGTGATGCGCACCAAGTACCGGATCGACGACTTTCAACGCAATTATTTCGTCATCGACAGTTTCGAACAGTTGCTGCGACAAACCCTGGATACGGATTTCGGACCGCTGTACTCGCAGCTCGAGGCGCTGCCCGACATCGATGTGGCGACGATCGTCTCCGAAGACAGGCTGCTCACGCGCGGGACTCAATCCTACGTCGGTGCCGCCCGGGGACCTACGCGGATTGTCCCCTAATAGCTCACCGTCACGGTGATGGTGTCGACATAGGCGCCGGGGGCGGCGCTCTGCAGGGCGGGCAAATAGCCGTAAAGCGTTCCGGAGGACTGGCCGGTGCCGATCAGAACGAGGTCGATCGGTGCCAGCTGCAGGGTCGTCGAGCCACCCGTGCCGTTGCCGAGGATCTGGCTGTGGGCGACATTCGCGTAGATGTTGTAGGCCAGCGTGCTGGATCCGGATCTCAGCGTACGGTTCGTGTAGCTGCCGCTCGTGCCGGTGCTCAAGCTGACGACGGGGCTCACGATGACGATCGGCACGGCGATGCCGCTGCACTGGACGGTCACCGGAGCGGTGGAGGCGAGTGCCGTCGCATTGAGCGGATTGTAGACGCCGAAAGCGATGCTGCCGGCGGACGCGGTGCAATTGACCGCCGATGCCGTCGATGCCGCGAGCGGCCATGCCGCCAGCAGCGACAGCGCCCGCAGGCTCAGCGATCGCCGTGGCGCCAGGCCCGGCGCGCGCGTCACGCGCTTCGCTCTCATGGAGCGCCGCTTCCGTGGATCGGTCGCAGACGGACGAGCAACTTGGACGGTACCATCGTGAACTCGAGCCATTCCTCCGCAGGACCACCCTCTTCGGTGCGCAGCGAGTCGATGGAAAAATTACGAAACAGCATCGCGATGACCATGCTCATCTCGAGCAGGGCGAGGTTGCGTCCCGGACAGATCCGCGGTCCGGCGCCGAACGGCATGGAGACGCGTCCCCGGCGCATCGATACGGCACCGCCGAGCGGGGAGTCGAGCCAGCGTTCGGGCTCGAATTGCGTCGCGCGCGCGAAATGACGCTCATCGAGGGAAGCACGACGCATCAGCGCCGCGATCGTGGTCTCGGCGGGCACCCGGACATCCCCGATCTTCGTTGCGCCGATCGCCTGCAGGATCAGGATCGGCGCCACCGGTTTGATGCGCATCGTCTCGTGGATGCAGGCGGCCGTATAGTTCAGGGCCGAGGTCGACTCGAGGCGATCCGCGTACGGGCGGGCTCCCAGCACGTCGGACGCCTCCCGCGCGAGGCGATGCGCCACCGGCGCATGCTGGTGCACGAGATAGATCAGCCAGGCCAGCGAATTGGCCGTCGTGTCCTCGCCCGCGAGCAGCATGGTGACCACGTTGCTGGTGATATCCAGGTCGCTGAGCCCCGCGCCCGACTCGCCCGCCACCAGCATGGCCTCGAGCAAATTCTCCGGCGCGGTGCGCAGCTCGGGCCGCGCCGCAAGGCGTCGGCGGGCTGCCTCGATCAGATCGGCGACCGAGCGTCGCACGATCGCCAGATGCCCGTCGAGCTTGCGATCCGCGGGCAGGCGCAACCAGCGCCAGTAGGGGAACGGCGCCATCAATCGGCGGGTCAGCATCGGAAAGATCTGATTCAAGTGAGTCTGGATGGTTTCCTCGTGCGATTCCGTGGTGTTGATGTCCACTCCGAACGCGAGGCCTGCGACGACGTCGACCGTGAAGCGCATCAGATCGGCCTGCAGATCGAATTCCGTGCCCTCCCGCGCGTAGCGCGACCAGCGCCGATGAAATCGTTCCGTGACGCGAACCAAAAAGGGGAAATAGCTGCGCAAGTGGCTGGTATCGAAGGCCGCCATGACCACTTTGCGCTGCGCCCGCCATTGATCCCCGTTCGCGGCGAAAACGCCCGAGATGCCGAGTTCCCGGAAGATCGTTTCCAGCAATTTGGTCCGTCGGAAACCATTTGGCCGGTCGCGCAGCATCGTCGCGATCGCGACCGGATCGGCGACTCCGAGAATGTGCCGCGGCCCCAAACGGAAGCGGAAATACGGTCCATGCCGTTCCGACCAGCCTTCCAGGGTCCGGTGCAGGCGCCGCTTGTCGATCTGATGAAAGTTGCCGATCAGCGGCCAGGGGCTGGGCCCCGGTAGATCATGGAAGAAACGCTCGCTAGAGGACATCCCCTACTGTAGCTCGGGTGAGCAGCGCGTGCGAACGGCCCGCGCGCCCGGGGTCCGCGCAGCGCCTCAGGTGGCGATGCTTGGGGCCTGGGCGACCAGGACGCTGCCGCCGGCCGGCAACGCGGCCGTGCTCAAGGACCCGCCGAGCGCCTGGAGGCGGTAGCGCAGGGCGGTCAGCGCCGCCTCGTCCGAGTCGCGCAGATCCCGATTGGTCGCGACCGACAAGGAGATCGAATCGCCTTCCAAGTGCACACGCAGATCGACCGAACACGCCTGCGGCGTGAGCGGCGCGGGAGTGCCCCGGTCCTCCGGCGCTCCGCGATCCACGCGTGAAATCGCGTACTGCGCGATGCGAAACAATACGATCGCCGCTTCGCGCGCGATCGCCGGTTCACCGGGCGGGTAGCTCTCCGAATAGTCGAAGCGACCGTCCGCGCCGAATCGGCGCAATTCCCAGCGCAGCGCCGTGAACAACCCGAAATTGTCGAGCATGCTCGGCCGAATTTCCTCGACCATGCGACGGGTGACGTCGATCGCGGACTTGAGGGTCGTCTTGGCGCGCTCCAGCTGCACCGAGACGGAGGGATCGGCGGCGACGGCCCGGTCGGTCGCAAAAGAAATATCCATCAGGGCCGCCACCATCAGTCCGGCCACCTCGTCGTGGAGCTGACGGGCGAAGCGGTCGCGGTCCGACTCGGCTGCGGATTCCAGGGTCACGATCAGGGATTGCGCATCGATTCCGCTCTGCTCTGCCTTCGCTTGCATGTCCGCCGTGGCTTGCTGGGTGGGGAAGGGGGCGGATCATAGGCGTACCGCCCGCGGGGCCACCATGCACCGGAAGCGACATTCGACGTCAGAACCCGCCTACATGCCCGCTTCGCGGTACAATCGGCACTCCCAAGGTCGTTCAAGGAGCCCGTCCATGCGCTACGAAATCTCCGGTACCGTGATGCAGACCGTGGCCATCGATCTCGCGCCCGGCGAGGTGGTTTATAGTCAGACGAATTCGATGGCGTGGATGACCGATACGGTGGAGATGAACACGCACACCGGCGGTGGCTTTTTCGCCGGCATCAAGCGCAGTCTGACCGGCGGCAGTTTCTTCATCACGGATTTCACGGCGCGGGCGCCGGCCCATATCGCGTTCGCGCCCCGATTTCCCGGCGCGATCCTGGCGCGCCCACTGCAGCCGGGCGAATCCTTGATTTGCCGCAAGGAAACCTTTCTTTGCGCCGAAAAATCCGTGACTTTGGAGCTCGCTTGGCAGCAGCGCATCGGTTCGGGCTTTTTCGGGGGTGCCGGGTTCATCCTTCAAAAGGTCACCGGGCCGGGCGTGGTCTGGCTCGATCTGTCCGGCGAGGTGATCGAACGCGTGCTCGCGCCGAACGAGCGGCTGCTCGTGCATGCCGGCCACATCGGCGTCCACGAACCTTCGGTGCGCTTCGATATCCAGCTGGTCCCGGGTTTTCGCAACATCCTGTTCGGCGGCGAGGGCCTCTATCTGGCGCAGCTCACCGGGCCCGGCCGGGTGTGGTTGCAGAGCATGCCTATCATGAATCTCGCCGAGGAGATCGGTCGATACCTGCCGGGATCGGGTAATCACGATGGATCCGGTTCGCCGCTCGGTTCGACCTTGGCGGGCGTGGCGACCGCCGCCACCGTGGGTGGACTGCTGGGCGGCCTGTTTGGCGGAGACGACTAGCGGTGACCCGGGCTCGGGCTCGGTCCTGTTTGGTCGAGATCAGTCGTGCCGGAAGCTGAACTCCGGGGCGACCGCGTGACGATGGCCTCGCTTGCGAAAGAACTCGCGGGCGAGCGCCAAGATGCCGCTGTCCTTCGGGTCGCTGAGCGTCTCTACGCCGCTGATCCTCGCCGAGAGGTCGGGTCGAGCGCGGCCGAGGTAGGTTTGTAATTCGAACTTGGAGTTGCCGGGCCCCACGATCAGCGTGTAGCCCTCGTGCCCGAGCGCTCCCGCCACCGTTTTCAGGAACTCGTCGTCGACCGCATGGGTCGTGGCAGCTTCGTGATCCGCCTCGTGATGCGGCCGTTGCGCCGAGCCGTGCTCGAAGACGAGCTTCAGATCGTCTCGAGCATCGAACTGAAAAACTTTTGCTTCGCGGCGATCGATGAAGACGACGGCGTCGGAATATTCACTCATGGGGCGGTCCTGATTGCCGTGGATGCTGAGGCGGGCTGCGCGATGCGCCGGGCGGCTGCCGCTTGCCATGCGCAAAGGCCGTCGCCTGCGGTGGCGCGTAGACCGGGTAATCGGTGTAGCCGGCCGCTCCACCGCCGTAGAGCGTCGTGGCATCGATCGGTGCCAGGGGGTCGTCACAGCGCAAGCGATTCACGAGGTCCGGATTGCTGATGAACGCCCGGCCGAACGCGACCATGTCCGCCGCATCGCTCCTGACGGCGGTAATGGCCGTGCGCCGCGTATAGCCGTTGTTGACGATCCAAACGCCGCCCTCGTGTCCGTTCTGAAAGCGACGGCGAAGCGCGTCGTAGTCGAAGGCGATCGTGTCGCGCGCCCCGCCGGTGATGCCTTCGATGACGTGGACGTAGGCGAGATGCAGCGGATTCAGGCGTTCCATGAAATGATTGAACAGACCCTGCGCATCGCTGTCCTGACCCGCATCATTGACCGGTGTCACCGGTGAGATGCGGATTCCCGAGCGATCGGCGCCGATTTCCGCGGCGATCCCGGCCAGGATCTCCACCGGTAGCCGCACGCGATTGGCCACCGGACCGCCATAGACATCGGTACGGTCGTTGATGCTGTCGCGCAAGAATTGGTCGAGCAGATAGCCATTGGCTCCGTGAACCTCGATGCCGTCGAAGCCCGCCTCGATCGCATGGCGCGCGGCATGCCGGAATTGCGCGACGATTCCGCGCATCTCGTCGAGCCGCAGAGCCCGCGGTGCCGACACGTCCTCGAAGCCGTGCTCCGTGAAGGTCTTCGCATGCGCGCGGCGCACCGTGCTCGACACCGGGGCCTGACCATACGGCTGCAACGAGACGTGCGAGATCCGGCCGACGTGCCAGAGTTGGGCGACGATCGTGCCACCAGCCGCGTGCACCGCGGCGGTGACGCCCCGCCAGCCGGCGATTTGGGCCGCGCTGTAGATGCCGGGCGTATCGAAGTATCCCTGCGCCTCCGGCGAGATCTGTGTCGCCTCCGAGACGATGAAACCGGCCGAGGCGCGCTGCGCGTAGTAGAGCGCCATCAGCGCGGTCGGCACCTGCTGCGGTCCCGCGCGATTGCGCGTCAAGGGGGCCATGACGATGCGATTGCGCGCCGCGAGACTGCCGAAACGAACCGGGTCGAACAGGGTACGCATGCTCAGACCTCGGATGCCGTGCGAATGGCTTCGGGATAGGACACGAGCCGCTCGAGCGCAATGGGCTGACCGCTGAGGTCCGAGTAGCCGTAGGTCCCCTCGTCGATCTTCGCAAGCGCGCGATCGATCGACGCCCGCCGCTCCCGCAACACGGCGACGAGCGAGCGGTTGTTGTCGGCGATGCTCGCGTCCTGCGCGCGATCCTCGACCTCGTTCGCTTGGCCCGAGCCGGCCGATGCCAGCGCTCCATCTTCTGTGGCATCGCGATCGATCGACGCCGAGAGCGCCGTGCGCGTGTCGATCAGCTTGAGCCGTTGACTCGCAAGGAAGCTTGCATCGAAGAGGGAAGGCGGGCTTGGCATGGCGTGGTTGCTCGATGGGTAATGACCAGCACCCTAGCGTAGCCGGGCGCAATCATCGGTGCGTCGGCACACTTAAGGCCGCAACGCCGCGCATGGCCCGGGGCCGGCCCATTGTTTGCCGGCGTACAGACGACACCAGACGGCGCACCTACAGTCGTCGCACCCCGCACGGCTCACAGGGATCAGGAGGTCTCATCATGTTATTCAACGTCAAGCAATTGGAAGGACTTGCGATCGGCGCCAGCGACGGTCCGATCGGCAAGGTCAAAGATTTCTATTTCGACGACCAGGCCTGGGTGCTGCGTTACGTCGTCGTCGATACGAGCAAGTGGCTCGGCGGCCGCGAAGTCTTGATATCACCCTACTCGATGGGCCGGCCCGATTGGTCGGCGCAGACTCTGCCCGTGACCGTCACGAAGGAGCAGGTGAGAAACAGTCCCGGTTACGACACCGAGCTGCCCGTCTCGCGGCAGTACGAGCGCAGCTATTTCGGTTATTACGGCTATCCGTATTATTGGGGCGGCAGCGGTCTCTGGGGCAACGGGTATTACCCGGGCACCGTGTTGACGGGGATCGACGCCCAGCCGTACCGCGGCTACCAGGGTTATCTACGGTCGGCCGCCGACGAGCCGGACAATGCCGATCCGCACTTGCGCAGTTGCAATGCCGTGAAGGGATACCACCTACGCGCGCGCGATGGTGAGATCGGGCACGTGCAGGGATTCGTCCTCGACGACAGCACCTGGTCCGTTCGCTACCTGATCGTCAATACGAGCAACTGGTGGACGGGGCACCAGGTTTTGGTGTCGCCGGAATGGATTTCGGAAGTGGACTGGATCGAGTCGGTCGTCACCGTGGCACTCGACCGGCAGGCCGTCAAGGATTCGCCGATTTATGATCCCGATGCGCCCATCGATCGCAGGGACGAGGACGCGCTCTATGGCCACTACGGCCGGGTCAGTTACTGGCAGGAGCCGCTGACTCGCGCAGTCGCCTGAGGGCGGCGGCTGTCGACGTCATCCGCGACCGTGACGTTGGCCGCCGCGGCGGTTTACCATGACGCACCGCGACTCCGCTCGCCATTCCGGCGGGCGTGGTCGTCCGCATGGAGAAAACTGCATGAGAGCATCGATGAGTTTCCGCAGCCCCTGGTTCGCCGGGGTCTTGCTGCTGGCCGCGAGCGCCCAGGTCGCGGGGGCCGCCACCACGACGACGAGCACGCCGTCCGCAGCCAACCCGGCAGGCTCGGGCGCCGGTTCGTCCTCGGCCGCCGTTTACAGCGATGACGAGGTGGCCGAGGCCGCCTCGCAATTCTTCAGCAGCGGCGCCAAGGAACTGTCCGACGTGCTCGCGAAGGTGCTCAAGGAGAAAGGGCAACCGGTCGCGATCATTCGTGGCGAGGAGGCGGGCGGAGCGATCGGGGTCGGCGTGCGTTACGGGCGCGGCGAACTCGTCTTCAAAGGCGGTCAGTCACGCAAGGTCTATTGGCAGGGGCCTTCGATCGGCTTCGATGCGGGCGCGAACGCGGTCAAGACGTTCATACTCGTCTACGATCTGCCGAACGCCGCGGCCCTGTTCAGACGGTTCCCCGGAGTCGAGGGCAGTCTTTATTTCGTGGGCGGCTTTGGGGTCAATTATCTGCAGCGGGGCAGCGTCGCGATCGCGCCCGTCCGCTTCGGCGTCGGCTGGCGCCAGGGCATCAGCTTGAGCTACATCAATTTTTCTCGCGAGAAGCGTTATAACCCGTTCTAGACGGACCCGCTGCGGCGCGCACGAGCGCCGCAGCGGGTGTCGCCTGCGATCGCATCAAGGCGCAGGGCTGCCCTCGACTTGAATCTGAAGCTTGACCCATTGCTGGAAACCGTAGGCCTTGCCGTAATCGACGCCGTAATCGCTGCGGTCCAAGGTCGCCGAGGCATCGGCGCCGCAGACCTGCTTCTTCGACATCGGATTGGTGAAGCACTTGAACGAGTCGATCGTGAGGGTGAGCGGCTTGCTGACCCCGTGCAGCGTGAACGTGCCCTGCGCCTCGGTCGGTGTCGTGCCGTTCCACTTCGTGAACTTGCCCGAGTAGGTGGCCGTCGGATACTTCGCGGCATCGAAGATCTCGGGGGATTTCGCGTGCTCGTTGAGCTTCGGGTTGCCGAAGTCGATCGAGTCGACGTTGATCGTCACGTCGATCGTGCCGGTCTTCGCGTCTTGATCGAGGACCACCTTGCCGGACGAGCTGTCGAACTTGCCGCGCCATACCGAGACGCCGCCGAAATGATCGGCCGAGAAACTCGGGTAGGTATGCGAGGGGTCCAAAACATAGGTGACGGGCGCCGCGAGGACGCTCGTGCTCAGCAAAGCCGCCAACGAGGCAGTGATCAGTCGATTCATGGAACGCTCCTTGATGAATGGGCTTCGGATCGCCCGTGTCGGTATAATTTCCAGTCGCGAATCATAGCCGATAAAAGCTGAGGGGTTGAGATGGACTTATTCGAAGCGATCGAGACGCGATCCTCCGCAGGGAGACTGGTGGCTCCGGGACCGGATCCCGCGCAGCTGGAGCGCATCCTGGCCGCGGCCGTCCATGCGCCCGACCATGGCCGGTTGAAACCCTGGCGCCTGTCGGTGCTCGACGACGCGGGCCGTCGCCGGTATGCCGATGCGGTCATGAGCGCCCGGGCGCGGCGACCGCCGGAGCCGACCGCCGAACAACTGCGCATCGAGGGCGAGAAGATCTGGCGTTCCCCGACCGTCGTCGTCGTCGGCTGCGTCGTTCACAAGGATCACGCCAAGGTGCCCGAGATCGAGCAGGTGCTCAGCGTCGGGGCGGTCGCGCAAAATCTGTTTCTCGCGGCGCATGCACTCGGCTTCGGGGTCATGTGGAAGACGGGCTGGGCCGCTTACGATGACGAGGTAAAGGCCTCCGTGGGGCTGCAGCCGCACGACCACCTCGTCGGCATCATGCACCTAGGCACGCGCGTTCAGTAGCTTCGGAGGCGGCCGGCCCCGCAGCGTCACGCTCTTGACGAGCGCCCAGACGGGCAGGCCGGGTCGCAGATCGAGTCCGCGCGTGGCCGCGCGCGTGAGGCGCGCGAGCAGTGTTTCGCCGCCGATGTCGATCGAGACGAGGTCCGTATCGGCGTCGTCGTCGGCCACGGCCGTGACGGTGCCGCGCAGATGGTTGCGCACGCTGATGGCCCGCGGTTCCTCCAGCGCGACGATCACGTCGCGGGCGAGCACCTGCAGCCGCAGGCGCCCGCCCGCGACCGCCGCGTGAGCGCTTGCTCGGATCTGCAGTTCGCCCCGGCCGACCCTCAAGCGCAGCAGGCCCGAGTCGGGGTCCGTCCCGAGGACCGTTCCCGAGAAGATTGCCCCGACCGCGTCGGGGCCGACGATCGCGCGCATCTGCGGCAGCAGACTGACCGCACCGAGTTCGCCCTGCGCGAGAACCCGTCCCGCGTCGAGCAGCACGACATGCGTGGCGAGTCGCAGCACCTCGTCGAACTGATGGCTGACGTAGATGATCGGCACCGCGATCTCGTCGCGCAGTGATTCGAGATACGGGAGCACCTCTTCACGGCGCGCCGCGTCGAGCGAGGCGAGCGGTTCGTCGAGCAGCAACAGGCGGGGTTGCGAGAGCAGGGCTCGCGCGATCGCGACCCGCTGTCGCTCGCCACCCGATAGGCCGTGGGGTCGCCGATCGAGCAGCGGCCGCAGCGCGAGCAGGTCGACGACCTGGTTGCGATTCGCATATCGGGACGGCCGCTGCACTGCGACGGCGGCGCGTCGCGCGGCGCGCCGCTCCGCATAGTCCAGATTGCCGGCGACGCTGAGATGGGGAAACAGACGGGCATCCTGAAACACGTAGCCGATCTCGCGCCGTTCGGCCGGCCTGTCGCTGCCGGTCGCGGTATCCACGAGCACCGTTCCGTCGAGTTCGATGCGCCCCTCGTCGGGCGCGATCAGCCCGGCGATCACGTGACTCAAGGTGGTCTTGCCGCAGCCCGAACGCCCGAACAGCGCGACCACGCCCGGGGTCGGCAGCGCGAACTCGGCGCGCAGGAGGAAGTCGCCGCGCCGCTTCTCGACTCGGACATCCAGGCCCGGCACGCTCAAGCGCCCAAGCGACGCCGGAGGCGCCGCGTCAACCATTCCGCGAGCAACAAGCCGCCGAGTCCCAGCGTGAGGGAGATCGCCGCGAGCCGCGCCGCCTCCCGGTCGCCGCCCGGCGACTGCAGCGCCGTGTACAGGGCCAGCGGGAGGGTGCGCGTCTCGCCGGGAATGTTCGAGACGAAGGTGATGACGGCCCCGAATTCACCGAGTCCCGCGGCAAAGGCCGTGACCGCGCCGGCGAGCACTCCCGGGAGCATCAAGGGCAGCGTGATCGTCACGAAGCGGTCGACCGGGCCGGCACCGAGCGTGCGCGCCGCCTCCTCGAGTCCGAGGTCCACGGCCTCGAGCGACAGGCGGATGGCCCGGACCATGAACGGGAAACACATGACCGCCGTCGCCAGCGCGGCACCGTTGCGATTGAAGACGAGTTCCACGTCGAAAACACGGGCGAGGAATGCCCCGACCGGCCCGCGGCGCCCAAATAGCAGCAGCAGCAGGTAGCCGACCACGACCGGTGGCAGGACCATCGGCAGGTGGACGAGAGCATCGAAGGCCATCCGCCCGAAGAAGCGGCGTCGGGTCAGCAGCCAAGCGGCCAGAATGGCGAACGGCAGATTGAGCAAAACGCTGCGTGCGGCCACGATCAGGCTAAGATGCAATGCCGAGAGTTCTTCGGGGCTCAGCCAGGTCATCGGGGCAAATCTACAGGGCGGTGAAGGGCACCAATCGGTAGGCAGTATACTGACTGGAGGCGCTTACTTAAGGATCTGATCAATGGCCTATTATCGCGCCGTGGCGCAAGCGGCGGCGTCGACACCGGAACGGATCGGTGTGTTAGTCGTGAACCTCGGGACCCCGGATTCTCCCTCGTATCTGGCGGTTCAACGTTATCTCGGCGAATTCCTGGGAGACAGACGCGTCATCGACACGGCGCGCCCGCTGTGGCTGCCGGTGCTCTGGGGGTTCATTCTGCCGTTCCGTCCCATCCGCACGACACGCAACTACCGCAAGGTCTGGATGCAGGGCGGCTCGCCGCTGCTGGTCTATTCCCAGCGTTTGACCACGAAGATCGCGGCCTTGCTGGACGGCGCGCTCGGCGACCGGGTGCGCGTCGAACTCGCCATGACGTATGGCAATCCCAGCATTGCGGACATGATCCAAAAGCTCGCCGAACAAAACGTCAAACGCCTGCTGGTGTTGCCGCTCTATCCGCAGTACTGTTCCTCGACGACCGGCTCGGTGTTCGATGCGGTCAGCAAAGTGTTGAAGCGTTGGCGCTGGTTGCCGGAAATCCGGTTCGTCAACGACTACTATGCGCATCCCGGCTACATCGAGGCGCTCGTGCGCCAGATCGAAGCCCAGTGGGCGTCGGCCGGCGAGCGGACGCATCTGCTGCTGTCCTATCACGGGATTCCTGCCGTCTACGTCAAAGAAGGCGATCCCTACCAACGACAGGCCGAGACGACGACGCGCTTGGTCGTCGAGCGCCTGGGACTCGCCGCGGGTGAGTACTCGCATTGCTACCAATCCCGGTTCGGCCCCGTCTTATGGCTGCAGCCTTATACCGAGGACACGCTGAAGGAGTTGGCGAAGCGGGGCGTCCGCAAATTGACGGTGATTTCGCCTGCGTTCGCCGTTGATTGCCTGGAGACGATCGAGGAAGTCGCGATGGAATATCGCGAACAGTTCATGGAACTGGGCGGCGAGTATTTCGGGCTCGTACCCTGCCTCAACGACGACGACGAACACGCCCGCCTGCTCAGCGAGGTGATCCACAATCAGCTGCGCGGCTGGATCTAGAGCCGAACAGCCGGCCTCGCACGACAGGGAACGCGTCAGCCGCAGCCCTTGCACCGACCAAGCTTACGGTGCTAGATTCGCCCGGTCATGAGCGCTTTCGCAATCGCTTGCCTTTGTAATGGCCCCCGCCTCGGCGGGCAGCTGCCGCTCGATCTGCTGCTGCGCCGCTAGGCGCCCACTCCATGCGCTACCGGTCGGCGCTGACAAGACCGCGAAACTTGCAAAAAAAACTCACCAAGCCTGTTTAGGCTCCGCCATCGCGAGATCCGTATGTTGCAAAAGCCGTCGACCAAGTACCGTGCCTTTTCCCCGATCGATATCGCAGACCGCACTTGGCCGAACCGGGTCATCAGGGCCGCGCCCCTCTGGTGCAGCGTCGACCTTCGGGACGGCAATCAGGCCCTGATCGAGCCGATGGATGCCGCGCGCAAGCGGCGCATGTTCGAGATGCTGGTCAAAATTGGTTTCAAGGAAATCGAAGTGGGCTTTCCGGCCGCCTCGCAGACCGATTTCGACTTCGTCCGCGAGATCATCGAGCAGCGGCTCATTCCCGATGACGTCACGATCCAGGTCCTGACCCAGGCCCGGTCCGAATTGATTGCGCGGACCTACGAATCTCTGCGCGGCGCCCGCCGGGCAATCGTGCACGTCTACAACTCCACCTCCGTCGCGCAGCGTCGGGTCGTCTTCCGGCTCGACCGGGCGGGAATCGTCGATATCGCGGTTCGGGGCGCCACGGCGGTCCGGGAGCATGCCGAGCGGCAGCGGGATACCGAGTGGGTGTTTCAGTACAGCCCCGAGAGCTTCACCGGCACCGAGCTCGATTTCGCGGTCGAAATTTGCGATGCGGTCAATGCGGTCTGGGAGCCGACGCCGACGCGCAAGACCATCCTGAATCTCCCGGCGACGGTCGAGATGGCGACGCCGAACATCTATGCCGACCAGATCGAATGGTTCACGCGCCACGTGGCCCGGCGCGACTGCCAGGTCATCAGCGTGCATCCGCATAACGATCGCGGCACGGGTGTCGCTGCCGCCGAGCTCGCCGTGATGGCGGGCGCCGATCGGGTCGAGGGTACCTTGTTCGGTAACGGAGAGCGCACGGGGAACGTCGATATCGTTACGCTGGCCCTTAACTTGTATACACAAGGCATTGATCCGAAATTAGATTTTTCCAATATCAACGAAGTGGCCCGTTGTGCGGAAGCCTGCAACCAGCTGCCCATCCATCCCCGTCACCCCTATGTAGGCGATCTCGTCTTCACGGCGTTCTCGGGCTCCCATCAGGACGCGATCAAGAAGGGGCTCGCGGCGCGCGCACCCGACGAGATCTGGGACGTGCCGTATCTGCCCATCGATCCGTCCGATCTCGGTCGTTCCTATGATTCGATCATTCGCGTCAATAGTCAGTCCGGGAAGGGCGGCGTCGCCTATCTGCTCGAGCGGGACTATCACCTGGTCATGCCGCGGCGTCTGCAAATCGAGTTCAGTCAGGTGGTACAAGCCGCCGCAGATATCACTGGTAAAGAACTGACTTCAAAGGAGTTATGGGATTTATTCACGAGTGAATACCTCGCTCCGTCCCGGCCGTTCGTCTACCGTTCGCACCAGTTGGCCGCATCGACCGACGGCGCCGACAGTGAGCGCTTGTCGCTGCAGGTCGAACGGGAGGGCCGTCCGGAGACGCTGATCGGCCAGGGCTCGGGTCCGATCGATGCCATCGTCAAGGCGATTGGGCTGGAATTCGACGTGCTGTCCTACGAGGAACACTCGCGTGGTCAGGGCAGCGCCGCCCAGGCTGTGTCTTATATAGAGATCACCACCCGTTCGCGCCGGACCCTCTTTGGGGCGGGCATGCATCCGAACATCATCACGGCCTCGCTCCTGGCCGTCATTTCCGCGGTCAATCGGGCCATTCGCAGCGGCGCGCTGTCGCAGGACTCCGGCACCGCGCGCACCGGCACCTGATGATCCGGTCTTCAACATGAAGCAATGGTCATATCGATTTGAATTATAACAAGTTAAGATTCCAACCTGGCAATTGAGACGCGCGTCGGGCTTGATTGAATTCCGGGCATTCCGGCCCCATGTCCTGCAATTGCGTCGCGGCAGTTGAATGCCGGGCAGAATCGGCTATAGTGCGCAGCTTCCCGGAGTCCGGGCGTTTCGATCCTATTGATTCCAGGGGCTTTTCTCGAACAATGAGTGAACGCGAAGACGAACATTTCGATATCGACGATGAATTCCTTGGAGAAGCCGAGGAATCGCAAGACTTCGACCCTCTGATCGAGCGGACCGAGCGCAGACCCAAGGCGGCCCCTCCGGGTAAGCGCGGGAAGGCGGCTTGGAGCCGTGTCGAGGACGTGCTTGCCGAGCGTCAGTTGGAAAAAGAACTGCGCGACATCTTCGAAGACGAGTAGCCGGCCGGCCCCGCTCGTGAGTCCGCATGCCTCATGGGTCGTCCTCAAGTTTGGGGGCACCAGCGTCTCCACGCCCCAGAATTGGTCCAATATCGCCGCCGTCATTCGCGAGCGCCGCGCCGCAAACCTGCGAGCGGTCGTCGTTCACTCGGCGCTTTCCGGGATCACCGATCAGCTCGAGGCGCTGATCGCGGCTGCGCTCGCCGGCAAGCACGCGGCGGCCCTGGAAGGCATCGAGGCCAAGCATCGTGATCTCGCGCGGGGTTTGAATGTCGTCCCGGGGGAGGCCTTCGAAGCCTTTCTCGCGGAACTACGGCGTATCGCCGAGTCGCTCGCGGAAAATCGCGAACTCAGCGACCGGGTTCGCGCGCGCGTCATGGCCATGGGGGAATTGCTCGCGACTACCCTGGGTGCGGCCTACCTGAACTCCCTGGGGATACCGACGGTCTGGGTCGATGCCCGCCAGGTCCTGCGCAGCGAGGCGCGGGAGGGCGCGTCCGCCAAGGCCGGCTACTTGTCGGCGACTTGCGATTACGCCCCGGACGCCGTTCTGCAGAGCGCCTGGGGCGCGCTCGAGGGAGTCGTGATCACCCAGGGCTTCATCGCGGCGAATGACGACGGCGATACGGTGCTGCTCGGTCGCGGCGGATCGGACACCTCGGGGGCCTATTTTGCCGCCAAGCTCGCGGCCGTGCGACTCGAGATCTGGACGGACGTGCCGGGCATGTTCAGCGCCAATCCGCGCGACGTACCGAGCGCGCGATTGCTGCGGGCGCTGCACTACGACGAAGCCCAGGAAATCGCGAGCAACGGTGCGAAGGTTTTGCATCCCCGGTGCGTCATGCCGGTGCGTCAGTATGGAATTCCCCTGCACGTCTACGCCACGCAGGCTCCCGGTCTCGAAGGCACGGTGATTTCCGCGGACGTCTCGGACAGCGCCGCGCAGGTCAAGGCGATCGCGATCAAGAAGGGCATCACCCTGGTCTCGATGGAAAGTCCGGGGATGTGGCATCAGGTTGGATTCCTCGCGGACGCCTTTCAAGTGTTCAAACAGCAAGGCCTGTCGGTGGACCTGATCTCGACCTCGGAAACCAACGTCACGGTCTCCCTCGATCCCGCGGCCAATACCCTCGATGCGTCCGCCGTCGAGCGGCTCACCGCAGCGCTCGAGCAGATTTGCCGGGTGCAGATCTTGGGGCCATGCGCCTCCTTGAGCCTGCTGGGCCAGAACATCCGGGGTATCCTGCCGCAGCTGGGCGCCGCCTTCGAACTGTTCCAGGATCAAAAGATTCATCTCGTCAGTCAGGCCGCGAACGACCTCAATTTCACCTTCGTGATCGACGAGTCGGAAGGCGACCGTCTGGTGCGCCAACTGCATGAACGCTTGATCCAGCGCATCGGCTCGGACCGCGTTCTGGGTCCGACCTGGATCGAGCTGTTCGCGGCGCAGGCCGCGCCCCGTCCGGCCAAGACCGAATGGTGGCAGGAGCCCGCCAAGAGGACGCGGTTGCTGAGCATTGCCGCCGAAGCCTCGGCGGCCTTCGTTTACGATACCGACACCCTCGACGCCGCCGTTGGCGCCCTGCGCGGAGTCAAGTCCATCGACCGCTGGGCCTATGCGATGAAGGCGAACTGGCATGCCGACATCTTGCGGCGCTTCTACGCGGCCGGCCTGATGCTCGAGTGCGTCTCCCGGGGGGAACTCGAGTTCGCCTTCGAGTCGGTGCCGGATCTGGCCCCCGAGCGGGTGCTGTTCACGCCGAATTTCACGCCGCGAGCGGAATACGAATTGGGGCTCAGGCTCGGTGTGCGGGTGACGCTCGACAATCTGCACCCGCTGCGGCATTGGCCGGAGGTGTTTTCGGGTCGCGAGGTCTTCGTGCGCATCGACCCCGGCGTCGGTCGCGGGCATCATGAGAAGGTGCGCACTGCGGGTGCGTACTCGAAATTCGGCGTTTCGGTCGGCGAACTCGACGAACTGCTGAGTCTGACGGAGCGCCACGGCGTACGCGTCACGGGTCTGCATGCCCACGCGGGCAGCGGGATATTCAACGTCGTGAACTGGACCGATACCGGAATGCTGCTCGCCGGACTCGCTCGGCGCTTTCCCGAGGTCCGCGTCGTCGATCTGGGTGGAGGCATCGGCGTGCCCGACGGCCCCGGCCAGGACGAGATGGATTTCGCCGCGCTCGAGCGGGGCGTCGCGGAATTGAAGCGCCAGTTCCCGCACATCGCCTTCTGGATGGAGCCGGGCCGTTATCTGGTCGCCAGAGCGGGTGTCCTCGTCGCCGAGGTCACGCAGTTGAAGAGCAAGGGCGACGTCAATTATGTCGGCATCACGACGGGCATGAATTCGCTGATCCGGCCCGCGCTCTACGACGCTCATCACGAGATCGTCAATCTCACGCGGCAGGGCGAACCGGCGACGCTGCGGGCGACGATCGTGGGACCGATCTGCGAGTCCGGGGACAAGCTGGGAACCGACCGCTGGCTGCCGGTGACCGAGGAGGGCGACGTACTCCTCCTCGCCAACTGCGGGGCCTATGGCTACGCGATGGCTTCGCATTACAATCGACGTGCACCGGCGCGTGAGTTCGTGATTTGAGAGCATCCATGAATCGAGTCGGCATCATTGGTTGGCGCGGGATGGTGGGGTCGGTCCTGCTCGATCGCATGCGGGAGGAGCGGGACTTCGAACTCATCGAGCCCACGTTCTTCAGCACCTCCCGCGCCGGCGCCGACGGGCCGGACATCGGCCGGCCGACCGGTCCGGTCGAGGATGCGAGTGATCTCGCCGCGCTCGCGCGGCTGCCCATCCTGGTCAGCGCACAGGGCGGTGAGTACACGCAGGCGGTGCACGGGCGGCTGCGCGCCGAGGGCTGGCAGGGCTACTGGGTCGACGCCGCCTCGACGCTGCGCATGGCCGACAGTTCGGTGATCGTGCTCGATCCGGTCAACCGACCGGTCATGCAGGCCGCGCTCGACGCCGGCATCCGCGATTTCATCGGCGGCAACTGCACCGTCTCGCTGATGCTGATGGCCGTCGGCGGCTTGCTGCGAGCGGGCCTCGTGGAGTGGATCACGGCGATGACCTATCAGTCCGCCTCCGGCGCCGGGGCTCAGAACATGCGCGAACTGGTCGCCCAGATGGGCGCGGTGCATGCGTCGGCGGCCGCGACGCTCGCGGACCCGTCGGCCGGCATCCTCGCGCTCGATCGCGCCGTGCGCGACGGCCTCGCCGCGGAGGATTTCCCGATCGCCAATTTCGGCGTGCCGCTCGCGGGCAGCCTCATTCCCTGGATCGACAAGGATCTCGGCAACGGCCAGAGCCGCGAGGAGTGGAAGGCCGGAGCCGAGGCGAACAAGATCCTCGGCACCGGCGCGAATCCCGTGCCCGTCGAGGGAATCTGCGTGCGGGTCGGCGCGATGCGTTGCCACAGCCAGGCGCTCACGATCAAGCTGCGGCGTGCCGTGCCGCTCGCCGAACTCGAGCGCATCATCGCTGCGGACAATGCCTGGGTCCGCGTCGTGCCGAACGATCGCGAGTCCTCGATCCGCGAACTCTCGCCCGCCGCGGTCAGCGGCTCGCTGCGAATTCCCGTCGGCAGGCTGCGCAAGCTCGCGATGGGCGGAGAGTATCTTTCGGCCTTCACCGTCGGCGATCAGCTGCTCTGGGGCGCGGCCGAGCCGCTGCGCCGCACCGTCCGGTTCCTCCTGGGATCACTCACTGCATGAGTCCGGCGCGCACGTCCGCGTGCGTGAACATCTGAATGGGCACGGGGGAGACGTTCCAGATCTCGCGGCAGTACTCGCGAATCGTCCGGTCCGAGGAGAATTTGCCCGATCGCGCCGTGTTCAGGATCGACATCCGCGTCCAGCGCTCCGGGTCACGATACGCATCGGCGACGGCCTGCTGGCAGGTCAGGAAAGCCTGAAAATCCGCGAGCAGCATGTACGGATCGCTGCCGAGCAGATCGTCGATCAGCGGTTTGAACAATTCCGTGTCGCCGCGCGAGAAGAAGCCGCTGCGGATCAGGTCGATGACGTCGCGCAGTTGCTGATTGCCCTCGTAGTAGTCCATGGGCCGATAGCCGCGCGCCTTCATCGCGTAGACCTCCGGCGTGCTGAGGCCGAACAGGAAGAAGTTCTCCGCGCCGACCTCCTGGCGGATCTCGATGTTCGCGCCGTCGAGCGTGCCGATCGTGATCGCGCCGTTCATGCAGAATTTCATGCAACCCGTGCCGGAGGCCTCCTTGCCCGCCGTCGATATCTGCTCGGAAAGATCCGCCGCGGGGTAGATCCGCTGGCCGTTGGTGACGCTGAAGTTCGGGATGAACACGACCTTGAGCCTGCCGCCGACGTCGGGATCGCGATTCACGACGTCGCCGACCGAGTTGATGAGCTTGATGATCAACTTTGCCTGGCGGTAGCCGGGCGCGGCTTTGCCGCCGAACACGAAGGTGCGCGGCAACACCTCGTGCGTTGGGTTGGACTTGATTGCGTGGTATAGGGCTACGATGTGCAGGACCTGCAGATGCTGGCGCTTGTACTCGTGGATGCGTTTCACGAGCACGTCGAACAAGGTCTCCGGATTGACGGCGATCCCGGTCTGGGCCAGGGCCATCGCGGCGAACTCACGCTTGTTGACCTGCTTGATCTCGCGCCAGCGCGCGCGAAAGCCCGCGTCGTCGGCAAGCGGTTCGAGCTTTTTCAATTCCGACAAATCCTTGATCCAGCCCTCGCCGATGTGCTCGCAGATCAGATCGGAGAGCTGCGGATTGCTCAATACCATCCAGCGGCGCGGGGTCACGCCGTTCGTCTTGTTGCTGAATTTTTGCGGCCACAGGTCGTAGAAGTCCCGCAGGAGGTCGGTCTTGAGGAGTTCGGAATGCAGCTCGGCGACACCGTTGATCGCGTGGCTGCCGACGCAGGCGAGATGCGCCATGCGCACGTAACGTTCTCCGCTCTCGTCGATCAGCGACATGCGCGCGATGCGTCCCTCGTCGCCGAGGAAACGGATGCGCACCTCCTCGAGAAAGCGCGCGTTGATCTCATAGATGATCTCCAGGTGCCTCGGCAGGATGCGACCGAACACGGAGATGGGCCAACGCTCCAGCGCCTCCGGCAGCAGCGTGTGGTTCGTGTACGCAAAGGTCTTCGAGGTCACGTTCCAGGCATCGGACCAGGACAGCGAGTGGATATCGACCAGCAGGCGCATGAGTTCCGCGATCGAGATCGCCGGATGCGTGTCGTTCAACTGCACCGCGAATTTCTCGTGAAAGCGCTCGACCGGGATCTTCTGCGTGCGCAGGATCCGCAGCATGTCCTGCAGCGAGCAGGACACGAAGAAGAACTGCTGCTCCAGGCGCAGTTCCTTGCCGCGCAATTGCGCGTCGTTCGGATAGAGGACTTTGCTCAAGTTCTCCGAAGTGACCTTCTGGTTCACGGCGCCGTAGTAATCGCCGCTGTTGAAGATCGCGAAGTCGAAGGACTCGGGCGCTTCGGCCTTCCAGAGACGCAAGGTGTTCGCCGTGTTGGTGTGATAGCCGAGGATCGGCGTGTCGTAGGGCACGCCGTTGACGATCTTCTCCGGCACCCAACGGACGCGCATGTTGTGGTCGACGTCGTTGTAGTGTTCGGTGGTCCCGCCGAAGTACACGTCCACGGTCCACTCCGGGCGGACCAGTTCCCAGGGATTGCCGGAACTCAACCATTTGTCGGTCTTCTCGACTTGCCAGCCGTCGACGATGATCTGCTGAAAGATGCCGAACTCGTAACGGATACCGTAGCCGAGAGAGGGGACTTCGAGCGTCGCGAGCGAGTCGATGAAACAGGCCGCGAGTCGGCCTAGGCCTCCGTTGCCGAGGCCGGGTTCCGCTTCCTGCGCGAGCAGTTGGTCGAAGTCCAGACCGAGTTCACCGATGCCCTGTTTGACGCGCTCGTAGATCCCCAGATTGATGAGGTTGTTCCCGAGATGGGGGCCCATGAGGAATTCGGCCGAGAGATAGGCGACCGTGCGCGAGCCGTTCTTCGTGTAGTTCGCGGCCGTGCTGATCCAGCGCTGCAGCATGCGGTCGCGGATCGCATAAGCGAGGGCGAGGTAATAATCCTGTTTGGTCGCGAGCCCCGGGAACTTGCCCTGCATGTAGAACAGGTCGTCGAGGAAGGCCGTCTGCAGAGCCTCTTTGCCCAGCGCGGTGCGCTCGTCCTCGAGCTGCAGAACGGGCTCGGCGGCCGCGGAATCACCCGGTTTGCCCTCAGAGCTCATCGTGCCACTCGAAGCCGTCGCGGCCGATCAGGGCGCTCGAGGCCGACGGCCCCCAGCTGCCCGCGATGTAACTCTTCGGCTTCTCGTCGAATTCCTGCCAGCCGGCGATGATCGGATCGATCCAGCGCCAGGCGGCGTCGAGCTCGTCGCGGCGCATGAACAGGGTGAGGTTGCCCTTGACCGTGTCCATCAGCAGTCGCTCGTAGGCATCGAGACTGCGTGTCTTGAAAGTTTCGCCCAGATCGAGCGACAGACTGACGGGCTTCAGGCGCATGCCTTCTCCGGGATTCTTGGCGAGGATGGTCAGGGTGATGCTTTCATCGGGTTGCAGGCGGATCACGAGCAGATTGGCCGCCTCCGAGGAAGCCGGCTTCTCGAAGATCGGATGGGGCACGTCGTCGAAGGTCACCACGAGTTCCGTGAGGCGATCCTGGAGGCGCTTGCCGGTGCGCAGATAAAACGGCACGCCGGCCCACCGCCAGGTGTCGATCTCGGCCTTGAGCGCGACGAAGGTTTCGGTCGTGCTGTCCGGCGCGATGTCGGCCTCGTCGAGATACCCGGGCACCGCGACCCCGCGCACGGAACCTGCGCGATATTGCCCGCGGACGGTTTTGACCAGCACCTCGCGCTCACGCAGCGGACGCAGAGCGCGGAGGACCTTGAGCTTCTCGTCGCGTACCGCATCCGGATCGCTGCTCGCCGGAGGTTCCATCGCCATGATGCAGAGGAGTTGCAGCAGATGGTTTTGCACCATGTCGCGCAGCGCGCCGGTCTTGTCGTAGAAGTGGCCGCGCCGTTCGACGCCCAGCTCCTCGGCCACGGTGATCTGGACGTGCTTGATCAGTCCGCGGCGCCACAGCGGCTCGAACAGGGCGTTGCCGAAACGGAGCGCCATGAGATTTTGCACGGCCTCCTTGCCGAGGTAGTGATCGATCCGATAGATCTGTTTTTCGCTGAAGATCATGCCGACTTGATGATTGATGAGCTCGGCCGAGGCGACGTCGTTCCCGAGGGGCTTCTCGAGTACGATCCGCGAGAGCGGGGTGACCAACCCGGCGGCGGCAAGATTTTCCGAAATCGCCGCGAACAGCGTCGAGGCCGTCGACAGGAAGAACACGCGCACGAACCCGGCGCGGCCCGTGAGGGAGGCGGCGAGGGCGGCGAAATCGGTCGGCGTTCCCGCGTCGACGCGCGCGTAGTCCAAGGAACGGCTGAAGGCGGCCCATTTGTCCGCGTCGAACTCGCCGCCGAGAAATTCGCGGCAGGCGCTCTGCGCCTGGGCGATGTACTCCGCCCGCGTGAGCTGCGAGCGCGCGATCCCGTAGATTCGCGAGTCCTCCGTGACCTGGCCATCGGCATGGCGACGGTAGAGTGCCGGCAAGAGCTTGCGGGTCACGAGATCGCCCGTGCCGCCAAACAGCAACATATCGAAACTGGGAAGTATCGCCGCCACATTGATTCCTCGATGACTCGGACGAGAGCGTAGCACCTGGCGCCGCCTTCTTGTAGGCAGCCGCGGTATGGCACAATGAATCGTGAAGAAAACGACATTGAATGCCACGGTCGCCGATGTGACCGAACGAATTCGCGCGCGCAGCGCGCCCGCGCGCAGGGATTACCTCGATCGCATGGCGAGCGCGCACCGCGACGGGACGTCGCGACGATCCTTGTCGTGCACCAATCTTGCGCATGGCTTTGCCGCCTCCGATGCGGAGGACAAGAAGGTGCTGCGTCAGGCGGTTTGGCCCAACATCGCGATCCTGTCTTCGTACAACGACATGCTGTCCGCGCATCGGCCCTTCGAGCGCTATCCCGGATTGATCAAACGCGCGGCCCGCGAGGCGGGCGCGGTCGCGCAATTCGCGGGCGGTGTGCCGGCCATGTGCGACGGTGTCACGCAGGGACAGCCCGGCATGGAGCTCTCGCTGTTCAGTCGAGACGTGATCGCGATGGCGACGGGCGTCGCCCTTGCGCACAACATGTTCGATGCGGCGCTGTGCCTCGGGATCTGCGACAAAATCGTGCCCGGCATGCTCATGGGGGCCTTGTCCTTCGGCCATCTGCCCGTCGTGTTCGTGCCCGGCGGACCGATGTCTTCCGGCATGCCGAACAAGGAGAAGGCGCGCATCCGCCAACTCTATGCCGAGGGGAGGGTGGGCCGCGAGGCGCTGCTCGATTCCGAGGCGGCGAGCTATCATGGTGCGGGCACCTGCACTTTTTATGGCACGGCGAACAGCAACCAGATGCTCATGGAAGTCATGGGGCTGCACATTCCCGGTGCGGCTTTCGTGGCCCCCGACTCGCCGCTGCGGGACGCCCTCACCGTGGCCGCCACGCAGCGCGCGGTCCGGACCACGGCGCTCGGCGCCGAGTATCAGCCGCTTGCGAAGGTCGTCGATGAACGCGCGATCGTCAACGCGATCGTCGGTCTGCTCGCGACCGGTGGATCGACGAACCACACCTTGCATCTGGTCGCGATCGCGCGCTGCGCCGGTATCGCGATCAGCTGGGACGACTTCAGCGATCTTTCGGACGTCGTTCCCTTGCTCGCGCGCATCTATCCGAACGGGTCGGCCGACGTCAATCGCTTTCATCTCGTCGGTGGCATGGCGTTCCTGATCCGCGAGCTGCTCGATGCCGGACTCATGCACGAGGACGTGGAGACCGTGATGGGCCGCGGTTTGCGCCGCTACGCCGCGGAGCCCTGGCTCGCCGACGGCACGCTCGCCTGGCGACCCGCGCCGAATGACAGCGGCGACCTGGACGTGCTGCGGCCGGCGGCGGATCCGTTCAGCACGCATGGCGGATTGCAACTGCTCGCAGGCAATCTCGGTCGCGCCGTGATCAAGACCTCGGCCATGCACCCGGACCATCTGGTCGTCGAGGCGCCGGCGATCGTGTTCGACGACCAGGAAGAGGTCATCACCGCGTTCAAGGCCGGCCGCCTCGATCGGGACTTCATCGCCGTCGTCCGTTTTCAAGGTCCCCGCGCCAACGGGATGCCGGAACTGCATCAATTGACGCCGTCGCTCGCGTCCCTGCAGAGCCGCGGCTTCCGGGTTGCGATCGTCACCGACGGCCGCATGTCGGGCGCGTCGGGCAGCGTGCCCGCCGCGATCCACGTGACGCCCGAATGCGCGTCCGGCGGCGCACTCGCGCGCGTGCGCGACGGCGACCTGCTGCGGCTCGATTGTCATCGCGGCGTCCTCGAAGCGCGCGTGCCGGAGGAGGTCTGGCGTTCGCGTGGGCCGGTGACGTCGAGTTCCGTGCATAGCGAGTTCGGCACCGGCCGCGAGCTGTTCGCCGCGTTCCGTCGTCACGCCGGCGACGCCGAAGCCGGCGCGATCTCCCTGTTTTGAACGCAAAGGATTCATCGTGAACATTCGTGACATCGTCGCCCTCGCTCCCGTGATTCCGGTGCTCACGGTCAACGAACTGGACCATGCCGTGCCCTTGGCACGTGCGCTCGCCGCCGGCGGCCTGCGCGTGCTCGAGGTGACGATGCGCACCCCGGTCGCCCTCGCAGCGATCGAGGCCATGCGTCGTGCCGTCCCGGAGGCAGTCGTCGGCGTCGGCACCTTGACCCGGCCCGTCGACTTTGCCGGCGCCGGCCGCGTCGGCGCTCAGTTCGGGGTCACTCCGGGTCTCACGCCGGAATTGGCCGCGTCGGCGCGCGGCGCGCGGTTTCCTCTGCTTCCCGGCGTCATGACGCCCAGCGAATTGATCGCCGCACGCGCGCTCGGTTACGACATTTTGAAATTGTTCCCGGCACAGCAGGCCGGCGGCATCCCGATGCTCAAAGCCCTGGGTGCGCCTTTCCCCGACGTGCTCTTCTGCCCGACCGGCGGGATCACGCGAGCCACCGCCGCGGACTTTCTCGCTCTGCCCAACGTCGTTTGCGTCGGCGGCTCCTGGCTGGCGCCTCCCGATCTGCTGGCAGCCGGTGATTGGGCCGGGATCGAGGCGCTGGCCCGCGACGCGGCTGCACTGCGTAAGCCTTGACCCCGGGCGACCCGGCGCGGCGCTCGTCGACGCCCGAGGCCGGTGGCGACGGCGCGCTGCTGGCAGCCGCCGAAATGTATCGGCGAGCGGGACGCTTCGCCTATCATTTCGCGCGCGGTAAGCTGCGCGGAGATCCTCTCTATCGCGCGCTGCTGCGCGAGGGTTGGCTGCGCGACCGGCCCGCCATCCTCGATCTTGGCTGCGGTCAGGCCTTGATCGGCGCCTGCCTGCTGGCCGCGGCCGACAGTGAACGCCAGGGAACCTGGCCCCGGGGCTGGGCGCCGGCGCCGAAACCCCGCGTGATACGCGGCATCGAGTTGCGGGCGGCCGCCGTTGCCCGGGCGCGCGAGGCCCTCGGCGAGCGCATCGACATTCAGGCGGGCGACATTTGCGAGCTTGAATTCGGCGACGCCGATGCCGTGTTACTGCTGGACGTCATGCATTATCTGGAGCCCGAACAGCAGCGTTCAGTCCTGCGCCGGGCGCGCGCGGCGTTGCCGGAGCGCGGTCTGATGCTGCTGCGGGTCGGGGACGCGCAAGCGGGCTGGCGCTTTCACTGCACGCGCTTCGCGGACCAATGCGTGCTCGCGCTGCGCGGCCAATGGTCATTCACGCAGCACTGCCGTAGCGTCGTCGACTGGCGTGCCCTGCTCGCCGAGTGCGGTTTCGTCAGCGAAATCCGGCCGATGAGCGGCGGCACACCGTTCGCCAACGTGTTGATCGTCGCGACGGCGGCCTCCGGTCTCAGCCCTTGGCCGCGGCTCCCGCAGGCACCGGGGCCGCATCCGGAATCCGAGTGAGGCGCTTGCGAAATTCGGACCGTACCAGCCAGAGACTGATCAGTGCCTGCACGGTCACGCTCGCCACCGAGACGTACCAGATCTGCACGATCTGAAAGTCCGGTTGTGTCGCAAGCCACTGCACCGGGATCACGAAGCTCACCAGGCGTGTCGCCGAACTGATGACCGCGGGCACGGTGTTGCCGAGTCCCTGGAAGACGCCCGAACACGTGAAAACCAGGCCCGTGGCGATGAAGTTCCAGGAGCAGATGTGCAGGAATTGCGCCCCGACCGCCTGCGCCAGCGGATCCGCCGTGAAGAAATGAATCAGGGAACCGGCCCGCCACTGCGCCACTGCCGAGAGGGCCGCCATGATGACCCCACCGGTCAGTGCGGCAATCGCAAACGTTTCGCGCACGCGCGCGAATTTGCCCGCGCCGAAATTCTGGCCGACGATTGGCGCCGTCGCGAACGAGACGGCCATTGCCGGCAGGAACAGGCATTGCATGACGCGCATCCCGACCCCGAAGCCGGCCTGCGCATCGGCGCCGAAGCGGCGCGTGACCGAGTACATCACCCCCATGAACACGAACATCAGGGCGAACTCGCCGCCCGCCGGCAAGCCGATTCGCAGCAGCCGTCCCCAGACGATCGGCCGCGGACGCCAGAGCACGGAGTCGAAGGACACGTATTTTTCGAGGCGCAGAAAATAGACGCCGAGCAGGAGCACGCCGACCGCGACGGCGAGCGAACTCGCGAGGCCGGCGCCGGCGACGCCGAGCGCATGCCCCGTTCCCCAACCGGCGATCAGCACGGGCGCGAGCACGGCGTTCAAGATCACGGTAAGCACCTGCACGACCATGGTCGGCTGCACGATGCCCGTGCCGCGCAGCGCCGAGCCCATGACGACCAGTGCGAATTGCAGGGCAAGGCTCGGCAGGAACCAATGCAAATAGTCGACGCCCGCGACCACGGTCGCCGGACTTGCGGCCAGCGTCTCCATGTACGGGCGGGCGAGCGCGGTTCCGGCGACCAGGGTAATGAGCGCACAGAGCGCCGAGAGCGCGAGGCTTTGATTGAAGACGAGCGTCGCATCGGCGCGGTCCTTGCGACCGACCGCCTGCGATATCAGCGTCACGGCGCCCACGCCGAGAACCTGGGTCAGAGCGAAAACCAAAAAGGTGAAATTGCCCGCGGCGCCGACGCCCGCGAGGGCCGCATCGCCGAGGCGCGCGACGAAATACAGGTCGATCAGGAAATAAAGCGTCTGGAAAAACATCCCTGCTGCGATCGGCACGGACATCTGGACGATGTGCTTGGCGACCGAACTTTCCGTCAGGTCCTTCATGCTGCCTCCCTATGGGTCCCTGGGCTCCATGCGCGGCAGGCTAAGGTAGCACAGACCGCGGATTCCGGCGCGCGGGCGCGCCGAAATCGGCAAGTCCAGGGAGGGGGGTTGGGCCCTCTCAGGCGTTCTGCAGCTTCTCCAAGGCATGCAGGTGATGCTCGAGGGTCGGCAGGGTCTGGCGGGCAAAGGCCTTGAGCTGCGGATTCTGACCGTTCTGGCTCTCGTTCTTGAACAGGTCGATGGCCTCTCGATGCGCCTTGATCTGGCTCGCGATGTAATCGCTGTCCGAATAGGCCGCCTCCGTGGCGTTCGCCGCAGTGCCGGGCGGCGGGACCGCCAGACCGTCGCGCTTGGCAATGCGCGCCAGCTTGCGATCCGCCATCGTGTGATCACGGCGCAGCATCGCCGCGACGCGCTTGACGTCCCGTCGGTTACTGTCCTTGATCGCCTGGCGCGCATCGGCGACCTCCTCGTGACCCGCCTCGGCGGCCTTGGCCACGAAATCGCCGTCGGCGCCGCCGCTGCCGGACGCCATGTCCGGTGCGTTGCTCTGCATGCTGCCGTTGTTGGGCGTTCCGGTGTCGGGCTGCTGGCTGGCGTTCTGCGCCTCGGCGACGAACGAGGCGGTCAGCAACAGCGACGAGACGCCGAGCGCGACGGTTTTTCCTAACGACATGGTTGAAGCTCCTTGAGATGGGTTTGCGAAGGTCCGACGCGCCGTGACGGCGGCCGGGCAACGGTTACCTATCGTATTGGGGTGGCCTCACGGCTGCGCAGCCCAAAGCCTTGGCGCCTCGCGTAGGAAGCCGTCCTCTCTCGGCGTAGGAGCCGTGGCGCGGCGGGGCCTAGTGACGATCCTTGGGCCAAGGCAGAATGCGCTGCTTCTGCGTGTCGCCGGTCGCGCGACGCAGCTCGGCATCGCGCAGCAGGCGCGGCAATTCGGCTTTCGGCTGCAAGATCGCGCGCCGCCATTCCGTGAGCTCATGTTTCAGCAGCGGCAACAGGGCGCGACGCGGATCCGGAACATCGTCCTCCGCGGCGCAATTGACACGGCAATATAGTTCGAAATATTCGGCATATAGTTCTTCGTAGCGCTGCATCGGGTCGCTGAAGCCCGCATCGCGGAGCACCTCGAGGCCGAGGTAGCCGGTGCAGAAGAAACTGCAGGCCTTGCGCAGGTACACGCGGTGCTCGGCGATCACGGCGTGTTCGTAATGCAGGGACATGCGGAAGTGGGACAGGATCCGGGGACGCTGGACGCCGCGCACCTCGTGGTCACGCAGATACTCGAACAAGGCCTTGCGATGGATCAACTGGAAGTTCGTGATCTTGAGGGCGGCCCGCTGCTCGGCGAGTTCTCCCAATGCAGCGACTTTGCGCATGAGGCCCGCATGTTCGACTTCCCAGCGCTGCCAGGCGACCGGATCACCGAGCAGTCGGGCGGCGACCGCCTGTTCGCGACTCTTCTCCCGGTACGCGACCGCCTGCACGAAATCCGTCGATTCGTTCATGAGTCGGGTGTAAGCAATCGCATCGCGGTGCATTGCGCGCCGTACTCCCTGCGGGGTGATCCAATGCGCGCAAGGTGCCGCCGCGTCAGCGAGCTGTCAATTTGTCCGAAGTTGGCGACAGCTCGTCGGGCTGCCGGTGTTCGGGCATCGGGTGACGACGCAGGAAGGCCGCCGCGTACGAACACAGCGGATCGACACGCCAACCGGCCGTGGCCGCGGCGCCGACCGCCGCACGCATCAATGCCGCGGCGATCCCGCGGCCCGCGATCGGCGCGGGGACGCCCGTGTGCGTGATGCACATGACGCCATCGGTCAGGCGGTATTCGAGGACCGCTTCCCAGCCCTCGACCTCGGTGGAGAAGCGGTGGGCGGCCGGGTCATGTTGGATGATGGTCATGCTCTTCCTTCTCGGCCGGTTTCGGCTGGGGTTTCGGGGGTGACGGCGGCGGCGCGCGCGGCACCGTCGGCGCTCGAGGCGGGGGATTGTCGCGCGATGGCGGCGCTTCATGCGCGGCCGCGGCGTCTCTCGAAGCCGGATTCTCGCGCGGCTTTTCACCCATCGGCGCGTAGGAAGATTGCACGGCTGCACGATCCGGCCGGACCCCGAGGCGGCGTGCCTGATCCTCGACGTGCCGCTGCTGCGCGGTCGCCGGCAGGTGGACCTCGCGCGCGGCCGCCAGTTCGAGCGCGGTCGGCCGCACCGGCGTGCCGCCTGTGCCGCCGTTGAAGCCCGTCCGAGTCGGGGTGGAGGGCGCGCTCACCGTCTTCGTATAGACATTCGGCAGCTTGGCGCCGCCGAGGTTGCTGACCGCGCGGTTATAGAACAGATGGCCTCCCTGCCAGTAAGCCCCCTCGTAGCCGCTGCCGGAGTACCCATAGCCGTAGTTGACTCCGCCGTAGAAGCCGACGTGCGGTCCCCAGTAGCCGGCATACCAGACGAACACATCCCCATCGGCAGCCCAGTAGCCCGGCGTCCACAGGAATCCGGGCTGGGGTACGAGCACCCAGGCTCCCGGCACCCAGTAGTAGTCTTGATCGTCATCGCTCCACGCCCAATAGCCCGGAGACCACAGGTAACCATCTCCCGGGATAGGGGCCTGGTCGCCGTCGAGCAGATCGGGCGGTGCGACGTTCACCGAGATGTCGGTGGGCGACTGCGCGCCCGCGGCCATCGGTCGGCAGAGGGCGCCGACGCCGATGAAGAGGAGCAGCGACAGCAGGGTGAGAGTTGTAGTGCGCATACGAAGACCTCCAGGCCCGGCAGGATACCCGTTTGACTCAAGAAATCCCTCCGCGCGCCGACTGCTTTCTCGATCCAGAGGTCGTCCGGCATGCTCGCAGTCGTCATCGTGTTCGTGGTCTTGTGCGCGTGGTCCGCGAGGCAGCTCCTGCACCGCCGGCTGCCGACGCTTGCCGACTTCCCGCCCGCCGTCGCCTCGGACCTCGTTCCGGCCGACGCCGTCGACCTCGACCGGGTCGAAACGGCCAACGGCCTCGCGACCGAGCGCGTGTGGCGGCTCGCGTTCGCGGGGCCGTCCGAGCCTGCCGGCTCGGCCCACGAGCACGTCGAGGATGCCATCCGTGCCGCCCTGCGCAGCGAGGCGCTGCAGAGTGAGTGGCTGCCGCGACGGCCGACGTTGATGCCGCAATTGCTGCGCTCGCTCGACGACCCGGCGACCGCATCCCAAAAGCTCGCGACGATGATCGCCCACGATCCGGTGTTGGTCGCCGACGTGCTGAGACTCGCCAACTCCTCGCTCTATCGGGTCTCGGCGGCACCGATCGAAACCATTCCGCGTGCACTCGTGGTGCTCGGCGTCGATGCGCTGCGCGGTCTGCTCGCCACCGCGATGATGCAACCGGTGTTTCGCGCGACGCGCACCAATTTCCCCCGTTTTCCACGGCTGTTGTGGGAACGCACCGAGCGGGCCGCGCGCGCCGCCGAACTGTACGCCGCGGCTGCGCGGCCGACGGACCGCTTCGAGGCGCAATTGCTCACCTTGCTGAGCGCGCTCGGACCCCTGGTCGTCTATGGCGTGACGCTCGACGAGTACGCGCGACGGCCTTCGCTGCGGCCGGATGCCGCCGTTTGCATGCGTCTGATCACCGGCCTGGGTGCGACGATGTCGCAGCGCATCGCGCGGCATTGGGAATCCTCGCCACGACTCGTCGCCGCCCTCGAGCGGACGGCGGAATTCGAGCTCACGACGGCCTTACAGATCGGCGAATTGCTCGGAACCCTCTCCTTGCTCGAAGCCCAGACGCTGATCAGCCCGGCGGAACGCGTGGAATGGACACGTGGCGCGGGCCTCGCCGACCCCACGGTCAGCGGGATCTATACCCAAATTCGTGCCGCTGCCTGAGTTCGAGCCCGGGGCCGCAGCCTGAGTTCGGGCCGGGGTGCTATGCTTCGAGCGGGGGATTCATGGCGATCGACCCAGCCAAACCGCTCGGGCAGCGATACAATCGGGGCGCGCAAGTCGCGCTTTGCGCCCTGCTGCTTGCCGGATTCGCGCCCATCCTTCCGGCGCAGTCCCTCACCGAGGAGCCCGACGGTCTGGAGGAGATCGTCGTGACCGCGCGCGAGCCGCGCTTCGTCGCCCCGACCTTGCGCGATCGCATCGGCCGGATCTGGGCTCCGGTGTTGATCAACGGGCGGGGGCCATTCAAGCTCGTACTCGACACCGGCGCGAGCCACTCGGGAGTCACGGAACCGGTCGCCAGCGCGCTGCGCATTCCGCTCGATCAGTCGCCGCCCGTCGTGATGCACGGTGTGACGGGTTCGGGAACGGTCCCTTCCATCCGGGTGGCGAGCTTGAGTGTCGGGGAACTCGACGTCGCCTCGGAACTGCTGCCGATCCTCCCCGATGCCTTCGGCGGGGCGCAGGGCATCCTCGGCAACGAGGGACTCGCGGACAAACGCATCTTCATCGACTTTCGTCACGATCGCATCCTGATCACCTATTCGCGCGGCGAGCGTCCCGCATCGGGCTTCCGCGTTGTGCCTTTCCACTCGTCCCGGGGCGCGTTGATCGTCTTCGACGTGAGGATCGGCGGCATCCGTGCCAAGGCGATTCTCGACACCGGCGGGCAGGCCACCATCGGCAATCAGGCGCTGCGCGACGCATTGCTGCGCAGCCATGGCCGCGGGGGCGGCGAAGTCGACTCCATCGAGGGGGTGACGCTCGACGTGGAGCAGGGTGTGCTCGCGCCGGTGCCCACGATCATCGTCGGGGGGATCGCGATCCGATATCCCAGCGTGACGTTCGGGGACATGGAGATCTTCAAACAATGGAAGCTGACCGGGGAGCCGGCGCTGATCATCGGCATGGACATGATCGGATTGCTCGACGCGCTGGTCATCGACTATCGCCGTCATGAACTGCAGATCCGGACGGCCGACTCGCTGTGAGGGACCGGGCAACGGCGCCCCCGGAAACCGACCAAAACGCGTCGCCGTCCTAAGGCAGGATCGTCACCGGCGTGCCCAGGGCGAGCAGGTCGAACAGGCGCAGGATCGCGGCATCGCTGAGCGCGATGCAGCCGCGCGTGGCACCGTCTCCGCCGGGCGCCGCCTGGCCGTGCAGATAGATCTCGCCGCCGAGCCGCGTCTTCTGGGGCGGCACGCGTCCTGCGGCCAGCGCCGCGAGTATCGCCGCATGCTCCTCGAGGTCGATCAGCCCGGTGCGCAGGCCCCGCTCCGCGTCTTCGGCATTCGGGTAGCTGAGGCACAGCGAACGGCAATAGCGACTCCGCGGATTCTTCGCGCAGATCGTGAAGTCGCCGAGCGGTGTCGCCTCGTCGCCCTCGACCTGCTTGTCCGCGAGCGCATTGCGGCCGATGGCGACCGGGAATTCCTCGAGCAATTCCTCCCCCGCATAGAGACGGAGCCTACGCGCCGCCTTCGCGACGACGACCCGATACTCAGGGCCGGGCCGCATGCCGGCGGGCGAGTTCGGCCGTCACCTGCCGCAGGGACAGGTTCTTGACGGCCAGGAGCAGCAGGGCGTGGTAAACCAGGTCGGCCGCCTCGCCGAGGACCTTCTCGTCGGTTTGCGCAACGGCGGCCAGCGCGAGCTCCAAACCTTCCTCGCCGACTTTCTGCGCGATCCGCAGCAGGCCCTCGTCGAGCAATTTCGCCGTATAGCTGCCGGCGGGCCGTTCGGCGATGCGTCGTTCGATGACGTTCTCGAGCTTGCTCAGGAAGGCGATCTGCGTGGCCGCCGCCTGCGGCGCATCGGCGCCGAAACAGGTCGTCGTGCCGGCATGGCAGGCCGGTCCGCGCGGTTCGGCCAGTATCAACAAGGTATCGCGGTCGCAGTCGGCGGCAATCGCGCGCAGTTCCAGGAAATGTCCCGAGGTCTCGCCCTTGGTCCACAGCCGCTGCTTGCTGCGGCTCCAGAACGTGACCCGACCGCTCGCCCGGGTGGCGGCGAGGGCCTCCGGATTCATGTAGCCGAGCATCAGCACGGCGCCCGTGGTCGCATCCTGTACGATCGCGGGCAACAGACCGTCACCCTTGGTCCAGTCGAGTTCCGGCAGCGTCGTCATGGTCGTACCTCGATGCCTTGCTCGCGTAAGTGACGCTTGAGATCCGGGATCGCAATCTGGCCCGAGTGGAAGACGCTGGCGGCGAGGGCCGCGTCCACCCCCGCGGTGGCGAATACTTCGTGGAAATGCGCCAGCGAGCCGGCGCCTCCCGAGGCAACCAGCGGCACTTTGCAGATCGCGCGTACGGCCTGTAGCTGGCGCAGATCGTAGCCCCCGCGCACGCCGTCGCTGGCCATGCAGTTGAGCACGATCTCGCCCGCACCCCGCATCTGCACCTCGCGCACCCAGTCGACGGTGCGGCGGAAGGTGTCGCGCGACCGCAGCACGTCGCCGGTAAATTGCTGCACGCGGTAATCGCCATCCTGGGTGTGACTGTCGATGCCCACGACGACGCACTGCGACCCGAAGCGGGCGCTGAGGGCGTCGATGAGCTTCGGTTGCGCGAGGGCCGGCGAATTGACCGAAATCTTCTCCGCGCCCGCGCCCAGCACTGCTTCGGCTTCCGCGACCGAGCGGATCCCACCGGCGACGCAAAACGGAATGTCCAAGAGTCGGCCGACCCGGCTCACCCAGCTGCGATCGACGACGCGGTCGTCGGGACTCGCGGTGATGTCGTAGAACACGAGCTCGTCCGCGCCCTCGTCCCGGTAGCGCTGCGCGAGTTCGAGGACGTCGCCGACGACCCGGTGATCGCGAAAGCGCACCCCTTTGACGACGACGCCGTCGCGCACGTCGAGGCAGGGAATTATGCGTTTGGCAAGAATGCTTGCAGCTCCTCGATGGGAATCAAGCCGTCGAGCAAGGCCTTGCCGGAAATCGCGGCCGCGACGTCGGTGTCGGCGAGGACCGCGAGATCGTGCAGATCGCGCACGCCGCCCGATGCCTGCCAGAGTATCCGGGGGTGGCGGGCGACGGCTTCCCGGTAGAGCGGCACGTTGGGGCCGCCCAGCGCCCCATCGCGGCTCACGTCGGTGCAGAGCACGTGGGCGAGGCCGTTCGCGGTGAAATTCGCGACCGCGTCCCACAGGCTCAAAGTCGACTGCTCACGCCAGCCATGGGTCGCGACGCAGGGCTGACCGCCCGCGTCGATGCGGATGTCGAGCGCGAGGACCACGCGTTCTGGACCAAACTCCTCGAGCCAGGTCCGAACCGCGTCCGCCTGTGTCACGGCGGCGCTGCCGACGACGACACGCGCGGCGCCGAGCGCGAACATTTCCTCGACCGCGGTCCGATCGCGCAGGCCGCCGCCGACCTGCAGGCGTACGCCTTCGAGCGCGGCGAGCTCTGCGATCAGGGCCCGGTTGCCGCCGGCGCCGTCACGCGCACCGTCGAGGTCGACGACGTGGATCCATTCCGCGCCGAGGTCCCGGTACTTCGTCACGAGGTCGCGGGGTTCGCTGGAGTAGAGCGTTTCGGCGGCAAAGTCACCGTGCAACAGCCGGACGCATCGGCCGCCGCGTAAATCGATGGAGGGAATCAGCTGCATGGGGAGTCCGCTCGTGGCTCAGAATCTCAGGAAGTTTTGCAGGATGCGCGCGCCGACCTTGGATGATCGCTCGGGATGAAATTGCACGCCGGAAAAGTTCTTCCATTGCACGGCGGCGGTGAAGGGGATGCCGTAATCCGTCGTCGCGATCGTCGCGGGCGTGCGCGGCAGGGCATAGCTGTGCACGAAGTAGGCGTAGCTGCCCGTGTCGAGCCCGTCGAGCAGGGCGCAATCGCCCTCGATCTCGATCGTGTTCCACCCCATGTGCGGCACGGGACGCTCCGGTGCGTCGGCGAAGCGCTGTGCGCGGCCCGGGATCACGCCCAGGCACGCCGTCACGCCCTCGTCGGAAGCGCCGTGCAGCAGCTGCATGCCGAGACAGATCCCGAGCACGGGTTGCGTGAGCGCGGGGATGACGGTGTCCAGACCAGAGCTGCGCAGCCTTTGCATCGCATCCGCCGCCGCGCCCACACCGGGCAGGATCACGCGCGCCGCGCGGCGAATGTCGGTCGGATCGGCCGAGACGCGCGACTCCGCGCCGAGGCGCTCGAGGGCGAACTGGAGCGAGGCGATGTTCGCGCCGCCGGTGGCGATGATCACGGTCTCACTCACAGGCTGCCCTTGGTGCTGGGCAGTTCCGTGCCTTCGACACGGATCGCCTGGCGCAGGCTGCGCCCGACACCCTTGAAGCAGGACTCGACCATGTGGTGCGTGTTCTCGCCGCGCACCTGCAGGTGCAGGGCGGCCCCCAGGGTCTCGGCGAGGGAGCGAAAGAAGTGCGGTACGAGCTCCGTCGGCAGGTCGCCGACCCGATCGCGCTGCAGGCGACCTTCCCAGGTGAAGTAAGGCCGGCCCGACAGATCGAGCGCGACCTGGGCCTCCGCCTCGTCCATCGCGAGCAAAAACCCATAGCGCGCGATGCCCCGCTTGTCGCCGAGCGCCTCGCGCAGCGCCGAGCCGAGCGCGAGCGCGCAGTCCTCGACCGTGTGATGTTCGTCGATGTGCAGATCCCCGCGGCAGTCGAGCTCGAGCGCGAAGCCGCCGTGTTTTGCGATCTGCTCCAGCATGTGGTCGAAAAAACCCAATCCCGTCGCGATGCGGATCGGGCCCTCGCGCGACAGATCGACGCGAATCTCGACGTCGGTCTCCTTCGTCTTGCGATGCACGCGCGCGCGCCGCGCGGCCCCGGTGATCCGCGCCACGATCGCCGCCCAGGTCTGTCCCGGTTCGCCATGCCGCAACACGCGCAGTCCTTCGACGCCGAGGTTGGCGGCGAACTCCAGATCCGTGTCGCGATCGCCGATCATGTAACTGCGGCCTTTGTCGACGGGATTGGCCTCGAGATAGGCCGCCACCATGCCGAGCTTGGGTTTCCGGCAGCCGCAGGCATCACGCGGCAGATGCGGACAGATACAGATGGCGGCGAATGCGATTCCCTGCGAGGCGAACAAATCGAGCAGGAAGTCCTGTGCCGCTTGGAAATCCGCGGTCGGCAGGCTCGCGCTGCCGAGGCCGTCCTGGTTCGTCACCATGACGAACTCGAAGCCGGCGCGGCGCAATTCGAGCAGCGCCGGAATCACGCCGGGCATGAGCCGGATCTTGTCGAGCCGGTCGACCTGTTCGTCGGCCGGTTCCTCGATCAGAGTCCCGTCGCGGTCGACGAAGACGATGCGCTTGCCGCTCATGCAGACTCCAGACTGGTCAGCAGGGCGTCGTTCTCGGCGCGCGAGCCGACGGTGACGCGCAGCGACTGCGCGAGCACGGGATTCGCCCGCAGATCACGGACGATCGTGCCGCCGTGCACTGCGGCGCGCAAAAATTCAGCCGGCGCGGGGCTGTCGATCAGCAAGAAGTTGGTGTCGCTCGGCCAGACGCGCGAGACCAGGGCGCAGCGGGCGAGGCCGTCCCGCAGATAGTCGCGTTCGGCCAGCAGCGCCGCGATCCGGCGCCTGGTCTCGGTCAGTGCCGCCGGGGCGAGCGCGCGCAGCGCCGCTTCGATCGTCGGCTGCGCAAGGCAATAAGGCGGGATCACCCGTCGACCGATCTCGATCAAGGCCTCCGCGGCGATCAGCGCGCCGATGCGCGCGCCGGCGAGGGCATAGGATTTCGACAGCGTGCGCAGGATCGCGAGCGTCGGATAGCGGGCGAGCCAGGTGCTGGCGCTCGGCCGGCTGGTCCACTCGATGTAGGCTTCGTCGATCACGACGATGGCCTTGCCGGCGAGCGCCTCGCAGACCGCCTCGACGGCCGCGGGATCGAGCAGGTTCGCGGTCGGGTTGTTGGGCGAACAGAGGTAGACCAGCTTGACCCGGGGCGTCCAGGCGGCGAGCAGACGCTCGGGATCCAGCCGCCACCCTTGCGCACGCTCGAGCGGAATGTCGATGACGCCGGCTCCCTGGATCCGCGCCGCGACTTGATACATGCCGAAGGTCGGGGAACACTGCAGGATCGCGTCCTCGCCGGCGCGCAGGAAGATCCGCGACAGCACGTCGATCGCCTCGTCGCTGCCGCGCGTGACGAGGATGTTGCGCGCCGGGATGTCGTAGACCTCGCCGAGGCGCACGAGCAGCGCCCGTGGCTGCGGCTCGGGATAGCGGTTGAGCCCCGCGTCGCTGTGATCGGCCACCGGCCGCCAAGGCGCCTCGTTGGCATGGAGACGCGTCAGATTCGGCAGCCAGGCGGCGTGCGAGTAGGGCTGGAGCGCGAGAATCTCCGGCCGCGCCAGCGCGGCGACGGGGCTGCCATGCGTGGCTGCGCTCATCGCCGCGCGGCCTCGAGCGCAGCCAGCCGAATCGTGACCGCGGCCGCGTGCGCATCGAGGCCCTCGAGCCGGGCCAGCACTTGGGCCGTCGGACCGAGCAGGCCCAAGCCGTCCGGACTCAATTCCTGGACGGTGATGCGCTTTTGAAAGTCTTCGAGCGAGAGCCCGCTGTAAGCCCGGGCATAGCCATAGGTCGGCAGGGTGTGATTCGGGCCGCTGCAATAATCGCCCATCGATTCCGGCGACCAACTGCCGAGAAACACGGCGCCCGCTGCGCTCACCCGTTGCAACCAGCGACGCGGCTCGCGCACTTCGAGGAGCAAATGCTCGGGCGCGTAGCGGTTCGCGATGTCGAGCGCGAGATCCAATGAATCGACGACGATCAAACGCAGGTTCGCGATCGACGCGGCAAGTATCGATCCACGGCTCAGGTGCGCGGCCTGGCGCGTGATTTCGGCGGCGACCGCCTGCGCCAGGCGCGCGCTGTCCGTGACCAGCAGGGCCTGCGCCTCGGGGCTGTGCTCGGCCTGGGCGAGGAGGTCCGCGGCGACGAAATCGGCGCGCGCCGTCTCGTCGGCGACCACGAGCACTTCGGTGACGCCCGCGGGCAGATCCGCGGCGGCTCCGGCCGCGTCGTTGGCAACCTGCAGCTTGGCGGCCGTGACCCAGGCATTGCCGGGACCGAAGATCTTGTCGCACTTCGGGATCGTGGGCGTGCCGTAGGCCATCGCGGCGACCGCCTGTGCGCCGCCCACCTTGTAGATGCGCTCGACGCCCGCCTTGCGCGCGGCCACGAGAACGGCCGGATCCGCGGCGCCGGTCGGGCCTGGTGCCGTGCAGAGGATCCGTTCGGGACATCCGGCGATCGCGGCGGGAACCGCCAGCATGATCGCCGTCGAGGGCAGGGGTGCGGACCCTGCGGGCACGTACAGACCCACCGCGCGGATGGGCACGCTGTATCGCTCACAAATCACGCCGGGGGCCGTCTCGACGCGCAATGGTGCGCTCGCCTGCACCGCATGAAAGCGATGCACGGTCGCGATCGCGGTTTCGATGGCCGCATGCGCGTCGCCGGGCAGCGCGCGCTCCGCGGCAGCGAATTCCTCGATCGTCACGGCGAGCGCTTCGAGGCGTACGCCGTCGAAACGTTCCGTGTAGGCGCGCAGCGCCGCATCACCGTCGCGGCGTACGGTGGCGATGATCTCGCGGACCGTGGCGGCGACCGCGGCCTCGTCGCGCAATGCCGGTCGTTCCAGCGCCCGGCGCCGATCGTCGTGGTCGAGAAGATTCCACTCGAGGATGTGCATCGTTCAGGCCAGCATCTTTTCGACGGGAAGCACGAGCACCGAACTCGCACCGACCTTCTTCAATTCTTCGAGAGTCTCCCAGAAAACGTTCTCTCGGCAGACCGCGTGGACGGCGACGCGGTCGCCAAGACCGTCGAGCGGGATCACGGTCGGCGCCTCGCTGCCGGGCAGCAGCTTCGCGATCGCCGCCAATGCCGATCGTGGTGCGTGCAGCATGATGTACTTGCTGCCCTTGACCTGCTCGACGCCGTCGATGCGCATCAGCAGTCGCCGCGTCCAATCCTGTTTCTCCGCCGGGATGGGCACGGGCGTGCGGATCAGCACCGCCTGGCTCTCGAGCACGGTCTCGACCTGGCGCAAGTGGTTCGCCGCGAGCGTCGAGCCCGTCGAGACCAGATCGCAAATCAGGTCCGCGCGCCCGAGGCGCGGAGCGATCTCCACCGAGCCGGACAATACGACGACTTCGGCCTCGATGCCGCGCTGCGACAGGAACCGGCCCAGGATGTTGGGATAGGTGGTCGCGATGCGTTTGCCCGCGAGCGAGGCGGCGCCGCGATAATCGAAGCCGTCCGGCACCGCGATGCAGAGCTTGCAGCGGCCGAAATCCAGGAGCTGCACCTGTTCGAACAAGGGCGATACGCCACGCGCGGCGAACGCCAGGCGTTTCTCCTCGACGACGTTCAAGCCGACGAGGCCCAGGTCACAGACGTCCTCCTGCACCAGGTCGGGGATGTCGTCGTCGCGCACGAAGAGCACGTCGAGCGGCATGTTCTCCCCGTAGCACATCAGCTGGTCCTTGCCGCGGCTGTACTTCAGGCCGCAGCGGACCAGCAACTCGATCGAGCTGTCGGTGAGGCGGCCGCTCTTTTGCACGGCGATGCGCAGGCGCACGGGGCTGGTCGCGCTCACGGGTTGCGTGCGCCGATCAACCGCCCGGTGACGGCCCGATAGCCGCCGTTGCCCGAGGTGAGGAACCGCGCGACCCGGCCGATGGTCGTGACGCTGACCCCGGTTTGCTTGTGGATCTCGCGATAGGGAAGCCCGCGCTCCAGCAACTCGACGACCGCCCAACGATCGGCCATGGCTTGCAGCTCCGCCGGCGTGCACAGGTCACGAAAGAAGCTGCGGCACTCATCGAGGCTTTGCAGCGCGAGGATCGCCGCGCAGAGCGCGCGTTCGTGCTGTTGCTCCTGGCGGATCGTCACGGGGCGGTTGGTCTTCATGGCGGGGGAGTGTTTCAATGTATTAGCGTGATAGTACGTTAATACATTGACGAATGCCGCGCAAGGGGGTTGATGCCGCGCAAGGGGGTTGATGCCGCGCGGGGTGCCGCAGGACGAGTGCCTGCGGGCCGGCGCCGCGCTTGACGCGGATGCGGCGGCTGCATAAGATTTCGCGGCTCATCTAGACCGGCTGAGGGAAAGGCCCTTCGAAGCCGGGGCAACCACCCCGGGGTGCAACCCCCGAAGGAACGGTGCCAACTCCTGCGGTGGGGAAGCATCGGCTTCTCACCGGTAGATGAGTGGCCTGCGATCGTCGGCGCCCGCCGTGAGCACCAGGTCCAATGAGCGTTGCCGCTCCGCAGGAGGCATCAAGACCTGCAGGAGCGAGTAGACGACGTGTCCATCGACGAAATCATCGACTTACCCAAGCCGTGGACCTTGCATCACGGCGATGCGTTGGAGTCCGCCCGCTTGGGGTACCGGATCGAGGGCGCCCCCGGCGCGCCGCTGGTCGCCGCCTTGGGCGGCATCTCCGCGCACCGCCGCGTCGCGGGTACGAAGACGGCGGCCGCCCGGGGCGACGCCTGGTGGTCCGAGGTCGTAGGCCCCGGACGCGCCCTCGATACCGATCGGTTCCGCGTGCTCGGCATCGATTATCTCGGCGGCGCCGGCGACAGCACGACGCCGCCGAGCGGTGCCTCCTTTCCGGCCTTGAGTGCCCACGACCAGGCGGCAGCGCTCGCCGTCCTCGTGCGGCGGATCTCCCCCGGGGGTCTGCACGCCATCGTCGGCGCCTCCTATGGCGGCATGGTCGCGTTGGCGTTCGCGGCGCGATTTCCGGAATTGGTCGCACGATTGTTCGTGCTCTCGGCCGCCCACCGCGCCCAGGCGCTGTCCACCGCCTGGCGCAGTGTTCAAAGGCAGATCGTGCGCGAGGCCCTCGCGCGCGGCGATGGCGCGGCCGGACTGCGGCTCGCACGCGCGCTCGCGATGACCACGTATCGCAGCGCTCATGAATTCACGGCGCGATTCAGTGGAGCGCCCGTGCGCGCCGCGGACCGCTTTCGTTTCCCCGTCGAGGATTACTTGTTCGCGCGCGGCGAACGCTACGTGCAGCGGTACCGGCCGGAGTCCTTCCTCGTCCTCAGCGAATCGATCGACCTGTTCGCAATCGATCCGGCCGAGGTGCGCACGCCGACGACGCTGGTCGCGGTCCGCGGGGATCAACTCGTGCCCGTGAACGACATGCGCACACTGCGCGACGGGCTCGGCGGCCCGGCGCACCTCGTCGAGATCGATTCCCTCTACGGCCACGATGCCTTCCTCAAGGAGGGCGCCGTCCTGAAACCCATCTTCGAACTCGCGCTCACGGAGACCGAACAGTGACCCAGAAACGATCCCGTCGGCTCGCCACGCGTGCGGTGAGGGCCGGCATCGATGCGGACGCGCAATACGGCGCCGTGGTTCCTCCGATCTATTTGTCGACGAACTTCGCCTACGACGGCTACAACGCGCCGCGCAGCAAGTACGACTACACGCGCTCGGGCAATCCGACGCGCGATCAACTCGCCGAAGCCTTGGCGGATCTCGAGGGAGGCGCCGGCGCGGTCGTGACCTGCACGGGACTTGCGGCCGTGACGCTGATCCTGGCGACGCTGCCCAGCGGCTCCCGCGTGTTGGCGCCGCACGACTGTTATGGAGGAACCCACCGGCTGCTGGCGGCGCTCCATCGTCAGGGCCAGTTGGTCGTCGATTTCGTCGACCAGGCCGATGCGGCTGCGCTGCTAGACGCGTTCGCCGCGCACCCGGCGCTCGTCTGGATCGAGACCCCGAGCAATCCGCTGCTGCGCATCGTCGACATCCGAGCCCTCGCGGCGCAGGGACACGCGGTCGGCGCTCTCGTGGTCGCCGACAATACCTTCCTGTCACCGTTGTGGCAGCAACCGCTCGCGCTCGGGGCGGACTACGTCATGCACTCGACGACGAAGTATTTGAACGGACATAGCGATGTCGTGGGCGGTGCAGTGATCGCCGCCACCGCCGAACGCGCCGAAACCTTGCGCTGGTGGGCGAACGCGATCGGCGTCACCGGCGCTCCCTTCGACAGTTTCATGACCCTGCGCGGACTGCGGACCTTGAGTGCGCGGCTACGCGTGCACGCGGAGAACACGACGGCCGTCGTGGCGGCGCTCGTCTCCCATCCCGCGGTCACCCACGTCTACCATCCCGGCCTTGCAAGTCATCCGGGCCACGCCCTGGCCGCGAGGCAGCAGAGCGGCTTCGGTGCGATGCTGAGCTTCGAACTCGCCGGCGGCGAGCCGGCGGTGCGCGCCTTCCTCGCCGGGCTGGAGTGCTTCACGCTGGCCGAATCGCTGGGCGGGGTTGAAAGCTTGGTCGCGCACCCGGCGACGATGACGCACGCCGGCATGGATGCGGATGCGCGGCTGCGCGCCGGCATCGGGCCGGGGCTGCTGCGCATGTCGATCGGCATCGAAGCGACGGAGGACCTGATCGCGGATCTGACGAGCGCGCTGGAGCGCGCTACGCAAGGAGCCGCGGCGGCCTAGCCGGACGCGGACTCAAGCCCCGGCGGAGCCGGGTTCGGCGCGGGCGAGCTCGGC